>VSSL01000387.1_pt1 | contig 13123 bp, 8 predicted proteins | sample 4557531 | NCBI WGS metagenome assembly VSSL01 (sample SAMN10986726, study PRJNA523729) | hot springs metagenome | isolation source: hot springs | place: India:Timba, Gujarat | collected 2018-05-31 | reverse complement strand
CCGGTAAATTACATAACTTACTCCAGAAGTCTTAAAATACAATGTAAACCCTCGCTCCTTTACTGAAAAGAGTATCTCATCTACTCTTTTACCTTCAAAACTTGTGAGTTGTCCATTGTTTGGTTCAAAACCTCTGCTGGCGTTTATCCAGTCTGATACCTGTTGATTACTCACACTCTTGCTGAATGTGTTAACCGCTGGAAAATCTGGAAACTGTCCTCCATTAAGATTAATTGAAAAGAAAACCACAAGAAGAGAAAAACAAAAAAATGAAAATAACTTTTTCATTTTTTACACTCCTTTTTGATTTTTTTCCAAGGCAAATTATTAATATATATAAAATTAGTCAAGTCATAATTCTGTTATTTATATTCAATTTTAAAATTTTTATAGTGTTTGTATAAATTATTCACATATCTTACATAATATCAGGATTGTCTTCTATTAAGTGTAGAGTTTTATAAGCAAGTAAGATTGGATTGGAAATCTATATTTTAAGTTAATGAATACACTCTATTAATTTTACTAAAGATAAATTATTATTCTATACCAAAAACTGTTTTTTGTACTGAATACACATTCGAAATTTTAAAAGGCTTTTTCTGTTTGAAAGACAATATATATAATAAAAATAATATTGTATTTTCCGTATTGATAAAATAATTGCAACCAGAAAACTAAATTCATTCGAAAAGATGTATTAGAGTATTCCCCAAAAAGTATAGGTGGGTATGTATAAATAAGTTTTTTGAATTTTTCAATTTTTATGCCAACCTGTATTATTCTTCTGAATCATCTTCTTCTCCATCAACATTTTTTCCTGGTTTTTTTATACCATATTTTTTCATAAGAGCTTGAAAGTTTGGTCTTTGCATACTAACATCCAGGGCAGCTTTAGATATATTCCAATTATTCCTTGTTAGGGCTTCAAGCAGGAATAGTTTTTCTATTTCGTGTATAGAAGTTTCCCTTATTTGTCTTTTTAAATCATTTAATTCATATACATCTTTTGGAATATGAAACTTTTTCTGAGTTTCAGTCTTATACAATATACTTGATATATGAATAGGGGTAATTTCTTTACCCTCAACAATAATCATAAGTCTTTCAATTGTATGTTCCAGTTCTCTTACATTACCAGGCCAATGATAATTTTGTAGCATTTGCATAGCGTCAACATCAATTGCAGGTTCTTCTCTATTGAACTTCTCAGAATACTTTTTTATAAAGTGCTTAACCAGTTCGGGTATATCATCTTTTCTTTCACGCAACGGGGGTAATAAAATAGGAAAAACATTTAATCTGTAATATAAATCTTCTCTGAATTTATTCTGTTCAACAAGTTTTTTAAGATTTTGATTAGTAGCAAAAATTAACCTTACATCAACCTTTTTTACAACGGTACTTCCAACCGGTAAAAATTCTTTTTCTTGCAAAACTCTTAGCAATCTTGCCTGAATATCAAGTGATAAGTTTCCAATTTCATCAAGAAAAATTGTTCCTTTATCAGCAACTTCAAACACACCTTGTTTATCAGTATTAGCCCCAGTAAAGGCACCTTTAACATATCCAAAAAGTTCGCTCTCGATTAAACTACTGGAAAGAGTTGAAACATCAACAGCAAAAAATTTATAGTTTTTTCTTTTACTGCGATTGTGAATTGCTCTCGCAATTAAATCCTTACCAGTACCACTTTCTCCAAGAATTAAAACAGTACTATCAGTTTGTGCTACTTTATCAATTAAATTATAAACCTCAATCATTTTAGGAGATTTACCGATTATTCCTTCAAATCCTGAAGAATCAACATATTTAAATTCGCTCTTTGTAATTTTTATTAGCCTTCTCTTCTCCAATGCTTTATTTAAAACAGCAAGCAATTCTGCAGGTGTAAAAGGTTTTGGTAAATAGTCAAATGCTCCATATCTCATTGTTTCAACTGCTGAAGCAATAGTTGCATATCCTGTAATAACCACAACAACAATATCGGGATACTTTGTTTTTACAGTTTGTAAAATTTCCATCCCTCCAATATCAATCATTTTTAAATCTGTAAACACAACATCAAATTCTTCTTGCTCAAGCATTAGTAATGCCTGCTTTCCACTGGTAGTATATTTTACATTATGACCTGCTCTAAGAAAAATCTTTTCACAACTTTGACATACAACTAATTCATCATCAATTATTAAAATATTTGCTTGCATATTGAAATTTTTTTATTCTTCAAAAGGTGATTTAATTGGTAGTTGAACAGTAAAAGTAGTACCTTTTCCGATCTCGCTCTCAACATAAATCGTGCCTCCATGCTGCTCAATAATTCCATAACTAATAGATAATCCAAGACCTGTACCATTTTCTTTAGTGGTGAAAAATGGGTCGAAGATTCTATTCCTATTCTCTTCTGATATTCCAATACCTGTATCAGCAAATTTCAGTTCTATAAATTCATTATTCTCCAACAATCTTGATGATACTTTCAAAGTTCCACCTTTAGGCATAGCGTCAGCAGCGTTAAGAATAAAATTGATAATCACCTGCTGTATCTGGTCTCCATCAGCCATAATTTCAGGTAGACTGGCTTCTAAATCTTTCTCTATTGTAATATTTCTAAACGAAGTTTGATTTCTAACAAGGAGAATAATATTTTCGATTAATGAATTGACATTAATAAGTTTCTTCTGAGGTTTTGTTTGTCTTGCAAAATCAAGCAACCTTTTTACTATTTCCCTGCATCTTATGGTTTCATTTACAATTACTTTCACATCTTCTCTTTTAGGATCACCTTCAGGTAAGTCCTCCATAAGAAGACTTGCATTAGTTAATACACCTGTCAGGGGATTATTTATCTCGTGAGCAACTCCTGCAGCAAGTTTACCAATTGAAGCAAGTTTTTCAGACCGGAATAATTGTCCGTGAATTTTCTTTAATTCTGCCGTTCTTTCCTGTACTTTTAATTCTAATTTATCTGCCCATGCTTCCAGCTCCTGTTTCTCTTTTTCTAATTCTTTTGCCATATGGTCAAGCGCATTAGCAAGATTTTCTACTTCTCGGGGGGCATTTTTAATTGTGAATTCTTGTTTTATATCCCCCTCGGTAATTTTCTTTGCAACTTCTTCAAGCTTCCTTAACGGAGCGCTAATTCTTTTAGATAGGAAAACAGCAACAAAGAAAATAATAAGAGTTGCACCCAATCCAATCCCTATAAATATTAATACTGTACTCCACATAATATCTTCAAAGGGTTCTTTTAATAACCCCACATAGAGCATTCCAATAACATTTCCTTTAAAATCCCTTATCGGGTCATAAGCCCCAATATACCAATCATTAACAACAAAAGCTTCTCCAATCCACCTTTCTCCCTTTAAAATAACTTTGTTATATACTTCCTCAGAAACAAGTGTACCAATAGCATAAGTACCATCTTTATTTTTAACATTTGTAGAAATTCTTACATCATTTAAAAAAATAGTTGATGTACCAATTTCTTTCCCTTTATAAATTTCTCTCTCATGCACTACATCTTTTATTCTTGTAACAATATCATAATTTCTATTAAGTAATTTACCTGCAATAAGAACAGCAATAAGATTTCCTTTCTTATCAAGAATAGGAACAGCGGATTTAAGCATCAGTCCATTTGTTTCAATATTTTCTTGAACAGGTCTGGATTTTGGAGTTTTTATCAATTGAATTGCGGCTCTTTCCATTAATTCATAAGATTCTTTTTCAAGGTCTTTAGCACTAACTATTTCTGTACCTGAATAAATTTGTTTTGTTGAAATCACTTTTTGAATACATTCATTATTTATTATTGTATCTCCTCGACTAAATGCATTCCTCGCTCTGCAAATCACAATACCTTTACTATCCACAAGTGTAAAAATATCCAGCCTTTCATTATATAAAGTTTGTTGCAAATCGTATTGTAGAGTATCAATATCTCTCTCTAAAATAGAATTGATAATAAAACTTCTTACCGAAGTAAGCCTTGCAACAGTTTCTAAGTGTGAAATAGTGTTTTTGTAAATTTCTTTAGCGGAATTTAAATCTGAAAGTGTTTTTACTTCTGCCCGGTTAATAACCTGCCTGTAAATAATATAAGTACCAAGCACACTTAAAATAATCGTTGGCATCAGCACAGCAATCGTAAAATATACAATTAAAAAAGACTGGATACTTCTAACAAATTTTCTTTCTAATTTTTTTATATTTTTCATAAACCTAAAATTATGTTATAAAAACTTTTAATTATTTATCCAATGGTAAAAAGACTTTAAAACTTGTTCCTCTTCTTTTTTCACTTGCAAGCCTTGAGGGGCTCTCAAAAGTTATTTCTCCTTTATGATGTTCAACAACCTGTTTTACCACAGAAAGCCCTAATCCGGTACCTTCATAACCTTTTTGTTTTACATTTGTTGCCCGGAAGAACTCAGTAAATAGTTTATCTTTTTCGCTTTCAGGGATACCAATACCATTATCGCATACCTCAACCATAACGAAATTTTCTTTAACTAAATCATCAATAACTACTTCTATTAGCCCACCTGACGTATTATATTTAATAGCATTGCTTACTAAATTAGAAAAAGCAAGCTCAAGTAATTGAGCATCTCCTTTTATTATTACTTCTTTATTGTGAATTTTGTATAGATGAATTTTTATGTTTGAATAATCGCATTGCGGTTTTCTTTTGTCAACAATTTTTTTTTAACAGTAAAAATAAATTCACTTCTTCTTTTTTAATTTCAGATTGTATCCTCAATTTTGAAATGTTAATTACATCGTTAATTATCTGAATTGCTTCATCTGTTCTAACTCTTGCTCTTGAAAGTTTTTCTTCTATAGCAGGAGAAATTGGACCAAGATAATTTTGCAATATTAAATCGAGGTAGGATTGAACAACGGCAATGGGAGATTTTATTTCATGGACAATTCCCATTGTATATTTTTGTTTGGTTAGTTCTGCTTTTTCTAATTCTTCCAGTGCAGTTTGTAATTCTTGCTCTCGCGTATATAAAGACCTTGCCATAGAATTTGTAAGTAATACACTTACAAACATCATTAAACCAAAGGTTAATCCAAAGAGAATTATATAATTTGGATTATTATATAAAGGGAAAGTAAAAATTACATCAAGAGAATGGTGTGTAATTAAACCGAAATATTCAAGAAAAGAAGCAAAGAAAAAAAATAAAACTACAAAAGTAGCAATTGAATAGACCACATAACCTGGAAGAATAAGACTACCTATAATCATATGAAACACAAAGAAAATATAGAAGGGACTTTCAACTCCACCAGTAAAATATGTAAGAACACAAAGAACAATTATATCAGAAATAATCTGAATTAAAGCAAAATGAAGCGGGTTAAAAGCATCAGCTGAGTTCTTTATAAAATCTGACTTAATAAATAAATTAAATATTATGTTAAATATAAGAATAGAAAATGCAATAATAATTAATGCATAAACTTGAGTTTTCGTATAATTAATTTTGAGGCCAAAAATTGAAAATAAAATAAACACAATCAAAGCACAAAAAGCCAGATAGCGTAATCTAATCAGCCAATTATTTCTCTTCGTTATTAATGTTAATAACTGTTCAACATTATATGTGTAAGATGGGATTAGATTTAACATTTAAATAATACTGGTGTTTTATTTAATAACCATCTAATCAATAAATAAACATTTAACTTAGTGTTTCAAATTACTTTAAATTATGAATATTTTTTTATACAGTCAATTATAAATACTAAAATAATAATAAAAAACGGAATTGCTAAAAGTAAATTAGCAATTCCGTTTAATTAAAAAATATTTACAGTTCTATTATTTAACAATCACCATTCGCTTTGTATCAGAAAAGTTTTCAGTTTCCATTTTGTAGAAATAGACACCGCTTGAAAGTTGAGCACCATCAAAGGTAACAGTATAAAACCCTGCATCTTTATATTCATTTACAACAGTAGCAACTTCCCTACCAAGTAAGTCAAAAACTTTTATTGAAACAAAGCCAGGGGTTGAAACAGCATAATCAATTTTTGTAATTGGATTAAATGGATTCGGATAGTTTTGATAAAGTTTGAAATTCTTAGGAATTTCATTTGCAATCGGCTTTGCTTCTGTTATAATTTCATTATAATATCTTGAAATACCGCCATTGCTTCTTACGGCATATCCATACCATTGCATAAAGCCAGGATTAACAGAAGCATTCCACCACATACTTATATGGTATACAGTTCCGGCAGGCGCAGTGTAATCAACATTGAACGAAGAACCGTTATCAGTAGAGATATAAATAGCGGAACCTCTCGCATACCAGAACCTGGATAAAGCAGAAACAAAAGAGTATGCAGTTCCTGACCCCGGCGCAGTAAAGGTCGTCCAGTTTAGACCAAAGTCAGTAGATTTTAATACTGTTGTTTGTCCTGTAAATCCAACATTATTCCAAAAAGCAACACTATATGAATTTGCACTACCTGTAGTGGTTGAATAAGACCAACTCTGCCCGTAGTTTGTACTATAATACACTCTCGTATTATTAGTCCCGAACCAGATTCTGTTTCCCATAACAAACATAGCATTATTCCATCCTGCTTCAGAGCCTGCCTGTGGTAAATATAAACCGGAAGAATCCCAAGTAATACCATTATTTGTTGACTTAAACAAAGTCCACCTTCCACCTACAGGATCCCCATACATATATAATGTAGTTAATCCAGTTCGTGCAATATGATTAATAAATCCACCTGGTTGATTAAATACTTCAATCCAGTTCGCTCCACCGTTAGAAGTTCTATATATATACCCACCCGTGGAAGGATTGCAAGCAACCAGGGCAGTATTTGCATCAATACCACAAATATTGTGGCAGTTATTTGTTCCTATTGCACCACCTCCAACATTAACCCAGTTATTCCCACCATTTGTAGTCCTAAGAACCACTCCGGAATAACCAGTAGCCCACCCAACATTCATATCTACTGTGGAAACAGAATTCAATACAGAGGTAACTGGTGAGACCTGTTCAATCCATCCAATCGGTGGTGGAGCAAGCCAGCTATATTCAAATATACCTCTCCCATTAGTTAAAGTAGAATGAGCAGCCCCTGCATACAATGTTGGATTACCGGTTGTTTTAAACATAAGCAATCTAACGGTATAAGTATTTAAAAGTGCCCCTCCACTGAAATCAGACCAGGTGTTACCCCCATCAGTAGAACGATAAACCCCTCTTGGAGTTGTTGCGGAACTCTGGTCAAGCCCCACATACATTTCAGAAGCACTTCCTGGTTTTATTAAACAGGCACGGTATAATGTTCCAGTAGTATTTGGCAATCCCCACCTTTTAGACCAACTTTGCCCAGCATTTGTAGATATATATACTCCGCCAGTTGTATCATTAACGAAAAGTGCAGCGAGCACTCTTGATGTATCAACATTACTGATGCTAATTGCTCTAACTGGATTATTTGCTGTACTTGCTGTTGGCAATCCATTACTTGATAAAATCCAATTTGAACCACCATCATAAGATTTGTATATTTTTGATGGTCCTGTACTACCTGGTAAAATAAGTGATGTGCCAGCATAAAGTATATTTGGATTTAAGGGATTGATAGCAACACATAACATATTTTTATTATCCGAAGCAATTCCATTATTAGCGGGGAACCAGTTGACTCCACCGTTGGTAGTTTTCCATAATCCAACTGTAGAAGGACTTAAACCATCAAATACACAAATCCAAACAATATCTGGATTTGTTGGATGAACTGCAATTGACTGAATTGCCTTTGAAGTATCAGCAAGTGTTGTTCCAACATAAAACCAGTTTGCTCCACCGTTAGTTGTTTTATATATTCCACTGTTGGCACCACCATTCTGATCAGTTCCGACATATAAAATATCAGGTGATCCCTTACAAATATCCATAGCTTGAACTTTATTGTAGGTTAATCCATTATTTACAGCAAACCAATTCAATCCACCATTTGTGGTTTTGTAGACACCAGAATCGAGCCCACCAATATACATAATATTTTGATTTATAGGATTAATTGCCCCACAATAGATTCTTGCATAATTATTAAAATTCAGTGACCATCCACCAATACTATCACTTTGGGGAAATGCAGCCTCTGAGGTAATGAAAACTAAAAACAGAAGAAAAAATATTTTCTTCATTTTGCCCTCCTTTTAATTTTGTTTAGTATTTTAGTTTTTTAATTTTTAGTTGTCAATGCAATTTTTTTCACAAATAATTATTATCGAAATCAATATTCTATTAAAGATTAATAAACAAAATTAACTCTATCCTTTTATTGAAAAATCATTTCATATCAAATAAAAATTAGATGGACATCACCAAAATGAAGGAGTATTCCAAAACAAAATTTTCTACATATTATTTTTAACATTATTCCAAAAGAAGTATAATAAATTCACTTGATTTTTTTAAAAAATATATATAGAATATTAAATAATTAAAACATTAAAACAAGGAGGTAAAATGAAAAAGACCTTAACTATCTCCGGAGTAATACTGCTAATAATTTTCAGTATTATCACGGGGTTTATTTTAATTGGAGATCCGTATGGTTCAAAGGGGAATGTAACAGATAATCAAAATATAACTCAAAGTCCTACTCCTTATTCCTCTCCATACGGGACAGTAATTTATGTAGATAGTATGAATGGAGCAAACGATACAAATGCTTTAAAAGCAAGAGGATATTTACCATATTACAGAGGCACTGGACCACAAGGGTTGACTGCAACCTGGTTCCAGGGAAATTCTTCTGTATTTCCAGCATTCAATGGACCACCAACAGGTTATGTCGCTGCTAATTACAACGTCGTTACAGGAGCAAATAATATTGATAGCTGGCTTGTATTTCCAAGATTGGTTGGTGGAATACAAAGTGGTGACTCTCTATATTTTTATTCAAGATCTCCAGATGGTAGTACCTGGCCTGATTCTATCAGAGTAATGTACTCAGCTAACGATTCAGTTCCGGAAGGTACCTGGACTGAACTTGGAAGATTCAAAACAAGTATTACAGCCTGGACATTAACAGGATTTAAAGCTCCCACAACAAGTGTAAATGGAAGATTTGCAATCCGGTACTGTGTTGTAAATGGAGGACCAAATGGAAATAATTCTGACTATATTGGAATAGATGCAATTTCAATCGTAAGAACTGCAACAGGACCAACAATTCAAGACCCCACAACTATTTGTAACTACGGTGCAATGCCATTATATCCATCTGGAGCTTTTGCACATGCTTCCGATTTATTGGGAGATACCGTTTATATCTGTGGAGGTTCTTCTTCAGGAGCAGGTTCCACAATAATGCAAAGATATCATTATAATACAAATACCTGGAGCACAGGAGTTGCATTACCAGAGTCTAAAGCCGGTCATACATTTACAAAATGTGGAAATGCATTATACTTAATTGGTGGAAGTACTTCTGTTAGCACTGGCGGAACTTCCTGCTGGAAATATGACCCATCAACAGGGGCATGGACTTCAATTGCTCCATTACCAACAGCATTGTCAGGACACAATGCTGTGAATTGGGGAGATAGTGTAATATTTGTTTTGTGCGGTGGATGGACAACATATTCAACTGCTGTTTATGCATATAGACCTGCAAGTAACACATGGATAACCTCAACTGCATTACCATCAGGAGCAGGAAGAAGGAGTGCCGCTTGCGCAATTCTGAACGGGAAAATATATCTTAGCTGTGGCTACTCAGGATCGTTCAGAAATGATTTATACATAGGAACCATAGGCTCAAATGCATCAACAATAACCTGGACTGCCGGACCAAATGTCCCATTCGGTGGTGGTAAAACAGGCACATCACGACCAGGTGGAACAGCAGTAAATAACAGGTTCTATTTGATAACTGGTGAAACAACCCCAGCACCATCTACTCATGATACTATTTACATTTTCAACACACAAACCGGAAGTTGGCTTAATACTTACTTAACAGGAAGAGGTGCTGGTACAGCTTCAAACTACTGGGCTGTTGTATCTAATATAATATTACCAAACGGGAAAATAAAAATATTTATCCCGGGAGGGGCATTGAGCACATCATTCCCAGGGCTTTACACGATACAAGTTGATCCATGCACTATTACCAATGTAAGCGTCAATCCAGAAATACCAAAGGATTACAATCTATCTCAAAACTATCCGAATCCATTTAATCCTACAACAAAGATAACCTTTGCATTACCAAAATCTGGACTTGTAACACTTAAAGTATATGACATTCTTGGTAGAGAAGTATCAACCCTGGTTAATGAAGTCAAGAATGCTGGTACCTACACAGTAGAATTCGATGCATCAAATCTTTCCAGTGGAATATATTTCTATAGATTAGAAAGCAATGGTTACAGTGCAATAAAGAAAATGATGCTTCTGAAATAAAGAAATGGAATAAATTTTCTACAAAAAGCCCTTTGCTGAAAAGCAAAGGGCTTTTTTATTTATGGGAAATTTTCTAAGTAATAATAAATAATAAAATAAACTTATTTTAAAAATTTATTGTTAGATTTAATTGTATGAAACAAAAGAAAAAATTATTTTTATAAAAAATTCAGGAGAAAACAATGGCAGGAAAAAATCCAATTGGTTGTTTGAAATAAAAGTGACCGACTTTGAAAGAGCAAAGAATTTTTATAGTCAACTTTTTGATTGGGATTTTAAATTATCGCAAGGGTCAAAAACTATTTACTGGAATGTATACACAGGAGAAAATACAGTAGGTGGTGGCTTCACAAAAAGGGAATTCTCAGAGCAAATAGGACAATCAATAATTTTATACATTGAAGTTGATGACATTAATGAAAAGTTGAAAAAGGTTATAGAACTTGGAGGAAAAATTGAGCAGGAGAAAACCCTTATTAGTGAAACTGCGGGATATTTTGCTTTATTTAGAGACCTGGATAATAATGTTATGGGACTGTGGTCAAAGAACTAAATCAAGAAGTGAAAAATATTAATCAGTAAAAAATTTCATTAATTTCAATTTCTTCAAATTCGCTATCAACTTTTTTGAGAAATTCAAAGAACTTCACATTTAAATATACCTCATTTTCTGCTTTAAATTTTTCAATATGCTTCACAATGTGTTCATAGGGTAGAGAACTTTTAAAATAATTCAAATTGTCACAGTCATCATATATTTTATAATAGTACAATTTTAAAACCTCCTTAGAAAATATTTTTTTATATTAGAATTTTATCACTATGAAGTAAATCAGAAAATAGTTCATTCCTGATATTTTCCGCATTTCTTCTTGCGTTAGCAAGTGAATTAATGATATATCTATTTGCGATAAATTTTTTCCGTTCATCTATAAGGGCTTCATCAAGTAATAAATACCCCACATATAAATAGCTGTAAAGCTCCACCAAATCTTTAGATGCAACCTCTTGAAACACAACATCTTTTTTATCCAATACATATTTTAGAGAATCGTAAAAAATTTGTCTTATTTCCTTTAAATAATTTGCTAGCCTTGATAAACTTCCGGGATACATTTTTTGTTCGTTTTTATCAAAATATTCTTTTAATATATCTCCAATTACACCACCAGCAGCAGCAACTATCTGCAATTGCGAGGTTCCTTCATAAATATTTGTAATTCTTGCATCTCGAGCATACCGCTCAACTTTAAACTCACGCATATAACCGGTTCCACCGTGCAATTGTAATGCATCATAAGTTATTTTATTTGCACATTCAGTCAATACATATTTACACATTGGAGTTAACAAGTTTGCTACTTTAGTAAGGTATTTTAACTCATTCGTATATTCCGCAACAGGTTTTCCTTCTGCTTTTAGCTTTTCAATTTTTTCTTCAAGCTTTTCTTTTCTGTCAACAATTACACCCGCTGAATACAACATAGAGCGATTGCTTTCAAGCATAGTTCTCATATCAAGTAGAATATTAGTAACAGCAGGTATATTATAAATTGCCTTTCCAAATTGTTCTCTTGATTTAGAATAAGCCAATGCTTCTTCGTAGGCTGCTTGGGATATACCTAACGCCTGTGCCGACACCCCAAGTCTTGCTCTGAACATTAAATCAAATACATATTTTATAAGCCCGAATTTTCTGCTCCCAACAAGTTGCGCAGGGGTATTATTAAACTGCAATTCACAGGTAGGAGAGCCGTGAATACCGAGTTTATTTTCTATCCTTCTTACCTTTACTGTTTCATCACCATAACAAACAAACATACTCAACCCTCTACCGTCTTTTGTACCAGGTTCTGACCTTGCAAGAACAAGAAGTACATTAGCATTACCATTAGTAATAAATCTTTTAACCCCTTTTAAGAACCACTTTCCATTTTCATCCTGGTATGCTTGCAATTTTACCGCTTGCAAATCTGAGCCAGCATCAGGTTCTGTTAATGCCATTGCCCCTGTATATTCACCAGTACAAAACTTTGGTAAAAATTCTTCTTTCTGAGAATCTGACCCATATTTATTAATCATTTCTCCTATGTCCTGCAAACCAAAAATATTCATTAAAGATGCATCAGCCCTTGAAATAATTTCAGTTGCAATCATATAAATAGACATTGGGAAATTAAGTCCACCATATTTTCTTGGTAGAACCATTCCCATTAAATCAGCTTTAGCAAGTTGATGTAAACTTTCCTGGGTACCTTTCGCATAAATAACTTTTCCATCCTTATAATGAGCACCTTCAAGATCTACATCTGTTGCTCGAGGTTCAATAAAATTACCAGCAATATCTCCAACTATTTCCAAGACCTTTCTATAATTCTCCATTGCATCTTCATAATCAAGAGGTGCATAATCATAAATTTTTGATTGCTGATAATTATCCTCGGCAATCTCAACGACTTCTCTTAAATCAAAATTGTTAAAATGAAAGAGAATATCCGGGTTATCTGTGAAAAAATTTGGCATAAATTATTTCAATTTACTTTTATATGTTTCAATAAAAATTGGTATTACTTCAGTTGCATCACCAACAATACCATAATGAGCAATATCAAAAATAGGAGCTTCAGGGTCAGTATTAATTGCAATTATTTTTT
>VSSL01000386.1_pt1 | contig 13138 bp, 12 predicted proteins | sample 4557531 | NCBI WGS metagenome assembly VSSL01 (sample SAMN10986726, study PRJNA523729) | hot springs metagenome | isolation source: hot springs | place: India:Timba, Gujarat | collected 2018-05-31 | reverse complement strand
GCGGAAGGCGCGACCATCTCCCTCTTCGTTCGCAAACGCCACCCCCACAATCACGGAGCCATTGGAGGAGATGCCGTAGGCACGGCTGTTTGCACCGATAGGACCGAGCCAGGTCAGACTTTGTGCGCTGGCTACCACCGCATACAGCGAAAAGACCAATACACCAGCAATCCTGTGCAGCATACGAAACACATTAGCGGACATTTTCCGTGCACCTCCAACATAATTTGCTGGAAAGGCGAAAGCACTTGGAAACCTTTCCACTTATTGTTTGGTGCATAATCCGTACCAAAACCCACGATTCTGAGGGATTTTTCGTGAAAATTTTCAAAAAATCTCTTACTTACACGCCATGGAGTGGAGTAGCCCACGAAGGCGGAACCAGCCTTTGCATAGCCCATCGTTCAGTGGTAGAAATAGCCCGTCTCTTTCTTCGCAAAATGGGCGACGATGCCTTCGCAGGAAAAACCACCCGTCCGACGAATAACCGGTGCAAGAGGTGAAGGATATGCGTCGTGCAAACGTGCCGCTCCGAATATTGTTGCTGGTTGGGCTTCTGGCATGTGCTGGAACCCGCACCGCCATGTCAGATGTGAAACCAATACATGCGTTGCTCGTTGTCACCGGCGAGGGGCATGATGTGGCGAACCTGTCCACCACACTGGCATGGATACTGAAGCGTCACGACGAAATGCAGCTTACGTTTAGCAGGGATGTGAACATCCTCTCCCCGCATGGACTACAGGACTCCGACGTGCTCGTGCTTTTCGCGCCGGGCGTATCGCTCAGCGCAGAACAACGGCAGGCTTTGCAAGAGTTTCTCCAACGTGGTGGTGGTGTGGTTTACCTGCACACCTGCCCCCTGCCAGCTGCCGAAGGAACACCGGGCAACGTGGTGGTAGAAATCGTGCCGCCGCGCCATCTCATAACGCAGGATGTGCCATCCTTCCAGATAACCGATGCCCCTGCTCAGATCGAAGGCGGTCTGCCCGCGGGAGCACAGGTAGTTGCTCGCCGGAGGGATGGGCAACCGCTGGCGTGGGTACAGCAGGAAGGTAAAGGAAGAATGTTCGTGACCGCGCTAGGACATGCGCCTTCCGCATGGAACCACCATGCTTTTCAGAAGATGCTGCTGAACGCGGTTTACTGGTGCGCCGGGCGCAAGATGTCTCAGCCGCGTGCTCCCCGTCCCCCGAAAGGTTTCGTCTCGCTGTTCAACGGGGTCAATCTGGAAGGCTGGGGAGAGGTTGGTCCACCTTGCTGGTACGCGCAGGATGGCGTGATTGGTTGCACCGGTCTGGCCGAAAGCACGGGCTGGTTGCGTTCGAACCGCATGTACCGCAATTTCATCCTGCGGTTAGAGTATCGCATCTCGCCCGGAGGCAACAGCGGTATCTTTCTACGCGCTCCCCATTACGGCAGAAGTTCGCGGTTGGGCATGGAACTGCAGATTCAGGACGACGGCACCAGCCCGCCCAGTGATACCTGCACATCGGCGGTGTACAGCGTGGTCACTCCCCGCCTGAATCCAGCGAAGCCCGCCGGCGAGTGGAATCAGGTGGAGATTATGCTCAAGGACAGGCATCTACGAGTGGTGTGGAACGGTCACCTAGTGCATGACATCAACCTGGATGACCCTGCGCTGAGTGCAAACCTGCCGCGTACTCACCTGCTCTATCGCCGACCAAACTGGGGCTATATCGGCTTGCAGAACCACCGCAGTCTGGTGGAGTTTCGCAATATCTTCATCAAGGAGCTTCAGTAGGCGCGCTGAATCAGCTCGTTCCAGAGGGCGCGTTTGATGGCGTTGGACACCTGTTCCGCCAGCTCCTGCATGCTCTTGCCGTACAGAGCGGCGTCCTCGGGCTCGATGGTCAGTATCGGGTTGTTGCGTGCGACGACGGTGCGCTTGTCGCTGGACAGGCGGATGTCGTACATCTGGATGCCGTCGTTCAGCAAACTATCCAGTCGCTCTCCAATCTGGCGGGCGCGTTCCGCGGAGCTTCTCCCGTTACTGTCCGCAGGGGCGAATACCGGCACGCTGTCCAGATAGACCTCCATCAGATTGTGGTTCTGCACGTTCTTCTCACGCAGCTCCACAGGCAGAATGCGCGCCACCGCCCTACGGTTCACAGGGATGTTCAGTTCGCTGAAGAGGTTCAACATCGCCTGTGCACGTTCCCGCGAGGGGGGGTGTGTGCGAAAAATGCCCAGCTGCCTTTCCGGTCGTCGGGATTCATCCCGCGCTAACCGCTCCATAAAGGTCAACATCCCAACGGGATTGTACTTCGTCTGCATCAGGTACAGAATCGCAGCGCGGTCGGCATCCATTTCCGCTTCCTGGGTGTAGCCGTTGAGCTTGGCTATCTGATACAGCTGTACTCCCATCATCACGTTGCTCAGGTCCCGTGCGGGCGCGCCGGAGAGTACCATCACCAGCAGAGTGGGCAGGGTAACCCTGCGGTTAATCTTCTCGTTCTCCTGTCCTAGACGCAGCAGGTGGTGGTGCGCCGCGTGTGCGATTTCGTGTGCCAGTACCGCCGCCAGCTCGTGGTCGGACTGCACGTAGTCCAGCAGACCTTTGTTCACATAGATAAAGCCGCCCGGCAGGGAGAAGGCGTTCACGTCCTTATCATCTACGACTTTGAACGTGTACGTGAACTGCGACTTTTTGTTAATACCCCAGGTGATGGCAATCTCGGAGGCGTTGGCGACCGCCGCAATCTCCTGCCCGATGCGGTTGACGCGCTCCACCAGCACCGGGTCGGTGACCAGACGCAGGGTGCGCTCAATCTCCTGCGCCGCTTCCCTGCCCATGCGTACTTCGGGGTCTTCCTCTGGCTTGGGCTGTGCAAAAACCCCTGCTGCCAGCCCGCTCAGCAACAGACTGACCACGAGCACTAAAACGAAATGTATTTGCCCAAACGGCTTTCTATTCATGGATAGTAACCTCACTGTGCACTCTCTTCCATTATAGCATACGGGGAACCTCCCGCTCACTATTCCCCACTTACTCAGACGATTAGCAACGGTACGCGGTTTCGCCTGCGCCCTGCATGGATGGTGCGGCTAGTGCTCTGTGCTATAATAAGCCATCCATACGCATGGGTGTGCAGAAAGGTCCGGTCTTTCAGACATGGAGTGGTACATTATCGCAGTTGTGCTCAGTGCGCTTGCACTGGTAACAGGGTGGATTACATCTTACGGCAACCACCGCTGGCGCGTGCAGACAAATCGATTGCTCCGCGAACTGGAAGACGCAAGGCAACCAGTGTCGCCGCCTCAATATGACCCACAGGAACTGGACAGCTTACCGGAGCCGGTACAGCGGTTCTTTCGCACGGTTCTGACTCCGGGGCAACCTGTCGTTTCCGCCGTAATCATAGAGCATGTGGGTACGTTCAATGCTAGCGAAAAGGGAGAACAGTGGAAGCCGTTCCGCTCGCGACAGCGCGTGGTCATCAAGCGCCCGGGCTTCGTATGGGATGCACGAGTGCAGTTTGCGCCCGGTGTGAATGCATACGTCCATGATGCTTATGTCGCAGGACGAGGTATTCTAACTGTTAAACTGTTCGGCTTGCTCAAACTCATGGATGTACCCGATACCCCTGCTCTGGCGGAAGGCGAGCTGATGCGTTTTCTTGCGGAAAGCGCGTGGTATCCCACCGCGCTACTACCGAGCCAGGGTATGCAATGGGAAGCGGTGGACGCTACGTCTGCAAAGGCAACATTACAAGACGGCAATATCTCTCTGACCATGCTCTTCCGTTTTCACGAAGAAGGCTGGATAGATTCGATCCGGGTGGAAGCCCGCGGGCGTCTGGCGGAAAACAAAGTGATTCCCACGCCGTGGGAAGGCAGGTGGAGCTCCTATGAGCATCGGCATGGAATGCTCATCCCCACTGAAGGAGAAGTTGCCTGGCTGTTACCAGAGGGGAGGAGAGCCTACTGGCGCGGGCGAATTGTGGGCATAGACTACGAACCGTCCGACGAGCCGGCTTGATGAAAACCCGGCTCACCCTGAATGGCAGCAAGTGTTGCAGCATTTGCATGAAAGCCAGGAAGAGTACCTGCGCTATGGACGCGAGTATCTGGGTTGGGCGCTCTATGTACTGAAACCATCGGTAGCATGACATCACAGGACACATTGCGCTCATGGAAGTCGTCGTTTCATGACACGCAAGACCTCAAGAGACGAATAAAGGCAATCGCCAGGGCAATGCTGATGCCTGCCCTCAATACGCCAACCCTCTATCGTACGAACGCAACAACCCAATCACCTTGCCAATTACTCGCGTTTCTTCGGGACGTACTTCAATCGGCTCGTATGCGGGATTCGCGGGAAGCAGGCGCACCTTGCCGTTATCGTACTGGATGCGCTTGATAGTGGCTTCATCCCCGATGAGCACCGCTACCAGCTCCCCGTTCTCTGCGGTGCTTTGTGGCTTGATAATTACCAGGTCGCGCGGCAGGATGTGTTCGCCCACCATCGAGTCGCCACGCACTCTCAACAGGAACGCCCCTTCGATATTGTGCACCATCTCACGCGGTACCGGCACCAGCGCTTCGATGTTCTGCGATGCCAACACCGGCGTGCCCGCTGCGATGGTTCCCACCAGCGGTAGCATCGCCACATCAGGCGAGCTCTCCAGATGCTGCACAAACTCAGGATGCACCACGCGGATACTGCGGCTTTTGTGCTCGCGCTCGATGTAGCCCTTGCGTTGCAGGGCATCCAGATGCACCGTCACCCCGCGCAGGCTGGAGATGCCAAACTGGTTGCCGATCTCACGGATAGTGGGCGGATAACCGTTTTCACGGGTATAATGCAAGATGAAGCGGAGAATCATCTCCTGCTTGTGAGTTAACCCTCGGGTCATTGTCCTCCCTCCCCCAAAATACTATACGAAGTATATACTACAATTGGTCTACTTGTCAAGGTGTTTACGGCGCAAAGAACCGAAAATGGCGTCGCATCCCCCGGACACGTTGAGTTTTTGCGCAGGCTAACGCCTGCAGCCACCCTGAAAATCGGGGCTAACGAACTACATCACCACACCTGATTCCAGGCGGAGCCGCAGGATTCAGCCCGCGCCAACTGGAGGGGCGCGCCCCGTCGCGTCCATCTCCTCCCCGCGTGCGGGGAGGTCAGGTGGGGCTAATACGGGTCACGACAGAGCGTGACCCCACACGAGTTTCCTGCGTGGCAGAGTACTACTCCACTATGGTGTACGGGTTCTCGAGAATGCGCTTTAGTTCGCGCAGGAACTCAGCCGCGACCGCACCATCCAGCGCGCGATGGTCCGCCGAAAGGGTAACCTTCATGCGCGGGCGTACGACCACAGAGTCATCATCCAGTGCCACCGGTTGCTTCTGCACCGCGCCTACCGCCAGTATCGCCACCGCAGGCGGGTTGATGATGGCGATGAACTCATCCACCCCGTACATGCCGAGATTGGAGACGCTGAAGGTCGCTCCTGTGTATTCATCCGATGCCAGGCGACCCGCCCGCGCCTTCTCTACCAGCTGGCGCGTCTCTACGGCAATCTGGCGGAGCGTCTTGCGCTCACAATGGCGCAGTACCGGCACGATCAGACCGCCAGGCAACGCCACCATGATGCCGATATGCACCTCACTGCTGGGATAAACGCGGTCGTTCTGGTAGAGTGCGTTCACTTGCGGGTACCGCGCGAGAGCCAGCGCACACGCCTTGGTAACAAGGTCATTGACCGAAATCCTGGGAGCGTCCTCCGGTAGCGCTGCATTCAGCCGCTCGCGCAACGCCATCGCCTCGGTCATATCGATATCCATGGTGACATAGAAGTGCGGCACCGTCTGCTTGGTCAATGTCGTACGTTCTGCAATAAGCCGGCGCATCCGGCTAAGCGGCTCGCCACCAGTTAACACAGCAGCTTCAGGAGCAGACACAGAAGGCGACGGTTCCGCGATGGGTATGCGAGGGGCAGCCTGTCGTGATGCGATAAATTGTTGGACATCGCGCTCGACAATGCGTCCGCCTGGACCGGTGCCTTTCACCATCGCGAGGTCAATTCCCGCTTCTTCGGCGATGCGCCGTGCCAGCGGTGAGGCTTTCACCCGCTCCTGCGCCGGTGCTTCCGCTGGAGGCGCTTCCGCAGAGGGTATAGCCAGTTCCTCGCCAGGTACGGAAGGTTCTTCGGCGACTGCCGCTGGCTCAGCCGTTCTGGTGACCTGCGGTTGTTCACCTTCGCCCAAAATCTCCGCAATCACCGTGCCGACCGGAACGGTATCGCCCTCCTTTGCCAGGATGTTTGCCAGCTTGCCCGACGCTTCCGCTGGCAGCTCCACACTGGCTTTATCGGTCTCCACTTCAGCGATGATGTCCCCAATCTCTACCACGTCGCCCTCTTTTTTGAGCCAGCGCAGGATGGTTCCCTCGGTCATCCCATCGCCCATCTTGGGCATAATTACCTGTGCCATCAGTCCTCCTCCTTAAACCAAAACACGTTTCACCGCGCGGATAATATCTTCCTCACTGGGGAAGGCGGCGCGCTCCAGATTACGGGCGTAAGGAATAGGCACGTCCGCTCCCGCCACGCGCAGTACCGGCGCGTCCAGGTCATCGAACGCAAACTCCTGAATACGCGCTACAATCTCCGCGCCGAAGCCTACGTTGCGATGGTCTTCGTGTACAACCACCACGCGATGCGTTTTACGCACAGATCGCAAGACGGTATCCATATCCAGAGGCTGCAGAGAGCGCAGGTCGATTACCTCGCACTCAATACCTTCCGTTTCCGCCAGCTTCTCCGCCGCGTGCAGAGCCAACAGCACCGGCTGGGAATACGTGACGATGGTGACGTCTTGCCCCTTCCGCTTCACCTCTGCGACCCCGAAGGGAACAGTATACTCCTCTTCGGGCACCTCTCCGCGTGTGGAGTAGAGCTTGGCGTGCTCCATAAAGATAACGGGGTTATTATCCCGGATGGCGGTTTTCAACAGCCCCTTCGCATCGGCGGGCGTTGCCGGCGCAACCACCTTCAAACCCGGAATATGGGCATACCACGATTCGAGACTGTGCGAATGCTGGGCAGAGAGCTGCGCCCCACCGCCTGCCGGTCCGCGAAACACCACGGGCACGGCGATCTGCCCTCCGAACATGTACAGTATCTTTGCCGCATGGTTTACAATCTGGTCTATCGCGATAAGCGCGAAACTGAAGGTCATGAACTCCGCCACAGGGCGCAGTCCAATCATCGCCGCGCCAATCGCCATGCCGGCAATGCCCGACTCCGAGATGGGCGTATCCACCACGCGCATCTCCCCGAACCGCTGTAACAACCCCTCAGTGACGCGGAACGTGCCCTGATATCGCCCGATTTCCTCGCCCAGCAGAAACACGTCGGGGTCGCGCTCCATCTCTTCGGTCAGTGCCTGTCGCAGGGCTTCACGGTAGGTAATTAGCGCCACTCCTGCACCTCCATGTCGGTGTACACGTCGCGATAGAGCTCTTCCAACGGTGGTTCGGGGCTGGCGTCGGCGAACGCAACTGCCTCCAGCGCCTGTTGTTTGGCGGCGTTATCCCACTCCAGCAATTCGCTCTCGGACGCGATGCCGTTTTCCAGCAGGAACCGCGCGGTGTTTACGATGGGATCGCGCTGACGCCAGTATTCCACCTCTTCCTTCGTGCGGTATAGCGCCTGGTTGGTGGGGTTATCGGCGATGCCGTGCCCTTCGAAACGGTAGGTCAGTACCTCTACAAAGAAAGGCTCCGGCGTGGTGCGCACATGTCGGATAATGTCTTCCGCCTCCCTGTACACTTCCAAAAGGTCCATGCCTTCAATCTGTTTCGTTGGCATGCCATATTGTTGGGCGCGTTCGGCAAGGTTCGGCACCGCGGAGGCGAAATCTATCGGCGTTGCCATTGCATACCGGTTGTTCTCGCAAACGAAGACGACGGGCACTTTGTATACCGCCGCCATATTCAGAGCCTCGTGCACGGGTCCGATGTTCATCGCGCCATCGCCGAAAAAGCAGAGGCACACCTGGTCCGTACCCCGATAGCGGATACCGTAGCCCACGCCGACCGCCAGCGGAACCATACCACCGACGATGCCGTATCCTCCCAGGAAGCCGCGCTCCACATCCACCAGATGCATGGAACCGCCCTTACCCTTGGAAACACCAGTGTAGCGCCCGAACAGCTCCGCCATCACCCGACGGGGGTCGGTGCCTCGCGCCAGAGCGTGTCCATGGTCGCGATAGGAACAAATCATATAGTCGTCATCACGCATGTGGGCGATAAAACCTGTGGCAACCGCTTCCTGACCGATATACACATGCATATATCCGCCCATTTTACCCTGCCGATAAGCGGGAGCACACTGTTCTTCGAAGTGGCGGATAAGCAGCATCTTACGATACAATTCCACCAAACGCTGTGGGGTCAACGATTTCGGCAGAGCCTTTTTGACAGGTGCCTCAGCCCTCACGATATATTCCTCCTTTATTTCACCTCGGCGCCGGATGTTCGCCGACGCTCTGTGGTCGGGCGGGCAGTCATCGCCCGAAAACACGACACGACGGCGGGCGCTGTGCAACGCTCGCCGCGTATCTATTTTGGCACAAAAGAAGAGACTCCTGCAAGCGGGGAGGTTACCCCAAGGGTTATGTTAACGGACAGCACCTCCTAGCGAGACGAACGCCGAGAGGACCGTTCTTAGCAGTGCGGAAAGTGTGTAAGGTAGATACGCCGTCCATCGTGTGGGGTACGCCTCCCAGAGCAGCGCGGCTGCTATTCCCCAGCCGGCAACCAGCACGTTTTGCCGCAGGTCGATGCAAGACTGAGGTATTCCATCGCTGAGCACCATGACGATAATAAACCACACCCACGCCAGCGCAATACCTACCTCACCACAACGCTTGCCAAACCCTTCGCGCAAACTCGCATAGAGGGTGAGCACCATAAACCTGCCTTTTGCCACTGCCCCGACGGTAGCGTTTAACACTCCGTACAGCATAAACGGTATGGTCGCGCTCTGCGCGATGAGCGGTATTTTGTCCAGCCGCAGGTCAGCCCAACGAGCCTGCAGTGCGACGTACGTCAGCGAGCCCATCAGGAAAAGAGAGAACACCGCCGAGGCAGCAGGCGAGATACCCCTAGTGCTTTGTTCAGATAAGACGTAATGTTATCTATCTCGAGCAGCAACACGCAATGCTATCCCCTTTTGTCATGCTGAGCGTCAGCGAAGCATCTCCACCATGACAGAAAGGCGAGACCTTCGCTCAGGGTGACAGCGGGGCAAGGTCGCCCCAACACAATCCCCAAATCACAGATGAACAGAGCTCTACTGCATCAGAGAAATAATGAACGTGGTAAAAACGACGATAAAAAACGAGACAATCAGCCCTTGCAAAAATCCCGACCACCAGATGTTGCGCTCGGGTCTGTTGCTAAACTCGACGCGCGAAGCAAGGGTGAGAAAGCCCGCAGCCATGAGCACGAGACCAGCAAACGCCATAGAGCTACCCAGCGCGTCGTACCCTTTTGCAGGCAGTAGCTTTACCCCAAAGAAGATGAACAATGCTACTCCAAAACAAGCGCCAGCAACCAGTTTGCGCCTCGCGACCTCGTTTTTATATTCGCGCATCGCATGTAGCTGTGCCGTCGATACCATCACAAAGGTAAACAGAAGAGGGATTGCCCACTCCACAAGGTCTTTCATCTCACTCCTCCTTCTCATAACCCGTATACCTGTGGCGGCGCGAGATATTCCGGGAATCGTTCTCTCAGCGCACGGCGTACGAGGTAGCAGAGATGACACGCTTCGATATAGCCCGACTCCAGGGGATATCCAAACCTGCGGGCGAGTTCGGCGGGACCGCCTTCTACCAGCGGAGCGCAAATGGGATGCTCTTCCGCACGGTACTCCTTCACCAGCTGCGAGAGGGGCGTCTTCCACAGGTTACCCATGCACAGTCCCTGGCAGAGGTGTACGTTACCGTAGGCGTCCACATGCACTCGTCCGGGGTCACGCAGGTTCTCGTAAGGGCATTCGGTAAAGGTCTGCCAGGGGCGCGTAGGAAGCCCTTCTGCCAACCGTTCCACCGCCCTCCCCCGAAAACGCACCCCACCGCCCACGATGGGCTCTCCTTTCCTGCCTTCGTTCTCTTCGGGATAGGTCACCGTCGGCGGAGAGATGGAAATCATCCCGCAGGGGATGCCGAGCTGCTGCGCCGCCGACATCGCGCGCTTCGCCGCTGTGTCTTCCTCCGAGCCACTGTGGAAGAGGTCGTCGCTGAAACTGATGGAGCCAATGCCCGCCTCTTGAAGGGGTTTCAGCCAGAGCACAGCGTCCTCTACACTGGTGGCAAAGTAACCGTTGGTAACAATTCCCGTGTTAAAGCCCATCTCACGGGCAATGCGTACTCCCTCTAACAGCAGAGGGTAGTACAGAAAGGGCTCACCGCCCTCGAAGAAAACCGTCTGCACCGTGCCCAGCTTCTGCGCCTCCTGCAGCACGGCAACAATCTGCTTCAGTGTAAACGTTCCCTTCGCCTTCGCACTGCCGTAGACGAAGCAGTGGTCGCACTCGTAAGGGCATTTATAGGTGAGCAGGAAGTGGATACCGGTGAGCACCTCAACCTCCTTGCGCCGCCATGCAGTCCAGCGCCTCGTCTACCATCGACAGGTAGTTCTCCACCGGCACATAGCTGGGGATGGAGTTGCCCGAACCGATGGCGTATCTACCGCGTGCTCCACAGGTTTCAATCAGCCTGCGGGTATGCTGTCGCACCTCCTCGGGTGTGCCCGCCGACAGGATGTTCAGGTCCATCCCGCCCAGCACCGCGATCCGGTCGCCGTACAGCTTCTGAAACTCCTGCACGGGGATGATGGCGTCCTCGAACGAGTGCTTGCCGTCGATGCGCACGTCGGTAATCAGGTCCTCCATAATGGCTTGCAGGTTGCCACAGGAGTGCAGGAAGTAGGGCAAGCCACGCTCATGCGCCATCTGCGCCCATCGCTTGTGCCAGGGCAGGCAGTATTTGCGCAGGGCGTCCGGCGCAATCAGCGTGCCGGAGCGAAAGCCCATGTCGTCGCCCGGGAAGACCGCTATCAGGTTATCCAGCTGCAACAGATGCTCGTAGAACTGCGTGATGAGAGCGCCGATGCGGTCGCTCACCGCCTGCACCAGTGTAGGGTCGTCGTACAGCGCGAGACACAACCCCTCTAGCGACATTATCCACGAGAGATGCTCGAAGATGCCTGCCGCGTGCGAGGAGATAAACCCCATTCCCTCCGGCAGATGCTCGTTGATATACTCCAGCACGAAGAAGTCCACATCCTCAATCCGAGGCCAGGGGTATTTCTCGAAGTCCTCCCAGCTGCTAATCGCGCCCTGATGTTCATCTGCCCACGCGCGTTGCTTACTGGACGCCGTGTCAGCGGTAACCAGATGCCTCTCCTGAAATGGCAAACCGATCTCCAGACGCACAAAGTCGTAGCCCATGCGGTACCAGAAATCGATCACCATGTCGAGGAAAGCCTTCAGCGATTCGCGGTCGCCTTGAGGTGTTACCCATTCTCTGCCCATCAGTTCAGTGATTATCGGGCGCATCACCACGTCGTCAACGATGTACTCGATGAGCGGTGTGCGCCTCTGCGGAACCCGCCCTATCAAGATGTGGATAAACTCCTGCGCATCAGGCTGAGGCTTTTTCACCGGAACGTGTCGCCACATCATTGTCTCCTCCTGCAAAACTAACGAACGATGACATAGGGACGTATCTGCTCGAGCTTCTTGGGTCCGATGCCCCGAACCTCTATTAGCTCATCCACCGAGTGGAACCCGCCGTTCTGTTTCCGGTATTCGATAATGGCGAGGGCGGTAGCGGGTCCCACGCCGGGCAGGCTTTCCAGTTGCTCGGCGGACGCGGTGTTGACGTTGACCTTGCCGGAAGGCAACTCCTTATGCCCGGTTGCCGCTCGCACCAACACTGCGCCCGAAGATACGCTTCCCACACGCCCCTCTACCTGTACCGTTTCGCCCCGGCGAGGCACGTACACCTGCACGCCATCTTCCAGCGGTTGCGCCAGATTGACCGAATCGGGGTCTGCCTGACTGCTGAATCCGCCTGCCGCCTTCACCGCATCATCCACCCGGCTTCCACGCGGTATCCTCACCACACCCGGTTTCTTCACCGCCCCCGCTACGTGCACTACTATCTCACTGCTCTCAGCCGGTGGTAAGGAAACCATTCCATTCCCCGTTTCAGCAGGCGATGCGGGCGAAGGGGAGACAGGGAGAGGTTCCGACTGGATAAGTGGAGCGCCAGGCGAGTCTGAAGATGCGGGGCGAAGCACGGAAACACCTTGCCAGAGCATAACGCCGCACGCGAAAACGACCAGTGCTCCAACGGTCCAGAACCCCTTCGGAATGCGTTCCATCGCTGCCGTTCTCCCTTTCTGCAACCTCTTCTTCGCGTTATACCCGTCGAATCCTGCACCTATGGGCACTGCTCTTCGGGATGCTCTCCAACGAAGCGCGTGTACATCCAGATTTCAACATGGCAGGCACACACGGCTGAAGCCATTCCCGATGGAACAAAACCCCGCCTTCGCCGGGTTGTCAGCCAGCGCAGGCTGGCTTCGTTTGAGAGAACGCAGCTTTAGCCGCAAGCAGTATGCAACATCGAGCAACAGGTTCGCTCCGTACGTTGAATCCCCTGTGCACATCCATTCAGGGGGCAATCAGGGCTGTGTGTCGGAGAAGACAGTAAACATACCATACGTGTCATGTAGTTGATACCGCAAAAATGAAGGATAAAAAATATTAGAAAATTCTCGCATTTATGGGGATTAACCCAGCGAATGGCACGATTTATGCATCTATATAAAAGTGGAAGGAGGTGTTCTCTTAAATGGAACGCATGAAGCGCATCATGAAGTGTTCGCCCGTGAAGCGTAGTCTTGTCGCTATGACCCTTCTGCTGATAACCGTTCACGTAGCGCTGGGCTACGACGTGAACAAGGATCTGCGTAATCTGGGTCCGCCTGCACATGACCTGACGGTTGTCCTCTCCGGCTCGGAGACCGTCACCAACCATTTTGACGGCTACCCCAACGGTCGCTTCCTGTCGTTTGCCACCGGTCCGGTGG
>VSSL01000385.1_pt1 | contig 13185 bp, 11 predicted proteins | sample 4557531 | NCBI WGS metagenome assembly VSSL01 (sample SAMN10986726, study PRJNA523729) | hot springs metagenome | isolation source: hot springs | place: India:Timba, Gujarat | collected 2018-05-31 | reverse complement strand
CGAGACACCCCTCTCCTCGCAGGAGAGGGGCCGGGGGAGAGGTTTACCAAACACAGCGGGGGTGATAACGAACAGTTCCGCCAGTGTGGTCAGCAACAACCTGTATGACCTGTTCGGGGTCAGAAGGTATGAACAGGGCAGTGCGGAAACGCCGTGGGGTTGAAGGAGACATCGTTTCTAGCCAGCGCACGCTGGCTTCGTTTGCCCGAGAACGGCTTTAGCCGTGAATGTTCTGTAGGGGCGCACAGCCGTGCTACAACGTGGTAACATCGGTTAGGCAGGAGCCTTGTCCTCCGCGAGGTTTAGTAGCCAGCGCAACTCCGCTGACCACCAGCGCTAGCAGTTTCGCACGCGTCATGTACATCCCTCCTTACCACGAATATTTATCCTGTCAACACATCTATGACGGCTTCCGCCACCTTGTGGTTACCAAACGGTGGCATCAGATAAATGCCCTGCGTTATCTTGTGCGCCCGCAGAGCAAACTCTTGTGCCACATCAAGACCGTACTTGCGGGCATCCGCGTCGTCGAGCTCTGCCAGCCGCTTGCGGATAGGGTCAGGAATCTGCACGCCCGGCACCTCATGATGCATGAACTCTGCATGACGCGAACTGCGCAGAGGCAGCACCCCCACCAGTAGCGGCAGACCCACCTTGCCCACCGCCTCTACCGCCCTTTCCAGCACCGCGATATCGAAAATGGGCTGGGTGTACACCAGATGCGCCCCTTCCGCCGCCTTGCGCTTCAGGCGTTCGTCCTCCGTGCGCTGGTCATACGCCAGCGGGTTATAGGCGACGGCGATAGTAAAGGCAGTGCGCACACCGATGCTGTTGCCTGCGAGGTCTACACCCTCGTTAAACCGCCGCAGGATGCGCACCAGCCCGATGGAATCGATATCGAATACCGAAGTGGCGGTGGGGTAGTCGCCAATCAGCGCGGGGTCGCCCGTCACCGCAAGGATATTGCGGATGCCCAGCGCGTGCGCGCCCAGCAGGTCCGCCTGTATCGCCAGCAAGTTCCGGTCGCGACAGGCAAAGTGCATCATCACTTCAATTCCAACCTGTTCCTGAATCAGGCTGGAGATAGCGATAGGGTTCATCCGAAGGCGGGCGCGCGCCCCGTCGGAGATGTCGATAGCGTCCACGCCATGCTTCTTCAGCGAACGCGCTCCTTCCAGCACCTTCGCCACGTCCAGCCCGCGTGGCAGGTCCAGCTCCACGGCAATGACGTACTTCTTGCCCAGTTTGCCTGCCAGTTGGGACGGTTCGGCACGGGGGAGCTCTTCGGGCTTGACCGCTTCCACCACCTTTGCCGGCGCGCGCCGGACACGCGGTTTCACCCCCTGCAGGTGCTCCGCGACCGCGCGGATATGGGCGGGCGTGGTTCCGCAACACCCGCCGACAATGTTCACACCGATTCGCGCGAACTGCTCGCTGTACCGGGCGAAGTAATCGGGCTGCGCTTCAAAAGCCACCTCGCCGCGCTGATACTGCGGTAAGCCGGGCGTGGGCATCACCGAAAGAGGAAGGCTGGTCGCGGAAGCCATCGCCTGCAGGATACCCACCATGCGCTGCGGACCCACCACACAGTTCGCGCCGATAACATCCACGCCCCACTCTTCCAGCGTGCGCGCTACCTGCGCAGGCAAGCCGGAAGCCAGCGTCTCGCCATCTTCAATAAAAGCCTTCTGCGCGATAACGGGTATCTCGCCATCCAGCGCGCGTAACCGCTCCAGAGCGATTTTGAGCTCATCGAGGTGAGTAAAGGTTTCCAGCAGGATAACGTCCACGCCCGCTTCCAGTAGCACCTCTAATTGCTCGTGGAACGCCTCACCCGCTTCTTGAGGGGCTATCTGTCCGATAGGAGCCAGCGGTTTGCCCACCGGTCCTACCGCTCCGGCAACTACCACGGGCAAATCGCCCGCCGCCTCGCGTGCCAGCCTGACCGCCGCCACGTTTATCTCCCGTACCAGATGCCCTGCGCCGTGCGTCGCCAGCTTCACGCGGTTCGCGCCAAAGGTGTTGGTTTCAATCAGCCGTGCGCCTGCCTCGATGTACGAACGGTGAACTTGACGCACCGCGTCGGGTTGTACGAGGTTCGCCAGCTCAAACGGTGCCTGCACGCCGAGGCGCTGTAGCATCGTGCCCATTGCTCCATCCGCAATGAGCACGCCTTCCTGCAACATGTTCCGCAATTGTTCTCGCGTCACGGTTCGATACCCTCACGTCGTCTCTGCCAGAATTGTACCCTGCATCCCGTCGTGTTGCCAATCAGTATCAATAACGCCCCTCGCAGACTGGGCGCGGAAATCAGCCGTGCTTCCTTAATCGTGCCCTCTATCGGCTCACTCTGCCAGAGCACCTGAATGGGCGCAGAAAGCGTTGGCGGCACTACCAGAGCCAACGACTGTTTGCCCTCGCCCGCCGCACGGCTCACCAGTAGAGGCTCCTGGGGATGCCATGCCTTACCCACCTGCGCGAACAGACGGTCATACCCCTGCTGCGCCCAGCTCTCCATCTCCAGGTCGCGGAACGCAAGCGGGGTGACAAGGCTCACCCACTGCGCGTTATCGAACTGCTGAGGAAGAGAAAGCAGGCTATCTGTCCGTAGTCGTTCAAAGCGCAGCCACTCCTCGCGCGAGGAAAGATTCAACACGCCCCGCCACACGCCACCCGGGTAAGCTGCCACAGGCACATCTTCCCCCTCACGCAGAGAGGCGCAGGCGAACCAGCTGACCTCCTCCTTGCGCGTACGTTTGCTGTACTGCTTCCCTTCCATGACGACAAGGTTACGCGAAGTCAGTACCTGCGCCGCTTTGCTTCCCTTTACGAAATAGCCGGTCACCATACCCCGCAGTTCGCCGGGGTCCAGAACCGCTTGCCATTCGCGCTCCCACTTTTCGCCCTCCCGCTTCCAGATTCGCAGGTGCAGTACGTCCTCTGTCGTGCTATCCGTGTGCAGGGTGACCAGCCGCACCTGCCCCTCACTGCTGAAGTCCACCAGCGACGCCGAAAGCGTATCCGCGGGAAGCGCAAAGTCCCACGCCTTCTGCCATCCGCGCAGGGCAGGCTGTTGCTGTTGCGCCAGAGCGATACTCGCTAACCAGAGCAGCAGAGCAGCCCGCAGGAGAAGACCTCTTACCCATCCCCTCTTCCGTAGGGATAGAGGCGTTGCGCCCCCTTCCTTCGCAGGGAAGGCGGTCTGGGGGTCAGGTTGTCTTCCGAAAACCTCTCTCATCGCTTCTGCCTCTGTCGGAAGGTTTCGGCGGCGAGGATGGCTACCGCATGGCTGGCGGGCAGGGGCGGGGCGTCGGGGCGAGTCGGGATACGTACGGAAGCATCCGCCATCTCGCGAAGGTGCTGGCTCAAACCGCGTTTCTCACCACCTACCATCCACGCCACCGAAGCACGCAAATCGGCGTCATACAGCCCCACCGTACCCTCCTCCAGCGCAGCGAGAAGACGCACACCACGCTCTTTCAGCCCCTGCAACGCAGGACGCAGGCTGTCCGGCACGGAGATGGGCAGCCTTTCAAATGCCCCTGCGGAAGAACGCAACACGGTCGGCTCGTCCTTCAACCACTCTTTGCGGTCGCACAGTACCCATCCCGCGCCGAAAGCCTCCGCCACACGCAGGGCGTAACCCATATTATAGGCGTCCTCAAAGCCCGCCAGCACAAAAATCAATACCGGCTCGCGCTGGCTGTCCACCCATGCCAGCATCTCTTCAATGGGCTGATACTCCCGTTCGGAACACAACGCAATCACCCCCCCCATGCGCGGTATCGCCTGCCAGCTGAGCCAGCATTTCTGTGCGCACAATCTGCACCAGCACGTCCTGACCAGCGCCAGTTCCAACAGCCGCTCCAGCCGCTTCAAGTCGGAATTCGGGCTGAGCAACAGACGATGTACGGTGCGCCTGCCGCAGGACAGTATCGCCTCCGCCGAAACTCTTCCCTCAAAGACTATCTCGTTCATAGGCTGCCGTGTCGCATGACGTGCAGGATGTTCGCCCGTCGTCCCTCGATGTCGTAGCATTCATACTGATTCTGGCGCATCACGCGCGTCGCTACCGCCATCGCCTCGCGTTCGGTCATGTTCTTCTCCTTGACCTCTGCCTGAAGCGCGCGGAGCAACCCTTTTCGCGCCTGCGTCGCGTAGGCAACCGCCGCCCAGGGCAGCCCCGTATCTCCCCCGAAAGCAAACAGTTTATTGATGGGCGCGGCGTCTAGGAAGCGACGCAGGAAATCGCCCGCGCTGTACGGGTCAATGCTCCATGCCCAGCACATATCCACGTATACGTTCGGGTAACGCTTCGCCAGCGCAACCAGTTCGTCGCTGTATGGGTAAGCGATGTGCATCAGCACAAAGCGGGTCTTGGGATAGGTCGCCAGCAGTTCCCACAGGTTGCCCGCCGGTATATAGTGTACCGGCATCCGCCCCCATCCCGCATAATAGCCCGTGTGCGTCTTGAAGGGCAGGTTATACTCCGCCGCCAGCTCCACTCCGCGCGCCCAACACCAGTCCCCCAGACACAGTTTCTCTTCGGGCGTCACCGGCTGCTGGCGCAGTACCTTCTGTAAAACCGCTTCCGCTTCCGAATCCTCACGCGGATACCAGCGCAGAGTGCGTCCGTAAGCGTGTTGTGCTTTCACTGCGATGGCGAACCTGCCGTATCTATCGAAAATCGCCTCCATCGCCCGGCGCAGAGAGGTCAAATCTTTAACCTCTACCCCGCTCTCCTGAGCGATGGCCGCCGCGTCGATATCCCCCTGACAAAAAGCCGCCCACGAAATATCGTACAGGAAGAACTCCGGCGCGGAATCATCGGGTTGTACCGTCCGGCGAAAGTGGTCTATTTGCACATGGTCCAGATTGCCGAATTCCTTCAGGATACGCAGACGCTCGCCGGGCTGGCGGGTGTTCCTGCTACGTCTCTGCGCCTCGTCCAGCGTTTCGGGCGAGATGGAGTCTATTCCGAACGCGATTTTGGCTATCAAGCGCACCGCCTCGCCGTAGCCTGTGTGCTGACACGCTTCCCATGCCCTGCGCACACCCTCAAAACGCCCCTTAATATCCGGGTCCGAGGCGTCCATTAGTTTCTTTACTGCTTCCGGCGACGCCCCCGCTACCACTAAATCGGCGGTGACGTAGTTATCGAACAGCTCCACCAGCACATCCACCGGCGTTTTCAGGTAATCCTGCTCGGTGCGCTGGTGCTCGTGGGTATCTACCAGAGGCGTTGTCCAGATGTGCTCCTGCAAATCGCTCATGAAAACACCTCCTGAAGAAGAGTGTCTACAGAATTCGCGATAGAGAGGCGAATCTCTTGCCTCTGACGAATCAGCAAGCGTGCAGCTGGGCGAGGGCAAGCTTCCTGCCGAGCCGGTAGCCTCCTGTAGTCCCCTCTGCAGGCAGAGGAACGATTACACCTTCGCGCCTGTGGGAAAGTAGGGTGTGTTTGCTTGCATCGGCTCGCCAGGAGGCTCGCCCTCCCCAGATACAACAAACTGCCGCAGCATCTCGAATGCTATCCAGAGGCATCCTTCGGGATAACATATCCCTCCGCAACAACCTGCTTGCTACGTTCTGGTTCGCAGGGGTGGCGTGTGCCGTGTTCTGGCGAGTGGTCTTTCGGGGCGAGGTGCTTTACTACGGCGACATCATGCTCTACTTCCACCCCATGCTCTCCTTTGAACACCACTGGCTATCGCGAGGTATCCTTCCCTTGTGGAACCCGCATACGCTGTTCGGTCAACCCTTCGTGGGTAACCCGCAGGAATGGCTGTTCTATCCGTCCACCCTGCTGGCGGCGTGGCTGGGCGCACAAGGGGCGATTTCGTGGGGAGCGGTGATTCATCTCGCGCTGGCGGGGCTGGGTATCTACGCCTTCGCCCTGCGCAGAGGCTATTCGCCACGCGCGGCGTTGGCGGCAGGCACACTGTGGTCACTCTGCGGAGCAGTGGTGTTGCGCAGTCAACATGTGGGTATCCTGCAAACGCTGGCATGGTACGGATGGAGCTTTTGGGCAGTAGAGGGTCTGCTAGAGAAGGCGACAACCGGCAGGGCGATCGCGTTGTCTGCTGTGCTTGCGCTGGCTTCGCTGGCAGGCAGCCCGCAGATGTTTCATACGCTAGTGCTGACGCTTCTGGGCTGGACACTTTACCGCTGGCGTGAAGTGCGGCAAAAGCGAGCCACTCTGTATTGGGGAACCGTTGCCGCGCTAACAGCCTTGCTGATTGGTGCTGCACACTGGCTGCCTCTGGCGGAGCTGCTGCGCCACACGGACCGGGACGCACTGCCTTTCGAGGAATCTACCTTCTACTCCCTGCATCCGGGCTGGGTCGGGCTGTTTCTCCTTCCTGACCTCTTCGGTTTCCCCTGGCGAGGCGATTATATGCTGAAGCTGTTCTACTGGGAAGTTGCCTTCTTTGCGGGAAGCATCCCTCTGCTGATAATACTGGCAAGATGGCGCGGGGCAGAAGGTGACGAGCGATTCTGGAAAAGAACGGCTTTCCTCTCGCTGTGGATGGCGGTGGGTCCGTACGGTGGACTGTACTTGCTGGCGTATTATCTGGTGCCCGGGATGCACAGCTTTCGCACCCCTGTGCGCTGGACGGCGATAACCGACCTTGCCGTGTGCCTGTGGGCGGCGTCTGCGCTGGAACATGTCTTGCTGAATCGTCGCTGGTGGAGTTTACCACTGGGGGTGCTGGTTCTGGCAGTGATGTGGCAGATGGCAGGCGAAAGCCTCGCACATTCCCTCGCTCCGGTGGCCGCGGGTTCCTCAGCGGTCTCACCGGAGCAGGCTCTGGCGAAAGCAACCGCAATGGCAGGCGTTATCCGCACCGCGTTGTGGCGCGCGGTTGGGATGTACGCCCTGGCAGTGGTAATACTTTCTCTGCAGAACCGGTGGCGGTGGTGGTTGGGCGGGGTGGTCACGATAGCGGAACTGCTGTGGATTGCCATTCCCGCCACTCCCACCTGCTCGCCCGACGTGTTTCGTCAGCCACCGCAGGTCGCCTCCTGCCTGCAAGAGAGCGGACAACGCCTCTTTGTACCGGACACCTCGCCGATATGGCTGCGCTACGTGAACGCGCACGACTACGGCTCAAACGATACGACAACCCTGCGTACATGGCGCGAGACGCTGGCTTCCAACATCGGCATGGCGCATGGGGTGAGTGAAGCCTCTGGCTACGAGCCGGTTCCCCTGCGCCGAAGCATCCGCCGTTTCGCCGAACTGCAGGCAAGATGGCGCGAAGACCCTTCCCTTCTGCGCAAAGCGGGAGTGGGCGCGATAGCATCCGGCGATAGCGTGAGTGAGTGGCAAATCGTCCCCACGCCGGTCCCCGGTGCACGCGCGTGGATGGCAGAGACGGGAGAGGCTGTTCGTTGGCAGACGCCAAATCCTCAGCGAGTAGTGCTCTTCACGGAGAGCGGGGGCACGAAGGTTCTTAGCGATAGCGCATATCCGGGCTGGCGGGTGTGGATAGATGGAATGATTGCCCACTGGAGGGTGTATGATGATGGCTTCCGCGCAACAGATGTGCCGTCTGGTGCACAACGGGTGGAGTGGCGTTACGCTCCCGACACCTTCCGCATCGGGTTGTTCTTCAGCTGCGTCGGTCTGGGTGTTCTGGCGGCAATGGCATCGTACACGCTTGGCAACCGTATGCCCAACAGGATATAATGGAGCCGAGGTGATGAACATGGCAACGGTGCAAACGCCGGTTCCCGCGCGTCCGCTTCCCGAAGGCAGAATCAGCTATGAGCAGTTTCTGGAATGGCTGGACGAGGACACCTGGGCGGAGTGGGTAAACGGGGAGGTGCATCTGGTGAGTCCTGTAGGCGGAGAACATCAGGACGTTGCTCTGTTCCTGCTGCGATTGATTTCAGAGTTCGTGGAAACGCGCAGGCTCGGTGTGGTGCGATACGAGCCGTTTCAGATGAAGACGGGCGAGACTTTGCCCGGGCGTTCGCCCGACATCCTATTTGTCGCCTCGGAGAACCTGCATCGCCTGCGGGAAGCCTATCTGGACGGTCCCGCCGACCTAGTGGTGGAAGTGGTGAGTGAAGAGAGCCGCGCTCGCGACCGGGGAGAAAAGTTCGTGGAGTATGAGCGCGGTGGCGTGCGTGAATACTGGGTGATAGACCCCGCCCGCAAACAGGCGGAGTTTTATGTTCTGCAGGATGGCACTTACCAGCCTGTGCTGCTTGGCAGTAAGGGAGTGTATCGGAGTACTGTGTTGTCCGGTTTCTGGATGCGCGTGGAGTGGCTCTGGCAGCGCCCACCAGTGAGGCAGATTATCCAGGAATGGGGTGAACCTGCAGTTTCATAGGTTGCCCTACCACGGGTGAAGTTGCCCCCTCTTATCCCCGCGCGGGGTGAGGCGAAATCGTGCCCGCAGACCTCAGCCTGCGCCCGCTTTTTCAGAAAAATTTCCCCCCACCCCCCGCAAAAATGCTTGACAATTCCGCTGATATGTGATATAGTATGACCAGTAGCACAGTTCCCGCGGTGTTCTGAAAATCTCATGACGGCTTTTCACTACACGACAAAGGAGGGTGCTCAACAAAATGTTACGACGCTTCCCGTATCTACGCACACTGGCTACCGTGTGCATTCTCAGTTTTACCGCGCAGGCAGCCGCCCCACTTCTAGCCTCTCCCAGCGCGAGGGGGGGGTAAGAGCGACAGTATATTGACGTTATTCGCTCGCTTTTTAGCCTGCGTTTTGCTTCCTCTGCTGTCTGCAGGTGTATCCTGTGCGGGGGTTCAGGTGAGTATCCTCTGGGGACCGTTCCCGGGTAAAACGCAGTGGCCCAACTACGCTAGTGGCACACGATGTGAAGTAGTAGCTCACTTTTACACGAACACTCCGAACGCCTACATGAGAAGAGTGAAACTACGCATGGGCGGCGAAACGCTTATCGACCAGACCCTTGTCTACCCAATGCCGTACGTGTACCTCAACATTCGCTTCGCCAGCACGCATTTCCCGGATGATACCAATCTGGAGATTTACGCGGAGGGTACGGACTCCGCGGGGCAAACTGGCTCGGCTTCCCGGTACGTGCTGGTATACAACAAAGCCACCCTTTACGGGCGCAACGAGTGGGAGAACGACCCTTCTGCGCCGACCGCAGGTGTTCCCCCTTCTTCAGAATTTCTGGCGTACATGAACCACAGTGTATCGCGCACATGCGTGGCTCTGGGCTGGACAAAGCAGATGGTGCTTTACGACATTGAGCCGTGCACGGTGTTCTACGTCAACACTCATGGGAGCGTAGGTGCGTTTACCAGTGACTCCGACGAGCTGACAGGAATTGAAGAGTTGGTTTTTCCAGAAGATGTTCTGCCTGTTCGTCAGAACGCTGTCGGCACTGGTTATCCCCCATTCAACACGGGATTACCCCCCATCAACCTTGTTTTTCTCGACGCCTGTTGGACGGGCACAGATAACAGCTTCAACGTGTTCCTGTATCCGTACTACAACGGCTACGATACCAACTGGTGCGAGAACCAAGCGCTGGTCGGATGGAGGATATCTGTCAATGTTGATAAAACGCAAGCCTGCTCTGCTGCGTTCTGGTCCGGGCTGGCGGACGGCTTGACAGCGCATCAGGCGCGAAACCAAATGGTGGCAGAGTATTTCTACCCAGAACCTGTCCCTGGTCCATGGAGCGACTACGCCAGTGTCTGGGGAGACTACTACGCTCGCCTGAACGGAGCGTACACCGGCTCCGACGATTACGCTCCACACTTCTGGTGGTAAGGAGGTATTCGGAATGAAAACAAAAGCCTTCTGCGTCGTGCTTTGCCTGCTGGCAGCAGCGGGGTCCACCGCGGTGTGGGTTCTGGCGCAGAGAAGCACTTCCTCTGGAGAACTCACCGAGCAGCAGGCTATCGACAGCGCTCACCGCTTTTTGCAGGCGGCTGGGTTGCAGCTACCTTCTTCAACCCCTCGGACACGGCTACGCACGAAGCGAGATGGATGGCGCGTCTGGCAGGTGGAATGGGCAAACCGGTACAGCCTGGAAATGGATGCACGCACGGGACAGGTGTACCAGTTTGCAAACTACGGGCGCGAATACGAGCAGGTGAAGCGAATAGGGCGCGACCGCCAGCCGCAAATTGCTTCGCGCGAAGCAGCGGAACAATACTGCTGGCAGCTGGCTCAGCGCCTCGGTCTGCCCAAAGATGCCTATCTCAAGCGGCTACGGATGGTGGCGGAAGGGGAAGCGGGTGATGCCAACCGCGCAGGAGCGGTCTCCGCTGTTTTTGAGGTGCGTTACTTCGGCTACCCGTTTCTTGGCGAGAGTGGCGAAGTCAGTATAACCATAGACCCCCTGGATGGGGCTCTGGTGTACTTCGGTCGGCGGCTGGATACCCTGATAGAATCGCATGACGCTCGTGTGGAGCAGAATGAAGCAGTGCAGAAGGCGAAGCAGGTTTACGCAAACTGGTACCGAACACACCGGAGTCCGCATCAGGGTAAGTATACCGGGCGCGTGGAGATAGGCTATGTCTATCCCAACGGTGCGTTCGGAGGTAAAAGGTATCCACCGCAGATACCTCATCGTGCCCGCCTCGCGTATGCGGTGTACTTCGGTCAGGAAGCGGTATGGATTGACGCTGCCGACGGCTCGGTACTGGGGGGACTGTTGCTGAAATGATGCGGTAGTGATACCCCACTTATTGGAGGGCGCGTTGTCACAGGCGCGCCCCCCAGGGGTTCCCAAAGGCGGATGCTGGGCGAGTCACCCGGCGACTGGAAGTCGCGGGCAACTGTGTTGGCTACGAGGGCAGACACAGGGGTCTGCCCCTACAGCGATGCGTATCCGGTGCACGTAGGGGCAATCCCCTGTGGTTGCCCCAGAGCGCGAATGTCACGATGCACAGTTGACAGAGTACTACCCCTCCTCGGTCACGTGGTTGCGCAGCTCCCCTATCCCCTCGATGCATATCGCCACCTCGTCGCCGGGTTGCAGTAAGCCTTTGGGCTGGCGGTAGACGCCAACGCCCGCGGGCGTGCCGGTGGTGATGATGTCGCCCGGCAATAGCGTCATCGCCGCGCTGATATGGGCGATAAGCGCAGGAATGGAAAATATCATGTCGCCCGTGCTGGAGCGCTGGCGCAGTTCGCCGTTCACGCGCGTTTCGATGGTCAACGCATGGGGGTCTTCTATCTCGTCCGCCGTCACCAGCCAGGGTCCGCAAGGCGCGAAAGTGTCGCAACCCTTTGCGCGTGTCCACTGTCCTTCCGTGCGTTGCAGGTCGCGGGCGGTCACATCGTTCATGATGGTATAGCCTGCTACGTACGCCATCGCCTCTTCCGCAGGCACGTTTCGCGCCCGCCTGCCGATGACCACCGCTAGCTCGCCCTCGTAGTCCAGCTCCTGCGTGATGCGCGGATACACAATCGCCTCGCCGTGCGCAATCAGCGCGGAGGGCACTTTCACAAAGACGATAGGCTTCTGGGGCAAAGGCATCCCCGACTCCTCGCAGTGCGCGCGGTAGTTCGCGCCGATGGCAAGAATCTTTTGCGGGCGGGTGACCGGCGGCAGATACTGTATCTCCGCAAGCGGGTGCGCCACCGCCCGTGCGGTTTCCGAATTTCGCTCCACCAGCAGTTGATAGGCGTGCACCACCTGCTCTGCCCGAGTCAACGCGCCCTCACCCTGCTCCAGCAGGTGCACCATGTCCCGCGCCAGCATACCTTCCGGCTCAGAGTCGTTATCCAGCAACGCCATGCCCGCGTTCAGGTCTACCACCATATCGCCCACAACGGCTCCGATGCGCTCGCGCCCATCTTTCAAGTAGCTCAGCAGTTTCATCGCTTTCTCCTCTCTAAATCACCGGCTGTACCTTCTCCTGTGTGAGATGACAGGTATCATTGATAAGCGAAACCCACATCCAGTCGTCGCGGCACTCTATTGCGCTGAGCGAGGCGTTATCCAGCCGCATACGCCGAAACGTCTCCAGCGGGGCGGACAGCGCCACGCATATCAACGCACGCAGACTGCCTCCATGCCCAACAATGCAAACTGTACCTTCATGGTATTCATGGCGGATGCGATGCAATACCCGACGCGAGCGTTCCAGAATCTGTTCAGGATACTCCGCGCCCGGTGGGCGATAGCGCAGGGAGTCCTTTCGGTACTTCTCGAACAGCTCTGCCCACTCGCTGGCAAGGATTTCTTCCCTGCTCATACCCTCCCAGACGCCGTACGAGAGCTCGCGCAAGTCGGTATCAGCGATGGGACGCAGGTCATGGTGGCGAGCGATTATCTGCGCGGTCTGCATCGCGCGACGCAGGTCGCTGCTGTAGATAGCTTGTAGAGGCTCGTTTCGCAAGCGATGGGCTACTGCTTCCGCTTGTTCCACGCCCCGCGCGTTCAGATCCACATCCGTCTGCCCCTGAAAGCGCATTTGCAGGTTCCAGTCGGTTTCGCCGTGTCTAACCAGAAGTAGCCTTAGCATCATCACTGGACAAAATCATAAGAGAAGTAGACCGCTACCCCTTTACGCTCGGCGTACTGGCTCACATCGGGGCTGGTAATCATGTGTGTTACGATGACCGGAAACAGGTTCGGATATATTCCCTGCAGTCTTTTCAGCTTCCGCCGCAGGAAACGGTCTATATCGTTAGCGGAAAGCTGCACTTTGCTCTCCCCGACGATAGTGAAGGTTTGCCCATCGCGTTCCGCCTGCCCCCAGATGTTCACTTCGATATATTTCCCTTCGTTGTCCAGAGCGTAGTCGCGCTTGAGCCGTCCTACCACCTGCAGACCGTAATCCCTTTGCAAGAGGCCAGGCAGCGCGATGTACGCTTCGTTCTCGAGACGGTAGCCCACCGCCATCGACAAACCGCCCAATTGTTTGCGAATATCTTGCTGGTCAATCTCCAGACGCCGGGTGGTTGCTGTCAGTTCGCGCACCGCCGCCCTTAACTCCGCGATAGCCTGTGTGTTCTCGCGCACCATCTCCCGAAGTTCGGCAATCTCCCGCGAGTGCTGTTCACTCACTTGGAGTAGCCTGTTCACCGTTTCGCGCAGTTCGGCGATGGCTTCGGTGTTTTCGCGCACCATCTCCCGCAGTTCAGCAATCTCCTGTGAGTGCTGTTCACTCACTTGGAGCAGCCTGTTCACCGTTTCGCGCAGTTCGGCGATGGCTTCCGTG
>VSSL01000384.1_pt1 | contig 13189 bp, 8 predicted proteins | sample 4557531 | NCBI WGS metagenome assembly VSSL01 (sample SAMN10986726, study PRJNA523729) | hot springs metagenome | isolation source: hot springs | place: India:Timba, Gujarat | collected 2018-05-31 | reverse complement strand
TTTACCAACCACAGCTGTCGCTCGCGGCTGGGGTAGGAGATGTTGCCGATGACCTGCCCGTCCAGTTCCACGCTAATTGGCGCGCCCGGTTTCACATGCTCCAGCTGGAGCGAAAGTCTTGCCACGTTGCTGGTGGTACCCACAAACCGCCGTTTACCGGGGTCGTAGCGCAGGTTCACCGAGCTGGGCTTCATCTGTTGTTCTTGCATTTCAATACTCACCCAATGACAACGAGCAGACACACCCGGGCTCATGATGGTAAACTCGACGCGTCGCACGCTGTCCGACGTTGGCAGGCGATGACGAGCGAAGAAGTCGAAAATGGGCATCCAGTCCACGCAGTCTACGCCGGGCTCGTCCGACACGTCCCACCAGTGTCCTGCGCCGGGCTGTTCGAAGTACTCGAAGTCGCGGTGGATCGGCGAGAGCCTCTCGCGCATGAGACGTGCTTCGCTGACGGGCACGTTGTCATCGGCGTCGCCGTGCAGCACGTACACGCCCTGAAGGAGGCTGTTGCGCACCAGCGACAGGGTATCGCTCGGGGAGGCGCATCGAAGCAGGAAGTCCTCTATAGGGTCGGTCTTCTCGTCATCAGTGGTGCGCTCGCGCTGCCCGAGCCGTGCGCTGGTGGCATACGTCCAGATGCTGACCCACCCTGCGCTGGGCGCGATAACGGCAAAGCGGTCGGGATGCGTCAACCCCACGTGCCAGGTACCATGCCCGCCCATGGAGTGGCCAGTGAGGTACACCCGATAGGGGTCGGTACGCCACTGCTTCTGTGCCAGTTCCAGTACTTCCAGTGCATCCAGACGTCCCCACTCTTCCCAGTTGAAACCGAAGGGGCGTCGGTTGGTGGGAGCCACTATTGTCGCCCATGTTTTGGGTGAGTAGGAGTCCACTTGCCCGATTGCTTCTACGCCTGCACCGTGCAGGGTTAGCACCAGAGCAGGAGCGGGGGAGTCTTTGCCCAGCTTCTGCGCTGGTAGCACCGCGTAATACTGCACGCTACCATCTACAGCACTGATAAAGGTGCGTTTCTGCGACTCGTGTGGTTCCCGAATGCGCAGGGTGACCTCGGCGGTGTCCACCGTGAATTTCTGCTTGCCCTCCTGGCGTAACAGGCGCAGTTCTACCTTGCGCACCCCTGCCGCGCGAGGCGCAACACCGCGTACGCGCACAGGCACTTTGTAAACGCTGAGTGGCGGCAGCGCAGGCACCGGGCTTTCCACCGTGCGCCCACCTTCATGGGACGCAGCGATGGATAGTCCGTGCAGGGTCTGGGTGGAAGCATTCATGACCACAATACCCAGCCACACATCCGTATCTTCGCCCACTACCAAGTCAGGTAGAGTGGCGTCGCGTACGTCCAGCAACGCACCATCTGGTGGCGGATTGCTGAGACGAGCGGTTAGCCTGCCTGCGCGACTGCATCGGAACAGCAGTTCGTTCGGTCCCTGCTTCAGCAGCACAGGTATTTTGACGTAACCGTGCTGATAGACATCTCCCACACGAGGCTCTCCGTTAACAGATACCGACACGTTGCCCTGCGCTTCCAGTAGAACAACCTTCTCACGGTCGGAAGACACGACAGCATACGCATATCCATTACGCAGGGCAGGGTGTTCGAACCAGCCATCCGCGTTGGCGGTAACAGCCTCCCACTGCCGGGTGGAGCCGTCAGGGAAAGTTACGGTGTCTCCTGCCTTCGGAGCTGTCCACGCACCCGATACCTGCAGAGCCTGTATCGGGTCGGTATAAACGATGGAACGCGACATTCCGCCCGGCACCGGAAGCACCAGGCACTCCCGCAGCGGTTGGGCGTTACAGCGGGCGGCAAGAGCCACCATGAGCAGAGACAGAACGATATATCTCATACCTTCCCATCCTTCTATCCAGGCAAAATGATAAGAGCAGACCGTAACATCTGCCCATTGTCGTTTCGGCACAAGGAACCGGTTATTCCTTCACAGAAAAATGACTGCAGTTATCAGATAGGAGGTACCCGAGGGTGTCGTTGCTATATAAACCGGATTGGGACAAGGTGAAAGAACGATACATGACGTGGTGGGCGCGAGAAGAGATGGAGGGACCGCTTCTGGTAGTGTACGCGCCGCTGCAAAAGCCTGTGGTAGATGTTCCTGCGCCCAAACCCGACCCCACGCCGGAGGAGCGCTGGCTGGATATCGAATACCGCATCACCGAGCAAGACTGGCGCTTTGCCCATACCTATCATGGTGGCGACGGCTTTCCCTGGTTTGATACCAATTTGGGACCAGGGAGCCTGGCTATCCACCTGGGCAGTCCACCCACCTTTGACCACAACACGGTGTGGTACGGGAAAGTGTTTGACAACATTACTACCGCACGGATACCCCCGTATAATCCCGACGAGAAGTACTGGAAGATAAACACCGAGATGGCGCGGCAGGCGATGGAGCATTTCAAGGGCAAAGCGCTGGTAAGCTTCCCCGATTTTGTGGAGAATCTGGACACGCTGGCGTCCCTGCGCGGCTCGCTGGAGCTGCTGACCGACCTCGTAGACCATCCCGAACACGTGCATCGTCTGCAGAAAGATATTTTGGAGCGGTACTTCGATTACTACGACGCCTTCGAGCAGATTATCCGTGACGAGGACGGCGGCACCGTCTTCTCGGCGTTCAATATCTGGGGAATTGGGCGAACTTGCAAGCTGCAGTGTGATATGTCCTGCATGATCAGCCCCCAGCTGTTCAACGAATTTGTGCTGCCATATCTGGAGCAGCAATGCGAACGGCTGGACAATACCATTTACCATCTGGACGGAGTGAACGCCATTAAGCATCTGGATGCACTGTGTAGTATGAAGAAACTGAATGCCATCCAGTGGACGCCAGGCGCAGGACAGCCTCACGCCGGAGACCCTTGCTGGTATCCGCTGTATCAGAAGGCGTTGAAAGCGGGGAAGGGAGTACTTGCACTGGGGGTGCCGCCCGAAAGTGTTCAACCACTGGTGGAAGCCATCGGCACACGCGGTGTCATGGTCAGCACGTGGGCAAACACACCGGAAGAGGCGGACGAGCTGGTCCGGCAGTCCAAAAAGTGGAGGAAACGAGATTGATACGCGAATTGAAATGGAAACCCGACTTTGGCAAGACGGTGGAGCGGTTCGAAGCATGGTGGCATGGCGAGGTAGTAGACCGACCACCTGTCACTCTCCATGTTGCCCCGTCACGTCCATATCGAGGACCGGTCAAGCAACATACATCTTTACGTGAGCGGTGGATGGACGTGGAATATGTCGTGGATTCCGCCATCGCGTGGATGGAGTGCCACGACTACGTGGGCGACCATTTCCCGATGTTCTGGCCCAACCTCGGACCCGAAATCACCGCCACGCTGTTTGGATGTGAGTTGGATTTTTCCGAGAGTACCAGCTGGTCTAGACCGGTGGTGCATGAACCCGACGACTGGTACGGCATCCTGCAGATGGAACCGGATTTCAACAACCCCTACTGGCAGACGATAGAGCGCATGACTGACTACGCTATCGAGCGGTGCGAGGGGCGGTACATCGTAGGTATCACGGACCTGCACGGCAACTACGATATCCTCGCTGCCCTGCGCGACCCGCAGGCTTTATGTATAGATGTAGTGGATTATCCTGAACTAATTATGCAGGTGGGCAGGCATGTGGCGAGGGCGTTTGTGCAGAGCTTTGAGCGCAGCTATGCGAAGATAGCAGCGGCGGGGTTCGGTTGCACCACATGGTGTAATACCTATCACGAGGGAAGGTACTACGTGCCCAGCTGTGATTTCTGGATTATGGTCTCACCGGAAATGGCTCGAGAGATGATTCTGCCGGACATCCTGTTTGAGATGGAACCTCTGGAACGTAGTATTTTTCATTTAGACGGTGTGGGCGCGTTGAAGCATTTAGACCTGTTGCTGGACATCCCCAACCTTCATGCAGTGCAGTGGGTGTACGGCGCGGGGCAGGGACCGGCTTCACGCTGGATAGAAGTGTATCGTCGCTGTTTGCAGGCAGGCAAAAGCGTGCAGGTGCTTGCAGAAACCGCACAGGACGCGCTGACTGTGCTGGAGGCAGTTGGCGCAAAAGGCGTGTGGCTCACGGTTGGCGAAGGCTTCCGCAGTGTGGACGAAGCGGAAGCGTTCCTCAGGGAAGTGGAGCGGCATACAGGCTAAGTTCATGATGTAGCATTCTACCGAGAAAGCAGAGGGCAGAGAATCGGTTTCTCTGCTCCCTCTGCAGTTGAAAGAAGAGAGGGTTACCTTCTTCCCTGTGTCACGCCAGGCCAGTCGTCCGTGCGGAAGGGGGAAGCAGGAAGCCCTGCACGGTTATACAGGTTGCATACCGGGTTGTCTGCCCAGGCATAACGCACCGCTACCGGCTCCGGTACTTGCGGACTGGATACCACTACCGTGTTGCCCTCGATACGTGCCTCCGCCCACACGAATTTGCGGTCTGCGCCGGCGATGGCAAACCCCTTGAGCGGCTCACCATTGGGTGTTGTCAATCCACCATCCACGTGTTTGAAGTACAGGCGAATGGCATTGCCCTCGCGCTTCATGCGTTCGTAAATGGGTCCGGAGTACACTACCTTCTTACCGTATGCTATTGCCAGCGCGTTCAGCGCCAGACGTTTGCCTACGTCCTGCTTATTGCGTGGGTGAATGTCGTTGGCATCGCCGATATCAATGGCTACCGCCATGCCCGTTTTCGGAAGGGAGAGCGTCATTGTCTGTGCTTCGCGGAGCTCCGCCCACGCACTCTCGCCCGGCTCGGGCTTAACCGCCATGAAGTTCGCCAGCTGCACGAAGAGGAAGGGAAAGTCACCTTGTGCCCACGCTTCGCGCCAGTCCTGAATCATCGCGGGGAACAGGATGCGATATTCGAATGCTCTACCGGCATTCGATTCGCCCTGATACCAGATGGCGCCCTGAATCGCGTAAGGCACGATAGGCGCAATCATGGCGTTGAACAATCCGGAAGGCTTCCATGGGTTGGTGCGAGGGTCTTGCGGTGGATCGGGCTTTTTCGGTTCGGGTTTTCCTTCAGCACGTGCCTGTGCAACCGCCTTCTCCCAATCCGCTAACTGCTTCTGGTAATTTTCTAATGCCTGTGGATAGCTCGCCTCGGCGCGCCTCCAGTTCTCCACGAGATAACGCAGTGACCGGTGTGCCAGCAGCGTCGGTCTGCTTGTCCACGATTCAGCGGGCGTACCGCCCCACGCTGTCTCAATCATGCCGATGGGAACTTTCAATGCCCTCTGCAGCTCACGCGCGAAGAAGTAGCCCACTGCCGAGAAGTTACGTACCGTTTCGGGTGTACAGGGTTGCCACGCGCCGCCATTCAGGTCCTTCAGAGGGCGGTCGGAAACCGCCTTGGGAACCACGAAGAGACGAATCTCCGGATTATTTGCCTGCGCTATCTCCTGTTCGGCGTTATTGGATAGCGCCACGGGCCACTCCATATTGGATTGTCCCGAGCATACCCACACCTCGCCTACCAGTATGTCATTCAGGACTATCGTGTTGTTGCCGCGGACGGTCATCTGGAAAGGACCACCTGCGGGCATGGGCTTTAGGATGACGCGCCAATCGCCGTCGTCATCGGCGGCGGTGGTTACCTTTTGTCCCCGGAACTCAACGGTCACCTTTTCGCCAGGTTGTGCGGTACCCCATACGGGCACAGGTTTGCCTCGTTGCAGTACCGCGTGGTCGCTAAATATGCGCGCCAAACGCACATCGGCAAATGCACTGGTTGCCAGAAGCAGCCAGCATCCTGCTACACACATCCAGACACTTCGCAAGCGCATGTTGACCTCCTCTTGAGAATTTTAGCGAACTTAGTAGTCCGTCAAGCCCCTCTCGCCAAGCTGTCATCCTGAGCGGAGCGAAGAATCTCGCTCTGCCGACGATAAGAGATGCTTCGCTGATGCTCAGCATGACACGACAGGCTGCACCTGTTCTCGTCTGGAACATGCCCATCCCCCCATTGAGATGCGGCGGACTAACAGCAATCAGCGAAGGGTAACCTCCACCTCTGCTTCACCCTGCACCTGCAGTATCAGGTTGCCTTTCTCCTGCAGGTACTGGTGAGGATGAGCAATTGTCGCCGGTTGACCATTAATTCTCACCTGCGGTTGCTTGGTCACCCCGTTGACCAGCACAAAGTATGGTCTATCTATCCAGCTTTTAACCCGAAACTTCAACAGTCCCTGTCTGTCGGCAAGCACCGTAATGTTGCCTGGCGCGTGCACTATCGTCCCACTATGGCGCAATACCCGATAGTCGTACACTGCAGGCAGATTATACAAGCGAACGGCATTTGCCTGCACCGTGCCCGGATTAATCGCCGGACCGTCACTGCGCTGTTCGCGCAGGTGGTAGAAGTCAGGCAAACATCCCTGTCGTTCCGGGTCATCTTGCTTCCATGTGTGCTGGATACCGGCGGCGGTAATGCCGTCGGCGATGTGCTTCCAGTGCGCTTTCGGTTCCAGACGTGCCAGCCAGTACAGGGCGTCCGTGTACACCAGTCCACACCACTGCACCGGTTGCCCGAACCATATTGGCGCCTGCCAGTTGGTGGCTCCCAACACAGAGATAACGCTGTAGGGACCGACCGGCTGACCGGTGGGATTGATCAGGTAAGGGAAGGGCACGCCCGTCCATGCCCAGTAACGCGCTCGGCGCAAGAACTCCGGGTTGCCCGTCAGCTCGTAGCCGATAACGTACGCTTTCACAATGTGCGCTGACGCCAGGATGTCGGGAGTGTGTAAAGGCATCTCCCAGGTCTGCGCTCCGCGTGGCACTGTGTTATCGAAACGTTTGAACTGCTCCAGCCGACGAATCGCTTCCGCTATCAGCTCCTTGTCGCCCGAGTACACCGCCATTTCCAGCAGACGAACGAGCACCGCCGCGGTCAGCCCATTGGCGGTGCGCTCCCAGTGAGTGCGGGCGTAGTCGGTACCGCCAGGGCGTGGCTCATACAGCACCGTGCCATCCGGCTGGAACGAGCGCTGCAAATCGCGTGCGCTATTCCGGGCGGCTTCAATGCTTTCAGGCACCGCTCCGTACAGCAGCGGCACCACAGGGAACGCCACATGCGACACCCGGCTAAACAGATACTGCTCTTTCGGCACGACAGCGATAGCCTCTTGCGCTGCTTGCCGTAACCGGCGGGCGGTTTGAGGCTCCTGAATATGAGCCGCAATCCATTCCATCCACACGGCGGCGTCGGCGGCAGGCTGTGGTCCAAAACCGGGCCAGTAGGCATGGCGATAGAAGTTGCCTTCCCGTATCTTCGAATCCAGCCATCCCGCCGCTGCGAGCTTCAAATACGCCTGGGCATCCAACCCTGTATTTGGTACAGGGGGTAGTCCTCTCAGGCGGACGTACTGCTGCACCGCGGGAATTACCGTATCACCCTCTCCGCCGACGATAGTGGCATCCAGCACCAGCGGCGTGTTTGCCGCCAGCGTTTCGGGAAAGTAGGGGAGTAAGTTACCTTCCTCGCGGTTGTCGCCATTGGAGCCGGGGTAAAGCACGCCCATCACATGCCCGCCGGAGCGGAAAATGCGGTCGGGTGAGTCGAACAGCGCGCTGAAGTGGTTTGCCGGCTGCCATATCAATCCCACATAACGCCCTTGTGCCTGCACGACCATCAGCGGGGCGGTAATCTTCACGCTATCGGGCACCTGCCTTTTAGAGGCGGGACCAACAATGTCTGCTTCGGAACTGCTCGGTTCGTTCTCCAGATATTCCAACCCGGCAAACAGAGCCTGTCCCTTCTCCTGTCCAAAGGAACCAGCCCCGGGGAAAAGCACAAACATCGGCAGGAAGTATACCTGCCGGTCACGGTCGACGGTTACGACGGTGCGCACATCTATCGCGTTCTTCTGCGTAGAGGGCGAGAACACTTGCTCAATTTTCCACCTTGCTCCATCCGTATCGCTAAAGGTGCGTGTCACCTTCACTCTGTTGCGCTCTCTGGTTAGTACGACGTTTGCCGCCTGACGCAGGGATAACCAGCGTACAGCGTCCCCCGCCTCGTAACACAGCTGCGCAGTGTTCCATCCCACTGCCGTGGGCTGACCTTTGACGGAGACCAGCAAGGTGTCAGCGCGGTCGGGATGGAAAGATACCTGCACGACGCCCGAGGTCACGGCGGGAGCGTTTGTCGGTATCTTTTCTACAGCAGGGGGTTGCCACTGCGGCGGCGAGGGCGTCACGCGCGGTGAGAAGCGTACGTACGCCACCACGCACTTGCCGGAGGTGCCGGGTGGATCTATCCGTATCCATGCGCGCGGACCGAGCGCGGGCAGAGGCATCCGTAGCGTCACCCAGTCGGTGGTATTCACAAAACGACGCGCAGAGCGTTCTTCCGCAGTACCCTGTGCCGCGCGGGCATAGAAGATTTGCAGCATCCCTTTCTGCTCGCTTTTCAGGCGAATCTCCAACCAGAGCGGAACGTTCTCCGGGAATTCGCGCACGGGACCATGCGTATAGGGGTCGTATCCGCTGATTTCAATCACCATGCCCTCTGGCGACCCGCTGATGCGCGAAATGTGGTGCGTCGGTTGCCATTCGGCGACAGTTTCGGGGCGGGTAAAGTCAAAAGAGGGTAGTTCTTGCGGAGACTGCGCAGAACACGCTACACACAACAGCGCGCCCGCGACACACACCACCATACCTGAAGAGAACAGCATCATTTACACCCTCCTTGAATCAAACGGGTTCACCGAAAGCCCTATTTCGTGGCGTAGTGGGTTTTCCCTGCCAGACGCTCGAAAACCAGAACACCAACAACCGTGCCGAAGCCTATCAACGACAGGTATAGACCAGTGCGAAATGTGTCCGGCTCGTACTGCCAGTGGACGGGAGAAGGTGGATCGGTAACAGTGACGCTACGAAAGACGCCCCCGGCGATTCGCCATGAGCGAGGTTTGCCATTGACCAGAACCTTCCACCCCGGGTAGGCGGTATCCGCAAGTACGAGTTCGCCGACAGGCGTGTTTGCTATCTGCACGCGCTGAGGAGACAGGTCGCGCACAGGTATCGGTGCATTTCTCCCTGCTGTCCATGCACGCCTCGGCGGACGGGGCAGGGGAAACACGCGCCAGCTGTAGGCGTCTTTGCCTGTTGCGACCGCACCAACGCCCGCCTGTTGCAGTTCCTGAAGCAGACGTTCATCCTGTTGATTTCGCTTCCATTCCTGTGCCAGGTGAACATAGTGCCTCACTGCCCGTTTGACCGGCACAGGTTCGTAGCCAGACGCCTCGTGCAATCCCCATATCATGCCGATATTCGAGCCGAGCATCTCCTGCCACCGCCGCAAGTATTCGGGGGTGCTCCGCCCGTAGTCCACGTAACTCACGTATTTGCGCCACATTGGCACCTGCTCGGGGACAAAGAGCCTGCCTCCGGTGCGTGTGACTGCGTGCACGGTGCCTGGCGGCTGGTGAAATGTTGCCGTGGCTGTTGTGGGATTCGCTGGCATCGCCAGAGGCAGCAGTTCAAAGAGAAGCAATACCATCCCCGCCCACCACCGACGCGGTGGAGCAAGCCGAAGAATGAGCAGAGCAAACACCGCCACCATCAGCCCTCGCCCGCAGCCGACTATGGCGGTCGTACGAGCCGCAGCGACAAGCGATGAGGAAACGGTTTCCGGTCGGCTGGCGCGAATCACATCGTGGCGTGCCGCCCACTCGATGATGTTTGCTCCCTGCCAGCTCCACAGGAGGGCGAGAAGAGCCAGCATTAAAGGCAACAGTATCCACCCTCGCGAGAAGCGCAGGTGTTCCCATCCGAATGCGGCGGCGATGCACAGCGCGAAATCGGTAACAATCAACCAGCGCGCGGGGTCATGGAAGGCTTTTAGCCCCGGCAACAGGTAATAAGCAAGAATATATAGCCCCGCCGAAGTGCCTATTGCCAGCCACAGGCTCAAGCCTGCGGCAACCAGCCAGAACCGCGCCTCCGGGCGCGCCTTCCACGCGATAATCGCCGCCATTAGCGGCACAACACCCACCGCACAGACAACTTCCCAGTAGTTTCCTCTACCCAGCCAGTTGCCTTCCCAGGGGGTGCCGTACAGGTCGGGCACAAGCAGCAAGGGGATTTGCTCGGGACGCAGTGGGAATCGGTTCACTCCCCAGACAGTAAGGTTCACACGAGGCGTTTCCCGGAGCAATTGGAGCATCGGAAGCCAGTGCGCGGCGGAAAGAAGCAGCCCGCCTGTAACGCCGAGCAACAAAGGCACCAGTGGGCGCAGACCACCGGTTCTCATTCGCCAGCCTGCCCACGCTGCGCCAAGCAGCAGCGCCATGTAGGCAACCTGTGCGTGTCCCGCCAGAAGAAGTAGAGCAACCACTACTGCCAGCGTCGCCACTCTACCGACGCTATTTCCCCGAAGCACGCGCTCTATCGCCCACATCAGCCACCCAATAAGTGCAATGGACTGGAACATACCCGGAAACTGCGCTCGCGGTACGAAGGCTCCGCACAGCATCCATGCCGTGCCACCCAGTAACGCAGGACGGAAAGCGGCGCCCGACACGCGCAGAAACAGCCACATTCCCACACCGCCCAGCCACAGGTGCAGCACGGCATTCCATGAGAGGTAACGGGCGGGATGCAACAGGGGTAGCAACAGCGTGGAAGGGTAAAGAAGCCACTCTTGAGGGTTTCCCACGAACGGTTGCCCCCAAAGCGTGTGAGGATTCCACAACGGTAAAACGCCCTGAGCCAGCCAGCGGTGTGCAAAGGCGGTCATGGGCAGGAAATAGAGCATGATATCGCCCCAGTAGAGTACCTGCTGGGCGAAGACGACCTTCCAGAAAACACACGCCGCTACGAGGGCAAACCACCCCAGCGCAGCGGCGTGTTGGCTGCGGTATGACACCGCCGAAACTCCGCTTACTTCGGGCTGACTATGGCGACAAGCAAGCTAACGACGAAGAAGCCTACGGCGATATAGCGAGTAATCATCGCCAGCTGCTCATCGCGTCCCAGCTTGCCGCGAAATTGCGAACTCACCTGTCCGCCCACTGTGCCCGATAGCCCTTCATGTCGCGTGGTCTGCATAGCGACGATGAAGATGAGGGCGATGGCGAATAACACCTGCACGATAACCAGGAAGGTGTACATCTACACTCTCCTTCGAGTATTCCGATGTGCTACCGACAGACGCTGCGCCACCAGCACACGACGGTTGCTGGAGCGCACTTTGCTGGAGGAGACCTCTGATGCTGTTTCGTTCCCGGATTCGTTATACATGCTACTGTAAGGTTCGTCCGGGCTGGGAGCGACGTTCACATCGTCTGCCACGATATCGTTCTGCGAAACCGTCGGTTCAGTATAGCTGCTTGGCTCGCTATAGGTGCTGTAGGTGTTGCTGTTGTAGTCCGAGTAACTCCGGCGTGAAGAGCTGCTATAATCGGTGTCCAGTGAAAGCGTGTTCATGATGTCGTTGGACGCACGCCGAAACTCACGAATAGCGTTACCCAGCGAGCGACCGATCTCGGGCAGCTTCTTCGGACCGAAAATAATCAGCCCGATGATGAGTATCATCATCACTTCGCTAAAGCCAAGGCTCCCAAACATCGTACTTCCCTCCAGCCGCAGTCGCAGCACATCGTTGCTGGTAATATTTTACCACAGTTTACCCACGCTCGCGTCAGCCTGCTATCTCCACCCCTGGCGGGTTCACGAAGTGCTGCCAGTGCTGAGCAACGCGCCCTTCGGCGGCATTGCCCCGGTGAATGCACACACGGAATCGCCAGCGCAGGCTTTCACCACGTGGCAGAGTATACTCCCCATGCTCCTGTCCCTGCGTAAACGCCGCCAGACCGAACGGGTTCACCGTCATCAACCCGTAGTCGCGTACATGCCACCACGCGGGATGGCGGAAACTGGACGGATGTTGCATGATGGCGATGCCGACAGGAATGCCCTCCACCTGACCGCTATAATCGCACCAGTGTGCGCGTTTACCCCATGTTTGCGGCTCGTTAGCGCCGCCCTCGGAGTTCTCGATGCGTCCTCCACGCGGCACGTCCATCGAAGAAGCCACTCGCACCGACAGAATGCCGCCCTCTTTCGTGTCACCAAAGCGCACGTCGCCTTCAGTTGCGGTGAGGGTTACTTCCACGTCCATCAGGTGTTCCTCGTCGGGCAGAGGAAAAACGCGCACTTTCAGGTGTTGCTCCAGCAGCTTCTTGCCCTGCGCATCCGTCCAGTCGCTGAGGGTCTCAAAACCGCCGCACACGATGCCGCTATAGGTACGCAACGTCTGACGGTGCAGGGTATAGCCATGCCCGGGTTCCTCACTCCAGTTATCCACGCCGTTCACGTCGCCGAAGGCAATCCACATCGACCGATGATGCACGTGGTCGTTGGTCTCACCGGGCACATCGTGACGCATCGGCCAGTGTCGTGTGACGCTTACGCCACCCGGACCGCGTACTGGATAGAAACAGGGACGCGCGGGATTGCCTGCCTTGATGTAGGCGGTGAACAGCTTGCCGTCCGTATATATCGCAATTCTATCCTCGCTTTCCTCCACGCTTACCCGCTGGGGATGTTCCCCTTCACCGTGCTCCAGCGTCGCGGTGACCGTTTCACTTGCGGGCAGTTCGGGAAGCAAGCACCACAGTTCGCCTTCCACAGACTGCACCGGCAACCGCAATGCGCCGATGGAGAGCCAGTATGCCGCGCCATGTTCGCCCGACATGGGCAGAAGGAGCGGACAGTTATCGGCTGGGGTATTGCCAGGGTGAATGACAAGTTTGGTTGATTGCATAACGTCTCACCTCTTTAGCAGGCTAATGGTGTTTTGTTAAGTTTGCGACTTTAGGATTACGACCGAACGCCGCTGTCATCCCGAGCAAAGCAAAGAATCCCATTGTAACGTCACTCTGAGATGCTTCGCTGACGCTCAGCATGACGAATAAGTGCACTACAAGAATAAACCACTGAGCCCGCAGAGGACGCAGAGAGTCTCGTTTATTGCCCAAGGAACTCTGCGCTCTCCGCGGTGAAACGCCTTTTCCCGGTAGAGTCATTCATGTTTTCGCGGAGATGGAGAATCTATCCTGCAATCACAGATTCGCCAGCAAACCTGGCAACTCAACGAGCGAGGCGATCTGAGCAATAGGAGATGCTTCGAAATGGTTTTCACAGGGGTCGG
>VSSL01000383.1_pt1 | contig 13201 bp, 9 predicted proteins | sample 4557531 | NCBI WGS metagenome assembly VSSL01 (sample SAMN10986726, study PRJNA523729) | hot springs metagenome | isolation source: hot springs | place: India:Timba, Gujarat | collected 2018-05-31 | reverse complement strand
GAAAATCCTCAAATCACCGAAGGCGATTTCGATGTTTTGGATTTTAAATTTAGCATTGGTTCAAGTTTGGAACTTTTTGGTTTCGAAATTGGCAAAAGTGGTTTTTCATACAAAATTGATTTGAATTTTCTCTTTGGGAAAAAAGTGAATGGAAATCCTTTTGGGGTAATCAATCCACAAATTGGATTGCAAATACCGACTTTCTACACTGGTTACAAGCCAATGTACTTGAATCTTCTCTTTGAATACGGTATCGAGACGAAAGAGACACCTTTGCAATATTTGTTCAGAATGCCAAATGCTTGGGGCTTTGGAAGTTTCCAAACTGCAAACACTGGCTTGTATGGTGGGAGAAGATACCTATACATTTCATCTTTCAACACAACTTTTCTGATTTGTTCTGGAGAGCTATTGGATTGCCAACTTACAAAGGAAGGGGATTGGAGTTTTCTTTGCTTTTCTCTTTGGGCTATTTTTCAACTTACGGCGAAAATCAAATTTATAAACCAACAACAAAGCCCTTTGTTGAGTATGGGTTTGGCTTTTCGAGGATTCCAACCTTTGTGAGCGATTTCTTGTTTTGGGGAGCGAGTTTTAAATTCAATCCCGACCGCAAAGTTTCGAAGGGTTTTGGATTTTGGTTGGAACTATCGTTTCCTTTTTAATTATCATTTTGTTGATACCAAAGAAGATATGCTTTGATAAATTCGTCGATGTCGCCGTCCATTACGGCTTGTATGTCTCCCTTTTTGGTTTCAGTGCGGTGGTCGTTGACGAGTGTGTACGGTTGGAAAATGTAGGAACGAATCTGGCTTCCCCATTCAATCTTTTTCTTTTTGCTTTCGATTTCGGCTCGTTGTTTTTCTTCTTCTTCAAGTTTAAGTTGGTACAATCTTGCCTTTAACATTTTCATTGCTCGCTCACGGTTCTGGAATTGAGAACGCTCTTGTTGGCAAGAGACTACAATTCCAGTTGGAATATGTCGAAGTCGTACGGCGGTTTCAACTTTATTGACATTTTGTCCGCCCTTTCCACCAGAGCGAAAAGTTTCCATTTCGATATCTTCTGGGTTGATTTCGATTGGCACATCCTCGTCGACCACTGGGTAGACGAAGACGGAGGCGAAGGATGTATGTCGGCGAGCATTTGCATCGAATGGAGAGATTCGAACTAATCTGTGGACGCCGTTTTCTGATTTTAGGTAACCGTAGGCATACTTCCCTTTGATTTCAATCGTTGCAGATTTGATACCAGCACCGTCTCCTTCTTGTCTGTCGACCAGCGAAACCTCGTAGCCGTGACGTTCAGCCCAACGAATATACATTCGCAAAAGCATTTCCGCCCAATCTTGTGCTTCTGTCCCGCCAGCACCTGGATGAATTGTTAGAAGAGCGTCTCTGTGGTCATCCTTTCCAGAAAGTAACTTTTGGAGTTCGAGTTCGCCAACTTGTTTCTCCAATTTATTCAATTCAGCGATAATTTCGGAAAGCAAAGACTCGTCGTCGCTTTCTTCAATTAAATTTAGAAGTTCTTCGGTGGAAAGAATTTCGTTGTGGAGTTCCTTCCATTCATTAACAATAGATTTCAAATCGGAAATAGTTTGCATAATCTTTTGGGCTTCCGATGTGTTGTCCCAAAAGTTTGGTTCGGTTGTTTGCTTTTCAAGTTGGGCTATTTGTTCTTCTTTTGAAGTGATGTCAAAGATACCTCCGAAGTTCTTCGGAGCGTTTCTTTAAATCCTCTATTTGATTTTTATAGGGTTCGATAATCATTGTATTGGTTTGATTATTGTTCTAAAACTGCTAACTGTGCTTTGATTTCTGCAATTTGGAATTCTATGTCTGATTTTTCTTTATCTGTTTTAGCAACTTTCAAACTGCTTTTCAAACTTTTCAAGTTAGTTTCGAGCAGTTCTCTGTTTATTTCTTCCTTCGAAAAGGCTTTCTCGACAAAAATCGAAACTTTATTTTCTTGAACTGTTACAAAGCCTTTGCTGACCGCAAAATGTACTGTTTCGTTATTAGTATTTATCGATACAATACCAGGTTCCAAAGATGAAACAATCGGGGCGTGGTTATAAAGTATCTGAAAAGGAGATAATGCACCTGGAACACGCACCATTTGCGCATTTCCATTGAAAATGGGTCTTTGTGGGGTAACTATTTCCACGCTCAATAATTTTTCCATAATCTCCCTTTAGGTAATATTAAACACCTTGCTTCTTTGCACGGTCGAAGACTTCGTCGATTGTTCCAGCATAGGCGAACAATGGCTCGGGAATATGGTCGCATTCGCCTTCGAGGATTGCCTTGAACCCAGCGATAGTATCGGTGATTTTAACATAACGACCTTCGTAACCTGTGAACTGCTCGGCAACGAAGAATGGTTGCGAGAAGAATTTCTGGATTTTCCTCGCTCGGTAAACTGTTAATTTATCTTCGTCGCTAAGTTCGTCCATACCAAGAATGTTGATTATGTCCTGCAAATCTTTATATGTTTGCAAAACGCGTCGGACTTCCATTGCGACGTTGTAATGTTCTTCTCCGATGATTAGTGGGTCCATAATTCTGGAAGTAGAGTCGAGCGGGTCGACTGCTGGATAGATACCCAACTCGGCAATTTGACGAGAGAGAACTGTTTTAGCATCAAGGTGTGTAAATGTATTTGCTGGGGCTGGGTCTGTCAAGTCGTCGGCTGGAACGTAAACTGCTTGCACAGAAGTTATTGAACCTTTGTCTGTGGAGGCAATTCTTTCTTCAAGGATACCTAATTCGGTTGCAAGGGTTGGTTGGTATCCTACTGCCGAGGGCATTCGTCCCAAAAGTGCTGAAACCTCGGAGCCTGCTTGAATGAAACGGAAGATGTTGTCGATGAAGAGAAGCACGTCTCTGCCTTCTTCATCGCGGAAGTATTCAGCCATAGTCAAAGCACTTAAACCAACGCGGGAGCGTGCTCCTGGCGGTTCGTTCATCTGTCCAAAAACAAGTACTGCTTTATTAATAACACCGGAGTGGTTCATTTCAAGATAAAGGTCGTTGCCTTCGCGTGTCCTTTCGCCAACGCCAGCGAAAACAGAATAGCCACCGTGATGGACGGCAATGTTATGTATCAATTCTTGAATAATAACGGTTTTGCCAACACCGGCGCCACCGAATAGTCCAGTTTTACCACCTTTTGTAAATGGTTCGATTAAATCTATAACTTTTATACCAGTTTCGAACATTTCTTTTCTTGTCGAAAGCGAGGAAAACGAAGGCGATGGTCGGTGGATAGGCCATCTTTGTTTTGTTTCAACTGGTGGTTTCCCGTCAATTGGTCGACCCAGAAGATTGAACATACGCCCAAGAATTTCTGGTCCAACGGGAACGGAGATTGGTGCTTCGGTGTCGTAGACTTTCATACCACGAACAAGCCCATCTGTTGTATCCAGAGCAACAGAACGGACACGGTTTTCGCCAAGGTCTTGTTGAACTTCGCAAACGAGAACGTCGTCTTCGCCAGTTTCTGGGTGCTTGCGGGGAATTTCAAGAGCATTTAATACCGATGGAATGTGTCCATCGTAGAATTCAACATCGACTACTGGACCAATGACTTGTACAATTCTACCTTCTTTCATTTTATTTACCCAAATTTAAGATTTTCATCCGATAAAAAGTTCAAAATTAATATTATTTTTATAGACTAACAAAAATGAATGGAAATTTGTTCCAATTTTTTTAAAATTGTAATAATTTTGTTTTTAATAGATAAATTTAATATCGGTTAAATTTTTTTAAAGTTACAATTAAAAAGGAATTTATCGTCTTTGTCTTTACATAAAATTTATAATGTAGAAATGGTAGATTTAAATTCGGCATACGAAGCAGAGTTGTATTTAAAATATTTGCAAAATCCTAACAGTGTTTCACGGGAGTGGCAGAATTATTTTTCAAAGAAATATGGCGTTCAACCAGTTGGTTTTGAACCAGAAGTGGAAAAGTATGTCGAACAGACAAACGGCTTTAAAGACCTTCCACCGCTGAATTTGGACGAAATCAAAAGTAGCGACCAGGACGAACTTGTTCAAATTAGTTCCGTTCAAGAGAAAATTTCCGACAATATGGAGTTGAGTTTGTCTGTTCCAACAGCCACAAGTGTTCGAACTATTCCAGTTAAAGTGCTCGACGAAAACAGAAGAATTATTAATAAATATCTTGAAAAGTTTAAATTAAACAAGATTACATTTACCCATTTGATAACTTGGGCAATCATTCGTGCTTTGAAAAAATATCCGCAACTGAATGATGCCTTTATTCGTAAGGATGGAAAATCGTACCGCTTGCGTCGTAAATCGATTAATTTGGGATTTGCTGTCGACCTTGTTCGAAAAGATGGTTCCAGAATGCTTATGGTTCCAAATATCAAAGGAGCGGAAAAACTTCTTTTCGACGAGTTTGTGCGAAAATATGACGATTTGATTGCCCGAACGAGAACTGGTAAGGTTACCATTGACGAACTCCAAAATACAACCATATCGATTACCAATCCAGGAATGATTGGCACTACAATGTCAAATCCTCGCTTGATGCGTGGACAATCGTTGATTATAGCCGTCGGTGCAATAGATTATCCAACTGAATTCAAAGCAGTCAAGCCAGAGGTTTTAACTACGCTCGCAATTTCGAAAGTGGTAACTATTACAAATACATACGACCACAGAATCATCCAGGGTGCTGAATCCGCCGAATTTCTTTCCTATATCCAGGATTTACTTCTTGGTGGCGAGCAATTTTATGATTCTATTTTTGCAACTTTGCGAATACCGTTCGAACCTGTGCGGTGGGAGATAGACACAACGCCAGTGAATAAATTTGGGCGTGTCGACGAAGATGAAATAATCGAAAAGAGTGCACACGTCGAGTTGATGATAAATGCATATCGAGTGCGTGGGCATTTGCTTGCCTCCACAAATCCACTGGGCTATGCTTCGTTCTACTATCCAGAATTGGACCCAGCATACTATGGTTTTACCATCTGGGATTTAGATAGGATATTCCACGCCGAAGACCTTTGGGAAAGAAATAATCTTCCGCTTCGGGAGATAATCGAAAGACTACGAGATACTTATTGTGGAAGCATAGGCTATGAATTTATGCATATACAAGACCCAGAGAAAAAAAGATTGGGTCAAAAGGCGGCTCGAACTTCAAGGATTTCCAGAGTTTACCAATGAAGAGAAGGTTCGTTTCCTTCGAAAATTAATCGAAGCAGAAGAATTCGAAAATTTCTTGCATACAAAATACATAGGACACAAACGATTTTCACTCGAAGGTAGCGAATCGGCTATCGTCTTGATTGATAAGATTTTCCAACTTTCGGCTAATGTGGGGCTTTTGGGTATTGTTGTTGGGATGGCACATCGAGGGCGACTGAATTTGATTGCTAACGAAGTTGGCAAACCCGTCGAAGATATCTTGAAGGAGTTCGAAGGAGATGTCGACCCAAATTCTTTTTGGGGGAGTGGCGATGTTAAATACCATTTAGGAGCCGAGGGCGTCTATCGTTCTCCCGAAGGTAGAGAAATTCCAGTGATTTTATCGCCAAACCCAAGCCATCTTGAATTTGTAAATCCAGTTGTGGAAGGGATTGCTCGTGCTTTGATAAATAACTTTAATGATAGAACACATACCCAGGTTCTTCCAATTCTTGTTCACGGCGATAGTGCGTTCGCTGGGGAAGGTGTTGTTGCTGAAACATTAAATCTTTCCCAACTCCACGGGTATCGTACTGGCGGTACTATACATATAATCATTAACAACCAACTTGGGTTTACAACCCCAGCAACCGAGGCTCGTTCTTCTTACTACGCTACCGATATTGCCAAAGGGATTCAAGTTCCTATTCTACACGTTAACGGAAACGACCCAGAGGCAGTTGCCAAAGCGGCAATTTTTGCCTTCGAGTACAGACAAACTTTCCACACTGATGTTGTCATAGATTTGCTTTGTTATCGAAAATATGGACACAACGAGGCTGACGAACCAACATACACCCAACCTTTGCTATACAAGAAGATTCGCTCTTTGCCACCAATTAGCGACATTTACAAAGAAAAATTAATTCGACAAGGAATAATTCGTGAAGAAACTGCAATCGGTTTCGCTCGCCAATATCAAGAGAATCTGCAAAACGCTTTTGTAAGACTCAAAAGCAATAAAGAATATAAACCAACACAAGAAATAATCGTCGAGGTTAATCCTTTCGAAAAATATCAAACTGCAGTTCCATTTGAAACAATTCAAAAAGTTGGAAAGGCTTTGACAACGATTCCCGAAGGTTTCCACTTAAATCCCAAATTACAGAATTTGTGGAATCGAAGAAGAAAACTATTAGAAAACCCTCAAGCAGAAATTGATTGGGCTTTTGCCGAATCTTTGGCTTTTGGTTCTATTTTGCTTGATGGATATAACATTAGATTCTCTGGACAAGATTCTCGAAGGGGAACTTTTAGCCAAAGGCATTCCGTATTGGTGGACTTCGAAACCGAAGAAGAATACATTCCTTTGAACCACATTTCGGAGAATCAAGGCAAATTGCGAATTTTCGATAGCCCGCTTTCCGAAACAGCCATTCTTGGCTTTGAGTACGGGTACAGTCTGGTCGCAAATCGCAGTCTTGTCTTTTGGGAGGCACAATTTGGCGATTTTGCCAACGTTGCACAACCAATTTTCGACCAGTTTATCGCTTCTGGCGAAAAGAAATGGGGAAAGACCACCAACCTTTGTGTTTTACTTCCGCATAGTTACGATGGACAAGGTCCCGAGCATTCAAGCGCTCGATTGGAGCGGTTCCTTCAACTTTGTGCAGAAAATAATATGATTGTTGCAAATTTGACAACCCCAGCAAACTATTTCCATATTTTGCGTAGGCAAATGTTCTTGCGTAAGCCCTTGATTTTGATGACACCAAAAAGTATGCTTCGCCATCCCCTTGCTGTTTCGCCTATTTCCGAACTAACTAACGGTGAATTTCAGGACATTTACGACGACAATTCCGTCGAACCAAATTCTGTCGAGAAAGTGATTATGCTCTCTGGAAAAGTCTATTGGGATTTGTTGTCCTATATTATTGATAAAAAAATCGATAGAAGCAAAATTGCAATTTTAAGAATAGAGCAACTCTATCCTTTGAATAAAGAAAAGTTGCAAACTCTTCTTGGTAAGTTTAGTAACGCAAAAAAATTTGTTTGGTTCCAGGAAGAACCACAAAATATGGGGGCTTGGTCGTTTATCTTTCAAGAATTTGTGGATTTACTGCCAGAAAATCAATCCCTTCATTACGTTGGTCGACCAAAGAGTGCTTCGCCCGCAACTGGCTCTTTCTCTTTGCACAATCGTGAACAAATCGAGATAATCGAAACCGTACTTGCTTATTGATTTAAGATTCTGCGAGGCAGTTTAACAGTAAATATTGTTCCTTTTTCTTGTGAACTTTCTACTTCAATGGAGCCTTGTAGAGCCTCGACTGCCTTTTTGACTATGGATAAACCAATACCATAACCCTTAGTATGAGAAGAATTTTTCCCCCTAAAAAATATATTGAATAGTCTTGGGATTTCTTCTTTCGGTATTGGTTCACCAAAGTTTTGTATCTGAATTTGAAAATCATTCTGGAGCAATTTAGCGTAAATATTCACTGGCGACTCAAAGTTGCTGTATTTAATAGCATTACCAATTAGATTATTTAATATTAGACCCAAAAGGACTTCGTCTGTTTCAACTTCAAATTCTTCGTTAATATGCAATCTAATTGGATTTTTGAAATTATATATTGATTCAACTTTTTCAGCAATGTCTTTTATGTATGATTTGAGCGAAATTTTGGTTGGCTGAAGAATAAATTCCTCGGTTGTTAATTTTTCCAAATGCATTGAATTTTCAATCATTCTTATTATCGTTTGCACCGAGGTTCTAATCTTTTCGAAATGCTTATCTTTTTCTTCCTTGGATAATTTATCGCTAAATCTTTGTAAAAGGTCAACGGATAGGACAATTGCAGAAAGAGGTGTTCTTAACTCGTGAGAAATCAATGAGATAAAACGATTTTTTAATTGTTGAAGTTCTTGTTCTTTCTGTATTAAGGATATAATTTCACGGTTTGCTTGTTGAATTACAGAAAGGTCGGAAACAATAAATAAATACCAAGGTTCTTGGTTTAAGTATTCAACGTAAACAATATGAAGAGCAACATCAATTTCTCTGCCATCTTTGAGTTTGCATTTTTCTTCCAGTTGTTGCAAATATCCATACTCTTTGGCTAAGTTTAAATACTTTTGAAGTACTTCTCTATCTTTACAAATCTCGAGGCTCCAAATTGTTTTGTACAATATTTGGTCGATTTCAAGGTTGAATAAATTTGCGAAATATGGGTTGACTTGAATTATTGAGAAATCAGTGGCACGAATAACAATTACTCCAACGGGCAGACGTTCGAAAATATTTTGGAAAAATATTTCAGTTTCACGCAAAATTTCGTCGGCGGTTGTCTCTTGGTTTAACTTACAAAAGGTATCAATGATTAAATCGATTTCGTTCGTGTCTTTCGCAAAGTGGGGAATCTTATAAATTTCAATGAGTTCCTTTCGGCTACCAATTTGGATTGTAAATTTATCTTTTATTCCTTTTTTAGTCTCGATAAGTTTTTGGTCCAATTCATAGAATCTTTCTGCAATGCTCTTTTCAAAAATTTCCTGCGAAGTGCAACCAAAAACTGAATTTTTAGATATACCAAAAAGTTCAGTAAAAGCCTTATTGACGAAATTATAACGAAGAGTTTTTGCCTCTTTGATACTCAAAGGGTAGGGCAAAGTATCAAGCATTTCGAAAATCACTTCTTTACTTTCTGAATTTTCCATAAAACAAAATTAATTTTTTTGAGGAAAATAGTAGAGGTAAAAATATTTTCTGTATATTTAACTATCTGTTCTAAAACAAAACTATTGACGAATCTTATTAATTTGTATTTTTTTACTTTACGATGCAACAAAAAATTATTTTACCGAAGCGGAGGAAAGATTCGATTTTTAATCGAAATTCGCCATTATTTGTTGCTCGGCTTTCTTTTCTTGTCTCTGTTTTAATTGCTTTAATGACTTTCTTACTTGGTTGGCTCGAAGATTCTCTATTTTACAAAGCGAATGGTTTAATTGCTTTGACAGATATTGTTAATTCTGCTATACTTTTAACTGCTGTTGCCCACAGCAATCGGGAACCAGACTCTTTTTTTAACTATGGTTACGGCAAATACGAAAGTTTTGGAATTTTCGTAAGTTCCTCGCTGATTACTTTTAATAACAATCTACACAATTTACGAAGCAGTTGTCTCGTTTGGGAAAATCGTTCCAATTGGAAACTTCACCTATCTTATTCTTTTTTCCCTTGTTTCTGCGTCTTTGATGTTTTGGATGCATAAAACACTGCTTCGCTATTATAATAATTTTCAATTACCAATTCTTCGCTACGACCCAGAAGTATGGAAGTATGATTCTATCATAGAAATTGGTGTAATTTTGACATTGTTCCTTTGCGTAATTTTGGATAAGTTGGGTTTTACCTCTGCTGCAAGAATTGCAGATTCAGTTTCTGCAATTATTTTTGTGGCAATTGCAATGAGAATTCCAATTAAGTTTGGGAAGAAATCCATCGACCAGTTGCTCGATAGAACAATGCCCGAAAAGTTTCATTACGATATTCTTTCAGTAATTGCGGAAAACTTTAAAAACATATGTGAATTTCGTAACATTTATGCCCGTCAGTCGGGAAAAGATATTTTCGTCGAAATAGATGTAGTCTTGCCATACGATTTTACACTTGCCGAAGCGTACGAGATTGAAAAGAAAATAACAAATGAAATTAGAACAATGTACTCTAATGCTATTCCAAGAATTTACGTTGTTCCTTGTAGCAAGGATTGTATTTACGATAATATTAACCATTGTCCTGTGAAGAAGTGGAAGAAAGAGTTGGGTAATTTATGAACAAAAAAGAACAAGAACGGGGCATTTTATCGCCAACCAAGAAGGACGAAGTTTTCGAGGCAACCTTGCGTCCCCGCTGGTTTGCTGAATTCACTGGACAGAAGAAAATAGTCGAAAATTTAAAGATTTTCATTCAAGCGGCGAAAGTAAGAAATGAACCACTTGACCATATTCTTTTTACTGGTCCGCCAGGATTGGGCAAAACTACACTCTCGACAATAATCGCCAACGAAATGCAGACAAAGATAAGAATAACCTCTGGACCAGTGATTGAAAAGCCTGGCGACCTTGCGGGAATCCTTACCAATCTTCAAGATGGAGAAATTCTCTTCATAGACGAAATACATCGGCTTTCGCCAATTGTCGAGGAATATCTTTATTCGGCAATGGAAGAATTTCGCCTGGACATTGTGATAGATTCTGGTCCTGCTGCTCGCACTATTCAAATTGCCTTGCCTCGTTTCACATTGATTGGTGCAACAACTCGGGCTGGCTTGCTAACTGCTCCCCTTCGCTCTCGCTTTGGTATACTTAATCGATTGGACTACTATCCGCCAGAAGATTTGACTGAAATCGTTCTTCGCTCGGCTAAACTGCTGAAAGTGGAAATCGACAAGGAAGGAGCAATGGAAATCGCCCGCCGTTCACGTGGTACGCCACGAATCGCAAATCGTTTGTTGAAGCGAACACGGGACTTTGCCCAGGTGCTTGGCGACGGCAAAATTACGCTTCCGATAGTTTTGCGTTCGCTCGAAGCGCTGGAAGTCGATGAGTTTGGACTCGATGAAATGGACAAGCGTATCCTTTTAACAATTATCGAAAAATTCAATGGTGGTCCCGTTGGAATTAACACAATTGCCATATCCGTTGGGGAAGAACCAGGTACGATTGAAGAAGTTTACGAGCCATTTCTTATCCAGAATGGTTTTTTGCAAAGAACTCCTCGGGGTCGGGTTGCAACTCCTCTTTGTTATAAGTATTTCAAATTGAATTTTCCAAAGGAGAATTTGTTGCTATTCGAAGATGAAACTTAAAATTATACTCAACGAAATTGAGAAAAAAATTGCAAGCAAGCCCACGCTTTATTTTTTTCTAATTACGTTTTGTGTGAATTTGCCAGCGGTTTTCTTTGCCCGTGGTTATGGTATGCACGACGACCATTTCGGACCGATTGAACAACCCTGGGCTATAATTAACAATCCAGAAATTTGGAATTCTCGTTCAACACCGCACGCACATAGCATTTTTTATCCACTTCTTCATTATTTCCTCTTCAAAATTCTGTACTCTTGTGGAATTACCGACCCACAGCAAGTGATGCTGGTCGTTCGCCTTCTCCATTCAATGTATTCAACTTTGACTATCATTTTTCTTTACAAAATACTTTCTTTAAAATATAACCAGACCATTGCCATTCGAACATCTATTTTAGCCCCATTGCTTTGGTTTATGCCATTTCTTTCTGTAAGAAACTTAATCGAAATGGTGTGTATTCCCCCGATGGCAATTTCTTTCTACTTTTTGCTAAAAAATGAAAGAGAGAAGAAGAACCTTGTTCTTTCTGCACTATTCTTTGCCCTTGCTTTTGCTTTTCGTTACCAAACTTTAATGATTTCTGGCACTGTGTTTTTAATTCTCTTTTTAAGGAAACATTTTATCGAATCTTTGGTTTTTGGCTTTTCATTTTTGCTTTTTGCCTTGTTAATTCAAGGCTCGGTCGATGTCTTTGCTTGGGGCTATCCATTTGCATCGTTCATAGAGTATGTAAAGTATAATTTCACGCATAGTGGTGAATACACGACTGGTCCTTTCTATCGTTATTTTTTGCTTTTGGTGGGTATTTTCATTCCGCCATTGAGTTTTTACATTTTGTTTTACCTTTTTAAAAATTTCAACAGAAACCTGTGCATTGTACTACCAATTTTAGTGTTTTTCTTTTTTCATTCAGTTTTTCCGAACAAGCAAGAACGATTCATTCTTCCGATTGTTCCATTTGTGTTCGCATTTGGTTTGGCAAATTTCTTGGATGCAGTGTATAATGGGAAAATCTTTACAAATCGGAAGAGGTATTATAAAACGATTTGGACAATCTTTTGGATTTTTAACATTCCGTTGCTTGTTGTTTTATCGTTGAACTATGGTAAGAAAACCAGATGCGAAGCCTTATACTTTCTTTCCAAACGCAATGATGTTATGGGAGTTTATCAAATTACTGGAAAACTTGGGACATTCAAACCGCCAGAGTTTTATCTAAACAAATATGGAACGCCAGTGGTCGAAATTCCACATTTGGATAGTTTGGACAAGTTTACATCAAACACTTATCAACCAAACTATGCCGTTATTTACGGTGAGAACGAAGAAGTTGATAGCCTTCGAAGTTCAGCAGAAATGAAATTGGGAAAGCAAATGAAATTCCTTGCGAAAGTGGAACCATCTTTGGTGGATTGGATTGTTTACAAACTGAATCCAAAATATAATAAGAATCAAACAGCACATATATACAAGATTGGTTGTGATTGACAGAACAATCTGCAAAAGACAATATTAATAATTTTTAGTATTCTGGTGCATAGCCCATATTTCGAATCCAGGTGCGAACTTTTTCGGCAAGTCGGTCTTCCTTCCGATATAAGCGAAGGAATTCATTGAAATCGGCTGCTGCGTAAGAAAAGATATTGTCCGAACGGTATGCAATTGCCCGATTAAGGTATGGAATTGGGTTTTCGGGGTCGAGTTCGATTGCCGTGGTGAAATCTTCGAGGGCTTTCTTCAAATGTTTCATTTTTAAGTAAACATTGCCCCGTGCAATGTATGCATTGATAAAGTCTGGTTTAAGAGCAATGGCTTTAGAATAATCCCGTAGTGCATCTCTCCATTGTTCAAGAACGTAGTTGGCTTGCCCTCGTCCGTAGAAAGCATAAGCGTAGTTTGGGTCGATTGTTATTGCTTTATCGTAATCAATTATTGCCTCGACGTAGTTTTTAAGTTGTAGATTGGCATTTCCACGGTTGAAATAAATAGTTGCAGATTTGGGATTTAGTTCTATTGCTTTGTCGAAATATTCAATAGCCTTGTCAAATTGTTTCAACCCGACATATGCAATTCCGATGTTGTTATAAGCATCGGTAAAGTCGCTTTTCAAACTTATTACCTTTTCGAAATCTTCTATTGCGAGGTCATATT
>VSSL01000382.1_pt1 | contig 13217 bp, 13 predicted proteins | sample 4557531 | NCBI WGS metagenome assembly VSSL01 (sample SAMN10986726, study PRJNA523729) | hot springs metagenome | isolation source: hot springs | place: India:Timba, Gujarat | collected 2018-05-31 | reverse complement strand
GATGCTCTAGCAGGCGTAGGCGTTGTTCTTCAAAGGATACGATAAGCCAAGAAACCAGCGCTAGCCCACAGAGCATCCACAAGAGGCGACGGGTGAGGTTGGGGATGGGGATAATGTGCTCTTCACCCAGCGGGGAAATTACCAGCAAAGAGGCCGGCCATTGCCAAAGCATGCTCAACCCTCCCCAGCGGAATCGCACCCTTTGGACGAAAGGTGTGAGGCGCCAGTTCTGGTGGACAACGGTGGCAGCGGGAAGGGTCTCAACTCGTAAATGGGGTGGCACGCTCTTAATGCTCTCCTTCTATGGGTGGGGCTTGAGTAATTGGGGGGGATTCACGGCTCTCTTCACTGTAAGAGGTAGAAGGTGGCATGTTTTGCCAGCGTTCAATCACGGATTGCAATTCGTGGTTGAGCGTCTGTAAGGCGCGAATCAATTCTAAGCGCAACCTCTGTTGCACTTCAGGTGAGTGCAATTGTTCGCTGATGTCTTCCACACTTTGACGTGCCTTTTGCATCAATGGGCTCTCAGCTAGATACTCCGCCTCGCGCTTGAGCGTCGTTCCTAATTCTGTGAGACCGGTAATTATTTCCTCACGCAAACGGCGGCTTTCCGGTGTCTCCCAAGCACTGCGAAACGCTTGGGATAGGTTCTTACCAAGGGCCTCTAGTTCTTGGCGTAGATCGTCTCGCTGGGTTGGTTCTTCGTACATCGGTTTTGCTCTCCCGGAGTCGTTGATTGAAGTATGCCCCAATTCAGCCTAATGCGCAAGGGTGAGAGACCTTCTTTTAGCCTGAATAGGCAGGGGATACCGCTGGCGATACGGGGGGATATGGATAACGATGTGACCACCAAGCCGCCAGAAAGGGATTTTGGAAAACTTGGCGCAGGAGCTTCTCATAATCAACGCTGCCCGACTGTGGCATAATCGTGGGTAATGCCTTTCTGTTCTATCTCAATTAGGAATTAGGAGCTTTTTATGGCGCACCAAATTGATTACAAAATCTATGGCGACGATCTACAATTGGTTGAGGTGGCTCTTGATCCCGGCGAGGGGGTGCGCGCCGAGGCGGGCACCATGGCCTACATGGAAGACGGTATTGAAATGCAGACGACTACAGGGGGTGGTCTATTCAAAGGCCTGGCGCGCGTGATTACCGGTGAGAGTTTTTTCATCACCACTTTCCTAAACCGAGGGAATCGCCGCAGTCATGTGGCCTTTGCGGCACCCTATCCGGGGAAAATTGTTCCCCTGGATCTCGGTGCAGTGGGAGGGAAATTTCTCTGCCAAAAAGACTCCTTCCTTTGTGCGGCACAAGGCGTTGAGATTGAGGTTGCCTTTACCAAAAGGATTGGCGCTGGCTTATTTGGGGGCGAAGGGTTCATCTTGCAACGGCTCAGTGGTGATGGCTTGGCTTTTGCTCACGCCGGCGGTACGATTATCGAGAAGGACCTCAAGCCGGGTGAGAGCCTGCGTGTGGATACCGGCTGTTTGGTGGCTTTTGCCCCTTCGGTAGATTACAACATTCAATTTGTGGGTGGATTCAAGAACGCCTTGTTTGGCGGGGAAGGGTTGTTTCTAGCGCGACTAACCGGGCCGGGCAAGGTCTATTTGCAAAGTTTACCTTTTGCGCGCCTGGCCGATCGCATTATGGCTGCCGCCCGTTGGGGAAAAGGGGGTGAGGAACGGCGCTTAGGGGTATTGGGCAATTTTCTCGGTGGGGAGTAGGCTGCTAGCCCGTCCTGGGCAGCGGTTTGGAGAAGTATCGAAATAGTCTACTCTTCTCGGCCAGGGCTGACCGGTTGAATGAGTACCTCACCGGCTTGCCCTAATTCGCCGTGGATTTCAATATTCAGGGGCAGGAAGTGCTGTATCACCATGGCGTTGGTCAGCAGGTGAAGGGTCACTTGGCTGGTGCGTAAACGCGAGGTCCCTTGGGCAAAGGAGAGGGGTAGCAATAGCTGATCGGCTAGAAATTGATCAATAGCACCATCCCCTTCCCAGAAGGCGAGTAACTGATCTACGGCCTCATCGGCTACCTTTTCGGCAGGTTTCCCTAGCTCGCCTAAGCTGAAGTAGCAGGCTCGCCCCTGCTCAAATTCGGCGAGTAGGAGCAACAGGGTGCCTTTGCCTGGTGAGGGAAGTTGGGCAATTTTGATGGCTTCAAGTTTGGTGGCTATTTCCGGATGCTGCTGGAGGCGCAGCAGCGCTTGGCGTCTTTGGCGTTCGGCGATATGGAGCGGCAGGTTGGCGATTGCAGAGAGGCCGCGCACCCGCAGTAAAGGACCGCGATGGAGAATAACAAGAGGTAGTATATGGGAACAAGGACGAACAACCGCCTGAACACGACCTCCCCCTCGCGGATAGAAACCGCTTTGCTCGAGAGTGAGGGCAATTTCAATGCCGATACGTTTCAACAAAGGCAGCCAATTCCATTCCAGGTAATGGTAGCATGGGCTGGCAGGTACGTGGGTGCCTCCGGTAACAATCACCGAGGAAGCACTGGTGGCTTGGGTAAGGGGGAATAGGATGGTCTGTAATACGAGAGTCGTGGCACCAGCCGTTCCGATGTCGAAGCGAAAGCGACCACTGTGTAAGCGGTGAGGGTGAAAGAGAACCTCGCGCGACCCGAGCTGTGCTCCTACTACTTCGGCGCTGCTGATGGCTGCTGCCGCGGCGATAGATTTCAGATGTTGGGCGGCTAACCCCGGGTTTTTACGGCCGGCGCGCACATTAAAGATGCGGAAGGGCTGACCGGTGATCACGGAAAGTGCCAGGGAACTGCGCAAGATTTGGCCGCCACCTTCGCCTTGGGAGCCATCAATTTCGATCATGAAGTCACCGAATCGCCTGGGAGAAGATTTTTTAGACTACCGTAGCGCTTAGTGATTATGCTTAGCGATTATAATGTGCTTCTCTCCCCCTGGCACAAAGGGAAAACCAATAGTCAATACAGCGAGGTATCTATGTCAGTATTTTATATACCTGAAAGCGCCCTAGCCATATTTGCTCACCCCGATGATATCGAGTTCAGCTGTGCCGGCACACTTGCCCGTTGGGCGCGAGAAGGATGCCGTGTTGGATATGTTCTTTGCACCAGCGGTGAGGCTGGCATAGATGATTTGAGGCTCTCTTCGGAACAGGCCGCCGCGCTGCGCGAAGAAGAGCAAAGAGAGGCGGCACGTGTTGTAGGTGCTAGGGAAGTGATCTTCTTGCGTCACCACGATGGGTTACTCCAGCCTACCTTGGAACTGCGGCGTCAATTGGTGCGCGAGATACGGCGTTTCAAACCGGAGGTGGTAGTATGTGGTGACCCAACAGTGGTTTGGGCCGGTAACGATTACATCAATCATCCCGACCACCGCGCTGCGGCGTTGGCGGCTTTGGAAGCCGTTTTCCCCGCTGCCGGACAGCCGCGTCTATTCGCTGACCTCGCCGAAGAGGGTCTTATGGCGCATAAAACCCGCAAAGTCTATGCTTCCGTTTGGGAAGGTGCCGACCTATTCGTGAATATTGAAGAGACCATTGAGGTTAAGATCGAAGCCCTGCGCGCTCACAAAAGTCAGATGCGAGGATGGGATCCGGCGGAGACATTGCGTAAATGGGCTGCGGAGGCCGCGCGTGGAAAAGAGATGGCTTACGCAGAAGGTTTTCGTGTGGTTACTTTGGTGGATGACGAGACTTGGGAGCGCAACCGAAGTGTTTGGGGGGAAGCCACTCGACATGCCCAACCGACTTAGATATAAGTAGATTCATTTGTTTTATTACCTATTGCTCTAAGATAGCCGGGCGAGAGTAGAGGCGCCCGTCATATTCTACTTCGATCATCGGCCAGCCAGGAATTGCCGTAATGACTTCGTTTTGATCTTCACCGACTTGAATAGAATCTTCAGATTTCGCGCCGGTGATGGATGGATTCCAGGCGAAAACTTGTCCCATCATCACCACCTCTGGAGAAGAAGCGATGGCGAGGTATTCGCGTGGTTCGTAGCCCGCCGCACCTCCTTGGTGGTGTAACTTCCATTCATCGGCAAAGCCAACGCTGGCATAGGCGTTGACCCCTTGTTGGAAGATTTGCCCCACAGTCTGTCCGGGACGGGTGTTGAGATGGAAAGCCGCGTCTACCCTGGCAAGGGCTTCCATTTTGCGTCGCAGATCGTCGGGAAGCTTACCAAAATGCACCAGACGGGTTAGCGAACAAACCAATCCCCAGCGCCGCCCACACAGCACGAGCATGGCGTAACGTTCCAAGGACTTATAGGTTGGTAGGGGATGGCGAAAAGCAGTCACACGCTCGTCGGTAGCCACCAGGTTCACGATTGGATGGATGCCGCGGCTGCGCGCCTCGAGGTCGAGATGAGCGGCAATTTGATGTTCCGTCCACCCCGGACGAATGGCACGTATAGCGTTATCCATGGCTTCGGCGCACAGGCGACCGAGCACGCGGAAGCGAACCCCTTCTTCAGGGGTCAGGGCAGCGCGCAAGCGAGCGATCTCACGACTGAGGTCACGATACTGAGGATGGGGCCAATCGGTGCCTACCTTGAGCCCTTTTAAGAGCGCTTCGAGGGGCTCGTTCTCGCTATACCAAGGGGAAACATGGAATTGCCACCCTTGGTATTTTAATTTTTCCTCCAGTTCCAAACGGGGCGCTTCAATGTTGTTGGTGATAAGGTGGTGTTCTCGGCGGGTGATGAGCAGCGAGGCGGTGCCCAGGGTAGAGGCGGTGTTGACATAATCGGCTGCTCCACAAGTGGCCCAGGCAAAGCTGCTCACCCGTTGGAGCAAAAGGGCGTCCAGTTTTTGGCTTTCTAGCAATTGCCGCATGCGTTCCATTTTTTGAGAGAATTCAGTCATGGCGGACTCCCTAATTCAACTATTTGGGGTTAGGGGATGATTTTCTGCATCATTTTCCGCACCGCTTGGTAAGAGAGGGACTCTTCACTCAGAGTGGTGAGAGGTTTGCCGTAGATATCCAAGGAGTTCATCTCTTCGCTGTAAGGGACGACTCCTAGAAGGGGGACATCCAGGGTTTTCAATTGCTCCTGAATTGAAGCAGGGATGGAATTAGGGTCAGCGCGATTTAAAACGATGTAGGCATTCTCGATGTTAACATCCAATTCGTTGCGCAGCTCCGCGATGCGCTTGGCAGCTACCAACCCCCGAACAGTAGGGTCACTCACGATTAGCAAATGTTGGACGTCGCGGGTGGTACGGCGGCTTAGGTGTTCCATTCCCGCCTCGTTGTCAATGACGATATAGCGATAGTTGCGGCTGAGGGCGTCAATCACTTCGCGCAGGTTGTGGTTGACGGCGCAATAGCACCCAGGCCCTTCCGGGCGGCCCATGGCGATTAGATCAAAGTGGTCACCCTCGGCGAGCGAAGAGCGGATGTGATAATCTAAGTAATCGCGCTTGGTCAGTCCCCCCGGTAATGTGCCCATGGCGGCGCCGCCAGAGGTTAAGGATTGCTGTACCTGTGCCAGAAGGTCTTCGCGAATATCCCCCACGGTCCATTCCAGGTCTAAGCCGAGCACAATGTTGAGGTTGCTGCTTGGGTCAGCATCTATGGCCAATACAGGGCCGTTCCTTAAGCTGGCCAGGTATTTGATAATGAGCGCGGCAATGGTGGTTTTACCAACACCACCCTTGCCTGCCAGAGCAATGGTGATGGTCATCTCGTCTCCGCTTTTCTGGTGTTCTCTTGGCTTTCTAGTTGGCGAGCGATCTCCTCTGCAGCAGCCCGTAAGCGGGGCACGTGATCATAGACGGGAATACCTAAGCGGTCCGCTTCTTGTACGCTTAGGTCTGCCGGTAGGATGCCCAGAATGGGTAAACCGGGGGTTTCGCGGTGGATGAAATCTTCTTCTTCGGCGTTGCGCACCTTATTCCCTACTAAATAGAGGCGGTTGAGGCCAATATCTTGGGCCAACTTCTTGATTTGAGCCGCTGTCCCCAGGCTGCGACGGGTGGGTTCGGCGACGATAATCATCGAGTCAACGAAATCCACCGTGGCGCGTCCGAGGTGCTCCACACCGGCGTACATATCTAAAATCAATACCTCATCTTTACGAAAGAGCAGATGGGTGAAGAGGGTTTTAAGCAGAGCGCTTTCAGGGCAAATGCATCCTGACCCGCCTGTATCCACGGCGCCCATTTCCAAAAGACGGACGTTGCGGTGGACAACGCTGAAGCGCTCTGGCAGGTCGTCCACGCGGGGATTAAGGGTGAAGAAGGCACCAACTGTACCGGGTCGCGCCCCCGTGCGCTCTTCGATGAGGTCATCCATCTCGGCAATGGGGCGCAAGCGGGCGCGCAGATCCGGGGGGAACCCCAAGGCACCGGCTAAGCACGGAGAGGGATCGGCGTCTACTGCCAACACCTGACGGCCTTGGTCGGCATATACCTGGGCGAGCAAGGCGGCTAGGGTTGTTTTGCCAACGCCGCCTTTACCGGAGATAGCAATTTTCATGGGCTTTTCTCACTTTATTGGAGTGCGTTCCCTTTGTGCTTTGAGGCGCGGACCTTGAGGGGTGTCCTCAATCTCGTAGCCGGCAGCTATAATTTGCTGGCGTAAGGCGTCGGCTTCGGCCCAGTTCTTTTGAGCACGGGCTGCTTGGCGGCGTTGTACCAGTGCCATGATCTCGGCGGGAATTTCTTCTTGGGGCGGTTGCCACTCCCCAAGCTTCAGGCCAAAGACACGGTCGAAAACCAAGAGGGTGGCCTTACGAACGGCAGGGGGCAAGTCGCTACGCGCTACCTCCCAGGCTACGGCTAAGGCGCGCGGGGTATTGAGATCATCGTTGACCTGTTCGGTGAATTGGGCCACATAGCCAGCATCGGGTTCACCGGCCGTGTCCCATTCGTATACCAGATTGCGCAAGCGCTCGAGAGATTTTTGAGCGCTGTCCAGCCCTTCCCAGGTGAAATTGAGTTTGGCGCGGTAATGGGCACCCAAACAAAATAGGCGATAGGCAAGAGGGTCGTAACCGCGATCAATGAGCACTTGCAAGCGAAGGAACTCACCGCTGGATTTGGACATTTTTTCCTCATCAAGTTGGAGGAAATAGCCATGCAGCCAGAAGTTAGCCAAGCGGGTGCCATAGCAAGCTTCCGTTTGGGCAATTTCGTTGGTGTGGTGAATGGGAATGTGATCCTCGCCACCGCAGTGGATATCGAAGAAAGGCCCCAGGTATTTGGCCGACATCGCTGAACATTCGATGTGCCAACCGGGAAATCCCTTCCCCCAGGGGCTATCCCACTCCATTTGACGTTTCTGGTCGGGAGGGCTGAACTTCCAAAGGGCGAAGTCGGTGGGGTTGCGTTTCTCCCCAACATCTACCCGCGCGCCGGCTTGCAGCCCTTCTTTATCCAAGCGTCCGAGGTAACCATAAGAGGGTAACTTAGAAGTGTCGAAGTAGATACCATCGGAGAGTCGATAGGTAAAGCCTTTTTCTTCGATGCAGCGGATCATCTCGATCTGCTCCGCGATATGATCCGTGGCGCGGCACCAAATATGGGGTTCGAGGATGTTGAGGCGTTGGAGATCCTCACGGAAGGCTTGAGTGTAAAATTCGGCGATCTCCCAAGCGCTCTTTCCTGCGCGGCGCGCTCCGGCTTCCATCTTGTCTTCGCCTGTGTCAGCATCCGAAGTAAGATGACCAACGTCTGTGATGTTCATTACGTGGCGCACACGGTAGCCGTTGAATTCTAGAACCCGGCGTAGAATATCTTCAAAGATATAGGTGCGCAGGTTCCCGATGTGCGCGTAGTTGTACACTGTTGGACCGCAGGTGTACATTCCAACATAGTCTTCGCGCAATGGTTTGAATTCGCGCAGGCTGCGTGTGTAGGTATCGTATAGCCGTAAACTCATGGATACATCCCTTCCGAGCGAATTGCCAAAATATTTTACCGCGAGTTATCATGTTCGCCGTAAACCTAGCCCCAGGCCGATTAAGACAACCAAAACCGAAAACGCGGCGACACCAATGGTCGCCCGCATAAGGCGAACATCGGTTGGGGGTGGGGCGGGTGGCGTGATGAAGGGTTGAATATAAGGAGTAGGTGTGGCCTGCGGTGCCAGAAACTCTGGATTGTTAACCTCGTTGTATAGGGATTTTACTGGAGAGTTCGAAGATGGCGCTGCTAAGGCAGGGGTGGTGAAAGAAAAAATTAGCAAGAGGAAGAGCACAGTAGTGAGCAGCAGAATAAACAAAAAGCCTTGAAAAAGGCACTCCCTCTTTGCTAGGGATGATCGAGTAGAACTCTCTTCTGCTTCGTTCCCTGGATAGATGTCTGAATGGAGTAGTTTCATGCGATTTGAAGGATATGGGTGATGATCGTTGCTCCACTGCCACCGATGTTCTGTGCCATGCCGATACGGGCATCGGGGACCTGGGTGGGACCAGCTTCGCCACGCAACTGCTGTACTACTTCGACCACCTGGTAGAGGCCGGTCGCCCCCACGGGGTGACCACGCGCCTTAAGCCCACCGCGCGTGGCAATAGGGATCCTGCCTTGGATACCGATCTCTCCTTCGAGGGCAAGGCGAACCCCTTGGCCGGGAGGGGCGAATCCGCAGGCTTCCAGGGAGAGAGCGGCCATAATCGAAAAAGCGTCATGGAGTTCGAAAAGATCTATATCTGTAGGATTGAGACCGGCTTGCTTGTAGGCTTCACTTACCGAGCGTTCCGCAGCGGTCAACCATAATGGCCGGCTGCGGCTATGAATAGCGAGGGTATCGGTGGCCGCAGCGGAGGCGATAATCTTGACGATGGGGCGGCCGTTGGAAAGTGACCTTGAAGTTCCTTTGAGCGTTTCCAGGGGAACAATGTAGGCTGCTGCTGCCCCATCGCCGATAGGGGAGGCATCCAGCAGGTTGATCGGATCGGCAATCATACGGGCGCGCTCATAATCCTTTTCGGTGATGGGTTCGTGTAGGCGCGCATAGGGGTTATGCATGGCGTTGGCGTGGGCGTTAATCGAGAACGGAGCAAAGTCGGTATGCTTCCAGTGATATTCGTGTAGATAGCGCTGCATCACCAAAGCGTTAAGAGCCACGAACGAAGGGCCATGAACAACCTCGTAATCGGCGTCAGCAGCGGTAGCCAAGGCAGCGGTGGTCTCGCTGCCTTTTGTTTCGGTCATTTTCTCAACGCCTACGGCGATGGCCGAGTCCAGTTCGCCACTAGCAACAGCCATGAGCGCCATGCGCAATGCCGCGGCCCCAGAGCCACAGGCGGCTTCGATTTTAAAAGCCTCCTTGCCGCGCATTCCCACCCAGTCGGCGATCAGGGCGCCCAAATTCTCCTGCTTGCTCAGCATTCCCGAAAGCATGTTGCCCACAAAGAGGCCGTCGGCGCTTTCACGCCCGGCATCTTTTAAAGCGCTGATTATGGCTTCACCGGCGATCTCTCGTAAAGATTGTTCGAAGTTTTCTTTGACCGGGGTTTGGCCAATTCCCAAAATGGCGATTTCGCGCATGATGAACCAGACCTCTTCCGTATCTAGATGCAAGGGTTTTTATTCGATGTATGGATGATGCATGAGGATTATACCGTGCTCTTATGGCGACTCTTGGAGTTGCTGGCGAAGAGCAAGCGGATCGTTGACGGGCTGTTGACAGGCGAAGCGATAGCACACGTAGGCAGTGGGTAAATTATTGAGTAGAGGGCGATCCTTCAACAAAGCTGGAGCTTGAGGAGATGGGGGATAAGGAGAGTAGGCAACCATGTAAAAAGGGTGGAACTCCTGGCGAACAATAGCAAGCATTTCCTGAGTCAGGGTGTGGTTGGAGTCTCCGAGAATGGCAATTTCTTTGATTGGTTGAAGGGCGAAATCAATTGCGCATAGCCATTTAGAAAAAAAAGAGCGGATAACGCCCTACCAACCCCTGAACACCCACCAACACCTCTTCCGCCAACACCCTCCAGTCTTCTCTCCCCTCTAGAACGCTAGCCTGCAAAAGTGCCAAAGCAGCTAAGGCATTACCGCTAGGGGTGGCATTGTCTTGCAGATCTTTCGGGCGTAGGAGGGGCGTAGAGAGATCAACGGGTGTATCGAAGAAGCCTCCTCTCGAGTCTCGGTAATCGGTGAGCATCGCCTCGACGAGGAGAAGTGCCGCTTGGTACCATTGATGTTGAAAGTCGCTCTGATACAGACTGAGGAGAGCTAGGGTCAAAGCAGCGATGTCTTCCAAATAAGCACGATGGTCCGCGCGACCCTGCCGCCAGGAACGCAACAGCTTTCCCCCGCGCTTTAGATGAGTGAGCAGAAAGTTGGCATTGGCTTGGGCTATTTGAAGATAATCTTTGCGTTGCAAGTAACGAGCCGCCTCGGCAAAGGCAATAAGCGCCAGCGCATTCCAGGAAGTGATCGCTTTATCGTCCAAAGCCGGTCGAACACGACCTGCGCGCCACTTAAAGAGGTGATTGCGCATCTCCTGCAGCAGTTGGGGAATGTGTTCCAAAGGCAAAGAAAATTGGGCAGCGAGAGTTTCATCTTCCTTTTGGCGTTGTAAGACATTTTTCCCCTCGAAATTACCCTGAGCAGTGATGCCATAGGCTTGCATGAAGACTTCGACCCAGCCCCCCGATGGATGGGGAAGAGGAATGGATGGAGAAAAATCAGCGAGAGCGCTTTCGATTTCGTGGGCACTCCAAGTGTAGAATTTTCCTTCCTCGCCCTCGGAGTCGGCATCTAAGCTGCTGGCAAAGGCTATTTGGGATTGCCCCTGGTGGTTGACCGGCATGCCCAACTCGCGGCGAATGAAATCCAAGGTTTCACAACATACCTGGCGATAGTGCTCCTTTTGGGTGAGAAGGTAAGCGTGAAGATACACCCGGGCCAATTGGGCGTTATCATAGAGCATTTTCTCAAAGTGGGGCACCATCCAGTGCTCATCAGTGGAATATCGAGCGAAGCCTCCACCGATTATGTCGTACATACCACCGCGCGCCATAGCCTGGAGAGCGTGTAAGGCGATGTCGAGAGCAAAACGGTCACCGCGCGCCGCGCGCCCCAGCAGGAACTCTATGGCCATGGGTTGAGGGAATTTAGGAGCACTGCCCCAGCCGCCATTTTTCCAATCGTACGCTTGGGCTAAACGAAAGGCAGCCTGATCGAGAAGTGGAGGTTCAAGGTGGGATTTACTCGGCGAGAGGGTTAATTGATGTTGGATCACATGTTGAGTTATCTCAGCCGCGGATTGCAGTAACTGTTGGCGGTCGTGGTGCCAGAGGCGGGCAATGGTGAGCAAAATTTCGCGAAAGGAGGGCAAATTGTAGCGGCGCTGCGCCGGGAAGTATGTGCCCCCAAAGAATGGCCGCCCGTCAGGAGTGAGAAACACGCTTAGTGGCCAACCCCCATGACCACTCATGGCTACAACCGCATTCATGTAGATAGAATCGATGTCCGGCCGCTCTTCGCGGTCCACCTTAATGTTGACAAAGTGTTCGTTGAGGATCGCCGCTGTGTCGGGATCCTCAAAGGATTCATGTGCCATGACATGGCACCAGTGACAAGCGGCATAGCCGATACTCAGAAAAATGGGTTTGTCTTCCCGACGGGCCTTTTCAAGGGCTTCGTCACCCCAAGGATACCAATCTACCGGATTATCGGCGTGTTGTAACAAATATGGGGAGTTTTCACGGGCCAGGCGATTGCTCATGGGCATTCATCAGTAACAAAGAACAATTTGAACTTGGTGAACACCGTTAAATAAGAAACTATTCGCCGAATTCCAAATCGAGAGCGAGAGGCTGTTCCCAAGCCTCCGCGGGTTCCATGATAATTGGAGTGAATAGGTCTTCCTGATGAGCGCGAATGATATGTTGTTTGACCAGCTCCAACAAAGCCAAAAATGCTACCACAACCTCAACCCTGGGGGCACCTTCCGTAAAGAGATCGTTGAACACACCCCGCCCGTGATGGCGTAGATAAGAAACGATGTGTAGTACTTTCTGCTTCAGGGTTACCGAAGGGGGAGGGATTGCAGCTTCTAGGGATTGTAAGGAGACTTTGGGTCTGAGTAATTGAGTAGCAATTTCTCGCAATTGTTCAAGAGAGATTCCATATAAATCGGGCTTTGCTTCAACCCTGGGAGGGGGGACAAGACGCGGATAGGTACGCCATCCTTGGGCCTCACGCTGGGCGAGCCATGAAGCGAGTTCCTTGAAGCGCTTGTAGATTCTGAGTTGACGGGCTAGTGCCTCGCCGGCGTCCTCCTCTTCAGCCGGGAATTGTGACGTTTGCGGAAGGAGTGCCTGTGATTTGATTTGGAGCAGCTTTGCAGCGATGACCAAGAAGGCTGAAACCTCCTCGGGGGGTATTTGGGGTAAATGGCGCATATGCTCCAGGTATTGATCGGTGACTTGTGCCAGGGCAAGGCGGGTGATGTCTAATTCGGCACGCTCGATAAGACGCAGAAGCAAATCCAACGGCCCCTCGTATATAGGGGTGCTGACCGCATATTGAAGCGTGGATATGTTTAATGGCGCAGACATTGAAGGAATTATACCTAACAATTGTTCTGCCTCGTGCTATACTCAAACACTACTGATGAATTGCGCAAAATCCTTAGGTCTAGGAGATGACGAAAAGTGAGCGAGAACGATGTGCGTGAGATCAGGGCGGAATGGCAAGGGGAAATGGCTTTCATTGCTAGGAATGCCGAAGGTGGAAAGGCGCAAATGGGCACCTTGGATGGCACAGCTGGTCTGAGTCCAATGGAGTTCTTGTTAGCAGGGCTGGCCGGCTGCACCGGGGTAGATATCGTTTCAATTTTGAAAAAGAAACGCCGCTCCTTGGAACGTTTTGAGGTAGTGGTGCGCGGCTGGCGACGCGATACCCATCCTAAGGTATACACGAGGATTGAGGTAACCTACCGCTTATGGGGGGATGATCTACCTGCTACCGATGTAGAACAGGCTATTCAACTCTCAAAAGAGAAGTATTGTTCGGCAAGCGCGATGCTTGGCGCTACCGCTATGATAGACTATACCTACTCCATAAACCCTTCAACATAGCGTGTAGGCAGGTATGTAACCTGCCTCGGGGTTAGGACATCTAAGTCACTGACGTCTTACAAAGTTCCGATCTTTAGAATATTGCGAAGTTTGATTGGAGGAAGAATGATCTCAGAACCCATTCATGTGACGGATGCTGCCTTTGAAAAGACTGTGCTGCAGTCGAGCATTCCGGTCATTGTAGATTTTT
>VSSL01000381.1_pt1 | contig 13218 bp, 9 predicted proteins | sample 4557531 | NCBI WGS metagenome assembly VSSL01 (sample SAMN10986726, study PRJNA523729) | hot springs metagenome | isolation source: hot springs | place: India:Timba, Gujarat | collected 2018-05-31 | reverse complement strand
TCGGCGAAAAAACGGAACGGGACCTATGGAACCAGGGGATTCTCTCGTGGGACGACGTCCTGGCCGCGGAGGGGCTTTCACCGAGGCTCAGAGCCCAAGCCCTGCTCCCACGACAAATAGCAGAGTCCGCTGATCGGCTGGCTAGGCAGGACGCGCTATTCTTTTCAAAGGGTCTGCCGGCCTCTCAGCAATGGCGCATGTTCAAGGAATTCAGACATTCGACCGCGTACTTGGATATCGAGACCACCGGTCTGCAAAACTCCGAGGACGCGGTCACGACCATCGCCATGTACGACGGGACTTCTGTCATGTGGTTCGTCCAAGGCGACAATCTTGGACAATTCAAAGACGCGGTATCGAATTATCGCGTGCTGGTGACCTACAATGGACGCTGCTTCGACGTGCCGATGCTCCGACGCTGCCTACATATCCCTCTGAATCACGCGCACATAGACCTGCGATTCGTATTGGCGCAGCTCGGATTCAAAGGAGGGTTGAAAGGTTGCGAAAGGCAACTGGGCATCAGTCGGGGGAGTCTCGACGGCCTCGACGGTTACGACGCCGTGCTCTTATGGAACGAGTTCAAAATGCGCCGGAACTGGGCCGCATTGGAAACTCTCCTGGCGTACAATATTCTCGACGCGGTCAACCTCGAACGCCTCATGGTGACGGCATACAACCTACACATTCAGAATACCCCCTTTGACCAGACTCATCAGATGGACGAGCCGGCCCCAGTGGAAAATCCGTTCCAGTGCGACGAAGCGGTGGTGAACAAAATCCTGCGTATGAGGGATTTTCACATCCCTTTTTGATTTCAAGAGCTGCTCATGTTGATTGTTTTTGAAGGCATAGACGGGTCCGGGAAGTCTACTCAGGCCCTGCTCTTGGCCGAAAAATTGAGGCAAAACGGCTTTGATGTACTGTTGACCTCGGAGCCCACGGATGGTCCTGTGGGAACAAAAATTAAACAGCTCAGGACAAGACTGACTCCTGAGGAAGAGATGGAGCTTTTCACTGAAGACCGCAAAAGCCATGTCAGAGACGTGATCATCCCTGCGATAGAGGAAGGCAAGATCGTCGTGTGCGACCGATATTTTTATTCCTCTGCTGCGTACCAAGGCGCTTCAGGTCTCGATCCATACGAGATCATCCATGCCAACCTCGATTTTGCGCCAAGACCGGATATTACGTTTTTCTTGCGCGTGGCGACACAGAGCGCGCTGGAAAGACTACTTTCCAACCGCGGAGACAGCCTCTCGCCATACGAAACCAGAGAAAATCTCGAAAAGGTCGCCGAGGTATATGCAATCATTAGGGATTCGAGTTTTGTGGACGTAGATGCCGAGTCCGACGTGTCCAAAGTACATTGCGAGGTTTGGCGACGCGTATATCGCCGCCTTCGTTGCGCTGCGATGTCGTGTTCAAAAAAAACTCGACGCGTTGAAGAGAGTGAAAAAGCGTAATCAATTTTTTGGAAGGACATTGAGCTCCTCATGCAGGAACAAAGACTTGGCGAGGTTTGTGAGCCCGTGTGGAACCCCTTATAAGACTTCTCGAAACTTCTGTCGGAATGAGGCGAGCCGCAGCGTGAGTATCATGATTTTCATAGTCTGCCTCACGGTACCTCATATATCATGCTTGACCCTATCCGGCATCCAGGAAACTGACCATGGCTGCCCGGTTCCGTGGGAATGACATGCGACCGCGCAACAGCTCAATTCGCGATTATTTTCCAGAATAGCTATATACTGGAGGCGCTTTCACAGAGAAATTCGTCAAAAAATTTCTTGTCTTTTTCAGATACGCGTTCACTATACACGCATGCTCACGACGAGGTAAAAAGAAGTCAGGCGGAATACGGATTGAAGTCCTCGGTCGTTCCTGGGCGTTTTGGCGCAGTTTGTCGAGGCGTGAATTCCCCAAAGACGTATGACAACAAAAAGCAACCGTAGTGACAACGCACTTAGGTTGAAATATCGGAGAGGTGTTATGACGCGCAACAAGAAACTCTTGGAATTTGTCGAACAGACGGCATCTATGTGTAAACCGGACAGGATTCATTGGTGCACGGGTGGGGAGGATGAGTATCAACAGATGATCCGGCTCATGGTGGGAGCTGGTACAGCCATTTGGCTCTACCGGTCCAAGAGGCCCAATAGCATATATGTAAGATCAGATCCTATGGATGTAGCCAGGGTGGAAGACAGGACATTCATCTGCTCGATCAACAAAGAAGACGCGGGCCCAACGAACAACTGGGCGGATCCAATGGACATGAAAAGGACCCTCACCTCCTTGTTTACCGGCTCGATGAAGGGGCGCACCATGTTTGTCATACCTTACAGCATGGGGCCGATTGGATCTCCCATCGCGAAAATTGGCGTCGAGCTCACTGACTCGCCGTACGTCGTAGCGAACATGCATATCATGACAAGGGTAGGGGACAAGGTACTCGAGGTCCTCGGCGAAGACGGAGATTTTGTTCGCGGCATCCACTCAGTCGGCGCTCCGCTCGAGGGCAGTCAGCCAGACGTTCCGTGGCCTTGCAATGCTGAGCACAAGTATATTTGCCATTTTCCCGAAACCAGAGAGATTTGGTCATTTGGTTCTGGGTACGGCGGCAACGCCCTGCTTGGCAAGAAATGCCATGCTCTCAGGATTGCATCGGTGCAGGCGCGAGATGAGGGCTGGATGGCCGAACACATGCTGATTCTAAAACTGACAAACCCAGAAGGGCGAAGTCGCTACATAACCGGCGCCTTTCCGTCAGCTTGCGGAAAGACCAATCTGGCCATGCTGATCCCCACGCTGCCGGGCTGGAAGGTCGAGACAATAGGCGATGACATTGCATGGATAAAGTTCGGCAGTGATGGAAGATTGAGAGCCATCAATCCTGAAGCCGGTTTTTTTGGGGTGGCGCCGGGCACGAGTATGAAGACGAACCTGAATGCTCTGCTTGCAGCGTCCCACAGTTCCATATTCACTAACTGCGCTCTGACGCCTGAAGGAGACGTCTGGTGGGAAGGAATGACCGATGAGCAACCGCCAGAACTCATGGACTGGCTTCGCCGGCCGTGGTATCCGGGCTGCGGGCGAACGGCGGCTCACCCAAACGCCCGATTCACCACCCCAGCAAGTCAATGCCCAGTCATTGCCCAGGAGTGGGAAGACCCAGAAGGGGTGCCCGTGGATGCCATGTTGTTCGGTGGACGCCGTGGCCGCGTAATCCCCTTGGTCGTCGAAGCCTTTGATTGGAGCATGGAACGTTTTTGGGTTCATAATAGGCAGCGAAACCACGGCGGCGGCAGCCGGCAAGGTTGGCCGCTTGCGTCGAGACCCGATGGCGATGCTGCCTTTCTGCGGCTACCACATGGGAGACTATTTCTCGCACTGGCTCAAAATAGGGACAATGACTCAACAGGAACTGCTCCCAAAAATCTTTTGCGTCAACTGGTTCCGAACTGATGAGAACGGTCGATTCCTGTGGCCAGGTTTTGGAGAAAACTCCAGAGTCCTCAAATGGATCTTTGAACGAGTAGAAGGTAAAGGAGAGGCAACGGAAACCCCCATTGGCCGTGTCCCAACCCTAGCCAGCATCGATACTCAAGGGTTGAACATCTCGGCTGAAGACCTCCGACGCCTGCTCGCTGTCGATCGAGATGAATTTCTCGCGGAGCTTCCCCTCATCAAGGAGCATTACGCAACATTTGGCGATCGCCTGCCGTCTGAACTCCGAGAGGAATTACGGATGCTCGAAGAACGGCTGACCAGAAAGTCAATCCACTAACCGGGCAACTCCAGGTTGAATATAGTTTACTTTTGTATTTACCTGTGATAAAAATTAGTTATATGCTATAAATAAGGTAAAGGTTTATGAAATTGTGAGTCCGAGTATGACCAGAATCGCTTTGGTTGTCACGGTTGCGTCCCTCTCATTCGTCTTGTATACGGCGGTAAGCAACGCGTATGACATCGATTTTCCCATTATTCAACGCTATCCGCCGGGTTATTATGGAGCGGGCTACTATTCCACGCGTCTCTATCCGGGTAGAGACACGTCGCTCGCTCCACCCCAGGCCCTGAAATGGAACAAGTTCATGAGTCGTGAACTTGGCATCGAATTCCCGTTCTTCCCCATGCCTTATCCTTGGGATTATGGCAGAGGGCTCACTTTTAATTTTCCCGACTTCAACGCGAACGACTGGCGCTGAGAGTGTGTGATGAAATACGCGGCGGGATGTGGCGGAGAGAGAGGGATTCGAACCCTCGGAACACCTTGTGGGCATTCACGCGATTTCCAGTCGCGCCCCTTCGGCCACTCGGGCATCTCTCCAAGACACGGCATCGTTTTGTTTCGGCGCATCGACACGCTTCTAAGCTCCAATGGCGCGGCGATGCACAACACCTCTCTTCCAAGAGGTCGCCGAAACGATGCGTCGCATCATAAACCGGTACGAGCGCAGAGGTCAATGACTTTCGTGATTCTGAGACGTGACGCGCGGCGGTTATACAGTGATTCGAGGCGAGTCCGTCTCATGGGCAGGGGCCCTAGGGAGAATGAAGTCCTTTCTCACAAGAGAGTGAGCTGGCATGACGACCAGCGGTGAGACAAATCCGCAGACTCCAATAGCGTTTGAGGAATCGCGCTTCGGATTCGTCGCGGTGTGCGGTCGGCCAAACGTGGGGAAATCCAGCTTAGTCAATCGGCTTGTGGCCGCGCCCTTGGCCGCGGTGACCCCCAAAGCCCAAACCACGAGACATCGCATTTCGGCCATATTCACGGCGCCCGGCGTCCAAATTGTGTTCCATGACACGCCGGGTTTGCACTCCCCGCGCAATCTTTTAGGCCACGCAATGGTGGCTGTCGCAAAAAAAGCTGTGGCAGATGCCGACGTGGTGCTCGTGGTAACCGATTGCACGCAAAGAGAGCCGTTGGTGGACGATGACACGCGCGAGGTCATCCTTCCTTACACAAACAAGTCAGTTCTTGTCTTGAACAAGATCGATCTCGTCGAGCGCAACGTATGGCAGGAACTGCAGAAGAAATACATAAACGAGCAGCTTTTTCGCGCGGTAACGCCCGTGAGCGCAGTGACGGGCGAGGGGCTGCAAGAACTGATGGACGTCCTGAGGCCTCTCATTCCTTTCGGACGCCCCATGTATCCCGAGGACGACATAAGCGACCTACCCACGCGTTTCTTCGTCGGGGAGATCATAAGGGAACAGATCCTTTACCTCACCGGCGAGGAGATTCCTTATGTCACTGCGGTGACCGTCGAGGAGTTTCGCGAAACGCCGAACCTGATCTACATAAGAGCGGAACTTCACGTCGAGCGTGAGAGTCAGAAGAAGATCCTCATCGGAAGGGGAGGGGAAATGATCAAGAGAATCGGAGTCGCTTCTCGCAGGAGACTTGAGAGTTTTTTGGACGCCAAAGTCCACCTGGAACTTTTCGTGAAGGTCTCGCCTCATTGGACCCGAGATCCTCAAAAAATGAAAGAGTTCGGATATTCTTAGTTCATCGGCTGGTTGCGCGAGGTTCAATCGAGTTCGCAGTTGGCCACATCAGTCATATCCAATTGGCTTCAAGATCCATGTGAGCGATGTGACTGGGGCAGGAGGAGCCTGTTATGTGGGAAGAGGTACAGACGTACGTGTGGGAAACGGTAGGGGCCTACTCCTGGAGAATTGTACAAGCGCTACTCATATTTATTATTGGAATATGGGTGACAAGAGTGGTGAGACGTAACGTGAAGCGGGTACTCATAACGCGAAAACTCGACGCTACGGTTGTCTATTTTGGGGATAGTTGCATCAAGATTGTCTTCTACGGCGTAGTACTCATCGCGGCGCTCCATAAACTAGGCATTGAAACCACCTCCTTGGTGGCTATGCTTGGGGCCGCGGGTCTCGCCATAGGACTGGCGTTTAACGCCCAACTGGCCAATGTTGCGGCGGGTTTGATTATGATCGTTTTCCGGCCGTTTAGCGTGGGAGATTATATTGAAGGCGGCGGCGCTGAAGGCGCTGTCGAGAAGATTGAATTGATGTCCACTGAGATTCGTACGCCCGATAACGTGACGGTAATCATTCCCAATTCCAGGCTGACCGCGGACAAGGTCATCAATTATTCCCACAGGGATACCAGGCGCCTGGAAATCGTCATCGGAGCCAATTACAAGGCTGACCTCAAGAAAATGAGAGATGCGCTGCACGCTGTCATTGAAAAGGAGGATCTCATCTTGAAGGAACCGCAACCGACCATCGCCATTAAGGAGCTTGGGGACAAGGGTATAAAGATTGCTATTGCGGTGTGGGTAAAATCAAACGATTACTTGAAAGCCAAGATGCAACTCAACGAAAAAATGAAAGAACTCTATGATTCTGAGGAGGTCCCATTCCCTTGATGGACGGCTGAGCCTCTTCAAATAAATGGCGTTTCTTGGCGGGCTCCGAATTCAACCTCGAGACGACCCCCCCAAGGAATACCTCACTTGCCCATGCAACATTTCTTGAAAACGCGAGAGTTCCCGATAGACATTCCCGGAATTTCTGTCGGAATGACGTTCGGATCGTCGAATTCGCAAGTTCTTTGAAACCCGCTGCGGGAACCACAAGAGAAAGACTTTTGTCATTGCACCTGAAAATACCGTTCTGAAGAGAACGAGGGGGGGTCCAGGTGAAGTGACAGAGAGCAAAGCGCCCAAAACAAGCGCCGCTCCTTCGAATTCGTGATTCATTCTCAGAGCTGATAACTACTGTAAGATCTCCGGGTTTCGTGACGTTGATGCTGCCGCCCGTGGCGGTGGGGTTTCACGATGGCGAGGCGAAGGCAGGGCTGGAATGAGCGAGTGCGCACATCGGCAAAGAAGACTCTCGATAGCCGCGCATGCGCTGGCGCTCCACGCGCCCTGTTTGCCGATAACGCAGGCAATTTCAAGGCGGGCGCTAGCCTGAGATTGGAAAATTGGATCCGAACTATCGTGTCTCATTCGCCCCGTAATGGTCTTGGCTCGACACAATATGTACATCCCTCTGCGGGAAGGGCATCACGATGCCCTTTCTTCTAAATTCCTCATGGATGGCTCTATTTAATTGATTAAGAGCTAGTCCCCTCATTTCAGGATGGTGGACCCAGCAGAGTAAAGAATAATTGACTGCCGAGTCCCCGAAGCCGACAAGCCGTACCGTAGGCGCCGGGTCGTCCGTGACATATTCGCTTTTCTTGCATACGGTCAGCAGCACATCTTCCACTTCTTTTGGATCCGAACCGTACCCTGCGCCCACGGGTACGTGAATCCGAGTCACGGTGACCGGCGCGCTCATATTCACTATCTTCATGTTGGCCACCGTGGAATTCGGGATGGAGATGAGAATACCGTCCCTGGTTCGAATTCGCGTGCTACGAAATCCCACCTCTGTAACGGTTCCCTGATCGCCCTCTCCTACAACAATAAAGTCCCCCGGCTTGAACGGCTGGTCAAAGATAATCATGACCGTGCCGATGAGATTTGAGAGAGCCTCACGTCCTACAAGTGCCACGGCAAGCCCGCTGATGCCAAGGCCGGTGACCATGGAATATGTCGGCATTCCTAGCCGGGCGCCAAAATCTATCGCCAGTACGGCCGTAATCAGCAAAGTGACTATCTGGAAACCGAGGCGTATCAGTTGGGTGTCCATGCCGCCTCTTGAAAAATGGCCTAAGGAGATGACCGCGGAAGAGATCCTGTTCAAGATTGCACCGACAAGCCAGATTGCCCCAACGTAAACCAATAGTAATAGAACAAAAGCCGCTGGCATGTAGATTTCGACATTGAGTATGTGCAGTCCATATATCAAGACCCACAGGCCGATCTTGGGAAATACAATGAGCGCCGAGGGCAGTATCAATCCCCCGACATTGTGTTTGAGATTCCTTCCATATCGTGCGTCCAATCTCTCTAACGCTTTCCGGACGTACACATGAGCTGCTGCGGTGATTGCCATGGCCAATGACGCGTACAAGACCAGGCCGACCCATTGCCACAGCCGAAGACCAAAGAAAAAAGCTGAGAAGCAGTCCGGCAGCATGGAAATGATTTTTCGACTGAAAATGAGCCCCCCATGCGAAGTGAGGTCTCTATAAATGTCAAATCTTTCCATTCCCCACTTGTAGGGAAGGTCTTTCACCGTCTTGTATAACTCTGGGAGCAACCTGATCGTTTCCGATGTGAAGAGAAATTTGCCTTTGGAAGCGCCCTCTGCGCGGATTCCGATGGTAATGGGAGTATGGGGAATGGTCCATTCCGTGATTTTGCGCTCATGGACGGCTTCTTTGTCAGGTATCGTATCGATCGGAGGAAGGTCGATGCGGTGCAGGACCTCCAGCAGATAGAGCATGGACTCCAGTCCCATGGCCTGTCTGAGATCGGGCAACTCTTGCTCCAGGTCGAGGCACGCCATGGCCCGCTGGGCAAAAGCCCGCGCCTGTTTTCTGTCTCCTTTCAGATAAGCTGACGCTGCTTCTTTGGAACTGTCCAAGAGAGATTGCAGCGTGGCGCGAGGACTGGAGGTGTCCAGAGGCTCAAGAGGGTAGGGCGCTGCGGCATTGACAGGCAGTTCGGCAGCCCAAAGCAACAAGAGCGCGATGAAAGCCTTCGGTATCCGGAATTGTCGTCTCAATACCCCTCCTCTTCAACCCCCCCATGACATGCGGGGCGTCGTCATTACAGCCGAAAGAGCGATTCATCGAACTCCGGTTTTCCTGCATACCGGTCCATAAAAAAACCGGGCGCTTCCTCGATGTGATCAAATATAGCCGGGTTCACCATGATTCCCACCTGGTGGAGAGCGTTCACCACGGCCTGCGGGTAAGGCGGGCATGTCTTTATTGCAATCATCTTCTCAATATCGGGATGATTCCGATTGGCCTCGTAAAGACACTTCCCCAACAAGATGGTGTGCTTCTTGCCTGGACTCGGCTTCATAGTCTTGCCAGTCAAGATCTCGACATCGTCCCACGGTTCGCCCTGCCAGGCAAAAGCGATTGACGTCAGAATAATCCCGTTCAACACCGAGCAATAGGTGCAAATCGTGTCGTCATATTTCGGATACGAAAGGCCTTTGATGCCCATTTTTTCGAAGGGCAGGGGAAGCGTATTGTCCTCATTGTATGCAAAGGCGTAGCGTAAATTCATGGCAAAATGCTCGATAGCCGCGCCGACAATTTCTACGTCCGATAGATCTGTAGGCCGTCCGAGGCGTCTTGCCGCATGGCATAAGTGAGGGACTTGCGTCGCGTCGTATCCCAAAATTTTCGCTCCCACCTTGTCTGCTGACAAGACATCCCGAGAAGCCACCAAGACATTGCTCCGCCTCATCTTTCCATCGAACCCGGGCCCTCTTTCATTTGTGTAGATGCCGTCCAGTATGGTGAGACATTCCGGCAGCTTGTTGGCTAAGTGAGCGACCATAAAATGGAGATTGCGCGACGCATCTGCCGAGTGACACTTCTTCCTAGAGTGCACATCGATAAGGCCTTTAAGATTCTTTATTCCAAGGCTTACCACGGTCTGCGCATGAGTCTTGAGCACCGGCAGGTTGACGACGAAGTCGCTGGCCAAAAAGTCAACATTGAAATTCAGTTCTACGCCGTCTCCAAGGTCTGTCTTTTCGAACGGCCGTTCAAACACATTTACCACCTTGACGCCAAAACGATCCCGCAGCTTGTTATATCCGAGATATTCAAAGGCGTGTGCAGGCGTGGCATGATCTTTGGGATTGAAAAGAACGCTGCCCTCGCCAATGGTTATATCGCTGATTCCGAACTCCTTCAGCAGGGCTACCGCATCGTGCACGACTCGCGATGTGGTGATCACGCCCCACTTAGGAAATGGGACTGCCTTGCTCCAAAACACAATGTTGGGTTTTACGAACACCTTGGCATTGGCCGTCAATCCATTTAATCCGCCGCACAGACGCACGGCCTCACGGACCGATTCGACCGGGTTCTCGTAGGGTACAATCGAGACAACTTTTCTGTCGCTATCGAGCATCGTTGGCATCTTTCTCCAGCCTCACAAATAAGCGGTCAGCGAGTTCAGGGAAATTGGGGGGAAGACCTCGTTGGGGCGCGGCCCATAGCTCTTGCAATATCATAAAGAATTCGATCTGGGCCTGGCCAAGTTCCAACTTGATCTCCAGATTGGTTCCCAAATCAAGGAACTTGAGGATTTCCATGCATACACTTGCGTCCCATGGGTTTTTGCCGAGTTCCTTCATCAATTCCATGATTCGTCCTCTGATCAATTTTTCGGCAGAGCTCACGTCAAGTTGTATTTTCCAGAAACGTGCCTCTTCCAAGACCGACTCGAGCCTGTCTGGATAGAAGCCCCCGGAAAGCTTTTCCAGTTCCCGCAAGAACGTTCGACTCAGCACGAAGCGCGCCGCGGCGAGAAATGTGTCAGGGAGTTTCGCCTCGTAAGTGACGATCAATTTGGCGAGGTCTTTGTTGGTGCGGTAAAACACCTCGAAGAGCCCCGCCTGCTCCTCGTACATCTTGCTCGTGGCAGCCTCAATGATGCGTATACGCTGCTCAACGAACAGGTTCTTCATGGAAAAGTATTCTTCGGAAAAACGCTTGTCCATCTGCCTCAGCAATTCAGTGGAAGAATACCTGTAGAAGGTCGAGAGCAGGTCTTTCTTGAGGGTTGCATACTCCTCGTTGCTCACGAAGTTTTTGACCGAACATCGAAGATCCACTTCCCCTAAATAAATCGCCGCGCAGATGAAATCAGCGCTTTGCAGCGTCACCTGGTCTACCACTTTCAGACGGCCGAGAAGGAACACTCGCTCCACAGATCGTTCGCGTACCAGGTCCAGGACTTCGACGTGGTAGCAATAGAGCTTTTCCTTGATAGGCAATTCCTCGAAGGCCGCTGAAATCACCACGTGCGCTGCCACGTGTTCCAATGACGACGCCTGAGACCAGACCTTGTTGTTGAATATTTCGTCGCCCCGAGGATTAGATCTGGTATTGCTCTCCGCTTGCGACAATATTGACAGGAAATCGTCCAAGACGGCTGGATCATAGGGTTGCAACAACTGAATTGTCCTCGCCGCGTAACGAAGGATCTGAAGCGATTCAATCCCAGTGATGTCGTCAAAAAACCATCCGCAGCTCGTGTACATCAGCATTCGATTACGCTGCATTTCGAGGAGCTTGAGAGCCAGCGGCGCCTCCGTTGCATCGAAGGAATGGGTTTGATGAGCCCCGAGAAACTCCATGGCAGTCGCGTGGTTTGAAAGTATCACTGAGATGTATTCGTTTCTCGCCTTCCATGGGTCATTGAGGAAAGCCCCGGCCTCGCGCTCGAAAACCGCGTCGGCGCGGTCGCGCAACGCATCCATGGCGCGGCGCAAAGGGGCTCGCCATTTCTGATTCCAGCCCGGCTTCAGGCCGCTGGAACAGCCGCAATCCCGCGACCATCTCCCGAGACTATGGGGGCAACTCCAGGACGAATACTCAATCAACTCAACTTCCGCAGTAGGAGGATGTTTCTCAAGGAATTCTGCATAATTAGTCAACGCGATGTCCTGATCTTGCAGGAGGCGGTCCAGCGCGAAGGCCAAAGCCATCTCCCCGAATCGATGGTGATGACCGTATGACTCGCCGTCTGTGGCGATGTGCACAAGTTGCGGCCACGTCCTCTCGTCAGAGAAACCGCCCAATAGTCGCAGTCGCAAATCTTCACCGCTGTTGAGCAAGTGCTGGAATGCGATGGCTTGCGATATGGGAGCGTCATAGAAAAATATGGCGATTTCACCGCGGCCCGTGATGCTGCACTTGTACGGCCTCGAAGGGTCCACGGTTCCCCCCGACGCGTCACCCACTCGGCGCCTGAAGCCGCTCGAAAACGCCTTGCCTGCCAAGGAGACAGAATGGTGAAGGAAATTCCGTGATCGATGAGGACGCCAAGAGTTTCCTTATCGACCGCGGTTTCGGGCAGCCACATCCCCTCGGGTCTGCGCCCGAACCGCTTGATGAAATCTTCGATTCCCCATATCGTTTGTGTGATCTTGTCTCGCAGGGACGCGAGAGGCATGATCATGTGGTTGTAGGCCTGGGCAAGGGCGTTGCCGTGCCCCGAACGCTTCTGGATGCTCAACACGTCTGCGTTGAGAATTCGCCGATATGTATCCGGACACTTCTGTTCGAGCCAGGAGAGAAGCGTAGGGCCGAAATCGAAGCTAATGTGTTCGTAGTTGTTCACCACGCGTCGCAAACGGCCCTGCTCGTCTAGAATCCGAGCTTGGGTATTGGGTGTGTAACACTCCTCAGCGATTCGCTCGTTCCAATCATGAAAAGGGTGAGCCGATTCCTGATATTCTACGTATTCAAGCCACGGATTCTCTCGCGGAGGCTGATAAAAATGCCCGTGTATGCACACGTACTTCGCCGGACGCGTTTCCACTTTTTCTCACATCCTGTCTGAAGGAGGTCTCGAGAACCTTGATCGCAAGCGCAAAAATATTATAGTTTCAGCGCTGCATCGTCAAGCCCGCTGTTTTGGGAACTGCCAAACCTTTCAGCACGGATACCCTTTGTCGATTTGTTGACCGTTCACAAAACGATGAGCGAGACATCAAGATATTTATTGGTCGCGGGCTCGTTGCCAGAACATTACCGATTTGTGTGAAGGCCAAGAAATCTCATGAACATCACACTCGTACGGCCGCCTTTTTATGCCCTGTTTGGCGTCGCCACGCCCAAAATGAAGACATATCCGCTCAACTTACTCTATCTTGCCACCTACGTCAGGGAGCGTGGGGGCCATGTCGCCAGCGTCATAGACGGAGAAAATATCGCGATTCCTGACCTCTTGCCTCCGCCCGGCTCTGATGATGATCCAGAGATCGTCATGCATAGAGGCATTGGTCGAATGATCGAAGTACTCAACGACCCTGATCATCAGTTGTGGATTGAATTGGAAAACCGCATTGCCGAGACCGACCCAGACTTGGTAGGCTTCACCTGTAATTCTGGGAACATGGACACCGTCAGGCTCATGACCAACCGCCTGAAGCGCCGCGGCCTCAAGGTTGCGCTGGGGGGCAGCCACCCCACCGCGGCGCCTGTTCAGAGTCTCGAATATACGTCGGCTGACGTGGCCGCGGTGGGCGAGGGAGAGGAAACGCTGTGCGCCCTGTTGAACGCCCTGGAAAAAGGGGCCTCGC
>VSSL01000380.1_pt1 | contig 13218 bp, 15 predicted proteins | sample 4557531 | NCBI WGS metagenome assembly VSSL01 (sample SAMN10986726, study PRJNA523729) | hot springs metagenome | isolation source: hot springs | place: India:Timba, Gujarat | collected 2018-05-31 | reverse complement strand
GGGCTGGCATGGCTGCCCTGGAGGGTTCACAGTCCTGCGTGGAAGAAAATAATCGAATATATGGGGAGAGAAGAGATGCCCTGATCAGAGGGCTTCGTAAGGCTGGCTTAGAAGTGCAGCCCCCCAAGGCCACATTTTACGTCTGGGCTAAAGTGCCAAAGGGACAGAGTTCCAAGGAGTTCGCCAGTCACCTCTTGTCCGAAGCAGGCATAGTTGCCACTCCGGGGGTGGGCTTTGGTTCCTGGGGAGAAGGTTACATTCGTATGACCCTGTGCGCCCCCCTGGAAAGAATCCAGGAGGCTGTGGAACGTATCTTGAAACTGGGGCCTTGAGAAGCAAAGGGGAAAGGAAGGGCCGGGGCCTCGTGGAAGATGTTTTCATAGGCTTGGGCTCCAACATCCAGGATCCCAGGGCCAGGCTCCAGGAGGCTCTTTCTCTGCTGATCTGCCTGCAGGGTATAGAGCTGGTGAGGGTCTCCTCCATTTACAGGAGCGAGCCCGTGGGCTTGGAGGAGCAACCATGGTTCCTCAATGCAGTGGCTTGGCTGCGCTCTGGGCTGAGGGCAAAGCAGCTCTTGGAGATTTTGCAGGACATAGAAAATCGCATGGGCCGTGTGAGGAGTGTGCCCATGGGTCCTCGGATCATAGATCTGGATCTTCTGCTGGTAGGACAGAGAATCATACAGGATGAAGGGTTGGAGGTTCCTCACCCCAGGATGCATCTCAGGAGATTCGTCCTAGAGCCCCTGGTGGAGATCTGTCCCTGGGTTCGTCACCCGGTGTTTTGGAAAACGGCCCGGGAACTCCTCTCAGAGCTAAAGGACAGCAAAGAGGTGGAGCTTCTAGAGGCGTGGGAGGTGCCAGGGTGCTGATCCGGCTCATTCTCATTGCAGCAGCTATTTACTTGATCTACAGGTTGTTTTGGAAAAAAAAGCCCAAGATGCCCTTTGCAACCCGAAGCCGTGAGTCGGGCCATGAGGAGGTGCTTGTTCAGGATCCATGGTGTAAGAGCTATGTTCCCAAGGGCCAGGCCATAAGTCTCCATCATGCCGGAGAGACCCTTTACTTCTGCAGTCCTGAGTGCAAGGAGCGATTCCTCTCCAAATCAGAATCCCATGAACAAGAAGGCTGAGCAATAAAGAAACCCGGAGGAAGAAATGCAGTTTTTCATTGATACAGCGGACATTGATGAGATAAGAGAGGCCAAGCGTATGGGCATCCTGGACGGTGTTACCACCAATCCTTCCCTGATTGCCAAGACCGGGAGGGACTTTCAAAGTGTTGTGCATGATATCTGTAGAGAGGTGGACGGTCCCATAAGTCTGGAGGTCATCTCCACCCAAGCGGAGGAGATGGTCAAGGAAGCCGAGGGCCTGGCCGGGATCCACAGGAATGTGGTGGTCAAGGTGCCCATAACAGTGGAGGGGATGAAGGCCATGGTGTCCCTGAGCAAGAAGGGCATAAAGACCAACTGCACCTTGGTCTTCTCTCCCATTCAGGCCTTGCTGGCTGCCAAGGCAGGGGCCACTTATGTCAGCCCTTTTGTGGGGCGCCTGGATGACATATCTGAAGATGGCATGGAACTGGTGGAAAAGATAATACAGATTTATGACCAGTACGAAATGGATACTCAGGTGATTGTGGCCAGCGTGCGTAATCCCATGCACGTTCTGAGGGCTGCTCTTCTGGGAGCCGATGTGGTGACTGTGCCTTTCCAGGTGTTGGTGCAGCTGGCAAAGCATCCCCTCACGGACATAGGGCTCAAGAAATTCCTGCAAGATTGGGAAAGGGTTCCCAAGAGATAGCCGATGGCTGTAGAGGCTTTGGCCTCTGGCACATGGGGTGCTGGTTTGGGAAGTGCGGATGAGCCTGGAGGCAGGTGGGATTGGTCAGGTGTGCTGGACGCCCTTTGCGAACCATTGCTGGGTGTTCAGCCCGACGGGAGGATCATATTTTGCAACCGGGCAGCCAGCGAGGCATGGGGTTACGGTGTGGAGGAGATAAAGAAGGTGGGCCTCAGAGGCCTTCTGGCGGATGCAAAAGAAGAAGACTGCACCCGGGGCATTCTAGTGGAGGCAAAGAACAAGGGGCAGTGCCAGGGGGATTTTCTGTTTCAAAGAAAAGACGGGGGCAGATTCTTGGGCTCCATGAGGGCCTGTCTTGTAGAGGGGGAGCCGAGCCTGGTGGTATTGTCTGTGCGGGATCTCACGGAGCAAAGAAGGCTGCAACAGAGATTCCTGGAAACCCAAAAGCTGGGCTACTTGGAAAAGGTGGTGGATGGGCTGGCTCACGAGATCAGAAACCCCATAGTGACTCTGGGGGGGTATGCCAGGAGACTCCAGAAGATGTTGGAGCCAGATCATCCAGGACTGGTCCCATTGAGGATAATGCTCTCGGATGTGGAGAGACTGGAGTCCATGCTCAGGGAGGTGGAGGACTATCTGGATTTCGCACGTTCGCACAGGCTTTCCTTCCGCAAAGTGGACCTGAAGGAAGTGGTGCAGGAGGCCCTGTCATTGGTGCCCGTTCATCAAAACATTCGGGTGGAGCAGAGTTACATGGATGAGGGGCCCTGGATCTTTGGAGACCCGGTGCACCTCAGGGAGCTTTTTCGCCATCTCTTGGACAATGCGGCGGAATCCATGCCCCAGGGAGGCTTACTGAAGATAAGCGTCTCCCAGGAGGGCCCCCATGCCCTGGTGAGGATTCAGGATACCGGAGTGGGCATCCCCGAGAAGTTCCTTCCGCACATTTACAGCCCCTTTTTCACCACCAAGACCAAGGGTGCCGGAGTAGGGCTTGCCAAGGCGCACATGATAGTGGATGAGCATGGGGGGCAAATAGAGGTCCGCAGCGAGGTTGCAAGGGGCACCATTTTTGATGTAATATTCCCCCTTGACCGAAGGCAGACCCCGAGAAAGGTTGCGTGAGGGGCCATGGCAAAGGTTGCGTGGGGAGTTCTTCTGGTAATCGCTTGGATCGCGCCTTCATATGCGGACATCTATCGGTATGTTGACTCCAAAGGGGTCATTCACTTCAGCAATGTCCCCACCAATCCCAATTACCGTCTCTACATGAAGGAGGAAAGAGGGAGCCGGCCTCTTGTCAGTGAAGCCAAACCCATCTCGAGGGCCAGGGTGGACCGTTACGATCCGCTCATTGAGCACACAGCAAGAAGGCATGGGCTGGATCATTCCCTAGTGACGGCCGTAATAAAGGTAGAATCGGACTTCGATCCTGGGGCTGTTTCCTCCAAAGGAGCCAGGGGGCTGATGCAGCTAATGCCGGGCACAGCCAGGGAGCTTGGGGTGAGGGACTCCTTTGACCCTTTGGAGAATGTGGAAGGAGGAGTTCGTTACCTGAGAAATCTTCTGGATTTTTTCAATGGGAACCTGCCTCTGGCCCTGGCCGCGTACAATGCAGGCAGGGAGGCAGTGCTGCAGTACAGGGGAATACCCCCTTACCCCGAGACTCAGCAATATGTGGCCAAGGTCCTGCAATATTATGATCTTTTCCGAAGGGAAGTGGGGCGGGTCTCTTCCTTGTCCAGTAAGGCCAGGGAGATTGACAGCAAGAGGCCTCCGGGCTTATGATGAATTGCCAAGGGCGGGAATAACTCAGTGGTAGAGTGCAACCTTGCCAAGGTTGAAGTCGCGGGTTCAAATCCCGTTTCCCGCTCCAGATAAAAAAATCACAAGGGGTCTTCCCTCGGGATTTGCTCTTTGAGGATCCAGGCGGCATAGCCAAGTGGTAAGGCAGCGGTCTGCAAAACCGCTATTCACCGGTTCGAATCCGGTTGCCGCCTCCAGCCCCCAGCGCCCTTGCCGACTTAAGAAATGGGAGAGTAAAATCAGGATGTTGGGGATTTCTTACCCATTTTTGCTCAAAGCTGATTTGGGTAAATATGCTTACTTTCATTCCCTTCTTGGGAATTCCGGGGGCCTGGCTGGCAGAGCTTGACTGTGGACACAGATACGGGTTACAGGTACTTACATGGGTGTGGTATGGTAAAGGAATGGGACGAGGAGGAAAAGGGCAAGCCCTTCTGCAATGTGAAAAAGAGCCTGATGGCCTGGAGGAGAACATGAGATCTAGATTTCATCACATGCACTTGATATGTAGAGACTTAGAAGGCATGATCCGGTTTTTTACCGAGGTTCTTGGTGCCAGGTTAGCCCTCAGGAGGAAATTTGGCACGGCCGATGGGGCCACCCTGGATTTGGCCGGGGCCACCATCAATCTCAGGGTAGCCAAAGAGGAGGAGACCCTGGAGGAGAGCTCTGCGGCCCGTTATGGTTACGATCATCTGGGAGTGGAGGTGGATGACTTCCAGAAGGCTTACGAAGAGCTAAAAGAGCGAGGCTTTGAGTTTTACACTCCCATTCAGGAATCCCACGGAATCTGCTTTGCTTTTTTCAAGGGGCCGGAGGACATAAGAGTGGAACTGGTCCAGAAGCTTAGCTAGCCTGGGCTCAGGCCGGGTTGGAGAAATAGGCAATCTTGGCTTTTCCAAAATGGAATGGGGGCCGCAAGCCAGATCCCCTCACGGCCCCCTTTGGCTTAGAGATCAAAGGTTCCTGCCTTCAGTGATCAAGAATGAGGGTTCTGCAATCCAAGGCGGTCAGAGAATCGTAATCTATTCTTGGCTGGAAACCTGCGCTAGAAACGGCCCAATAGAGTCCCCCCGTTCCTGTGTGGGTTGTTACGTTCCATCTCGCCTCAAAGAAGTAAATAGCACTGGTATCGTTGCCGTTGTCATAAACGCAATTCACGGCAAAATGAAAAATGTCTCCGTTCATGTGTCCTGTGCCTGTGCAGGGGAGACTGACTAAACTTGCACTTGGGTTAGACCATTCACCGTTGACCGAGTAGAACTTGGTGTTACCGCTAGCGAGGGGAGCTATGGCCCCTGTGGCCTTGGTCACCAGGACCATATGAAGTCCTGAAGACCATTGAATGCAAAGGACCTTAGGAGGCTTGGGGCCTGCCATGGCACTACCCTGCAAGAGGATCACCGTAACCAATATCACCGCCAAAACCCATCCTCGTTTCATGTCTCACCTCCTTGGTGGTCTTGGGCATGGCGAGTCTCTGTGGTCCACGGTTTCACCCTTGGGGAAAAATCTGGAGGGAGGCTGCCATACCTAAGCCCAGCTTATACAGGAACAGTTCTCAAATGTCCACAAAAAACAATCTATTTTTTTGTGTGTGGAGGCTATTTAACTGAATCAGCCATCTTGGGATGTCACTATGATCCTGTCTTGTCGATCATAGAAGAGGTAATCCCAGGCCCAGTTGATGAGAACCATGATGCGGTTTCTGAAACCCACTATGCTCAGCAGATGCACCAGCAGCCAAACCACCCAGGCCGGGAAGCCCTTTAATTCAAGGCCGTGTATTTTGGCCACTGCTGCATTCTTTCCTATGGTGGCCAGGAGCCCAGGGTCCCGGTATCGGAAGGGTAGGGGTTCTTGGCCTCCGAGCTGCCTCATGATGTTCATTGCGGCCATTTCCCCCATCTGTATGGCCACTGGAGCCATCATGGGCAAACACTTGCCGCCTGACTCCAGATGCACTCCATCTCCAATGGCATATACCTCGGGGTAGCCCGGGACTTGTAAGGTTGCCTCAACCAGGAGTCTTCCTTGAGGGGAAGTCTTGACCCCCAATTCCTGGAGGAGACTTCTGCCTCTTACCCCGGCTGCCCATATCAGAGTGTTGCAGGCCATTGACTCCGAGCCAGATAGTTTCAGGAATTCTCCGTCAAATTGTTCCACAGAGGTGGATAGTCTGATCTCGACTCCCTTCTTCTTAAGTATTCTTACTGCAGCCTGTCTGAGAGCAGGGGGAAAGCCTCCAAGCACGCAGTCCGAGGCCTCGACTAGCATCACCCTGAAATCCTCAGGATTCATGCTGGGATAATCTCTTCTCTGAACTACCCTGACCAGCTCCGAGAGAGCTCCTGCCATCTCCACTCCAGTAGGACCAGCACCTGCCACCGCCAGTGTGAGAAGAGCTTTGCGGGCAACCAGGTCCTCAGTAGTGCTGGCTTTTTCAAAGCAGCGCAGCACGTGATTGCGAATGCGGATGGCATCCATAAGGGTTTTTAGAGGCAAGGCATGAGATTTTAAGCCTGGAATCTCTGGAAACCAGGTCTGGGCACCCAGGGCCAGTATCAGGTAATCGTAGCTTATAGATCCTGCTGTGGTAGTGAGTTTCCTAGATGCCAGGTCCAAGGACCTCACTCTGGCCATGAGGAATTGCAGGTTCTTCTGCCTGCCTACGATGGATCTTATGGGTTTGGCCACCTGCTCTGGCTCCAGGGCTGAGGTGGCCACTTGGTAAAGGAGAGGTTGAAAGAGGTGGTAATTGTTCTGATCCAGGAGAATTACCCTTGCATCCGCACGGGCCAGTACTCTTACAGCCCTGAGCCCCCCGAATCCAGCACCCACAACTACAATGGAATTCTGCCCCTTTGCCATCACCACACCCTTAATTGATTTTACAGCTCTGAGGGACTTGGGCCAGCACCAGCTTTGCCACGGCGGTTCTCAGTGGGAAGCATGTCATAATACCAACGGGATATCTTCTCAGGGCTTGCCCCGAAAAAGTATCCAAAAAATACAAACTTGTTGATGAGGATCCGCTTGAGAGTTCCGTCCCTTTGGTAGCGCCTGGGAGAAGTTCTCACAAAGGAGGGAAGAATAACTATGCGGCCTTTTTGTCTCAGCTTTCTCACCATCTCCAGGTCTTCCATGAGAGGTATATCGGGAAATCCGCCAATATCTTCAAAGCTCTGCCTTTTCAAGAAAATAGCCTGGTCTCCAAAGGGCATCTGAAGCCAGCGGGAGCGCCAGTTGGCAGTGCATTCCACACACCTAAGAAGAAATCCCCTTTCGCCCAGGAAGCGCAGACTGAAGGCCCCTGCTGCCACACCGGCTTTGGAAAGAGCATGGAGCACCCCGTCCTGGAAGCCCCGAGGCAAGATGGTGTCTGCGTGAAGAAAAAGCAGAATATCACCTTTGGCCGTTGCAGCCCCTGCGTTCATCTGCCTGGCCCTGCCTGGGGGAGATACTGTCACCCTTGCCCCGCTGGAGCCAGCCAGCAAAACCGTACTGTCAGTGCTGCCACCATCGGCCACAATCAATTCAACACCCTTTTTCCCCTCAGCAGATCTGAGGGTCTGGAGTATGTTTTCCCCCTCGTTCAAACTGGGCACAATCACTGAAATCAAAGGCACAGATGACAGGCTCATTTCAGAAACAGTGTTGCCGCGGGAAGATCTTCCGGCGTGTCAACATCCTGCAATTTCTCCAGAATTCTGGGCCCAAATCTTTCTATCTTTTCAATGGTTCTTGAAAACACATTCCCGGAGCCCCAAGGGATACCTGAAAAGAGATCAGGGGCTCCTGCTTTGAGGCCTATGAGGTAATATCCTCCGTCCATGGCCGGTCCCAGTACCACCTGGTAAATCTCAAGGGCATCCAAGGCTTCCCGCAGAATAAATGGGGTAAGGCCCGGCACATCGCTTCCCACCAGTACCACTGAGCAGGCTCCACTCTGAAAAGCCTCATTGAAGGCCCTCCTCATTCTTTCTCCCAGGTCCCGGCCCTTTTGCTTGTGGTATGTGATCCCCTCACCCAGCCATTTTCGCATTGCTTCTTGAGAGCCACCATGGAAATGTACTTGGACGAATGAGTTCCAGGCATGGGCCGCTTCTCTTGCACAGCCAACAACATGTTCGGTAAGTCTTCTTTGCAGCAAGGCTGCCCCTTGGGGGCCCAGTTGGGGAATCAGTCGAGTCTTGACTCTGCCAGGCTCAGGATATCTTGTGAAAACCACTATTGCCTTTTCCAATGTTAATCCCCAGGCCCGAACTCAGGCCACAATGGCTCCCCCTCATGTGAAGCCTGAGCCTGCGGTGCAGGCATAGCAATGGTCTCCCACTACAATAGGGCTTCCAGGCTCGGGGAACCCCTCCATCTCCGATATGTGACGCTTCATCCCTCCCATGGGAAGAGCCACGCAAAGATTGAAGTCGCAATCAAAAAGGTATCCTTCCCAAGAGATGGACACCAGGGATCTACACATTAGACCTTCCAGGGTGAGAGGATTAAAGGCTGACTGGAGCCTTTGCATGTACCCTTGGAAATTCCCGGTGCTTATCAACCACATTCTAAAGCGGCCCAGGGGCACATTGGCAAAGGTGTAAAGCCTGTTAAAATGAATTCCCCACCTTCGCTGGAGCTCCTTCCTGAATCTTTCCTGAGCCTTTTGCTGAGCCGGCGGCAGGAAAGCCCCAGCAGGGTTTGATACCAGATCCAACTCAAGCTCTGAGCCCGGAATGCCGTACCCCGCCATGTTCAAGACACGGAGCATCTCTAGGCTCTTTCCCATAACACCGATCCCGCGCTGAGCCTCCAGCTGCGCAGGGTTAGGGGAGGGGAAAGAGGCTACCAGAACCACTCTCTTTTTGCGAAAAAGCTCCAGGAGTTCTTCCGTCCCGGCCTCAGCCAAAGCCGTCAGGTTTGTTCTAATCATGAGCCTGGGCACCCAAGGGCTCAGAGATTCAACCAGATAAGAGAGATGCGGGTTAAGTTCAGGAGCCCCTCCTGTGATGTCCACGACTTGGGGAGCACATGTACGGGCAAATCGCAAGAGCTCTTCCATGGTCTCTAGGTCCATGGTCTCGGTCCTGTGAGGGCCAGCATCTAGGTGGCAGTGGCGACATAGCTGGTTGCACATGGGACCAAGATTCACCTGCAAGGTGGTGCCTGTGGCCCTCAAAAGAGTCTTGCCCAGCCTGGCCAGCTTTTTTCTGAAAGGCTCTACACCGGATTCTGCCTTGGCGGGCTCTGCAGTACAGCCATAGACTGCCCAAGAGGACTCCATTCCAAACTCCTTTCCATCCCAGCCCAAAGATCCTTCCTACTTAAACAATCTATCTCTGACTTGCCGGCAAGCTCAAGGCCGCTTTCCCCCAGAATCAAAATGCCCGGCTCTTATCTTTGTCACATGGAGAGTTTGGCCGCGATTCTGCGCATCTGTATCCCATGGATCAGGGAAGCTCCTCCTCTGATGGCGCAGGCCACATGGACAGCCTCGGTCATTTCCTCCAGATTTGAGCCTTTTTCCAGACAGGCCCTGGTGTACGCATCAATGCAGTAAGGACACTGTACTGCGTGGGCCACGGCCAGAGCGATCAGGGCCTTCTCCCGTTCGCTCAAGGCCCCCTCAGAGAACACCGCCCCGTAGTAATCGAAGAACTTCCTTGCCAGTTCAGATGCCTCTCCGCCGATTTCTTGAAACCTGTTTAGGTCCTCAGGCGAATAATAGTCAGCCATCACATCCTCCCTATTCTTCGTCTCCTTGACCAATCTGGATGGACATACTGTCAAACACAGAGGGCAAGACACAAGGTTGCAATGTTCTTTGAGAGCCAGTACCTTGGGCATCCTCCCAGGGTCAGGTCTCCAATTTCCCCCAAGGGGCCCGGACCAAAACCCCATATACTTTTCCTGCCTAACCCTCAGGGCCAAGCCGTTCCCAATAAGTCTACCGGGTTCGGCTGCAAGTTATTTCCTGCCCGAGGCCCTGGCCACGGTCTGTATTAGGGCTTGGGCATGGGAACTGGACACAGATCTTTTCACCAAGATGTCGGTGGGCTTGACGGAGCGACCATAATAGGCGCTGTTCCAGTCTCCTCTTGTGACCACCACCGCACCTTCCAGGGAAATGCCTCCATAAAGCCCCTTGGACTTGGAAAAGGTTATGATATCGGCGCTGAGATTGGCAGTAGAAGCGTCTGCTCCACCTCCCACGGGGCCTATTGCCACTCCAATATCCACTCCCAGTTTCACACTGTCTGAAAGAAGAGCAGTGACCCCTCTTTGGGTCATGACCAGTAGAACCACCTCCGAGGCCTCCCCCCCAATCTGGAGCCCAAAGCTTCCCTCCCCCAGGGTATGAAATGTAGGCCCACACCATTTACCCTCCTGGTCCTTGGCCAGGAAAACACCGCTGCCACCAGAGGCGCCGAATATGAAAGCTCCTTTGAGCACCTGCGGAGCTATGAGAACTCCCTGGGCTTTTTTCAGGAGAGCCCTGAATGAACCCATTTCTCCAGCAGCCATGAACCTCTCGAAGGTCAACTTGGCCCTTTCCACAATTTGCCTGGCTTCCGCTCTGTCCTCAGCAAAGAGCGGGGAACCGAGAGGGCAAAGACAAAAAGCCATGCAGACGGCGGCCAACCAAAGCCATTTGCACCGAGCTGTGAAGATATTCCTGCTTTTGTTCGTGTCTGAGATCAGGATCATGGCCCACTGTCTCCTTTCTGCCCCGCAACAAGGGCTCCAACCTTTTTCTCAATGATCATTTTCACAGCCAGACCCGGTGCCTTGAGTCCAGGTGCTATCCTGTATCGGGCCTCCAAGTGATTATGTATTGCAAACTACCTTGAGATGGCAACAACTGTGCTTTTTCCTTTACCCATTTTCCTTTGAGTCCCAGCTGCACCCAAGCCAGCTCGAAGTGGCACATGGCAATACCCATGTCCACCCTCTGGAGGTCCGCAAGTCCCAGGAGCCTGAAAAGGAGACTTCCCTTTCCGTACCCCTTGCTTCTTTGAAGATAAAAAAGAAAATCCCGCCCGATTCTCACTATCCGCCAGGGCTGCTTGTTGGATGCAGAAGGAGCCCACCTCACACACTCTAATACTTTTCCCAGCGGCTCTTCTGGATGGAGCCTCAGGGGCTTCTCAAAACTTTCTTGAAAAAAGAGCTTTTCTGCCGGGAAACGCTGTGTTGCCCCAACTCTTCGACGAAGCTGCCCCCGTATGGGATCCTCCTTGTGCTTGTAACCCAAGGCTACCACCGCAGGCATGCTCTCGCCAGCCCTGAGTCCCACCTTCCTGGCAAAACTGCTCTTGGTGAAAGTCCCGCCCAACCAGCAGGTCCCAAGGCCCAAGCCGGTGGCGTAAAGAACTGCTTCTTCCATGACATAGCCGTAATCCTCCATGTCGTTGGGAGAACTCCCCACGCTTCCTGCCATGAAGGCTGTGGCACCCCTTATGAACCCGTAGGTTCCCAGACCCTTGAGAACTCCCTGATCCTCTTGTGCTTGGGCCAACAAAACAAGGCGAGTAGGGCTGCCCAAGGGACCGCGTGCCTTGGCGCTCAGAAATTCTCCAAGACTCAGGCGCTCCTTTTCCCGAAGAGGCTCACCCGTGTACCTTCTACAGGAATACCGCTCAGTTATGATCTGGATGATATCTTGTTGCAATTTCCGACTCCCCAGCTCCTGGAATTCTTTCAAGAAAAGCTCCTTGACAGTAGGTCTTCTGCCAGGAAAGTATACGATCCTTTCATTCCTGCCTTAGCCCTTCTGGGCTGCTGGCCTCACAGCATGTCCTCCAAACTCCCGCCTAAGGGCGGCCAGGATCTTGTCAGCAAAGGAGTCTTGCTGCCTGGAGCGGAATCTCTGGAAGAGGGACGCCGCTATGACAGGAGCAGGCACACCTAGTTCCACTGCTTCCTGAACCGTCCAGCGGCCCTCCCCGGAGTCCTCCACATAGCCACGTATTCCTGAGAGCCTGGGATCCCCTCGAAATGCGGACTCCAGTAGTTCTAGCAGCCATGAGCGCACCACACTGCCTTGGTTCCATAGAGCCGCAACCTGCGCATGATCCAGGCAATCTTTGTATGGAGAGGACTCCAGCAGGGCAAAGCCCTCTGCATAGGCCTGCATCATGCCGTACTCGATTCCATTGTGTACCATCTTGACAAAATGCCCGGCTCCTGTAGGGCCGCAGTAAAGATAGCCATTTTCCGCGGCGAGAGTCTCCAGGATGGGGATGAGCTTTTGGTAGACTTCTTTTTTCCCTCCCATCATTATGCAGTAACCCCTTTCCAACCCCCAGATGCCTCCGCTTACCCCGGCATCCAAGTACTCTATCCCCTTGGGCGATAAAATCTGGGCACGGCGAAGATCGTCCCTGTAGAAGCTGTTACCCCCTTCCACCAGGATGTCTCCGGGAGAAAGGAGCTCCCCCAGCTCCATTATGTGCTGGTCCACTGTCTCGCCAGCAGGCAGCATCAGCCAGACGAGCCGGGGCAAAGGTAGTTTCTCCACCAACTCCCCAAGGGAGTATGCCCCAAGCGCACCTTCAGCAACGATCTCTCTTGTCTTCTCGGGGCTGCGATTGTAAGCAACAACTCCATGACCTCCCCGAAGAAGTCTTTTGGCCATATTCATCCCCATCCTTCCCAAACCCACCATGCCCAGGTCCATGAGACACCTCCCCAGTTGGTAATTCTGTGCAAGCAAAGCAAGAAGGCCGAGCCATCTCTTCAGCTCGAGTATACCTTTGCTTGCGACTCTTGCTCCACCCTGAAAGTGCAAAAAAAATGTGCCATGGGAGAGCTAAAATAAGTAGTAAAGATATCCCGAAGGACAGGCGATGTCATGGGAGCGCTAAGGCTTCTAATTATCAGTTTCATCTTGATGAGAAACTCTACGATGCTATTTTCCGCATCTGCTGCTCCCAAGGCAGAGCTTTGGCACAGGTGGCAAGCAGCCGATCCATGGGGCACCACCCGGGTTGATCACGGCCCTTGGCAGGCGTTCCTCAAAAATTACCTGGTGACCGACGACCCTTCCGGAGTAAATAAGATCAGGTATTCCTATGTCACCCCTCAAGACAAGACCCTCTTAGAACATTATTTGAAAGAGCTCCAGGCAGTTCGGGTCTCAGAGCTTAAGCGCGAGGAGCAGAAGCCTTACTGGATCAACCTGTACAATGCCCTGATAGTGAAGGTGGTGCTGGATCATTACCCGGTGGAAAGCATACAGGATATCAATATCTCTCCAGGCCTCTTAAGTAGGGGGCCTTGGGGAGCCAAGCTTCTCAAGATCCAGGGCGAGGGAGTCTCTCTAAACGACATAGAGCACCGGATATTGAGACCAATTTGGAAGGACAATCGAGTGCATTATGCCCTCAACTGCGCAAGCCTAAGCTGTCCCAACCTGCAACCCGAGGCCTATACCGCTGAAAATATGGAAGAACTCCTGGAAAGAGGTGTCAGAGACTACGTGAACCACCCAAGAGGAGTCCGTTTTGAAAAGGCAGGCCTGGTGCTCTCATCCATCTACGACTGGTATGGAGTTGATTTCGGCGGTAGGACAGGGATCATCCAACACCTGCTCAGATATGTCGGGGGGG
>VSSL01000379.1_pt1 | contig 13220 bp, 12 predicted proteins | sample 4557531 | NCBI WGS metagenome assembly VSSL01 (sample SAMN10986726, study PRJNA523729) | hot springs metagenome | isolation source: hot springs | place: India:Timba, Gujarat | collected 2018-05-31 | reverse complement strand
GGGTGGCGTTGATTACACGGTACGGCGCGCGGCGATCATGTCGCATGGCGAAGAAAAACTTGGAAAGCTTCCCTTGAGTCCCACCAAGTCGCTCTTGAGGACATTGCCGATTATGTCCTGTGTCGGCGCTCATAGCCGCCGGCTCCATCCGCTTGCCCTCCGCTTGCCTGCCATGATAAACGAGACGCGAGTTCTTGAGTGGCGGCGCTGTGGATGGCGTGCGCAATCCCCATCAATTTTCCGGAGGAAGAGCGCCCCGTGAACGAGGCTGAATCTTCCGCAGAGGGATCGTGGTATCCGCTTTTTCTTTCGCTGGTCGATCGAGTCTGTCTCGTTGTCGGCGGTGGAGCCGTAGGCGAAAGGAAGGTGCGGAAACTCCTGGAGCACGGCGCTCGCGTCAAGGTGGTGGCCAAGTCCCTCAGCCCATGGCTCGAGCAGGCACGGCGCGAAGGAACCCTCAGCTACCTTGGATCGGCGTACCACAGCGAACACATGATCGGGGTGGATCTGGTTTTTGCCGCCACCAGCGACGAAGCCCTGAACCGCCGGATCGCCGAGGATGCTCGCAGGCGACGCGTGTGGTGCAACATGGCCTCCAGCCCTCACCTGGGCACCTGCCTCGTGCCGGCCTCCTTTCGCCGCGGCCCCTTGACCGTCGCCGTGGCCACCGAAGGCTTGAGCCCCGCCGTCGCCAGGCGCATCCGCCAAAGACTTGAAGAACAGTTCGGGCCGGAATGGGAACCCTGTTTGCGCTTTCTTGGAGGCTTGCGCCGCGAAATCCAAGAGCGGACGGGGAACAGCGCCGTCAATCAAGAACTGTTTCGGGCCGTCGCCGAGTTGCCGCTGACGGACTGGATCCGGCAGGAACTATTCGCCGAAATGATCGACGCCGTTTGCGACGTCTGCAAGGGGATTGTCCCTGAGGAACGGGTGGCGTCTTTATGGGACAGGGCATGGAACACGTCCTGCTGATTCTGGCGGCATGCGCCTATTGCATCGGTTCCGTGGGCTATTTCGTTTTCGTGGTCCGAAACGGTGAAAACGTCCATCGGGCAGCCTTGGGCGTGCTGGGAGCGGGGGCGGTTTTCCACGGAGCGGCCGTCGGCCTGCGCTCTTTAGACGCGGGCCATTTGGCCGTGACCAGTCTTTCGGAAGCCCTGTCCTTTTTTGCCTGGCTGATGGTCGTCGCCTATCTGCTCATCCAAAACCGTTTGCGTCTGCGGATTCTGGGAAGCTTCGTGGCGCCTTTGGCCGCTGCCTTCATGTTCGGTTCGGCCATTCTTCCTTCACACATGATTCCCGCATCCCCCCTTTTTAAGAGCGCCTGGGTATGGATTCACGTGAGCACGCTCTTCGGCGCTAACGCCCTGTTCGCGTTGGCCTGCGCCGCGGGGGTTCTCTACCTCTACCAGGAGCGGGCGATTAAGAGAAAAAGGCTCGGGTCCCTGTATGGCCGCCTGCCGTCTTTGGACCGTCTCGATCGGGTCAATCATGTGTGCCTGCTCATCGGATTCCCCCTGATGACCGTAGGACTCCTCGCGGGCTTTCTCTATGCCAGCACCGTGTGGAAATCGCCATGGAATTGGGATCCAAAGGAGATCCTCGCGCTCATCACATGGCTTATCTATGCCGTCTTGCTCCATGAGCGGCTCGCCGTCGGCTGGCGGGGTCGAAGGGCGGCCTGGTTGGCCATTTTCGGCTTTTCCGCCGTACTGATCACCTTCTTGGGCGTCAACCTCTTTCTCAAAGGGCACCATACGCTTTTCGTCACCCAATGAGGATGTGGGAATGGACATTTACCTTGTCGGCATGAATCACAAGACGGCCCCGGTGGAAATCCGGGAGAGGATCGCCCAGGTCTGCCGCATGGATGCGAACCCACTGGAGCAACGGCCGCACTGCAAGGCCGTAGAAGAACTCTTTTTCCTTTCGACGTGCAATCGCGTGGAGTTTCTCTTTACAACGCGCAACGGGTCCGACGGTGTGGAAGAAATCACGGATCTTATGGTCCGTTTGATCAATCTTCCGAAGGAGGCCGTGCTCAAGCACTTTTACGTCCACAAGAATCTGGAAGCCGTGCGGCATCTTTTCCGAGTGGCCGCCGGGTTGGATTCCATGGTGGTCGGCGAACCTCAAATCCTGGGCCAGATCAAGGACGCCTATCGAGAGGCGACCCAATACCGGACGGTGGGCGTGGTCTTAAACAGGTTGCTGCACAAAACGTTTTCCGTGGCCAAGCGGGTGCGCACGGAGACGAACATCGGTTGCCATGCGGTGTCGGTCAGCTATGCCGCGGTGGAACTGGCCAAGAAAATCTTTGGGGATCTTAAGGACAAACGGGTCATGCTTCTCGGCGCCGGAGAGATGGCCGAGCTGGCCGCCGAGCATTTTCGAGGACAGGGTGTTCGGGAGATGGTCGTCGTCAATCGGACCTTGGAACGCGCCATAGAATTGGCCCGGCGATTTCATGCCCAAACGGTCCCCTTCGACCATTTTGCGGACGCCCTCCTGGATGTGGATATCGTTTTGTGTTCTACGGCAGCCGCCCAACCCATCCTCTACGCCGCGGACCTTAAGCCTCGCATGCGCAAGCGCAAAAACCGCCCCCTTTTTTTCATCGACATCGCCATGCCGCGCAACGTCGATCCCAAGGTCCATGAAATAGATAATGTCTATCTTTACGATATTGACGATCTCAAAGGCATCGTCGACTTGAACCTTTCAGAAAGGCGCCGTGAGGCGGAAAAGGCGCAGTTCATCATCGACACCGAAACCTTGCGGTTCCACCAATGGCTTCAAACCCTGGACGTGGTCCCGACCATCATCGCATTACGCCGAAAGGCGGAGAGCATCCGGCAGGCGGAACTGCGCAAGACCCTTTCCCAATTGCCGGAATTAAGCGATAAGGAAAAGGAAGCGATCGGAGTCCTGACGGAGTCGATTCTTAAGAAACTCCTGCATGACCCCATCGTTTTTCTCAAGAAAAAATCGGTGCGGGAATCCAAGAACCTATACGTCAGCTTCGCGCAGCAGCTGTTCAACCTTGATCAGGAAGACGCCCCGGCGAGCTCGCTTGACTGCACCGACGGGTGATGTTAACGATCGGAGCCGCCGACCATCCGGAAAACCGGGGGCGGTTTGGAAAATGGGGGGGCGCCATGGCGGAAATCCTTGAATTCGGCAAGAGAAGCGACGGTTCCAAAGCCGAAAGAGACGCCGAGAATCGCCGTCACAAGGTGGAAGCCCTGCGAAGCCTCTTTCAGTGCAGTCGGTGCGCTTTCAAATGCGCCAAATGCGGCACCCAACTCGACCAGGTGGAACGCTCCGGGCAGCGGTACGTGAGCCCGTATCCCTTGTGCCGCCATTGTCATGAGGAATATCAGGAATACCGAACGCGCGTGGATCATCCCGATCGACCGGCCGCCCAGTATTGGCATAACGCCCTCTGGATGAAGGTGTGGGAGAGCTGGTTGGAACACCAGAGGCGGCTGGACGAATATCGCCGATCCAAAGAATTTCTCCAACTAGTGCAGGAAGTGGAAGAACTTCTGGGAACATAACGTCGAGGAAGGAGCCCTCCCATGATTGGTGGCATCGGCATGTCCGAATTGTTGGTCATCCTGGTGATCGTGCTTATCATCTTCGGAGCCGGGAAGCTACCCGAAATCGGTGCCGGTCTCGGCAAAGGCATTCGAAACTTTAAGAAGGCCACGCAAGAAGAACCGGAACTTCCTGAAAAGAAAACGGAAAAGATCGAAGCTCCTGCAGGGGGGGCGGAAAAGCCCACGAGCTGAAAGCTCCATCTCCGCCGCGAAGAGGGGCCATCACCGGCATCCGGCCCCTTGCACCGTTAGGGCAATCCCCGCTCTTCTCGCCCTCTGAGGTGTCCCCAGCGCCTCCTGGATGACAACCGCGCGCTCTAGAATGGAATATCGTCCCCTTGAGGTTCGGGGATTTCCGGCAAGGCATCCGGAAAGGGATCTTCGGTTTTGGGGGCCGGAGCCGGCCCTCGACGCAAAGGGACTTGGCCCGCTTCGGCTTGGACTGGGGCGTCTCGGCCGCTGTCGAGAAAGCCCACATCAGAGGCCATGATTTCCGTTGTGTAACGGCGCACGCCCTGTGCGTCTTCCCATTGGTTGGTTCGTAAACGCCCCTCCACGTAGACCAGTCGCCCCTTGGAAAGGTAGTTGGCACAATTTTCGGCGATTTTCCCAAAAGCTACGATGCGGTGCCATTCGGTGCGGTCCTCCCAGTTCCCCTCGCCCACCGGCACTCTTTCATTGGTCGCCAGATTGAAGCGCACCACCGGCAATCCACTTTGTGTATAGCGCACATCGGGATCGGCACCCAATCGACCGATGAGAATGACCTTGTTCAATGTCCGCGCCATGACGTCCCTCGCCTTTCTATGGCCGCTCGGGCCGCTCTGTCATGAAAAGAAATGGGGCTCCACTCCTCGAAATGCTCACTCCTTGGGCAACCTATAGCACACGCCCTTTTCTCACAACAAGCACGGCGTGCTGCGCCGTGAACGAAGTTGACTCCGCCTAGGAAAGCCTTTACACTCTCGCCTGTTAGGGATTTTCAGTCCTTTTTCCTTATAGTTAAATCGAGGGGCCGGCATGAGCTGGGTACGCACTGCCACATTTTACGCCATGTTGTTCGTCTCGACCGTCGTTCTTGGAATGGCGGCCATCACGATCGCGCTGATCACCCGCCGCAGCGACTGGGCTCATCTGTGCGGCCGTCTCTGGGGTAACGTCAACCTCTGGGCGGCGGGGGTCACCGTGGATGTCCGAGGGTTGGAAAACCTGGACCCAAGCAAACCCGTGGTTTATGCCGCCAATCACCAGAGCTGGTTTGACATTTTCGCCATCTTGGGAAAGCTTCCCGTGCAGTTCCGATGGCTGGCCAAAGAGGAACTGTTTCGCATCCCCATCATGGGCTACGCCATGCGACTCATTGGATACGTGCCCATCGACCGTTCCGACCGGAAAAAGGCGTTTAAGAGTCTGGAGGAAGCCTCCCAGCGGGTTCGCGAGGGCACATCCGTCGTCATCTTTCCCGAAGGTACTCGAAGCCGAGACGGGGTTATCCAACCGTTCAAGAAGGGAGGCATCATCTTGGCCATCAAATCAGGGCAGCCTATTGTGCCCATCAGTTTGAGCGGATCCTATAAGATTCTTCCCAAGAAAGGCCGCCTGGTGCGGCCGGGACGGATCCGCATGACCATCGGCAAACCCATTGAGACGGCGTCCATGACCGTGGAAGATCGAGACCGTGTCATTCAGTTGGTCCGCGAAGCCATAAGGCTGCACCTCACCGAAAGGGAAGGGGGCTCCCTGAGCGAAGAGCCATCCATCGCGCAGGTCCGGCCCGCCGTTCTATGACCATGAACCCCTCCGAGACGTCTCCGCTGCGCCTGATTCCCCTCGGGGGATGCGGCGAAATCGGCCTCAACATGCTGGTGCTCGAATACGAGGACACCATCGTCGTCATCGACGCCGGCTTGATGTTTCCCGAAGAAGAGATGCTGGGGATCGATATTGTGATTCCCGATTTTTCATATCTGCGGGAAAACAAAGAAAAGGTCAGAGCCCTCGTGGTCACCCACGGCCACGAAGACCACATCGGCGCAATCCCCTTTTTCATTCGCGAGTTTCCGGTTCCCATCTACGGCACGGCCTTGTCCCTCGCCCTTGTCGAAGAAAAACTTCGGGAACACAGGCTCCTCGAACGCACGGTCCTTCACAGGATCCGGGCCCGAGACCGACTGTCCATCGGCCCTCTGACCATCGAGTTTATCCAAGTCTGTCATAGCATTCCCGACGGGGTGGGATTGGCCGTGGAAACACCCCAGGGCATCATCGTCCATTCGGGGGACTTTAAAATCGACCATACGCCCTTGGACGGCAAGAGGTTCGACACGGCCCGATTCGCCGCCTACGGGGAACGCGGCGTCTTGGCCCTGCTTTCCGACTCCACCAACGTGGAAAAGGAAGGCTACACCTTGTCCGAGAGGGACATCGGGCAAACCTTCCGCGAGATTTTTCGAGACTGCTCCGGCCGCATCATTGTGGCCGTGTTCGCGAGCAATATCCATCGGATTCAACAAGTCCTGGATTTGGCCGAAACATTCGGTCGGAAGGTTTTCTTCAGCGGCAAGTCCATGGTGACCAACGTCCGCATCGCCAGGCAGCTCGCCTACCTGGACTTCAACCCGGACAATGAAACCACCTTAGCGGAACTCCAGCATCTTCCCGACGACAAAGTGCTCATGCTCACCACCGGAAGCCAAGGCGAACCCATGAGCGCCCTCACCCGTATGGCCTTCAACGTCCACAAGAAACTGTCCATCAAGCCCGGGGACACCGTGGTTTTCTCCTCCAAATTCATTCCGGGAAATGAACGCGCCATTCATAACATCATTAACCATTTGTATCGCCAAGGCGCCCAAGTCATTCACGACCAAGTGAAGGAAATCCATGTCTCGGGACATGCGTACCGCGAAGAACTCAAAACCATGATCAACTTGGTTCGCCCCGCTTATTTCATCCCCATCCACGGGGAATACCGGCACCTGGTGCAACACAAACATCTGGCGCGAAGACTCGGCATTCCCGATGAGCGTTGCCTGGTTGTGGAAAACGGCGACGTGATCTCTTTTGATGGGGGCGCCGCCACCGTGCAGAAACGCATCGAAACCGGCCGGGTTTTTGTGGATGGCAAAGGGGTCGGGGACGTCTGCGATTTGGTCCTGCGGGACCGACGCCACCTTTCCGAAGACGGCATGGTGTTGGTGTCCCTGGTGGTGAGCAAGGAGACGCGGGAGATTCTCAGCGGCCCGGATGTGGTGAGTCGAGGGTTCATTCTCGAAGAAACCAAGCCGGAAATCCTCGACGGTGCGCGATGTCTCATCTTGGATGTCCTCGAAAGGTTCCAGGCCGAGGGAGAGATGATGGACTGCGGCGATTTTCAGCTGGAAATTCGCAGAGAGCTCAAACGATTCTTTCAAAAGGTGCTGGAAAGACGGCCGTTCATTCACCCCATGGTGGTGGAAGTCTAGGGGGACGTCCCGTGGAGCGGAAGAAACACGAAGCATGGGCTTTGGCCGTCCTCACGGCGAGCGCTCTTACGGCGGCGAGCCTCTTCTCATATCACAGTAGTGACCCGACCTTTTTCGGTTCCTCGGCCGCCGGCCGCACTGCGGCGAACTGGATCGGCATGCTGGGCGCCCACGTGTCTTGGCTGCTTTTTTTTCTGATCGGGTTGGGAGCCTACGCTGTGCCGCTGTTCGGTCTATGGTGGAGCTGGTCGCTCCTGCGGGGCCGTGCCGTGTTTCCTTACGGGCGGATGCACGTTGTAGGCCTTGTCCTCATGCTGTGGACGGCCACCACCTTGGCGGCTTTCCACGGACCGAGGGCGTCCGTGTTCGGGCAAGAAATCCTCGTGGGAGGGCAACTGGGCACCTTGTCCGCGTCCTTTCTGGCTGCCCGCCTGAATCTCATGGGAGCGCACGTCCTCTTGGGAGGTCTTTTTCTCATCGGGCTTGTCCTCGCCACCCCTTTTTCCCTGAAGGCTTTCGGGCGCTTTCTCCTCACCATCTCCGCCGGCGCCTTCGTCCTTCTGAGAAAACCGGGCTCGGCAGGCTCTGGTACGAAGCAGAAAGAAGTGATCGAGGAGCGCTCCTTCCCCAAACCGTCCCAAGGGGCGGGTCGGCGCCTTAAGAGCTCTTCACGTCCGGAACGGAAGCCTCGGGAAACGGTGCCCGAGCCGACTCGCATCGCCCCGACGGAGAAACCTCCCCCCTTGGCTCAAGAAAAGGCCCCGGCCTCGGGTCCCCCCGCCGAGGCTTTTCCGCTGCCCCCCGTCGATCTTCTGGATTTTTACGACGCCGAGGAAGCCTCGCCGGATCCAACGGTGCTTCAACAGAAGGCCCGGATCCTGGAAGAAAAGCTCGGGGACTTCGGGGTCCAAGGACGTGTCGTGGGGATCAATCCCGGCCCGGTCATCACGATGTACGAGTACAGCCCGGCGCCGGGCATCAAGATCAGCCGCATCGTCGGCCTGGCCGACGATTTGTCCATGGCGCTTAAGGCGACGAGCGTGCGGGTCGTCGCGCCGATCCCCGGCAAGGCGGCCATCGGCATTGAAATCCCCAACGAAAAAAGAGCGATGGTTTCCCTTCGTTCCATCATCGAATCCAAAGCTTTCGCTGCGTCCACATCGCCGCTGACCATCGCGCTGGGCAAGGACATCACCGGGGATCCCGTGGTCACGCAGCTTACCCGCATGCCTCACCTGCTCATCGCCGGGGCTACCGGGACAGGAAAGTCCGTATGCATCAACGCCATTTTGCTCAGCCTCCTTTATCGGAACACGCCCGAGACCCTTCGGTTCCTGTTGATCGATCCCAAGCGGATCGAACTGAGCACCTACGAAAACATCCCCCATCTGCTCCATCCCGTGGTCACGGAGCCCAAGATGGCCACCCGCGCCCTGCGCTGGGCCGTCCAGGAAATGGAACTGCGCTACAAGCTCCTGGCAGACAAAAATGTTCGAAACATCGAAACCTACAACCGGGTCTTGGGAAAGGAAGATTCCCGAAAAGGACCCGAAAGCGCCCCTCGAGAAACAGCCAACGGTACCGTGCTGGAGCACCATCATCTGCCCTACATCGTGTTGGTCATCGACGAATTGGCCGATCTCATGATGGTCGCCTCCAGGGAGGTGGAAGAATACATCACCCGCTTGGCCCAGATGGCCCGGGCGGCCGGCATCCATCTCATTTTGGCCACCCAAAGACCTTCCGTCGACGTTTTGACCGGAATCATCAAGGCCAACATCCCGACGCGTATCTCTTTCCAGGTCTCTTCCAAGGTGGATTCCCGGACCGTGCTGGACACCAACGGGGCGGAAACGCTCCTGGGTGCCGGCGACATGCTCTTTCTCCCTCCGGGCACGGGCAAATTACAACGCATCCAAGGGGCGTTCGTCTCCGATACCGAGGTGCAGCGCGTCACGGATTTTTGGCGAGAACGCCAACCCGATTCGGACCCCATGGCCCAACGGGTCTCCTTTGCGGAAAGGGAATCGGGCTCGGAAATCGCCGACGAAGAATTGGACGAAAAATACGAGGAAGCGGTCCGACTTGTGGTGGAAAGCCGCCAGGCTTCCATTTCCATGATCCAGCGCCGGTTGCGGATCGGTTACAACCGGGCCGCTCGAATGATCGAAATCATGGAGCAGCAAGGAATCGTCAGCCCTTCGGACGGGAGCAAACCCCGTGAAGTTCTGGTTCCTAAGGAGTCCTTGGACACATGAGAAGAACACGACGGTACGGCAGCGTTGGCTGGAGATCCCTTTTACGCCCGGCTTATGGCCTCATGATGACGCTCCTCGTCCTTCAATGGGGCGGGGCCGGAGCGGGTACGTCCTCGACCGGCGAGGCGACGGAAGTCGGCGTACATCAAATTCTGAGCAAGATGGAAGACCATTACCGAAGCGTGTCGGCCTACACCGCCGATTTTTCTCAATGGACGACATCCGTGGCCACTTCGGGGGCGACCACGGAGGCCCGAGGCGTCTTTTATTTTCAAAAACCCCGCCGCATGCGTTGGGAATACGAAGTGCCGGAACGCCAGATTTTCGTTGCTCTAAAAGACACGGCCTGGCTCTACGTTCCCGAGGATCGCCAGGTCTCTCTTTTCGACATGAAGGAACTGTTGCAGTCCCCGATTATGCGCACGTTCTTTGAAGGGGTCGTCCAATTGCGGGAGAGCTTCCACGCGTCCTTCGACGCCGCCGCCGCGACGGACCAAACCGCCGTGCTTCGCCTCACCCCGAAGCAAGAGGACCCCAATGTGCGGGCCCTGCGGGTCTGGGTGGACACCCAAGACTATAAGATTACGGAAATCGAAGCCCAGGACGCCTTGGGGAACATCAACCGCATCCAGTTTCAAAACCAGAAGGAAATCCACGCCCTGCCCAAGGAGCTCTTCGCTTTCGACCCGGAGGATTCCATCGTGGTTTTGGACCCGTCCGGCCGAAAACTCAACCGAGAAGAAATCGGCGCTATCAAGCGGCGACTGAAAGAATGAACGGAGAACCACATGCCCTCGAACGATCGACTCATTGCGGCCATCGCCAAGCTGAGAAAAGAAAAAAAGGCCGTTATCTTGGCGCACAACTACCAGCCCGGCATCATTCAGGACATCGCCGACCTTACGGGCGATTCGCTGGAACTGAGCCGCAAGGCGCGGGAAACGGAAGCGCACGTGATCGTCTTTTGCGGCGTCCACTTCATGGCGGAAACCGCGGCCATCCTCAATCCCGATAAGGTCGTCGTTCTGCCGAATCCGGCCGCCGGATGCGCCATGGCCGACATGATCACCGCGCAGGATGTGCGCCGCATCCGGGAGGAATATCCCGGTGTGCCCATCGTCACCTATGTGAATTCCACAGCCGACGTGAAGGCCGAAAGCACGATCTGCTGCACCTCCGCCAACGTCAACCGGGTTGTGGCTTCCTTCCGAGAGGATAAGGCCCTCTATCTGCTCCCCGACCAGAACCTCGCGCTGTATGCCGCACGCCACACCGAGAAGACGGTCCACTACTGGAAGGGGTATTGCCCTATCCATCATCGTTTGACGGCGGACACGGTCCGCCAAGTTCGGAACGCCCACCCGGAAGCCCTCTTTGTTGCCCATCCGGAATGTCGGCCCGAGGTCTTGGATTTGGCCGACGTGGTCACGAGCACATCCGGAATGCTTCGTTTTGCCAAAGAGAGCCCCCATCGGGCTTTCATTATCGGAACGGAAACAGGCATCCTTCACCCGCTTCGCCGAGACAACCCCGACAAAACCTTTTACCCGGTCTCCCCCCACATGGTATGTCCCGACATGAAAAAGACCACCTTGGACGATATTGTGCACAGCCTGGAAAGCTTGACCCCCAGAGTGCAGGTGCCCGAAGAAATCCGAGTGAAGGCGCTTCAGGCCGTCGAGCGCATGTTGCAAATCTAAGGAGTCGGCGTGGGTGGGGATCTTTCCGTGTACAAACCGATTGTGGCCGTGACCATGGGGGATCCCGCGGGGGTCGGGCCGGAAGTGATCGTCAAGGCGATGGGCGAACCTTGGGTTCAGGAGTCGTGCCGTCCTCTGGTCATCGGCGATGTGACGGCGCTCCGTCGGGAAATGGACCTCTTGAACCTCCGTCTTTCCCTGAAGGTTCTTGCCGATGAGGACGAAATCCCCGGATCTCTTCCTTATGAAGGGTTTGGGGTTTTATGCCCTCGCCCCTTACGTTCCGACGACATCGCCTACGGTCGGCCGTCCGCAGCCGCATGTCGGGAAACCATCGACTATATCCGAAGGGCGGTGCGGTTGGCTTTGGACGGTCGGGCCGACGCCGTGGTCACGGGTCCCATCCACAAGGAGGCGCTGCAGGAGCAGGGGTTTCCTTTCCCGGGCCATACGGAATTTTTGCAGGAACTCACCGAAACCCCGCATGCGGTCATGATGCTTGCCGGACCGAAACTCCGTGTGGCCTTGGTCACCATCCACTGCGCCCTTCGCGAGGTGCCCGAGCGAATCACCCCGGAACGAATTCACCAAACGTTGGACGTGCTGGTGGCTTCCTTGGTGCGGGATTTCGCCATCGCCCGGCCGAAAGTCGCCGTTGCGGGACTTAATCCCCATGCCGGGGAATCAGGGCGGTTCGGCCGCGAAGAGATAGACCTCATCGCCCCGGTCGTTCAGCGTTTTCGCCGTAGTCACCCACTATGCGAAATCTTCGGCCCTTATCCGCCGGATACGGTCTTTTTCCGCGCTTTCCAAGGGGCCTTCGATGCGGTGCTCGCCATGTACCACGACCAAGGACTCATCCCGCTCAAGCTCATCCATTTCTACGAAGCCGCGAACATCACGCTGGGACTGCCGATCGTGCGCACCTCCGTGGATCACGGCACGGGATACGATATCGCCGGCACAGGAACCGCCCATCCGGGAAGCTTCCTCTACGCCCTGAAGACGGCGTTGACCATGGTTCGCCACCGGAGGGCCGTCGCGGGAAAACGAGACGTCGGGCCTGCTGGGGGACTCTGAACGCCCACGGGGAAACAGGCTCCTGCAAACACCCTGACGTCAAGGACGCCTGACCCTGATGGCCGCCGTCATCGGCGGCGGGGGACGCCCGGGCCGGAGAATCTCCGAATCGCCGCCGGTTAGAGATCACGTCACCCCATGAGCACGAGCGTCATGAACCGTCAAGACCCTTGGATCCGCATCCGCGCGCCCGACAGAACAACCTCCGGAATCTCGATGTGGACATTCCCAAGAACGCCTTTGTCGTGGTTACAGGCGTCAGCGGATCGGGCAAATCTACATTGGTTTTCGACGTCCTGCATGCCGAAACCCAGAGGCGATATTTCAATTCTTTTTTGCCGACTTCCGCCATGGCCCTCCTGCCGACTTTTCGGCGGGAAAAGCCGGACGTGGAGGCCATCGAGGGCTTGAGCCCTTCCATCGCCATGGAACAGTGCCGATTTCCCGCCGGGCCTCGGTCCACGGTGGGCACCTTTACCGATATCTATGATTTCTTAAGGCTTCTCTTTACCCGGCTGGGAACCCCAACATGCCCGTCCTGCCGGGTCCCCATCCGATCCTACACGATTCGTCAGATGATCGATCGCCTCCTGGAAATCCCCGAAGGCACACGGGTAATGATTGCGGCACCCCTGGAACCCGTTTCCGAAAAGAAATTGCTTCGGACCCTGGCGTCCCTGAAACGGGACGGCTTCATGCGGTTCCGCTGGGACAACGAGGTCTATCTTCTGGATCCCCTGCCGGCTCTTCCTCGACGACCCCAATACGCCTTGGAACTGGTCGTCGACCGGGTGAGCCTGAAAGCCGAGGCTGCCGCGCGTCTTTCAGGCTCTCTGGAGCTTGCCGCGCGATACGGGAACGGGAGCGTCCGGGTTGTCACGGAAGCAGGAGACATTCTTACCTTTTCCCAGACCGCCACATGTCCCCGCTGCGGGCATGTGGCGGTACCGCCATCCATGCCCCTGTTTTCCTTTTTCCACGCGCACGGGATGTGCCCGCGCTGCGAAGGGGCGGGGCTTGAGCCGACCGGCCCGCGGAAAAAGGCGCCAAGCGAGGAAGACCTCCTGGATCTACCCCACGGGACGCCCTGCAGCGCATGCGGGGGGCACGCGCTTG
>VSSL01000378.1_pt1 | contig 13224 bp, 11 predicted proteins | sample 4557531 | NCBI WGS metagenome assembly VSSL01 (sample SAMN10986726, study PRJNA523729) | hot springs metagenome | isolation source: hot springs | place: India:Timba, Gujarat | collected 2018-05-31 | reverse complement strand
GGCGACCGAGGGCAGACGGGCCACGGGCGGCCCATCGCGATCTCTCGCAAAGATGTGAGCGCCATCCAACTGGCGAAGGGAGCCATTCGCGCCGGCATTGAGTTGCTCATGGCCGAGGCGGGCGTCGCGGTGTCGGACCTGGACGCGGTGATTTTGGCGGGCGCGTTCGGCACGTACTTGAGCGTGGACAGCATCCTGGAAATCGGCCTGCTTCCTCCGGTGCCTGCGGCGCGGGTGCACCAAGTTGGGAATGCGGCAGCGGTGGGGGCACGCCTGGCGCTGGTGTCGCTGGACGAACGCGAGCGCGCCCGTGCCATCGCGGCCCGCGCGGAGTACCTGGAATTGACCATCCTGCCCGAGTTCCCCAATGCGTTTGCGGAGGCGATGCTCCTGTCGCCGTAGCCTTGCCACTCCGGCCTAGCACTGTACCACAGGGATTCCTGATGATTTGTCATTGCGAGGGCGCGCAGTGCCCGTAGGGACAATTCATGAATTGGCCCTACTGAGGCGCGGAGCGCCGAAGAATCTCGCCAACCGAGATGCTTCGCTTCGCTGATGCTGAGCGAAGCGAAGCATGACAGACGACTCTGTCATTCTGAGGCGCGGAGCGCCGAAGAATCTCGCCAACCGAGATGCTCCGCTCCGCGCACAATGACGTGCACGTGCGACGCACCTCCGAGGTGCGTCGCACGTGGGCCGACTGGGATTGCTTCGCTTCGCTCGCAATGACAACGGGCAATTCTCTGTGGTCAACGACTAGGGGCGTATGACGATGGGCAAGTAATGACGGAAGGCGGGGGCCGGGGTTGCGGTGGGGGTGGCCGTCGGCGTTGGCGTGCTTGTCGGTGTGCGTGTTGGCGTTGGATAGGCAGGCAGAGGGGCATCGGCTGCCTGCCAGCAGTACACGATGCCTTCCGAGGGGAAGTACGGCTCCGAGTCGGTCCACACCGCGTGGAGGATTCCGTCTGCATCCATCGCAAAAGCAGGCTGGAATGAGTATCCCCAGTTGTGCGAAAGGTCTTGCACCGTAGACCAGGCTTGCCCGTTCCAGCGAATGTAGTAGATTTCCCACTGATCCACGACGAGGTCGTCCCACAACACGTGCAGGACGTTGTCCTCGTCCACGATGAGGTCAATCTGGCTGCTGATGCCGCTGGGCATGATGATGACATTCCTCGGCAGGGACCACTCGCTCCCGTCCCAGATGGCGGTGTGCAACTCGGACGTGCCAGTAGCGTTGTCTTCCCAGACGGCCACGACGCGCCCTGTGAGGTCGCCGATGATTGCTGGGTGTCGCGAGAACGACGGGTTGCGCGAGACGTTGGCTACAGGCGACCATCCGTTGGGCAGGAGGTGTCGGTGCAGAACCTCGGGCGCGGCGGGCATGCCTTCCTGCCAGGCGACGTGAATGCGCCCGTGGGCGTCAACAGCGATGTCTGGGTCTTCCGAGCGTGCGGGTGTGTTGGATAGATTGACGGGCGCATCCCATCGGTCGCCGTTTCCAGACGTGTAGAAGACCTCGCGGTTGGTTCCGAACTTCTCCACCCAGGCCACATGTGCCGTGTTTTCGTCATCCACTGCGATGGCGGGGGACAGGGAGTCGGCTGGCGACTGCGATAGGTTCATGGGCGCAGACCACGCGACGCGGTCCCAGTAGACATAATAGATATCCGATTCGCCCTCACTGCCTTCGGCCCAGACGACATGCACCCACCCGCGCGAATCCGCTGCCATGCGGGGCGTTCGGGATGCCTCTGCCGAGTTGGACAGGTTCAGCGGCGCGGACCATTCGCCGCCAGATTTGCCCACCAGCAAAATTTCGCCGTCGCGTTCTCGCTCCCAGACGGCATAGACATCGCCGAATGGGTCCGCTGCGATGTCGGCGCTGACGCAGCCGTAGGATGAAATGGGCTCCCAGTGGGTCCACGCCCGCGTCCGAGGGATTGCGCCTGTCAGGGCGATGGATACCACAAGGGCGAACAAAGCGAACGCAGACAGGAGTGCGAGGGGGGGTATCCCGCGGTGTGGGGGCCTTTCATACGCGCCTCCTCGGCCACGCGCGGGAGCGACAGCGGAGATGGCTCAATGCAGGGCGCTCCCGTCGGACAGTTGCGACGGGCACATGGTAGCCCCGCTGCTCGGCGCTGTCAAATCAAGTGGCCCCTACCTCGGCGGCGTGTGGCGGTCGTTCCTGCGCCTTACAAATCCTTGCGCGAGAAGTTGCGGATGGCGATGGCCAGCGCGGCCACGAGGTACGCGAACGTGTAGGCGACCATGGCGAGGCTCGGCTGTGCGTTGCTGCCGAATGGGCTGACGTTGAACGTCCGCAACAGGGGCGGCTGCATGAGGTAGGCGGCCCAGCGCCACATGGCCTCCGACGGCATGATGAGGCTGCTCAGGATGCCGATGTTCACGACGGTCTCGTTGTACATCAGGCTGCCGAACTCCTCCATCCAGCCGCCGATGAAGGCCACACCGAACAGTCCCAGCACGAAGACGCCATTGGCCAGCGTGGACAGGAATGTGCCGCCGAGCAGCGAAAGGTGCAGGACGATGAACCCCTCCAGCACCATGAGCAGGCTGCCCCGCAGGACATTGGGCGGCGTGTAGCCCGTGAGCGCGCGGGTGATGAGCACGACGCCGCCGATCATCAGGGTGGCGTACAGGACCAGCATGACGGCGAACCCCAGCCATTTGCCGAGGAGAATCTCTGCGCGGCGGATGGGCTTCGTGGCGATGGCGTGAATCGCGCCCGACGCCACCTCGCCCGCGATGGTGTCCACCGATGTGAGGACGGTCATGACGATGATGAGGAAGTTCACCGCGTACAGCGCCATCATGACCAGCATGTTGACGGCGGTCAACGTGCCCTGCGGGTACTGATCCATGCCCGTAATGATCTCGCCCCGCAGGAAGTACAGCCCCAGCGCGTAGATGGCCAGGAACGCCAGGCCCAGGAGCACCGCCGCCCACATGATCTTGCGGCGGCGGGCCTCGTGAAACGTGAGTTGGGCAATCAGAGCGATGCGGCTCATTTCACCTCTCCCGTGTCGCCCACGACTTCCATGAAGAGGTCTTCCAGGGACACGCGCTCGGGGGTCAGGGCGTACAGGCGCGCGCCATTCGCCACGATCCAGTTGGCAATGGCGGGCAGGCTTTCCTCTTCGTCCACAACCATGTGGATATACGTGCCATCGGCGCGGACTTCACGCCCCCACTGCTTCAGCCCTTCCAGCGTCTCGGGGGTAACGCCTGCGGCTCGGATGTGCACGGTGGTTTCGCCCGCGATCAGTTGGCGCAGGCTGGCCGTGCGGACGACGACCCCCTCGCTGATGAACGCCACGCGGTCGCAGGTGATTTCCACTTCGCCCAGCAGGTGCGAGTTCAGGAACACCGCGCAGCCCTTGTCGCGCAGGTGGCGAATGACATCCCGCACCATGCGCCGCCCGATGGGGTCAAGGCCCGACGTGGGCTCGTCCAGAAACACCAGTTCGGGGTCGTTGAGCAGGGCCTGGGCCAGGCCCACGCGCTGAAGCATCCCCTTGGAGAAGGTCTTGAGGCGCTGGTCGGCGTGGTGGATGAGCCCCACCATCTCCAGCAGTTCGGGTATCTGCTTCTCGCAGGCCGCGTCGGTCATGCCGAGGAGTTTGCCGTGGTAGCGCAGGAGTTCCCGCGCCGTGAGCCAGTCGTAGAAGCGGAAGTGCTCGGGCAGGAAGCCGATCCTGCGGCGGACTTCAATGTCGGAGAGGGGGCGGCCCAGGATTCGGCCTGCGCCCGCGGTCGGCGCGATGAGCCCCAGGAGCATCTTCACGGCGGTCGTCTTGCCCGCGCCGTTGGGGCCCAGGAACCCGAAAATCTCGCCCCGCTGCACGGTCAGCGACAGGTCGGCGACGGCGACTTTGGCCCCGTACTCTTTGCGGAGGCCGCTGGTTTCAATGGCGGGCGATGCACTCATACGGTCAGTGTACCACAGCGGGATTGGATTGCCAAAGCGAGGCGGGGCGGCGAGAAGCGCGCTCGTCGCCCCGCGGTCTGGCCTGGTTCGGTGCGCGGTCTAGAACATGGACTCGGCGATGCCCACCAGTTCCTGGGCGGACATCGGGCCTTCCAGCCCGTAGACGATGCCGTCTTTCTGAAACACCAGAAGACCGTGCTGCGCACCCTCGGTTGCACTGTCTGCAAGGAACACGCCATGCGCGCCCGCCACAGTTACCTCTTGGTAGGATGCGTACCCCAACGGCACGGGGATGATGAGCGTATTCGTCCAGTCAATGGCGGCCGCCATGGCGCGGGCTTGCGCCGTCGGGATGCCCGCCAGCCGCAGGCCAAACTCGCCGATTTGCTGCAGGTCCAGGTTGGGCGGCAACTGAACCTCGGGCGACATTGCCTGGACAACGGTGAGCCAACCTCGTTCGGATGCGTAGTTGGCGGCGAGTATCTTCGGCACGGTTACATCCAGCACCGCTCCGTCCAACCCTGGCGGGATGGGGACATCCGTCTTGCCCAGGGCCTCCCGAACGGCCAGCACGTAGTCCATGTTCACACGTGCGCGAAATCCGAACTCGCCCTGGATGCTCATGCTGGGCTGGGCTGGGTACCCTTGGGGCAGTGCCGACGGAAGCCGCACCGCGAACCCCAGGGCCGCCGATGCGTCCTCGGGGGAGGCGACGGGGGTCGCGGGCCCTGGCTCCTTGGTGACGGTGAGTTGATCCGAGAACGCGGATTGCAGCAGGTTCTCAAACGTTGGGTTATCCAGCGCCGCCACGTTGATGGGCACGGCGACGAATTTGCGCACGCGGAACACACCCAGGAAATCCGATGCCGCCGTCCGCAGCGGCGGGTAGAACACGAACAGCGACGCAATCACAAGCACCACAAGGCCGATCCAGACGGGCCTCCATCGGCGCAGTGCTCCCTGCTTGGTCATAGATGCTTTCCTCCCTTCTCGGTGTTCATGTATGTCGTAGTGTTGCCGAAAGCGCGCGAGCGCCGTGGACGGGTGGGGCAAGCGCGCGGTCGGTGTGGATTGCAGGTCGGACATCGCGGCTGCCGCACGGTCGCGGTTCGCCTCCAGTCGCTGCAAGCGCTCGCGGCACGCCTCGCACGCGCGAAGATGCGCTTCTACTTGCCGCCTCTCTTCGGGCGTTACTTGCTCGTCCAGGTATGCGCGCAACAGTCCTTCGCGGATATGCATGGTTACCTCTCCCGATGACTCCCAGCGCGGCCCGTCGCGTCGCCCTTGTAGTGCTTTGCGAAGGCGCGCTCGGCGCGGGCCAGCAGCGTTCCCACAGATGATGCCTTGACCCCGACGATTTCGGCGAGTTCCGCGTATGTGTACCCCTGGTGCCGCAGGAACAGGATCTGCGCCTGGCGGAAGGGCATTCGCGCCAGGGCCTGTTGCACTTCTCGCCGCGCTTCCTCGGCAAGGGCTTCGGCTTCTGGGTCGTCGGCGGCCTTCGCCTGGGATTCCCAGACCTCCTGCCGCTTCGCCCTGCGCGTTCGCTCTCGGATGGCGTTGTACCCCAGGCGTGTGCCCACGCGGATGAGCCAGCCCCTCAGATTGTGCTCGTGCCCTGGGGACAGCGGGCGGCGGTACAGCCTCCAGAACGTCTCCTGGGCGATGTCCTCGGCTTCGTCCACAGAGCCCAGCAGTCTGGACAGGAGATGGACGAGGGGTTCGTAGTGTTGTACGAAGATGTCCGCGAACGCTGCCTCGTCGCCCTCCCGCCAGCGCTCCAGCAGGAGCGCGTCCGATGTTGCCATGGCGCTCTGGCCTTTCGGAATCGGTTGAAGTGCTTTCATTTTATCAACACCGTAGGAGGCCAGAATGTGACAGTCGGGCGCGGCGGAGCAAGGGGCTAGCGGGGTCGCGCAATGAGTTCCTGGGCCTTCTGGCGGAGGGCATGCATGTCAAGCGGTTTGAACATGCATTCGTCGGCGCCGGCCTCCAGGGCCTGCTCGTAGATGCCTGGGTGCTTGTATCCCGTGATGCACAGAATGGCGGTGTTGCGCAGTTCGGGGTCGCTTCGTACCAGACGACAGACCTCAAATCCATCAATGCCGGGGAGCATCAGATCCAGCACCAGGAGCGCCGGGGTGAAGCGCAGGAGTTTCATGCCGGCCTCTACGCCGTCGGATGCGGTTTCCATGCGCCAGCCCGGGAAGACGGGGCGAAGGGCATGGAGCACGACCTCCAGGATGGCCGGCTCATCGTCCACGACCAGGATCACCTTCTTGGGCCCCTGCGCTTTGGGTCCGTAGTGTTCCGATAGGAAGCGCGCGAGGTCGGCCTCGGCGATGCGGTAGTGCCCGCCGGCTGTGGTGAACGCAGCCGGTAATTTCCCGGACTTGATCCAGTGGAGGACCGTCGTCCGCGTAACGCCGGCCCTGCTGGCCACTTCGCCAGTGCTGAGAAGATCACCTTTTTTCGCCAATTCCCCCCACCTGCGGCACGGACGTTGCAATACCCCCGCGCACTCTCTGCACGGGGGCTTTCCGTTTCTTACGTTTTGTATTATACCACAACTTCTGCGAAGCGGTGCAAACTGCGGTTCTTCGGGTAGGGCGGTCGGCCCAACCTAGCCTTTGCCGTGGAGCGCGCGCCAGACCATCTCGCTCGTCGCGGGTATGCGCTTCAGCCAGACGCCCGTCGCGTCGTGGATCGCGTTGGCGATGGCGGCGGCGGTGGGCAGGGTCGGCGTCTCGCCCAACCCCTTTGCGCCGAAGGGGCCCGTGGGGTCTTCCACCTCAACCGCCAGTGAAACCAACTCCCGCGGCATGTCCAGCACGGTCGGGATGAAGTACTCGCTGAATCGGCGGGTGCGCGGCACGCCGTTTTCCATGATGAACTCCTCGGTCAGCCCGTAGCCCACGCCCATGTGGACGCCCCCGGCGACCTGGCCGAAGTACATGGCGGGATTGACCACCTTGCCTGCGTCGTGCGCCGCCCACATCTTCAGAACTTCGGTCTCGCCGGTCTCCAGATCCACCTCCACGAGCGCGATTTCCGTACCGTAGGAGTACGAGATGTGCGGGTTGCACTGGCCGGTAACGGGGTCGTAGGCCGTGGTGGGGCGGCGAGAGCGCCCGCGGTACAGGTACTTGGCCGATACCGTCATCTCGCCGGTTTCCTCCAGCAGGATGCGCTCGCGTTTCTCCAGGGCCGCCTTGCAGGCCCCGTACACGGCGTTGCCCGTGATGTACGTGTGGCGCGATGCCGAAGAACTCCCCGCGTTGGGGGTGTCCGCGGTGTCAATCAGCGCGACGCGGACTCTGGACACGGGGACACCGAGCGCCTCCGCGGCGATCTGCGCCAGCGCGGTGGTTACGCCTTGCCCCACGTCCACGGCGGCGGTCTTCACCGTGGCGCTGGCGATGCTGCCGTCATCCCTGAGGCGCAGGATGACCTCGGCCTCCGACTTGTCGTCAAACCCGAACGAGTACCCCACGTTCTTGTAGGCGCAGGCGATGCCGATGCCGCGCTTCTTGTGGGGGGCGGACGGCTGGCCCAGGTCGGGCTTGATCCAGCGGTCGCCTTGCTGCCGCCAGCCCGCGGCGATGGCCGCCTGCCGCAGCGTCTCCTTGATGCCGACGCCGCCCCACATGGCGTTGCCCGTGATGGTGATGTCGCCATCGCCCAGCAGGTTTTTGAGGCGGAACTCTACAGGATCCATCTGCAGGGCTTCGGCCAGTTGGTCCATCATTCGCTCGTACATGACGGGCGGCTGGGTGGCGCCGAACCCGCGCATGGCCATCGTAACCGCGTTGTTGGTGAACACGGTGTAGGCGTCCACGTGGGCGTGCGGGTACTTGTAAGGCCCCGCGGCGAAACTGGCCGCGTTGTTCAGCACGGGGATGGATGTGGACGCATAGGCTCCCGCGTCGGAGATGAGCCGAATCTTCACCGCCGTCAGGGTCCCGTCGCGCTTTGCGCCCACCTTGTACGCAAAGTAGAACGGGTGGCGCTTGCCCGTGTGGGTGATGGACTCCTCGCGGTCCCACACCATCTTGATCGGGCGCCGCATGACGAAGGCGCACAGCGCCAGCAGGTGCTGGATGTACATGTCCTCGCGCCCGCCGAACGCCCCGCCGACCGCGGGCACGATCTCGCGCACCTGGTCTTCGGGCAGGTTCAGCATCCGCGCGATCTGGTGCAGGTCGTCGTGGGGCCATTGCGCCGCCGCGATGACTGTAACCCGCCCCTCCTCGTCTATGTAGCCGATGCCCGCCTCTGGCTGCATGTAGGCGTGCTCCACAAACGGGGTGGCGACCTCACCCTCCACGATGACATCGGCCTGGGCAAATCCTTCCTCCACGTTGCCCTTGCGGATGGGGATGTGGTGCAGGATGTTGTTGGGGCGGTTCTCGTGGACGAGCGGGGCGCCGTCTTTCATGGCGGTGAACACGTCGGTCAGCACAGGCAGCGGCTCATAGTCCACCCGCACCAGGTCGCGCGCCCTGTGGGCCGTGCGAAGGTCCTGCGCCACCACGATGGCGATTCGGTCGCCCACCCACCGCACCTTCTCGCCTTCGCCCACCAGGACGGGCTGGTCAGGGATGCCGATGCCGTAACTGTTGACGGGCACGTCTTTGGACGTGATGATGCGGACGACGCCGGGCACCGCCTCTGCGGCGGATGTGTCAATGCGGCGGACGATGGCATGGGGGTGCGCTGCCCAGACCACGGCGGCCCACAGTTGCCCCTCCATGTTGAAATCCTGCGGGTACTTCCGCGTGCCCTTGACTTTCGCGGCGATGTCCAGTCGGGCTTGTGGCGTGCCGATTGCGTCGCTCATTTTCGCCCCTCCTCTGCCAGCCGCTTGGCGGCCAACGCTACCGCGTCCACGATTTGGTAGTACCCCGTGCAGCGGCACAGGTTGCCCGATATGCCGTGCATGATGTCTTCCCGCGTGGGGTTGGGGTTGGCGTCCAGCAGGGCTTTGGTCGCCATGATGAAGCCTGGCGTGCAGTAGCCACACTGCGATGCCGTGCTGTCCACGAATGCCTGCTGGATGACGTGCAGTTCCGTGTCCCGCGAGAGCCCCTCTATAGTTGTTACGCGCCTGCCGTGGGCCTTCATGGCGGGTGTGATGCAGGACGTAACGGCCACGCCGTCAATGAGGACGGTGCATGCCCCGCATTCGCCCTCGCCGCAGGCGATTTTAGTTCCGATTAGGCCGAGTCGGTCGCGGAGCACCTCGGCGAGGGTCTCGTCCGGGTGGATTTCCAGGCGGACGTCGGACCCGTTGACGTTCATCTCCAGCGTTTGCATGTTATCCCCTCCTGTGGCATTCCTGGGCAGCCTCGGCCAGCGCGCGGCGCACCAGCACGCCGACCATTGCCGTTCGGTACTCGCTGGAGCCGCGGATCAGGCTGTCGCGCGGCTTGGCCTTGGCGGCGGCCAATTGTCCGGCCTCGGCGAAGACGGATTCCTCTGCCTTCTTGCCGACGAGGTGGGCTTCGGCGTCGGTGGCGCGGTAGGGGGTGGGCGCCACCGGCCCGATGGCGATGCGCGCCGCCTTGATGGTGTCGCCGGTCATCTCCAGTACGACCGCGACTACCAGCGTTGGGAGCGTGAGCGCCTTGCGCCTGGCCAGGCGCTGGTAACTGCACCCGCACGCGTTGACGAGCGGCTTGAAGCGGACGGCGGTTACCATCTCCCTGCAGGCGTTGATGGTGCAGACGCCGACGCCGCGGTAAACGTGGGAAATCGGCTCCCAGCGGCGGCCTTCCTGCGTGGCGACTTCCAGTTCGGCGTCCAGCACGAACAGGGCCGTGGCGCCATCGGCCGCCGGTTGGGCGTTGACCACGTTGCCCACGAGTGTCCCGGCGTTCCGCGTCTGCGGCCCGCCCACCTGCGAGCACGCCATGGCGAGAATCGGGGCTTTGTCGCGTATGAGCGGGGAAGCGGCGATCTGGGCGTGGGTAACTTGGGCGCCGATGAGGATGAATCCATCGCGCTCTTCAATCCGATTGAGGCCGGGGATGCGGGTGATGTCCACCATGACGGTGGCAGGACACTGGCCGCGCTGACTCTGGAGCACCAGGTCGGTGCCGCCCGCGATGAGTTGCGCCCGTCCTTCGTAGCGGGCCAACAGTTCCAACGCGTGTTCCACAGAATTCGCGAAGAGGTATTCTTCCCACATGGCTCACCCATCCTTTTGTGAGAGTGCTGCCGCTTGTGGGTATTGTAGCAGACTTCGCGTGCCGTGTAAAGGTGGGTGAGTGCGCGATTCGGTTCCGTCTTGTGTTGGTGACCGAGATGCGACGCACTTCCGAAAGAGCGTCGCACCTTGGCTGGTTCTGCGTCCTTCCGTTGTCATTGCGAGCGACGCCAAGCCATCCCAGGTATGGGGGAGATTGCTTCGGGCGCTCTGCGCCCTCGCAATGACAGGTCATTCTTCCTTCACCCTGCGGTGAGACCGTGCTTCACCGCGCAGGCGCAGAGTGCGTGGAGAAGAGGCAGAGGATTTGGAGCACGAAAGCCGCGAAAGAATGCGAAAGACGCGCCCCCCTTTCGCGCCCTTCATGCTCCAAATCCCCTCCGTTGTCAGTGTGAACGAAGCGAAGCATCTCGGATGGTGAGGTTCTTCGGCGCTCCGTGCCTCGCGTGCGATGGGAGCCAGGGGACTTCGCGGCGGCTATTCCCGGGGAGCCTCCGCGCGCGCGGGATTGGCCGGCAGGTTGCGGAACGCCGTCTGCGAACCCGTGCGCACCAGCGCCAGAATCTCATCGTGGGCGCGGAGCACCGTGTCCCCGCGAGGCATCAGGATGTCGTTGTCGCGGATGGCGCCGACCAACAGGCAGTCCTTGGGGAGCGGCAGGTCGGCCACCCGCTTGCCCTCGGCAGGCGCGCCCGGCTCCAGTTTCTCGGTAACCAGCGAGATTTCGCCCTTGCGAAGCCGGAGGAGCACCATCATGTCTCCCAGCGACATCTCCTCCAGGATGAGTTTGGCGAGCAGGTCCGTCTGGTTCACGGCCACGTCCACGCCCATCTCCGGCGTGAACAGCCAGGCGTTGCGCGGGTTGTTGATGCGGCCGATGACGCGGGGAATCTTGTAGAACGTCTTCGCCATCAGGGCGATGGTGAGGTTCACTTCGTCGTCGCCGGTAACGGTAACGAGGACGTCGGCGCGGTCGGCGTGGGCCAGGTCCAACGTCTCTCGGCGCGCACCGTCGCCGTCCACAATGACCTCGGTCGGGAGTTCGCGGTGCAGGCGAGCCAGGACATGGGGACGGTTCTCCACGATGCGGACATCGTGGTTCCCGTCAAGCAACAGCGAAGCCAGATACGAGCCGACCTTGCCGCCGCCAACGATGACAACGTTCATGACAGTCCCTCTTTCTTGAGATGCTCCAGCCAGTTCTTGAACTCATCCAGGTAGTCGGACACAACGGCCAGGCGCAGTCGGTCGCCTTCTCCCAGGCGCGTGTCCATGGTGGGAAGCGACGCCGCACCGCCGTGGAGCACGGCCACGTCGGTCGTCTGCCCGGGATGGACGAATTCGCGGACGGTGCGCCCGATAAGCCCTTCGGAGACCTGAACCTCCACAACTTGCACTTCACCGTTGCCCAGGGTTCCCACAACGCTGAGCGTGGGCTGACACAGGAGTTGCTCCAGACGTTGCACCCGCCAGGTTACCGACGACACGGTGGGCACCCCCATGCTCGTGTAGAGCGACGCCCGTTCAGGCTCATAGAGCCGGGCCACCACGTTGGGGACGTTGAAGGCCAGTTTCGCGATGCGGCACACGATCATGTTGGCCGCCTCGTCGTTGGTGAGCGCGGCCAGTCCATCGGCCTCTTGGATGCCCGCGCGCACGAGCACGTCGTGGTCAAAGGCCAGCCCCTCATACGTGCGCCCTCGGAATCCGGGACCAAGCCGAGAGAACGCGCTCTCGTCCTTGTCTATCACGGCGACATGGTGCCCCTTGCGGCAGAGCGATTGCGCCAATGTTGCGCCGGTGCGTCCGCACCCTACGACGATGAACTTCATCAGACTTGCCTCGCTATTCTTCTAGGTGGAAGGGAACGTCGGTTACCATGACGTCCCGACGGAATACAAAGGCCAGGTGAATGAGAATGGCCGTCTGGTTGTGCAGCAGGTTGTGCCAGGGTCGGGCGGGCACAAACTGCGGCAACACGATGGTTACCACCTGGTCGCGGCGGTTGGGGTCATCCACCTTGTCCACGTACTCAATCAGCGGCCCGATGATGGAGCGGTACTCGGACTTGAGCGTTACCAGCCGAATGCCCTCGCCCCAATCGGCCCACTTGCGTTGTATCTTCGGCGTCTCGGCGGGGTCCACCTCCACGTACACCGCCGTAACGTCGTCGGAGATGGAGCGCGCGTAGTTCAGCGCCGCGATGACGCCGCGGTGCACGTCGGCCACAGGCACGATGACCCGATGGCGGCGGATCGGCGGAAGGCTGCCGCGATTCTCCAGCGACAACTGCTGCGCGACGCGCTGGTAGTGGCGGTGGACCGAGAGGAAGAACGAGATGAAGATGGGGATCCACACGATGACGATCCAGGCGCCTAGGGCGAACTTCGTAACCGCGATGACAATGAGCACCACGCCCGTGGCCAGCGCGCCTAGGCCGTTGATGGCTGCCTTGATCTCCCAGTGCCGCGTTCGCAGCCGCCACCACCGCACCACCATGCCCGTCTGCGACAGCGTGAACGACAGGAACACGCCGATGGCGTACAGCGGGATCAGCCGCGTGGTCTGCCCGCCGAACAGCACGATGAGCGCCGACGATGCCAGGGCCAGCGTGATGATGCCGTTGGAGAACACCAGGCGGTCGCCTAGGTTGGCGAACTGGTGGGGCATGTAGCGGTCGCGGGCGAGGATGGACGACAGCCGCGGGAAGTCCGCGAAACTGGTATTCGCCGCCAGCACCAGGATGAGCATGGTCGCCACCTGCAGGGCGAAGTACAGCGGCGAACCCTCGCCGAGCACGTACCTGCCCAGTTGCGACACCAGCGTCTCGTGCGTCGCCTCGTCTGGGACGATGCCGAATTGGTGGGTGAGGAACGTGATGCCCAGGAACATCGTGGCCAAGAGCGTGGCCATGGCGATGAGGGTCTTGCCCGCGTTGTCCGACTCGGGTGGTTTGAAGGCAGGGATGCCATTGCTGATGGCCTCAATTCCGGTCAGCGCCGCGCACCCGCTGGAGAAGGCGCGCAGAATGAGGAACAGGGTGAGGCCCTGCACCGCCGGG
>VSSL01000377.1_pt1 | contig 13238 bp, 14 predicted proteins | sample 4557531 | NCBI WGS metagenome assembly VSSL01 (sample SAMN10986726, study PRJNA523729) | hot springs metagenome | isolation source: hot springs | place: India:Timba, Gujarat | collected 2018-05-31 | reverse complement strand
TTCTCGATGGAGTGCCGCGACGAGGTGCCTTTCAACAGCTTGGCCAAAGCCGAGGAGGCGGTGACGGCCTCGCAATCGGTTTTGGCGCGTTATTTTCTCAACGATGTTCGCACCGTGTTCAACATTTGCAAGCTTTGGGATGCGGGGAACGCCGATCCGCGCGAAAACCAAGCGGTGAGCAGTTCCATCCCGGTGTTGATTTTGGCCGGCCGCTTCGACCCGGTAACCCCGCCGCAGTGGGGAGAACGTGCCGTCAGCACCTTGCCTAATAGCTACTTCTATATCTTTCCTGCTTTGGGGCACGCCGTAATGAATAGCGATCCCCCCCTGTAGCAGGCAATTGGTGGCGCAGTTCCTCGAGGATCCCACCTCGCCCCCGCAAGCCTCCTGTTGGCAACAAGGAAAGGTGCGCTTCTGGCTGCCTTAAAGCGTACTGCTGAGAAGGTTTCCCTGCGGTTACTGGTCAATCCGCCTCAATCCCTCCCTTATCAGAAGGTTCTGAGAGCCACTCGATCAACCCCCTGAGTCCTAAGGCGTAGGACTGCCAACCGAAACCCATCACACTGGCTACACATACTCCGGCGAGCAGGGAGTGGTGGCGAAACGTCTCGCGCGCCATAATGTTGGAGAGGTGCACTTCTACCACAGGGAGACCAATGGCGGCTACGGCGTCCCGTAATGCCACCGAGGTGTGGGTATACCCGCCGGGGTTGAAGATCACCCCCTTCGCCCAGTGGCGCGCTTCGTGGAGAGCATCTATCAGGGCACCTTCGCTATTCGACTGTTGGCACCTTACTTCCGCCCCTAATTGACGACCGAGAGCTACCAAACGGCTGTTGATCTCCTCCAGTGTCATACTCCCATAAACTTCCGGCTCGCGTTCCCCCAAGAGATTTAGGTTTGGTCCGTGGAGGACCAAAATCGGGATCATATCCAACCTCCGCATCATGTTAGGGCTTCAAGCGCTCAACAGTTGCTCCGCCGCGCGTTCCACCCGCACCCCCCAAAGCACCTCGCCCACGCGGCGTGGCAAGACCAACCGCAATTCGCCTTGGGCGCGTTTCTTATCTATGCCCATGGCAGCCAATATGCGCTCCCGTTCCATCCAAGGTGGAATCTGAGAGGGCAACCCTAAGGCTTGAAGCGCCTGAACGATTTGGGCGCTCAGACCGCTCTCGGCTAATCCTAACCGCTCTGCAAGGCGCGCCGCCTGAGCCATACCAATGGCCACCGCTTCGCCATGGCGTAGGCGATATTCGGAAGCCGCCTCCAAAGCGTGCCCCAGGGTGTGGCCCAAATTGAGCAAGGCCCGCTCGCCCTTTTCGTATGGGTCTTGTTGGATAATGCGAATCTTCACTGCCACGGCGCGGCGTAGCACTTCATCAAGGTTGGCGCGCACCGCTTCCAGACCTTGGCTGCAGAGCAAAAAGAGCGTTGGGTCGGCCAGGATGCCGTGTTTCACCACCTCGGCCAGACCGTTGCGCCACTCCTCCTCGGGCAAGGTGCGCAACACCGAAGGGTCGGCGAGCACCAAACTCGGGGCGTGGAAAGCACCGATGAGGTTTTTCCCTTGGGGCAAGTCGGCTCCGGTCTTGCCACCTAGGGTGGCATCCACCATCCCTAGCAGTGAGGTGGGCACGGCGACCCAGGGAATTCCGCGCAGGAAGGTGGCGGCGGCGAAGCCGGCCAAATCCGTGACGACACCGCCGCCCAAGGCAACTACGGTGCTCCGCCGCTCCAAGCGCACGGCACTGAAGGCCTGCCACAATTCAGCGAGCGTGGCAAGGCTCTTTGATCTCTCTCCTGTAGGGATGATCACATCATGAACCTCGTACCCCGCACAGCGCAATGACTCCAACGTTGGGGCGAGATGCCAAGCCGCCACATTTTGGTCGGTGACCACCACCACGGGACCACCTAATCCCCGCCGTTGCATCATTGCCCCCAGAGCCGGCAGGCTTCCCTGTTCAATGCGCACATCATAGGCGCTACCCATGCCGCCGACGCGGTGCCACCCCAGGCGCATTTCCGCCTCGTAAACGCTCTGTTCCACGGTAAGATGAGTGGTATCCAATTGCAGGGGGAATGCAGCGTAATGGGCATGCCGTTGCTCTAGCAGGTGGAGCAGGCGGTTGGGCAAATCGGCGGCGAGGAGCGGGCGGTTGGCTTCTTTTCCATGTATACGTTCCAGCAAAGTGTCCAGCCGGGCTTGGAGACAGAGCACGACTCCTGCTGAATTAACCCAACTTAGGTTTTCTTTATCCAGAAGCGCACCGCCCCCCAATGCCACCACCCCCGGTGGTGTGTTGAGAACCTGGCGCAGAGCGGCTTTCTCTCGGCGGCGAAAACCACTCTCGCCCTCCTGGGCGAAAATTTGGGGAATCTCCATACCACTTTGTTCGGCGATAAGGGCATCCAGGTCGTAAAATGGCAAGCCTAAGCTTTCGGCCAGGCTGTGCCCAAGGGTGCTCTTGCCACTACCCGGAGGGCCGTAAAGGAAGAGGAAACGATCCACCATCATCTCTAAGGCCAGAAGACATGAGGCTGATTATCCATGGGGAGATCAGAGAGGCGCGCTCGGCGCAGCGCTTGGAAACGTGGGCGCATTTCCGCCAACGAGTCACCGCCCAGTTTTTCCAACAGGGCGTCGGCCAAGACGAAGGCTACCATCGCTTCGAGAATGGGCACGGCCCGCGGCACGGGGCAAAAATCAGAGCGTTCGTAACTGGTGTGGGTTTCTTCCCCTGTGGCCAGATCCACCGTTTGCTGAGGGGCGAGGGTTGTAGCGATGGGCTTCATCGCTGCCCGCAATACCAAGGGGCTTTCGTTGGTCACTCCCCCTTCAAGGCCGCCAGCGCGAGTGCTGGGCCGCACCAGCTTCTCGCCTTCTAACCGAATTGGATCGTGGGCTTGAGTCCCCAGCAGGCGGGCGTTTGTAAACGCTTCACCGAATTCCACCCCTTTAATGGCCGGTACGCTAAGCACAGCCGCTCCCAGACGAGCCTCTAAACGCCGGTCCCACTGGGAGTAGGCGCCTAAACCGGCAGGCAGCCCGAGGGCGATAATCTCAATGATTCCCCCTAACGTATCGCGTTCGGTCATCACCTGCCGAATGCGCTCCGCCATAGCTTGGGCTGTCTCCTTTTCGGGGCAGCGCACCTCGTTCGTTTCGGCGAGGTCCAGGCGCTGGTTGAAGTCCATGGCTTCTAAGTCGGCGGTGATCTCACCGATGGCACGTACGTAACCCCCTAGGCGGATTCCGAATTGGGCTAAGAAGTGTTTGCACACCGCTCCAACGGCCACACGAGCGGCGGTCTCGCGCGCCGAGGCGCGTTCCAAGGCCGGACGCAGGTCACGATAGCCGTATTTCAGGGCACCGCTCAGGTCGGCATGGCCAGGCCGTGGGCGAGTGAACGGCTCAATAGCCTTCCCCTGCCATTGGCTATGGTTACGGTTCTCGATGAGAAAAGCCAAGGGAGCACCATTCGTCTCACCAGCCATCACCCCGGCCAGCAAACGCACCTCATCGTGTTCAATTTTCATGCGGGGGCCGGCGCCTAGGCCTCTTTGCCGGCGTGCCAGTTCGCGGTTAATGATCTCCGCTGAGAGCGGCAGACCGGCCGGCATTCCATCCAAAATGGCGAGCAAAGCCGGGCCGTGCGATTCTCCTGCGGTTAGAAATCTCAATGCCATCGTGCCTCCAGAAGGTGGATAACTAGGGATAAATCCTCTTTGCCTTCATCCAGGCTGCCAGGCGTTCCATGGCCTCTCGGATGCGCGCCACAGGGGCAGTGAGCGAGATACGAAGGTACCCCTCGCCGCCGGGCCCGAAGACGGTCCCTGGGGTCAGGCTTACCCCACAATCCCGCAGCAGGGCAAGAGCAAACTCCGCGCTGCGCCAACCCCTTGGCACAGGCGACCACACGTAAAGAGAGGCGCGCGGTGAGGCTACCTCTAGTCCAAGGGCGCGCAAGGATTGCACCACAACATCGCGGCGTTGGCGGTAGGTTTCGTTGCGTTCGGCAAGCCAGCTCTGATCGCCGCGCAGGGCGGCGATAGAGGCCTCCCAAATGGGCAGGAAGTGGCCGCTATCGGCGTTGGTCTTCAGTGTAAAGAGTGCCTGAAGCACCCCGGCATTGCCAACCAGAACGCCGCTACGCCAACCGGCCATGTTATGGGATTTGGAAAGTGAATTGAATTCCACCGCCACCTGCTCAGCGCCGGGAGCTTGTAGCAGGCTGGGGGGTTGCTCTCCCTCAAACGAGACACAGGCGTAGGCAGCGTCGTGGCAGAGCAAAAAGTTGTAGCGTTGCGCCAGGGCCACTGCCTGGGTGAAGAAATCCAGCGCGGCGGTGGCCGCGGTGGGGTTATTGGGGTAGTTTAGCCATAGGAGACGGGTGTGTTGTAACACCTTTTTGGGGATGGCATCCAGGTCAGGTAGGTAGTGGTTCTCTCGACGGATAGGCAGGGGGAAGATGCGTCCCCCGGCGAACAATGCCCCCCGTGTATAGGTTACATATCCTGGATCGGGGACGAGGACATAGTCGCCTGGGTCTACAAAGGCAAGACTGAGGTGAAAGATGCCCTCTTTGGAGCCTAAAAGGGGCAACACTTCTCGCTCAGGGTCTAATATGACCCCAAACCGATTGCGGTAGAAATCTGCCCAGGCGTGACGCAAAGCCTCTGGTCCGCGGTGAGGCTGGTAGCCATGCGCTTCCGGGCGATGGGCGGCGCGTTCTAAGGCGGCCAGGATATGCGCCGCTGGCGGCAGATCGGGATTGCCTTCGTCCAGGCGGATAACCTCCTGCCCGGAAGCCTGAAGGGCTTGAATCTCGCGGTGCCGCGCGGCAAAAAAGTGCGTTGTGAGGGTTTCCATTCGTTGAGCCGGTTTCATAAACTCTCCCTGGAGACGGGTCGTAATGGTGTCAAAACCCTCGCGTCGTTTTCTCTGCCGAGGAGCGATCCCGTTCGGCGATGGCATCCCACATCGCCTGACGTGGCACCGCCTGGCCGGTCCAACATTCGAGGGCGAGAGCCGCCTGCTCCACAAGCATCCCCAAGCCGTTGGCGACTTGTAACCCTGCCGCGCCAGCCCGGTGCATAAGGATCGTTCGGCGGGGTTTGTAAATCAGGTCGTAGAGGAAGGCCTGGGTGGGAAAAGGTAAGTCTTCTGGCCAGGGGGAAACGTTCACATTGGGGATCATCCCCGCCGAAGTGGCGTTGACGATGAGTCGCAGAGAGGGCAAATGGGGCTGCAGGGATTGTGGGCTCAAATTGAGTGCTTGTAGGTCGCCGAAGCGAAGGTCCTTGACTAAGGCTTGAGCTTGCTCTTGGCGACGGGCGGCCACCAGCACCTTCCAACCGGCGCAGGTTAGGGCGTGGACCACCGCTCGTGCTGCACCGCCCGCCCCCAGCACCAGGGCAATACCCCCAGCGCCGGCCTCGCTTTCGGCATGGGGGAAGACGCGCTTTAGATCAGCCCAGAAGCCGGGCGCATCGGTATTCTCTCCGATCAGTTTCCCTTCCTGCACCAGGATGGTGTTCACCGCACCAATGGCTTGAGCGGCAGGGGTCAAATCGTCGAGGAAAGGGATGACGCGTTGTTTGTGAGGCAGAGTGACGTTTAAACCTTGGATCCGCCCATTTCGCAGGCGATTGAAGAGTTCACGCATTGGCTGCTCCCCCTGTTCCCCCTCGGGAATAGGATAAAGATGATATTCCCCCTCTAACCCCATGCACTTTAAAGCCGCGCTGTGCAGGTGCGGAGAGAGGCTCCCCAGTAAGGGATAACCGAGCAGACCAAGGGAGTACTTCATTGTTCTGTAATGAGATGGACGTGAGCGCCTAAGTGTTGCAAAAGGGGCACAAAGGCGGGGAAAGACTCATCAATCATCTCGGCTCCATTTACGGTTATGGTCCCTTTTGCGGCCAAGCCGGCAATAGCCAATGCCATCGCCAAGCGGTGATCGCCATGGGCTTCCACAACGCCCCCGCGTAAAGGATGCCCACCGTGAACGGTAAACCCATCGGGATGCTCTTCAAAGTCCACCCCTAGGACGCGCAACTCGTGGCCTAGGTCGGTGATGCGGTCGGACTCTTTATAGCGCAATTCCTGGGCGTCCCTCACCTGGGTTTCTCCCTGGGCACAGGCGGCGGCGATGGCGAAAATGGGGAATTCGTCAATCATGCGCACCACTTGTTCACCACCCAGGCGAATGCCATGTAAGGGGCTGTACCGCACAGTCACCGAGCCCCAAGGCTCGCCACCCTGCTCGCCAAGGGGTGTTGCCTGGATGTCACCGCCCATTTCTCGAAGAGCATCCAACAGGCCGCAGCGGGTGGGGTTGAGCCCAACGTTATAGATAACCAAGTGAGAGCTGGGGACGATCAAAGCGGCTACAATGAGGAAAGCGGCGGCGGACAGATCCCCTGGGAGATAGACTTGCAGAGGGCGGAGGCGGTTGCCGATCGGTGGCCGGAGGGAGATGAGCCGCGACCCTGTTGTCGAGCCGCCGCTCGAGAGTGGCCTTTCATCTACTGGCACCCCCATGGCGCGCAGCAAACGCTCGGTGTGGTCGCGGGAAGGACCCGGTTCGATGAGGGTCGTCTCACCATCGGCGGCCAGAGCGGCTAATAACAAGCAGGATTTCACCTGGGCGCTGGCGACGGGTAGGGTGTAATGCAGCGGGCGTAAGGGACGAGGCGAGGGTTGAATGAGCAGCGGGACATGCCCCTCTGTGGATTGGATTGCCACACCCATCTCTTGCAAGGGTTGGACGATGCGTTCCATGGGGCGGCGGCGCAACCCCGGCGAGCCATCCAACCGCGCAGCGCCGTTCCAGGCAGCTAGGGCGCCGGCCAAGAGGCGAAGAGTGGTGGCAGAATTGCCACAATCCAAGTTTATGGGCGGAGAGGAAGACGAAGTCATCAAACCGTTCAAGCCACATCCCCATACCCGTAGTGTCCCGTCCTCCAATTGCCAGGGAATTCCCAAGGCAGAAAGGGCAGCCAACATGGGTCGTGTGACTCCTGAAACGAGGAAATTGCCGATGGAACTTTCCCCCTCCGCCAGTGCCGAAAATAGCGCAGCGCGATGGGAGAGCGATTTGTCGCCGGGTAGGGCTAGCCCGCCTTCTCTGCCGATTTCCCCTATCAGAGGGCGGCCGGCTTCAACCCTAAGTGCGGCAGGAGGCCGCTTCGGTTCTTTGGCGATGTGAGATGCCTCTACGTTCATCATCTCTCCTCTTCTATTTGCGCTATGCTTTCTACGATAAGCATGTAGTTCTCGGCGCCTTTTTCTAGTAAGGCCTGCAGCTCAACCTCGCTACCGGTGTGTAATACCTCTTCCAAGTGCTGCCACGCTTGGCGAAAGGCGGCCACCTCTCCCAGGATGGCCTCACGATTGGTTGCCAGGATGTCTTTCACGATCGCCCAAGGGGTGGGGGCTAAGCGCGCGGTGCTGCGCCAGCCCGGCCCGATCAGAGGCTGCACTTCTAATGGGGTATTCCCCGCCAGGGTATTGGCCAGTAAGTAGGGCAGGTGACTGGTAACTGCGACCCAGCGATCGTGGGTCGTGGCGTCCACCCAGAAGGGGCGTGCTCCTACGGCAGAGACCAGGGCTTCGGCCAACCGACGCGCTTTTTGGGAGGTGCGCTCCAGGGGCGTTAGGGCGAAGGTGGCTCCCCTGTAGAGGCTTGCCTCGGCGTTGAGCAGCGAGCCGCGCTCTTTACCGCACATGGGGTGTCCGCCAACGGGCTCATAGGAAGAGGGCAAGGCTTGCATGGCTTGGACAACCCGGCGTTTCGTGGAGCCCAGGTCGAGCACCAGCACTCCCTGCCTCTCCAGGGGAGGGAGAAGGCCGAGAATCTGCACAATGGCGCTCAGAGGGGTGGCTAGCACGAGCACATCCACTCGGGTGAGCAGCTTCTCAAGATGGGTCTCGGCATTATCCACAATTCCCCTTTCCAAGGCCAAGGTTACCACTTGGGGGTCGTGATCCACGCCGAAAAGGGCAGCGCACTGACCGCGCAGCGCCATGGCGAGCGAACCGCCCATCAACCCCAATCCCACGATGCCGATATGGGTTGTGTTCAAGGTGTCCACAATGCCTCTCTACTTGTGATGCTTAGGCCTGCTGTGCCGCCATGGCCGGCTTAGGGGCCACCTCGCGTCCGATGGCCTCGGCCACCGCCTTCACCTGGCGCACCAGCTCGGCAAAGCGTTCCGGCTTGAGCGACTGCCCTCCATCGGAAAGCGCTGCTTCTGGCTTGGGATGCACCTCCACAATGAGCCCATCCGCCCCGGCAGCAATGCCGGCTCGCGCTACAGCGGTGACGTAATTCCAATTGCCGGTGCTGTGGCTGGGGTCGAGAATCACCGGCAGGTGAGTCAGTTCTTTGAGCACCGGGATGGCGTTGATATCTGTGGTGTTGCGCGTGGCCGTTTCAAAGGTGCGAATGCCACGCTCGCAGAGAATGACCCGCTGGTTGCCATGCGAGAGGATGTATTCAGCGGCCATAAGCAACTCCTCCACGGTAGCCATCATCCCACGCTTGAGCAAGACCGGGTGTTGACTCTCGCCTACGGCGTGCAGCAGGGCGAAGTTTTGCATGTTGCGGGCGCCAATTTGGAGCACGTCTACGTAGCGCGTCATCAGAGGGATTTGCTCCTCGCGCATTACCTCGCTGACCACAGGCAAGCCGCTCATTTGGCGCGCCTCGGCTAAGATTTCCAACCCCGCCTCGCCCAAACCCTGGAAGGAGTAGGGGGAGGTGCGCGGTTTGAAAACCCCACCGCGCAAGGCGTGTGCCCCGGCCTCGCGCACGGCAAGCGCCGTCTCGATGAATTGTTGGCGGCTTTCCACGGAGCAGGGGCCGGCAATGAGCACAATACCTTTATCCCCAATGGAGACTCCGTTCAGGCGAAAGACGGAATTCTGGGGACGGAACTCGCGCGAAGCCAGCTTATACGGCCGGGAAATTGGCAGCACGCGGTCTACTCCGGCCAAGAAGAGGAACTGATCCTTGTGCTCGTAGGCCGAGCGGCCGTCCCCAATAGCGCCGATGATCGTCCGCTCGTCTCCTACGGAGACATGGGCGCGCAAACCCAGGCTGCGCACTCGCTCCACCACCGCGGCGATCTCAGCTTGGCTGGCATCGGTACGCATAATAATCATCATGAGTCACGCTCCTTAGAAGGTCATTCCTATGGGCTGCTCTAATCGGCTGGCCAGCGCCACTCCGGGCGCAGGCGCGCGGCTTCCCCTAAGTAGACATGCCGAACTTCATCGGCGGAACGATCCGTATTCCAGTGGAGTAACACACGCAGGCAACGCGCCAACCCACCAGGGACGGCTATCTCCAGGGCGCATAACAACGGTACGTGGTTCCATCCTAAGTCACGAGCGGCCTTGGCAGGGTGGGCGGCTTGCAGGTCGGGTGTCACCGTGAATATCGCGCTGGCTATATCGTCAGGGCGCAACTCTGGGTTGGCTTCCATAATCGCCAGCAGCAGCTCGCGCGCAGCCTTCCAAACCGCCTTCTCATCGTTTTCGGAGACCACAGTCGCCCCACGCACACCACGTACGGCCATCACATCCTGCCTCCTTGGGGTAACAAATGTAAAACGCGAGGCCGTTGGCCTCGCGTTTTTGCTCTTCGTACGATGAGCGTCCCGCTTAATCGCCGCCAACGGCTGACCCGTGCCGGTAGCCGTAATAGTAATAGAAGTACGCGTAGGCGGCGAAAGCGCAACAGCTCAGAGACATAACATCACCTTAAGGTTGGGCGCAAGTTTAACGGAGAGCAGCGATTATGTCAAGAGAAAATGGGAATTTTTAATCAAATGGCTTGGCAGAGTATAATGACAAGGAACACCTATCGAGAGGGCTAGGGTTATGGGGAAGCTTTTGTGGTGCAGCATCCTGGTAATGATGATGGGGGCTTGTGCTCCTTCGTGGGCTGCGGGGCGCTTCGAGAGAGGAGAGGGCAATGCCACCTTTGCACCTGCCGAGTCGGAAACGCACAGTCCCTTCATGGCACCTTCGGCGACAGTCAGACTTAACCCTACCATCACATCTACCTTCCCACCGACTGTGACCTACTCTCCCACTGCGCGTTTTACTGCTACCCCATCCCTAACGATAACTGCCTCATCCTCTCCTACTCCAAGAATAGCAGAGGGACCATCTCCAACCCTTGCGGGCTCGTTGATCATCACCACAATCCACTATGACGGCCGCGGGGAGAAGGAGCCGGATGAATATGTCGAGTTGCGCAACGATAGCCCTATGCCGATAGCACTCAAAGGGTGGACCTTGGAGGATAAAGCGAAACACCGCTTTACTTTCCCGGATTTCGTTATCCAACCTGGTCAGGTGTGCCGCGTCTATACCAATGAAATCCACCCCGAAAGTTGCGGTTTTTCTTTCCGCTTTGGGCGCACCGCCATTTGGAACAACGGCGGCGATTGTGCCTATCTACGTGATGCTCAAGGGAAGCTCATCGTAGAATATTGCTACTAGGCGGGATGTTGGGTTAGAGTAAGGGCAGGTCATTCTAACGGGTGCTTGTGAGGCGGAAGGGAGACAAAGGCTAATCTTCGGTATAATTTGAGCGCGCCGTGCCGTTTTGCTTGGCGTTCGTCGGATGACGAAGGCGCTAGCTACGGATATCTAACCCTGGCGGGGGTTATCCCGTCTGAAGACCTCTACATAGAGATGCAAGGAGCCCATCATGAGTAAAAACAAGGTTCGCGTGGCGATCATCGGTGTGGGAAACTGTGCCTCTTCGCTGGTTCAAGGAGTGTATTACTACAGAAATGCTCGTGAAGGAGATACCATTCCTGGACTTATGCATGTTAACTTGGGAGGCTACCATATTGGGGATATTGAGTTCACCGCTGCTTTTGATGTTGTAGAGACAAAGGTGGGCAAGGATTTGAGCGAAGCGATCTTCGCTTATCCCAACAATACCTACAAGTTCGCAGAGGTGCCTCATCTGGGTGTGCCTGTCTCGCGGGGGATGACCCACGATGGTTTGGGCAAGTACCTCTCTCAAATCGTCAAGAAAGCCCCTGGCCCTACGGCGGATATTGTGGGTATATTGAAGAGCACCAAAACGGATGTGGTGGTTAACTACCTGCCGGTAGGTTCGGAGATGGCGACCAAATGGTACGTAGAGCAGGTGTTGGACGCCGGCTGCGCCTTTGTGAACGGCATTCCGGTCTTCATCGCCAGTTCGGAGTATTGGGCAAACCGTTTCCGCGAACGCGGCTTACCCATCATCGGCGACGACATCAAGAGTCAGGTTGGGGCGACCATTCTGCATCGTGTGCTCACCAGCTTGTTCGTTGACCGGGGCGTACGCTTGGATCGCACCTACCAACTCAATTTCGGGGGCAACACCGATTTCCTCAACATGTTGGAGCGCGAACGGCTGGAGTCCAAGAAGATATCCAAGACCGGCGCCGTGACCAGCATGTTGCCCTATGAACTGCCCCAGGAGAATATCCATGTAGGGCCAAGCGATTACGTGCCCTGGTTGAGCGACCGTAAATGGTGTTATCTGCGCATGGAAGGCACGACCTTTGGAGATGTACCGCTCAACCTGGAGGCGAAGTTGGAAGTGTGGGATTCGCCCAACTCGGCAGGGGTGATGATTGATGCCATTCGCTGTGCGAAATTGGGCTTGGATCGTGGTTTGCGCGGCCCGCTGATCGCTCCCTCCGCCTATTTTATGAAGACGCCTCCAAAACAATTCAAGGATGAAATTGCCCGCCAGATGACCGAAGCCTTCATTCGCGGCGAGGGGTAAGAAAACAGTCTTTAAGGAATTGGTGCGCCATTTGGTTAAGCACACCTGAGACGACCTTTCCCTGGAAGAGCCTCCAGAGGAAGGGCATGGTATAATTTTTTCGCCGGTGAGGGCTGGCTGTAGGTAAAAAAAAGAAATTCGGGAGATTAGCCTATGTCTGGACATTCGCATTGGGCGACCATTCGCCGCAAGAAGGGTGCGCAGGATGCCAAGCGGGGGCAGCTGTTCACCCGTTTGGCGCGCGAAATTGTGATTGCTGCTCGCGAGGGCGGAGGCGACCCGGAGACGAATGTGCGCCTTCAGTTGGCCATTGAGCGGGCGCGGGCGAACAACATGCCCAAGGAGAATATCGAACGAGCCATAAAGCGCGGGACGGGTGAATCGCGCGAGGGTGGCAGCCTGGAAGAAGTCGTGTACGAGGGGTATGCTCCCCATGGTATCGCCCTAATGATCTCGGTGGTGACCGATAACCGTAACCGCACGGTGGCCGAGGTGCGCCATATCCTCAACCGCTTTGGCGGCAGCATGGCCGAGGCCGGCTCTGTAGCTTGGCAGTTCAAGCGTGTGGCTTACTTCGGGTTTGCTCCCGGAGAGCATGATGTGGACAAGATTTTTGAGGCTGCGGTGGAGGCCGGCGCAGATGATGTCAATATCGAAGAGAACTGGATCGAGATCATTGGGCCGGTGGAATCGTTCAAAGAGATTAGCGCCGCACTTAAAAACTTGGGTATTCAACCTGAAGAGGCCGAATTGCGTTATGTGCCCACCAACGAGACCGAGTTGAGCGATGAGGATACCTTGCAGGTTTATCGCGTCATCGAGGCTTTAGAGGAGTTGGACGACGTACAAAACGTGTACTCCACACTCTCGATCTCCGATAGCGCCATGGCTCGCCTCGAGGCCGTCTGAAGCCATGCTGGTGCTGGGGATTGACCCGGGCACAGCGTCTACCGGATTTGGCTTGGTCTGTGAAAAGGAGGGGACGCTTGTTGCCGTGGAGTATGGTGTTATTACTACCCCTTCTGATGCCCCCCTCTCCCAGCGCCTGCTCGACCTTCATAATGAACTTTGCCAATTGATCCTGCGTCACCAACCGAACAGCGCCGCGGTAGAGCAGATATTCTTCGCCAGGAATGCCAAAACAGCCTTGGCCGTGGGGCAGGCACGAGGAGTGGTGCTGCTCACTTTAGCCGAAAGAGCAGTACCAGTGTTTGAATATACACCCCTGGAAGTAAAACAAGCCCTCACTGGCTACGGAGCTGCCGATAAAGCTCAAATTCAACATATGACGCGCGCGCTCCTGGGTTTGGAAACTCTCCCCAGACCCGATGACGCTGCTGATGCCCTGGCATTGGCCATTTGTCATCTCCACCAAGCGCGCTTAAAGGCGCTTTATGGATAGGATTGAGCTGCCCCAGCTCTCCC
>VSSL01000376.1_pt1 | contig 13263 bp, 14 predicted proteins | sample 4557531 | NCBI WGS metagenome assembly VSSL01 (sample SAMN10986726, study PRJNA523729) | hot springs metagenome | isolation source: hot springs | place: India:Timba, Gujarat | collected 2018-05-31 | reverse complement strand
CCAAAGGGCAAGTGATACACCTGAGACGCGGTGCTGTCGTCGCCAATTATATCGACCAACGCCTGATCGACGCCCGCGTCTTTGAGCAACGATGCGGCGGTTGCATCAACCATTCCGGCGTGCACGGTGATGGTCAAATTTGTGAGGGCTTTCAAGTATGCGATATCGGCAACGAATTTATGCCACGGAAGCCTGCCTTGAGCGTCGCAGCCCCCCCGAAATCAGGATGCCTCGGTCCCCGCGCGCATATGCATCCAACCCTATCTTTCTGAGAGAAGCCCCGTCTGGGGCGTGGTCCATGGATTTCAGGAGCGCGCCTTTGCAGTGATCGCACTGGAGTTCGCAATGATTTCCAGTTATTGAGACCGCTCTGTACCCGCCTCTTCGGCCATTCACGACAAACATGCCCGGGAGATGCGCAGTCAATGTGTTGCCAAAAAAAGAGCGGGAGAGGTTCCACGCGGTTTCTGGAGACTTTGAGGCATGCAAGGCCTCTTGCGCGGGATAATCCGGCTGTCCCACCGCGGGTTTGAAGACTTCGGATAGCTCGTTACGCATGCATTTCCTCTCACGGGTTCTCGGCGCGTCTAATCCTTTTTTTTGTATCCCTTGTACGCGATCCAGCAGTCTCGGCAAAGGGCTTCGAAGTCGCATCGATCCCAGCGCGTCCTCATATCACGTCGCTTGGATAGCGCGTGCTGCATGATGTTGCCGAAATGGTTTTTCATTTCTGCGTCGTAGGCCTCAGCCGAGTCGGCGGCATTGCCGGTAATGGCCGCCGCGATTAACCTGCCTGCCAAGTCGCCGGAGATCAGCGCCTGGGATACCCCCGCGCCTGTGATTGGATGGGTCAAACCTGCTGCATCGCCGCAGAAAAGGACATTTTGCGAGAAGAGAGAAGGCCGCGGCCCTGAGACTGGTATGAGCCCGCAAGAGGTCGCGAGAACGCCGCGGCGAATGATATGTCGGCGCTGGAGGTACTCTACAAAAGCGCGCAAAACAGCCCATGGTCTGGCTCCAGGTCGAGGTTCCATGCCAATCCCGACGTTTGCCGCGAGACCCTTCGGGAAAACCCATCCGTAGCCCCCCACAAACGACTTGTGCAGGAATACCACGGTGTTGGAAGAAGGTTGGACCAAAGGGACCTCAACCTGGACGCCGATTTGGAATTTCTGAGGCGGCAATCTGAGGAGTCTCGCCACTGTGGACGCCGCTCCATCAGCCGCGACCACGCGCCTCGGCTTCACAGCCCACACCATCGCGCCTTTACGAAGCGCCCATTGGTCGCCGTGCTTGGCGATGAGTTTTGTATCGCAAAGAACTGTCGCGCCATTTTTGGCGGCTCGGTGGGCAAGCTCTCTGTCGAAGCGCACGCGATCTATCATGAATCCAGGGGAGGGAGTTTGCGTAGGGGGCGCTGCGGTTGACAAACCGAGGTGAAGGTCATGTACGTGGTTGCAATTTTGAGCGCTGGCCTCGCCTTGAGGAACGCGTATAGCGTCCTCATCGAGTATCACAGTTTCCATGTACTCTATGTTTTGAATGATAGGCCCTCGGCTTATATCAAACTGTGAAAAAATCCTTGCTGGCACAAATTCCCCGCAGTGTGGCGGAGCGCCCATGCGGCGTTTGGCGTCGATAAGCAAGGTAGGTATGCCTGCAGACGCTGTACGAGCCGCGGCCATGGATCCGGCTGGACCGGCGCCCACCACCAGCACGTCGCATCGAGAAAATTCACCCATTGGTTAAAAACCGCAGCGTCTTTCTAATGAGGTCCACATTCAACGTGGTCTTGTTGTCAAAACGACCTTTGTAGGCTGCGCTGCCCTTGCCAAGGTCATAACACGTGGTCGAGTCGAGATTCACGAGCACGCCCTGCACCCCTGTGGCTTCCATTTCCTTTTGATGCTTTGCGTAGAACGCCTCGCAACACGAACCGACGAACAGGTCATTGGTCTCCTTACAGCGCGACTCAAGCACTTCCATGAGATGTTCAAAACTCTGTATAGTGATGGGCTCCACCTGAAAATCCCTTGCCAGCAAGAAACTGGCGCCTATTTCACATGCGCCGCATTCGTCGCACCCGGGGACCGTGCGGAACGAGCAGTCAAGGTCTTTGGAGCAATACGGCAAGAGGAGCCATCTCGTTTTCCTGCCTTGAAGAGATCGCGGTTCGACATTGACAAAGAAAAGTTCATTCACCTCAGCCTGCGTAAAGCTTGTCCCCACAAGGGTTGCTCGCTGAGCCGCGGCTGCTACTGCCTCGGCAACATGAACCGAATCAATACCCAGTATATTGCCTGGGTATGTTTCAAGAAAATTGAGGACCGCGACCCGCAACGCTGTGGGATTCGCCTTGACCCCAACGAGAGCAGCTTCCAAATCATGAATGAGTCGATTCGGCGCGGCAAAAAAATCCCCGCATATGAGCGCCTGCCTTACGGTTTTGCCTCCTGGCGACAACCATATATGGACGCGCAAGGTTCCGGCGTCAGTCTGCATGATGGACCTGCAGGGGATTCCTTCGTTTGACGGTCTTTTGGTGCGCCTAATCCATGCCGCACTTTGAAAATACGGGAGTTCTTGTTGCAGCCGCGCCTGTTCACGAACAGTAAGGTCTCCGTATTCAAAATCCTGAGAGAGTTGTCGGGAAAATTCATCTGCGAAAATCCTCTTGAGGCGCTGGACGTCAGGGCATGGACAGACAAGATCATCCAGAAAACAGACGCGTTCCATGAGCGATTCTATCTCACGTTTTTTGAGCTTCTCCACTGGTACGCGCAGGGCCTTGAGAAAGAGATCGATTTCGTTTTTGACCAACAAGGTGCCTTGAAACATGTAGGCGCCCGAGGCGAAGACTCCGCCGGTGCCGCTTATTTTACGGCCTTGGACTTCAATATCATTGCGGGGTCTGTATTGGGCCGGAATACCCACCCGTGAAATGGCGTCTGCCGCGATCGTGCAGATACGTTGGAGGATCTCTTCGAATGAACCTCGAAACGGCGTCTGGCCGGATCGACCGAAGACCTCCCACCCAAGCGCAGAGTCCTGAAAAAAGATGCTTCCTCCTCCTGTGAGCCGGCGATTGATGTCGATGCCGTTTTCGGCGCAATAGTCGGTTCTAATCTCGAGATCAACGTCTTGGTGGTACCCCACAAGGGCTGCGGGAGGATCGAACTGAAGGAAACGGAGCGTCGGGGGGCTGTGACCTTCCCCCACTTCGTCGAGAATTATTTGATCAAGGGCCATATTTGCTGCGGCTGACAGGCGCCCGGTATCCAATATCCTAAATCGAGTCAATTTTCAGAGTATTACCTCGCTGCGCAATGGGTCATTATCGGGTAGTCCCTAATGCCGGCACAATGGGCTTTTGCAGAGATGCTTCTGCTCACGCGCGGTCAACACAATATACCGAAAACCCTCCATAAGAAAATAGTTACCATAGACTCTCGGGCCGACTTTCACTATAAGACTGGCGAGAGCCCGCTGGAAAAACGCGCAGTGGGCTGCACGGAAATGTTCGTCAAAAAAGCCGCTCGGGTAGCCGCTAAGGCCATAAGCGTAAACCACTCTAACAAAGGGAGTTCGTCATGAATGCTCAGAAGAAATTCAAGGGCCTTATCTCCTCCGATTGGAGCGAGTGCCTATCCCCCAATGGACCTTTTGATCCATTAGCTTTTGCATTCCCCGATCTACAACAAGATTTGGAGCGCGTCTTTCGGACCTATACCGGAAACGTGATCACCTTGCAAGAGGCGATACGCCAGATTCGAGACATGCTGCCGTCGCTCCCGACGCGAGAGCAGATGGACGCATACCTGGATGCCTCTTTCAGCGTGTATCGCGGGGTTCCGGATTTTCTTCAGTGGTGTTTGGATCACGACGTTTTGTTTATGATCAACACGACGAGCAGTCAGGCGTATTTTCAGCGCGCCATCCGAAAGGGATTGATTCCCGCCGTACCCCTGATCGCGGCCAACCCGCTCATACAATATCCCGATCCATCTGATGGCAACCGGTACGCGTTGGAGGTGCTGGAGATCGACGACAAAGCCAAGAATACGGCCCATGTAATGAAAGAATGGGGCATCCCTGCGGCGCAAACCATCGTCATAGGCGACAGCGGAGGCGACGGGCCGCACTTTGTCTGGGGCAGCCAGCAAAACGCCCATCTGATCGCCAGTATGGCCAAACCTTCTCTCGTCAACTATTGCGCCTCTCACCATGCGACGATCCATCGATTTTTTGGGGTAGTGTACGCGCCAGGTCAATCGCGTGACCTGCAGGAAGAGCTCCAGTACAATTTCATGGACCTTGCGCCTATCGTCTCTGAAATCCTGGGGTTGACAAAATAATTGGCTCATGAAGATGACGATGCAGGGACAGCGCTTGTGGTTTTTGACAGATTGCATCACAAGATTCCTTCGCTGGGCTCGCAACGACGCGTCTCTGACGTTCTCGTCATTGCGAGCGGCCGAGGATAAAGCAGATTCGGCGTACAGCGATGGAGTTGAGAGGCCTCAGACGAATTCGCGGTTCTCATCGAGAACCGCTCCCCATGCAATACGTGCAGGCGTCAGGAGTTTTGTATGAAGATTGCTGTGATCATATTGTCAGCGATAGTGTATTGGCTCGGACAGTCCGCTCATGCTTTGGCGGGAAGCGACTTCGGCTTGGCGGAAAACGCTTTGTCCGAATACGGCGCTGTCCGCTTCGAAAACGTATATACGAAGGTGCCGACCACGGGGAAACTTGTATCAATCAAGATCGCAGATAATGGCAAGATTTTCTACATCTGTAAGGAAAAAGCGGGCTATGTCATTTATCACTTGGAGATTCGTCCTATAGAGCGATTCAGGGACAAAATAGAACAGGAAGTAAAGGAGCAGAGCAAACAATGGGACAAGATTTATCCCGATGAATTGCTGTTCACCAAGGAAAGATACCACAGCGAGTTGATGAAGCGCATCAAGAAGTACAGCGAGGCGGTGTGGGTTAGAAACGAAATTGTCATAGAATAAGCCTTGGCTACGCATTGCATTCGTTTCAGCCTTTTCACAGGCAGCCCGAAAACGGCCCTGAGGCTGACTCCCTATCGTCGCCGAAGGCCGTGACCGTCTGTCTTTGCCCCCAAATCAGTGCGCTAAAAAGATTTCTCAAAATCCATCTTCAACCATGTGTTGTTCACGATTCGGGAGAGGGTAAACTTGCTGGATACCTGTTCGGGGCTTATGGAAAGGCCCACGGCTTTCAACTCTTTCATGATAAGCCCGTGCGAATGACCGAAGTTCATCCTCTGCGCCACTTGATGGAGGGCGTGGGTGGATGCATTGCCTGGCGGTCTAATGACGCGATTTTCTTTTGTGGAGATGCACTGAAACGAGAGGTGAACGCGATACTCGCCTAAACAGGTTTCCAGTTCCACGCTTGGCCGAGCCGTACAGGGTTGGATTTGTTCCGAATTTTGATAACGCTGAAAAATGCTTTCCGTGAGGTCTTGCTGGCATAAATACAAAATGGAAGATATGTCGTAAATATCCAAAGGACGCTGCTTTTCTCTTTCCACAGGCGTTGCATCGAATGCCGCCCTGCTATTCCTTTCTCGTGGATGGATCTGGTTCACGAGCAGATCGACGATTGTATCGCCCATAGAACAGGATAACGCAATGGGGTTGTCGCCAGTATCAATACCTTGATTCTTGATTTTGTCGAGAATGAGTTCATGTGGATGAGAGGCGATGGCGCGCTGAACGACCTGCTGCATAAAAAAGGGGTTCGCGTTGAATTTCTCCGAGAGAATGATTCTATCCATCTTCTGAAGGTGCAATTCGAGAAAGTAGTGTTCAGCTTCCACGTACATGCTGATTCGTGGTTTCGACGCCCCTTTTTTTAGATAACAGCGCCAAATTTCATGCAGGTTATATTCCTTCAGGAGTCCCAATACCTTGATCATGTCAAAGCCGTCGATCGGTCGCTGTTCGAGGCGGCAAAGGGGGTATGTAGTATCCATAGCGAAAGAGTCCTTACAAGATCGCGGGTTATTTACGTTCAACGATGCGTCACAGAGATCACTGTGCAGCGTTTATCAATGGATTTCAAGGTACACTTCTTTTCCTCGTTCCCGGAGGAGGTTTGCGATGGCTTGCACGCTTCTACTCTTGAAACCCATTTCCTGGGGGAGATTGGGGTTTAAGTGGGCTGGATTGATTGCTTGTCCTAAAAAGATATAAATGGCGTCGGCATATAGCAGCTCCCATGTCAATCGGCTCGCGCCATCTCGTTCACCCACAAGCTCTTCTATATCATTGACCTCTTGCAAGATTTCCAGCGCATGATTGACGGTATGGACGCCCTCAGTGACGAGGTCTATCCCTTCCATCTTGCCCGTGGGCGGTATCTTGTTTGTCATGGTCGATAAATCGACGGTGACGTCGCGGTTCAAGATTTTCCCTACAATACCTGCTGTTGTACCGCCGCTGACAATTTTTCTCCCAGGGATTTCGAGAAACTTTTTTACCACCATTTCATCAGCATCTCGCACGACAGGGGGACCGATCATAAAGGCGGCAAATCTTTTGGGGCGGATTTTGAGTACGCCCGCGGTGGTGTCATCCCCCGGTTTGTTTTCATAGAGCTGGCGAGCCTGGTCGACGAGAATTTGTGCGACTTTTTGGGCCGATATGTCCTCGTACACCTGGGTTTCCAAGAATTTCGCTATCTTGTCCCAATCCCAGCCGAGGTTCAGCAGTCCCCCGATGCCGGCGTGTATCTCGCCGTCGCTCACTGTGACGAGCCAGTCCCCGGCTTCCACGTGGACGTGCGCTTCACGAATTTTTCGCGTCCCAATGATGCGATCTTTATAGTTGAGCTGACTGATATACCCCTTTTTCAAGAAAAACGTGGGGGGATTGTCAAATTCCGCAAGGTACACTCTGCCGTCATCCTGCACCTTCAACAGCGTGAATGTGCTGTACGCAATCTTTCGGACTTTGCATTCCGGCAGGGTGTCCGTGAGGGTTTCGACGACTTCCTCGAGCGGCAGTCCCCTTTCCATGAGTCTCGTGGCTATTTTTGTGGTGAGGGTGGCAAGTATGTTTGCCTTCACGCCGCTTCCCAAGCCGTCGGACAGCACCATCAATTTGCCGCCGGCTATGGGAACGACGGAAAGGGAATCCCCGCAGAGGATTTCTCCAAACTTACTCACTTGGGCGCCGCCCGACTCGATGAACAGCGGGACGGTCATCGCTGAGCCCCCAGTTGACCGGCCAATTTGATGAGTTCAAACAGAGCTGCTTTGGTCTCCGCAGTGGTTTCGCCCAAAAGGCCGGCAATTTCCTGCGCGACTCTCATTTGTTGATGGATGACCTGTTGGGCCTTGTTAATCGTTTCCGCCTTGAGGACATCGGCCTGCTGGTCCTTGATGACCGTTTCAGTGATGTCGAGGAGCATCAGCACCCGCAGGTCTTCTTCCGGGAGTTTAAAGTTGTAAAGCTTGGCGGTGCGACCGACTTTTTCGAGTTTTAGCCATTTGGAGCCGCCGGTTTCCTCTTCGCCTTCCAGGGGATCCACGCCGAACAGCTCTCCGAATGTCTTGCCGAGGACTGATTCATTCCCGTCTTGGGAAGCCAGCTCTATGAAGGCCCGATTGTGGTAGACCACGCGGTGCGCGGAATCCGCAAGGGCTATGGCCACCGGCAATCTCTGGAATATGGTTTCCGCCCTTTGTTCGGCATGCTGCTTCCGCGTTCTGGCCACCATATCCCTACTCTGCAAGGCGGTGTACACCATGAGAAGAATCTGATGCGGACCGAAGGGTTTCGGTATGTAGTCATACGCCCCGAGTTTGACCGCCTCGACAGCCGCCTCTGTGAGCTTGAAAGGCGCCGTTAAAATAACGAGTATCTCCGGCTGACGATATTTGATTTCTTTCAGCAGTTCTTGGGCGGTAATCTCCGGCATATCGATGTCGGCAACGATAACATCGTAAAAGTCCTTTTCAAGCTCACTCAGGGCTTCTTCAACCGTACGGGTGACCTTGACTTCAAAACCTTCGCTTTCGAGGATGCGTTGACAAACGTCCAGCACCTCTTCGTCGCTGTCCAAGACCATGATCTTGCTGCTTGCGGCCCCTTCTTCATCTACGCCGGGATATTTGAGCATGGGGGTCGGAGATGTGCGCCATTATGTGGGCCATCCCATCTGCCATTTTTTCCAAGGACGCGAGTTTGGACACACGCGCGACCTGTTCTCTGGCCTGATTGAGTTCTCCCGTCTGGGCGGCAACTTTGGACGCGAGCTGTTTCCCCCATTCCTCCAGTTTGTTGCGCGATTCCGCGAGATTTCTGATCATGAGATTAAACGTGGCTGCCAATTCGCCAACCTCGTCGCGCGCGATAACGGGGACCTCATGGCTGAGGTCTCCCTCGGCAGCTCGTCGCGCTGCATTGAGCATCTGCTCCAGTGGACGATTGATCCACTTTACCAGGAAGTAGCTGATTGCCCCCATCAGGATGACGCCGAGCAACCCGATCATGAGGAAAGCGGCCACCAGTCGATCGACTACTTGCACAATCGGTTCTTCTTGGGTAGCCACTTCCAGCGCGCCTATCACTTTCTTGTCATGGTCATAAATAGGTTCCGCGGCCGAGAGATATTCAATTCCGTCTTGATTTGACCACGTGATGTCTGTTTGCCCTTTTTGCAGGACCGTCTCCGCTATGTTTTCGCCTGCGGCAAGGCCCGTTAACGACAGACCTGTTTTGCTCTTAAGACTGGTGCTGATCGATATTTTTCCTTGGTAAATCGCGACGTAGCCTATATCTCTGTCTTTATATTTCTCGCCTCTGAAAATCCTCTCTGACATTTTGTCAACAATGAGATTATTGCCATTGAGGAGAATACCTGCGTAAAGGACCCCGACTACCTGGTCTTCGGCCATAATTGGATACGCGGCTTCTATTACCATTCCCGATTGGTTCGCTCCTTCGCTGAGCCTTCGTTCCAGCATGGGGTTTTCGGCTTTGAGGCGCTCCAAGGAGATCAGCCTGACTCCGGAGGAGCTTTTCCCTTTCAAGGCTTTCTGAACGATGGAGTCCGAGGAGACGTCATCAGGACGATCCAACGTAGGAACAAAGGCTCGTGCGATTACCCGGCCTTGGTCATCGGTGGCTGTCAAAAAATCGAGATCGTTCTCCAACGAAAGAACCGCCAGCCGATTCCTGATGCTATCAGTCTGTTTCTGCTGGATCGCTTCTCTGATTTTTTCAGAGTTTGTCGTCATGCGCAATTTCAGTTCGAGATTTTCCTGAATCGTCTTGAACAAAAAACTTGCCGTCGTGAGATCGCTTGAAAGACGAATCCGAGCTCGGTCGAGAATGGTTTCCTTGGCGAGACGCGTCCCCACAAAACTGGTCGCCAATCCCACTAATATGGCCACCCCCAGGAACCCGCCCAATACTTTCGCCTTCAAGGAAAAAATCTTGAGCCCAGCCGGTAAAGTCGCTCCATCCCTTCCACGGTTTTCGACGCCTGATTTGTGGTTCCATGACTGGTTTTTACCTTTTATTTAGGCTTCTGGAGAATCTCCGTTTCAAATATCCTCTTCGCATCATCCAGAGAGTTGTAGTGAAAAAGTTGATCGTCAATGAGTAAATTTGCGCCCTCTGTGCAGTGATCCATGCAGAAACTGCCCTTGAGCTCGACCTTTCCTTCAAGACCCGCTTCTTTTATTGCATCTTTGAGATATCCAATAATGTCGTGGGAGCCCTTGAGATGGCATGCGCTGCCCACGCACACGGTGATCACTCGCATTCAGAATACTCCTTTTCTCGTTTCCTAGAACCATTCGTGCTCCGTTGGTCCTCAAGGATTGGCTCGGTATTTTGTAGGAAAATACCTTGTTCATTTTCGTACGCACGCCGAATCTCGCAGGAGCGTGGATCTTACGAACCAGCGAATCACAAGGCGCGCATAAACTCGGGCCTGAGGTAGGCCATGTTCCTCTCGCTCAAAACCTTGTCGATTGCTTTGAGCATGGCGTCTTTGTCTCTCGGCAACGTACCCTTTAACGGCAAATAGTTTGATGCGTGATTGGAACGAAATACACACTCTGTGAAATGGGACTCGGCAATCATGATCCTGAGTTCTCGAATGAGGTCAAACGGCGGTGGAATTTCGAAGTTGCCTTTGCGGTGTTCCTCATAGAGGGGCGTTCCTGGGACCAAAATGAGACTCAGCGCGCCGACGTAATCGGGGTCCATCTCCGTCAATATCGCCGCAGTACCTTTGGCATGCCGCTCACTCCCGTGAATTCCTCCGATGCCAAGCAAGACGGTGACTGAGAGTAGGATGCCGGCTTTTTTGACGCGTCGGCCCGCATCCACCAGCTCTTCATAGCTAGCCCCTTTGCAGATCTGCTCTAGGAGTTCCCTGTCGCCCGTCTCCACCCCCATATAGATGATGCCCAGCTTGAGCCGTCTTAATTCAATCAGATCATCGACGGTTTTCTGGAGAATGTTTCGCGCGTTGGCATAAATCCCTATGCGCCTCACCGACGGGAAATATTCGTTCACGGCTTCCAATATTTTTACCAAGCGCTTTTGCGGGATGCAAAGGGCGTCGCCGTCTGCGAGGAACACGCGTTCGACTGGTCCCATATATTGGGCATCCTGAAGGTCTTTCCTTATATCTTCCAGCGAACGTATGCGAAACCTTTTGTCGCGATAACTTCCGCAAAATGTGCATTTATTGTGATTACATCCGAGCGTAGCCTGGATGATAAGACTCCCAGCTTCGCTGGGTGGTCGATAAACGGCTCCGATATATCTCAAGCGTCTCCTCCCTGCGCTCACTGACGTTTGGCAGTGTAATAACATACACTGTGACAAAATTTTTATTGATAATCAATCCCTTCCTTGACCAACTTGTCAAAGGTTTTGACCGCGGCATCAATGGCATCTCCGTCCGCTCTCAGCAGCACATAGTAGATTCGCGATGTCCCTTGAACCACGTAGAGGATTTTTTGCTGGGGAATAATTGGACCGTACATTACGGGGATGGGTTTACCGGTCAGGGGGTCTTCCATAGTCATTATGGTCCATCCGTTCGGAAGAGATTTCTTCGCCTCCTTCTCTGAGCCGGTGATGCGTTTGCGTTTCCTGATATACTTGGTTTGAAACACTACTTTGTAGGCGTTATGACCGTTGACTTTCACGTACTCTTCGCGGTCGCCGGGTCTAATGATTTCGCCCCCAGGGAAAAGAGCGGGGTAATAGATTGCCAGGTTTTCCATAGGCTTGTTGGCGGCAACACTCCGGATCTCGATGAAGACATTATCGTCTTTGCTCCCTAGCCTTACGGTGGAATCATCTTCGTGCAGAACAGGATAAGGACGCTCCTTTATCTCGTAGAGACCCCGCTTGCCAAAGCAACCCGCTGCCCCAATGATAATACCCACCACAAAGAGACACTTGTAAAGGAAAAGCTTGTGAGTCGATGTCATCGTCGGGGAGCGGATTCTTTCATTCTGCTCCGAGGCGCCAGTGCGTCGTCTCTCTACTTAATCCCACACGTGTGCTCCTCGGAGCATGAGTCGCAAGATTGACAGAAAAATCGCTCAAAAGTTCCCGCATTGTCGGTGAAGGCTTCACCGATCTCTTCCACTGTGTCAGCGCCGCACACGAAGCATTTCTTTGGCTTTTTTTCCGGTGAAGTGACAATCTTGGGAAATTCTTTACCACATGTATTGCATCGGTATTTCAGTATAGGCATTTTGCACCTCCTGGCAAATTTTTTCAAATTTTAATTTACGCTCTATTCTCCGTTGGCCCCGGGCGATACATCTCCGCCTCTTCCTCTCAGTTCCTTCAGCTTCTTCATCTCAATCTCGTGCCTGGCGGTAATTTTCAGCCGCTTTTTCCATTTCGGGTCTTCTTCATCGAGTTCGATGTTTGCCGCGTACTCCAGGAGCGCGTCTTCGTCGGGCTTACCGAGCCTTTCCCAGAGGGCTATGTTGATGAATTCCCACAGCTTCATGCCCTGATTCATGGCATGCTCAAACGCCATCGCCAATAAATAGGGGTTCATGGTCAGCTTGACAGATATTGTTCCTTCTGGCCAATGCTGAGATTCTTTGGATGTCGTAAGAGAACATTGAGACATTGCGTATCCTCTCTTTTTTTTCATTTTCTGTTGTACAAGATGCGCGTGAAGGGATATGCATTCAAGAAAAATCCATTCGTTCGACCACGCCCGAGACTATTCTGGGGACTCAATGCACGATCGGTGGCTGCGACGTCCCGTTCCTGATTTCGTTGCGCCACGGCGCTTCACAGGACCTTGAATTGACAACGCAGCGTCGAGAAAATATCTTTCCCACATGAGCGAGAGACCAAAAGCCGTTATTCTTCTCTCGGGGGGCGTCGATTCTGCCACGTGTTTGGCCATTGCCCTCGCCAATGGGTACGAACCGTACGGCCTGAGCTTCAACTATCATCAGCGCCACGCAGTGGAGCTCGCAGCCGCATCTCAAGTCGCGGCGTTTTTTGGGGTGTCGCAGCATTTGGTGTTGGATATCCCGCTGGGGAAAATAGGCGGTTCAGCTTTGACGACCAGCATGGACGTGCCGAAAGACGTCCCGGCTGACCTCATCGGCCGAGCCATCCCGATCACGTATGTGCCTGCGAGGAACACGATTTTCCTTTCTTTTGCATTGGCGTTTGCGGAAGTTGTCAGCGCAGGGGATATTTTTATCGGCGTCAACGCCATGGATTATTCGGGATATCCAGATTGCCGGCCCGATTATATCGCTGCTTTCGAAAAAATGGCGAATCTTGCCGTGCAAAAGGCCGTGGAAGGCCAGCTTGTCTTTCGGATACGTACTCCCTTACTGCATTTGAACAAAGCCCAGATTATCAAGAAAGGACTGGAGTTGGGCGTTGATTTCGCATTGACTCACTCTTGCTACGATCCTGACCCCACGGGCTTGGCATGTGGACGCTGCGAGAGTTGCATCTCCGGAGAAAAGGATTCGCCGAGGCCGGAGCCCCGGATCCGACGCGCTACGCTCCGCGACGCCAGTGAGACGCGGCGGAGCCCACCATGCTTATACTGATTCTCGAAAGTTCTGTCGGAATGACGTCCGCATCATATACTTCTTGGGCGCCCTTGAGAACCGCTCTGACAGCTACGACAAGTCACCTCTTGTCATTTCGAAAGGAGCCGGACTCGAACGAAGCGAGAGGCGGCGACTGAGAAATCTTGGTT
>VSSL01000375.1_pt1 | contig 13283 bp, 13 predicted proteins | sample 4557531 | NCBI WGS metagenome assembly VSSL01 (sample SAMN10986726, study PRJNA523729) | hot springs metagenome | isolation source: hot springs | place: India:Timba, Gujarat | collected 2018-05-31 | reverse complement strand
TTTTTCGTTGCCTTCGCAAGGAGGGACCGTTCCGGTTTTCTGGACGGCGGGTATCGACGACATCATGCCCCTCTATTTGATCTTTTCGAAAACGATTTCCACCCGCCGGTTTAACCGACGCCCTTCGGGGGTGTCGTTGGAGGCCATGGGCTGGGTGTCTCCATAGCCGCCCAAGGCCACTTTTTCCGGCGGAACCTCTCCCTGGGTTACAAGGTATTCCAAGACGGCGTAGGCGCGGGCCAAAGCCAGCTCATCATTGGAGGCGAAATCAGCGCTCTTGACCGGAACGTCATCGGTATGGCCGTCCACGTACGCTTTGTAGGAAGCTTCCTTGAGAAAGCGCGCGAACTTTTCCAAAATCGGATAGGCATTGGGCTTCAGGGTGGCGCTGCCGCTTTCGAAAAGCAACTGATCGCCGAAGATGAAGGAAAAGTCGCCCGGACTCCACCTTTTCTTGACCAAAAGGGCGTTGCCGGAGGAGACGACCAGTTTGAAATCTTTCTTCCACGGGGTTTTGGAGACTTCGTCCATTTTACGCACATCGGCGATGTAAACGCTTTTCAAACTCTTGATGATGTCCTGGACGACCATGTCCGGATTGTGGCGGATCTTTTGCCGCTCTTTAAAGAAAAGAATCCCGCTTGTCTTGTCGAAATTTTGAAAGGTGCTTCGGATGGCTTTTTCGTTCAGGGATGACATACTGAGGAGGAGCACGAAAAAGGTGAGGAGCAGCGTGGACAGGTCCGAAAAGGTGACCATCCACGAGGCGCTGCCGCCGCCTTCCTCGCTCCCTTTCTTCTTTTTCCTTGCCATCTGCCGTGTCCTTTATCCGCGGCTCCCAGGGGGAATCGGCGAGCTCTGGGCCCCCGTACCCTGGGCTTCTCGGCCCTTTTCGGGCATGGGGAACAAGCGGAAGAAGAAGTTTTTGTAATTGAAGAACGGGTTGGATCGAGGCTCTTCCTGAAGCAGACTCGCCGGCAAGTTGCGGCTGTAGGTGAGAACGATTTCCACCCTTTGGTTTCTCTCCCGAAGATGGGGGTACTGGATGCCGTCGACCAAGGGCTTGTGAAAGCTGAACCCGTGGGCACTCACCCGCGTCGGATCCAGACCTTGGGAGAGCAGGTAGCGATACACGGCCATGGCTCTTTTGGCCGACATCGTCCAGGAGAGCTTTTCCCACCCGGGCGTTTCGATTTTTTCGAAGCGATCCGTGTGCCCTCCGATTTCGATTTCGCGCGAATCCTGAGCCAGGTAAGGCAGGAGCTGGGAAAGGTAGCGGCGCGCGGCGGGTTTGAGTTCGAAGGAGCCGGGTTCGAACAAAATTTTCTGATGGAGGACGATGGTCAGGGATTCATCTTTCTTGATGATTTCCACATCCTTCTCCAACTCGTTTCTCATGGTTACTTCGCGCAGCATATCGAAATTCAACGTGTTTTTTTCCATGGGAGCTTCAAATTCGCTGATGTCCGTCCCTTTTGGGGTCCCGATGGCCGTCCGCCCTCCGGGCAGGAACCCGAAGGCGCCCACCAGGGAGTTGAGCGCCTGTTTCTGACGGGTGTTGTCGATAACCGACATGCTGAGCAGGAGCACGAAAAAGGTGAGCAGGAGCGTGCACAGGTCGCAGTAGGTCGTGAGCCACCCGTCGGCCGGGGGGCCTTCGTCCCCGCCGGATTTCTTTTTCCTAGATGATTTCGAGTTCGGCATGGAGGGCTCCCGCGGCCTTGATGGCTTGGAGAATGGTGATGATGTCTCTCGGGGTGGCGCCGATGGCGTTCAGCCCCTTGATGACTTCCCCGATGGTGGCCCCGCCGCCCAGCACATTGATGGTCCCCTTGCCTTCCTGCACCTGCACCGTAGACTGAGGGGTGACGACGGTTCTCCCTTGGCTGAAGGGCAGCGGCTGCGAAACGGCGGGCTGTTCACTGATCTGCACCGTCAGATTGCCGTGGGCGACGGCGACGGGGGAGATCCGCACGCTTTCTCCGAGAACGATGGTTCCCGTGCGTTCGTTGATGACCACCTTGGCAGGTGTGTCGGGGGTGATGTCCAGGGCTTCCACCTGGGACATGAGGCCCACGATATCGGAGCGATAGGACGGCGGTACCTCCACCTGAATCGTGGTACCGTCCACGGCTTTGGCATAGTGACCTCCCAAGGCCAGGTTGATTTTTCGGGCGGCTTGGTCGGCGGTGGTAAAATCCGGGGTGTTCAGCACCAGGTCCAGCCGATCCAGCCCTTCGAAGGGGACGGCAAATTCCTGCTCCACCACGGCGCCTTGGGAGATGAAGCCCACCGTGGGATGGTTCTTCTGAACCGAACTGCCGCTGGCTCCCGAGGCCGAAAACCCACCGGTGGAGACCGGACCCTGGGCCACGGCATAAACCTGGCCGTCGGGACCTTGCAGGGTGGTCATGAGCAGCGTGCCTCCTTCCAGGCTTTTGGCATCTCCAATGGAGGAAACCTGAACATCGAGTTTGGTTCCGATCCGGGCGAAGGGCGGAAGCTTCGCCGTGACCATGACGGCGGCCACGTTTTTCACCTTCACGCTGTCCGGGTCCACGTGGACGCCCATCCGGTCCAGAAAGTTGGCCAGGGTGCTGGTGGTGAACTGCGTCTTGTTGTTGTCGCCCGTGCCGTTGAGGCCGATGACAAGCCCGTAGCCGAACAGCGCATTGGGGCGAACCCCCATGAAACGGGCGACGTCCTTAATGCGAGTTCCCTGGGCCATCGGCGCGGTGCACACGAGCAGGCAGCCGAAGACGGCCGTGATCCACATGCGTCGTTTCACGGAAGAAGGCCCCTCCTCTCTAGAAAGGCAAGACCATGTCGAGAATCTGCCCCAGAATGCCCGGCTTCTGTTGGCGGCTGATGGGCCCTTTGCCCACAAAGAAAATCTTGGCTTCGGCGATGTTTTGGGACAGGACCGTGTTATCCCGGGTGATGTCCATGGGACGCACCACCCCTTCAAGGACGATCTGCTGGAGTTCATCGTTGACCTTCGTCCATCGCGATCCCCGAATGACCAGATTCCCGTTGGGCAGGATGTCGGTCACCGTCGCCGTCATGTAGGCCGTCATGGAATCGGCCTTCTTGGTGCTGCCCTTACCCGTGAACGTGTTGTCGAAACTCAGGCCGTAGCCGGTTTTGTTCACCGGCTGGAGGATCGTCTGGGAAGGTGTGCTCAACCCCATGAAACTGCCCTCACCGTTGTATTCCCGCACCCGGCTCGTGGATGTGGCAGCCTCTTTGGACGCTTTGGATTGTTCACTGACCATGATGGTGACGATGTCGCCTACGCGGTGGGCCTTGATGTCCTGAAAGAGGGATTCAGCGCGAGCGTTCCACAACGACCCCGTGGGCACAGGTTTCGGGTGGGCGGCTGTGCGAGAAGGGCTGAATTCTTCCTGAAGCGGCGGAGGCGGCGGTAAGGGAGGATTAGCCGTCGAGGTGCCCACGCGCTGATTTTCGGTCGCGCAGCCCCACAGCCCTACCCAAAGCGCCGCCCAGAGCCCTAAGAGCCTTGTTTTGGTCGCGTGTTTTTTCGCATTTTGTCCCATGGTCGCCCTCTTTCCACCAATCCGTCGCCTCCACCCGTTTTACGGGCTGAGCGCCACGGTGTTTTCATCCACCACTCTGGCCTTTAGAGTCTTTTGGGAAGCCGCGTTCACCACCCGAATCCAATCCCCTTCGGCGCCGCTTTCCTTGGATTCCCCTCGGGCGGTGAGTTTCAAAGAACCCTCCTGGTAAAGGATGGTCACCGGTTTGCCGGACGTGATGCACAAAGGTTTGTCCACAAAGGCCGTTTCAATGGGCTGGCGGGCGTTCACGGGGCGGATGAGCCTCTTGCCCACGAGCTCTTCCATTCGTGTCGCGTATATCTTTGCGGCATCGGTGAGCACAATTTCTCGAAACTCCAGATGCTCCGGCCCGAGGATTGTATCGCGACGGAGATTCTCCGTTGCGTGGAGCACCGCTTTTCGAACGGTCACTTTCCCGGCCACCCGGAGGCTCCGCACTTTGCGGCCCTCGACGAAAAAATGAATGGTCAAGGGCACGACCCCCAAAAAGGACGACTCCGGAGGGGCCTCGATTTGGTGTGAGACCTGCCCTTCCGGTATGGCCGCAAGACCTGAGATCGCAATGTCCCGGATATCCATTTCGGAAGGATTCCATGGCGCATGGTCCCGGATGTAGGCACGGTAGAGATCTTCAATAAAGGCACTGTTTATCGCCGCCGCTTTCCTGCGCAGCGTGATGCGTTCAGGAATGGACAAGAACACCTGCTCCGGGTCCACGCCTAACGATGTTAGGACTTTTCTCAGGTATGGCCCGAGACTGTCCGTGCGCACCGTCTTTTCCGAACCGACCGGCGGGCTCTGTCCCAACTGAATGGATCGAAAAACGTCGGTCCATCGGGGCGGAAGGGACGCCGCGTCGTCGATGAGATCATAGAGCGTCAGAGTCTCTTGAGACGTTTCCACGAGGGAGCGCACATGAACGGCCTTCGGGCTCGTTTCCGTAGAAGAGGTGGAGACGTCCTTGTCGAGGGACGACGCCGGACTTTCCCATAAGCTCAGGAGCCCGAGAATCAGGACGGTGATGACGGTTAGTCTCATCCTCGGAGGTTCTCCTTTGTGTGAGGCGATACGGACGCCATAGATCACGACGCCACGCTGTTGGCGATTCGAAGCATTTCGTCCGCTGTGCGGATCACTTTGGAGTTGGCTTCGTATGCCCTCTGTCCGGCGATCATGTTGACCATTTCTTCCACGACATTGATGTTGGCGCTTTCCAGGAACCCCTGGAGCAAAGTGCCGAAGCCTTCCGTGCCCGGCTGGCCCTCCACGGCATCTCCCGAAGCTTCGGACGGGGCGAAGTAGTTCTTGCCCAGGCTGAGCAAACCGGCGGGGTTGGCGAAGTCGTAAAGGGTGATGTTGACCGAGGCGATCAGGGTGCCGTTCTGATCGAAAGCACTCAAAGTGCCTCGCGGATCGATGTTGATGGTCACGGCCTCCCGGGGAATGCTCACTTCGGGCTGGAGCCGGTTGCCCTCGGCATCCACCAGGTAGCCTTCCGCGTCCAGTTTGAACGTGCCGGCCCGTGTATAGACTTCATCCGCGCCTCGGAGCACCTTGAAGAACCCCTTGCCCTCAATGGCCATGTCCAATTGGTTTCCCGTTTCGGTGAAGTTGCCCTGAGTGAAGATTTTCTGGACGGAAGCCGTCTTCACGCCCATGCCGATCTGGATTCCCGTGGGAATCGTCCCCGAGGCCCCCGTTTCGGCCCCGGGAGGGATGAGGTTCTGGTACATCAGGTCTTCGAAATTCGCGCGGCTCTTTTTAAAACCCGTGGTGTTCGCGTTGGCCAGATTATGGGCCACCACGTCCATATTGAGTTGCTGCGCATCCATCCCCGTCGCCGCCGTCCACAGACTTCGCATCATGGCGTGCTATCCCTCCCTAGGACTTCCCCAGTTGGTTGATGACCTGCTTGTCTTCTTCGTAAGAGATTTTCATCACCTTCTGACAGGCTTCAAAAATGCGCATGGTCTCGATCATGGACGTCATTTCCTGGACCGCGGAAAAATTTGCCCCTTCCAAAGCTCCCTGTTCCACCGTGTAGTTCTGCGCCGGCATGGGGAAAGCGCCGGGATCTGCGGGCATGAGCAAGTTTCTTTCGTCGTGCACAAGCCGCACTCCCGGCGGAAAAGCCACTACGTCCAGGGTGTCCACCAAGTTTTCGCCGTCGTAGACTTGGCCTTCGGCGCCGAAGCGGATGTTCGAGCCGTCGACCTGAATAGGCCCGCCTTGCCCCAAGACCGGCCACCCTTCCGGCGTGACCAGGCGGCCCTGGGCGTCGACCGTCAAATTTCCGGCGCGCGTGTAGCGTTCTCCTCGGTCGGTTTGGACGCGGAAATAGCCCTCGCCGTTGATGGCCACATCCATGGGGTTTCCTGTGCGGCGGACGGGACCTTGGGTGGATTGGGTGTAGGTCTGGAAATCCATAAAGTTTTCAAAACGGGTCTTGACCGTTCGGTAGCCCGGGGTCGCGGCGTTCGCCAAATTGTTGGCGATCACATCCAGGCGCTTTTCCTGTTGGATGGCTCCGAGAACCGACGTATAGGGGCTGAGTTTCATGACCGTTCTCCTTCCGATCCGGAATAAAGCAAACCGAGTGCCAAATGACGTGCTTCCGTCGGCGAAAAATCTCCTGCCGACGTCCGGGAGAGGCGCCCTGCCTTCAGTCCGGGTCGGAAACCCCTTCGAGAAAGAGAAATGGAATCTTGAAATTTATTCAGATTTTTTTTGCAGTTTGTGGAGACTGAGGACCAGTTCCACTTCCCCGATGGGTCGGCGCATCCGGGCGGCGATGTCCTGAGGGGAGTGGCCTGCGTCCGCGAGTTGAAGCATTCTTTCGGCCATGGTTTTGGAGGACGGGTCCCGCGGTGCCGCAGTGGTTGCATCCGGTGTCACCTGGATGCTGTGTTCCAACCGTTTCAGCACGGCCCTCGCGTCTTCGAGCTTGGTATCGAGCGCCTCCAAAACCTTTTCGATCAGGCGGCCCCGTTCCCTGAGATTTCGCTCGAAGGCCTCGCTCAGCGTCTGGGTTTCGGCCAGGATGCGTTCAAAGGATTCGACCACGTGCCGGGATTGTGCGGAAGAGACTCTCCCGCGGCGTTCCCAAAGAAGGATAAGGACCAAAACCACGAGCAGCCCGTCGAGAATGAGCTGAAGCATCGTGGACCAATCGCCGTTTTGAAGCCAAGCCGTCATCCGAATCCCTCGTTGCCCGCAACGCCTATATCTTCTGAAGCTCTTCCAATTCCACGGCAACGATTCCGGCTTGCGGAAAGCGTCGCTGCAATACCGAAAGAAGCTCTTTTTCCACGATCGGGGCCCACGAGCGCCGCGCGTTTTTTTCGGGGCGCTGTTGCGTCAGAAACCCGTAGACCACATCCCTTATGGCTACCCTGACTCCCGAAAGGATCTCTTCACCATTGGGCCTGTTGGCGTGCACGGCAAGGGTCATGAGCAGGAGGTCTTCCTTTTCTCTCGATTGAGCGGTGAAGAAAACCTCGAGGCGTTCTACGGTGCTCGGCACGACAATGGTGTTTCGGACTTGGGCCGGATTTCGGGCCGCGGTCCCGGCGTGATGCTTGAAAAAAAGCTGATGCGCCCCAATGAGGCCCGCCGCGGCTACGGTCAGACCCAGGAGCAGCAGTTGGAGACCCCGCTTTTTCGAAGTCTTTTCCCCTTTAGGGGCGACTGCCGCGGGAAGCTCAACAGCCTTGGAGGGAGCCGGATCCGATTCGACCGGTTCCTCCGCCGCGCCCGATTCCTTGGGCGATGCCGGCTCTTTCTTGTCAATGCTCGCAAAAAGGGAGGCCAAATCCACGTCGGTGTTTTCCACAACGAAAACACTGTCCTGCCGGCCGGTGGAACTTCTCGTATCGAGTGGGGCGCCGCCCCGTTGCACGTCGGCCATCTGCGGTCCTTTCCTAACGCTTCGTGGTCTTGCGCTTCGACGGCTGTTCGAGGTCCGGTTTTCTTAAAGGAGGGATTCCGTCGGGCAGATCGTCCGGATTCAGCCTCTTGCTCAGCCGCAGCCGGAGTTTTAGCACAGCTTTGGTATGGATCTGAGAGATGCGGGATTCCGTATAACCCATCACGGCCCCCACTTCCTTCATCGTCAAGTCCTCGAAGTAGTAGAGGGAAAGAACCAGCTTTTCTTTTTCGCTCAGCGTTTCGATGCATTCGGCCAGGATCTGCTGCATCTGGCCCTTATGGATAAGGCGGAAAGTTTCGTCGGGATCCGTGGCGAGATGCGCCGGTTCACGATTTTCTTGGATGTATTCGTGCAAATCTTCGGGGATGAAGGAGATGCCCTTGAGGTTGTCGAGCAGCTCGTAGTAGGCTTCCAGATCCATACCCATTTCGGCGGCAATCTCTTCATCTTCAGGAAAGCGTCCGAGTTTCTTTTCCAACGCGGCACAGACTTTTTCCATCTCCGAAGACTTCTGCCGGAGAGAACGCGGGATCCAGTCCATGTTGCGGATTTCGTCCAGCATGGCGCCTCGGATGCGGATCCTCGCGTAATTTTCGAAAGAGACGCCTTGTTCAGGGTCGTACTTATTGATGGCGTCCATGAGTCCGATGACGCCGGCGGCGCATAGATCTTCTATGCTCGTGGTGTTGGGAAGACGGGCGGCCAATCGATAAGCCGTATGGCGCACAAGGGGGTAGTATTTGAGAATCGCCTCGTCCCGATTGCCGCACTCCAATCGGACGAGATCAACCTCTTCGGGGTAAGATGGGTTGGCGAGGACGGGGGTCGGGTTCATAACGATCTCCGATCCGTTAAACCTGTAGGAGTCGTTTCCAGAAAAACTGGATGGTTCCTTTGGGTATGGACGGCGCTTCCCGGGCGAGGCGTCGGGCGATATCCATGAAAGCGCGGGATGCGGGCGCTCCGGGGAAAACCTCCAGGAGGGCTTTTTGGCGCCTGACGGCTTCAGGCACGCTGGGGTCCCGAGGGATCCAGCCTAGATAGTCCAAAGACATGCCGTCCAAGAAGTGGTCGGCCACGCGGCTGAGTTTCGCGAAAACGGAGCGGCCCTCCTTTTCGTCCGCCACCCCGTTCGTGAGGATCCGAAAAGAACGTTCGCCGTGCCGCGTGAACATGACCTTGATAAAGGCATAGGCGTCGGTGAGCGATGTGGGTTCCGGGGTCACCACGACGATTTTTTCCTGGGCGGCAACGTTGAAATAAAGCACCGTGTCCGAAATCCCCGCGCCGGTGTCGATGAGCAGGACGTCCACGTCGGTTTCCAGATCGTCCAGAAGGTCCACGAGAAAGAGCTTTTGTTCCTGGGTCAGGTGCGTGAGTTTTTGCACCCCTGAGCTGGCCGGCATGATTCGGATGTTTCCTGGCCCGGGGACGAGCACCTCTTCGAGGCGACGGGTTCCATCCAAGACGTGGCTGATGTTGTGGGTCGGGGTGAGCCCGAGAAGCACGTCCACGTTGGCCAAGCCCAAATCGGCGTCCAAAATCATCACGCGCTTGCCGAGGCGATCCAACGCCACGGCCAGATTGACCACCACGTTGCTTTTTCCCACGCCCCCTTTGCCGCTGCTCACCGACAGCGTCCGAACGGTGGATTCCGCATAAGGAGCGTGCAGAGGTCGGCTTTCGTCCCAAGGATCGCGAGATGAGGTCCTCTTGCGAAGTCCGAGCGCCTGATCCATATCCTCCCTTTCTCCTCAACCTCTCAATGGCCGCGTGGAAAGAAGAACCCCAAAATGCGCTTGTGGGTCGCTCTGACCAGATCCTCCGGGACCCTCTGGCCCACGCCGAAATACGACACAGGGTAAGCAAAGCGAAGTAAAGGGTTGAGGATCGTCCCCGGAGTGAGTGTTTCGTCAATCTTCGTAAAAATGAGGCTTTCCGGGCCCAATGGGCGGAATCGCTGGATGACGTGACGCAGGTCCTCATCCTTAGCCGTGGCGCTCAAAACCAAAAAATGGGAGACACCGTCCACATCTCGGAAGATCTCCAGAAGATCCTGAACACCGGTTCCGTTCAGATAATTGCGACCCGTGGTGTCCACCAACACTACGGGATGCCCCTTGAGGGCCTCACGGGCCGATGCCAGTTCCAGACGTGTCTGGGCCACCTTCAAGGGCACGTCCAGAATGTCCGCGTATGTTTTCAGCTGGTCCAGAGCGCCGATCCGATAGGTGTCCAAGGAAATGAGCCCGATGGGCACCTTCCGCTTGAGCTTGAGGTAGGCGGCGATCTTGGCCAGGGTCGTCGTCTTTCCCACGCCCGTCGGCCCCAGAAACACGAAGAGCCTGGGAAGCCCTCCCTTATCTTCCGGCACCTCGGCAAACGGATCCGCCAGCCCCACTTTGTCAGTGAGTTGACGACTCAAACCGTCCAAAAGTTGACTTTTCGTCGGGGCTCCCTGCGGACAGGCGGATAGGATGTTCTGCAAGAGCACAAAGGCGGTTTTTTCGTTGAGTCCCCGAAGGAGCAGGTGCTGGAAGAGCTCCGAGACGGCCTCCTGGCCGTGAAGTCGCACGAAGGCGTCTTTGGCCGAGAGGAGCAAGGACAGCATGCCTCGGATATCTTCCAGCTGCTCCTGGAGGATGGGGTCTTCGGTCCGGGACGGAGATTGGGACTGAGGCTGAGGGCAATCTTTTTGAAGAGCCCCGGGATTTCCTCGGTCCACGGCGGCCGTGATTTCCACGCACGGTTTGCCTTCCGGGTCTTTGGTCTTGCGGTTGCCCAAAAGGATGGCATCGGGGCCCAGTTCCCGACGGACCAGTTCCAGGGCTTGGGGCATCGTGGGGGCGACAAAGGTCTTAACCTGCATGAGGCCCTCGAATCATGCCGACGGATTGAATTTCGGACAAATTACTCAGCTCGCTGTGACTGATCACCACCACTTCAGGCAAGAACCGTTCCAAAAGTTTCTTCAAATGGCGCCGCACCATGGGCGACGTGAGGACCACGGGGTGGTGGCCGTTGTTGGCCGCCCGTTGGACCTCGGTGGTGGTGGATTGGATGATCTTATGGAGGAAGTCCGGATCGATGGACAGGAAAGATCCATGTTCGGTTTTTTGGATGCTTTGGGCCAGTTTTTCTTCCAATTGCGGATGCACGGTGAGCACGTGGAGCTTTCCGTTTTCCTTTTCGTACGGGCGCGTGATGGTGCGGGCCAGAGCTTGTCGGACGTATTCGGTGAGGATGTCCGGATCTTTGGTCACGGTGCCGTGGTCGGCCAAGGTTTCGCAGATGGTCTGGAGGTCGCGGATGGAGACCTTCTCCCTCACCAGATTTTGGAGCACTTTTTGGATGACGCCCAAGGGTAAAGGATTGGGTGTCAATTCTTCGATCAGCTTGGGTTGGGATTGGGCCACCATATCCAGAAGCTTTTGCACGGTTTGACGGGTGAGGAATTCGTCGGCGTGCTTCTTGAAAAGTTCCGTCAAATGGGTGGCGACCACCGTGGAAAGATCGATCAGGGTGTAACCCGCCCGGGCGGCGGCATCCTTGTTTTTATCGGCCACCCAAAGCGCGGGCAGACCGAAGGCCGGGTCCTTGGTAGGGATGCCTTCCACGGGCGGTTGACGATCGGAGGTGGGCAGCGCCAGATGATGGCCCAGCATGAGTTCCGCACGGGCGATGGGGTTCCCCTTGAGCAACAGTCGGTATTCGGAGGCTTTGAGCTGCAGGTTGTCCCGCACATGCAGTGACGGGACGACGATGCCGTATTCGACGGCCAACTGTTGGCGGATGGATCGAATGCGGCCCAGGAGATCCGACGGATGGTCTCCGTCCACCAAGGGAATCAAGCCATAGCCCACCTCCAGCTCCAAAAGATCCAGCGGAGGCGGCAGGGCCGAGGCGGTCTTGTCTTCCTTTTTCTTCTCGACACCCGCCTGCTGTTCCCCATGTCGGGCTTTGGCCTTGCGCTGTTGGATTTTTTGATAGGAGAGACCCAGGAGCCCTCCACCGACGAGCATGAGAGGAATGAAAGGGAAACCGGGCACCAAGGCCAAGGCGCAGAGCATGCCGCCGGTGATGCCCAAGGGCTTGGGATTGAGGGCCAGCTGAGTCTTGAAGGCCTCTCCCATGCCCTGATCCAGTTCGGCGCGGCTGACGAGCACACCGGCGGCGGTTGAAATGATCAAGGCGGGGATTTGGGACACCAACCCGTCGCCGACGGTCAGCAGCGTGTAATTCTTGAGAGCCTCCACAACGTCCATATCCCGTTGCAGGACCCCAATGGCCAAGCCGCCCAGGATGTTGATCAAGGTGATGAGGATGCCGGCGATGGCGTCACCGCGCACGAACTTGCTGGCGCCGTCCATGCTCCCATAGAAGTCCGCTTCCCGCATGATCTCCGCGCGGCGCTCCCGGGCCTTCTTTTCATCGATAAGACCCGCGTTGAGATCGGCGTCGATACTCATCTGCTTCCCGGGCATGGCGTCCAGTGTAAAACGGGCGGCGACCTCCGAGATCCGTTCCGTGCCCTTGGTGATCACCACGAAATTGACGACGACCAAAATGACGAAGATCACCAAGCCGATGACGTAATTGCCGCCGACGACGAATTGCCCGAACGCTTGGATGATGTGCCCGGCGGCGTCGGTGCCTTGGTCTCCGTTGAGCAGGATGAGGCGGGTGCTGGCCACGTTCAGAGCCAATCGAAAAAGGGTGGTGATGAGCAAAAGAGTGGGGAAGATACCGAAATCCAGCGGCTTCGCCGAATAGATCGTGGTCAGCAGGATGAGAATGCCGAAGGAGATGTTGACCGCCAGGAGGACGTCCATGACGCGACTGGGGATGGGCAGCAGCATCACCGCCAGGACCATGACGACGCCGATTCCCAAAACCGCGTCGCCGTCGCTCAACCCCCTGAGGTTCCATCGCACACGGGACATTCCGGAAGAAGACACCGACATGAGCCCATCCTATGGTTGCGTCCGACGTTGTTGGTAGACGTACGCCAGGACTTTGGCCACGGCCCGGTACAGCGTCTCGGGGATGACCTGATCCAGCTTCACCTGGTGATACAAGGCTCGTGCCAAAGGGGGATTCTGGACCACCGGAACCTTGTGTTCGCGCGCGATGCGGATGATGTTCTGGGCGATGAGGTTCATGCCCTTGGCCACCACTTTGGGGGCCTGCAGCCCTTCCTTGTAAAACAGGGCCACGGCGTAATGGGTCGGGTTGGTGACGACCACCGTCGCCTTGGGCACGCGGGCCATCATGCGCTGCCGGGCCAGAGTCCTTTGAATGGAGCGGATGCGGGACTTGATCTGAGGGTTGCCTTCACTTTGTTTGTGCTCTTCTTTGACCTCCTGTTTTGTCATCATGAGGTCCTTGATGTATTGCCAGCGCTGATAGGCGAAATCCAAAACGGCGAGGGCCAAGATAAAAGCGCCGGCTTTCCATACGAACCGTAAGACGATGCGGCCCGTTTCGCGGCCGATGCCGGAAAGATCCATGTGGACAAGAGCTGCCAAAGATCCCTGCTCGCTCTGGAAGACTGTATAGAGGACCACGGCGATGATGAGGATTTTCACGCACGATTTGGCCGTCTCTGCAAGAAAGCGCACCTGGACGAACCGCTTGAACCCGATCAAGGGGTTCAGTTTGGAGAACTTGGGCTCCAAAGCTTTGGGGGCGATCAAGAACCCCTTCAGTTGCACGAGGTTGACGGCGAGAGCCGTCGCCAGAACGGCGATGATGACGGGGGCGGCCATGAGGAAAAA
>VSSL01000374.1_pt1 | contig 13287 bp, 11 predicted proteins | sample 4557531 | NCBI WGS metagenome assembly VSSL01 (sample SAMN10986726, study PRJNA523729) | hot springs metagenome | isolation source: hot springs | place: India:Timba, Gujarat | collected 2018-05-31 | reverse complement strand
GAGGTGCGTCGCACGTGCCTTCTCACGTCATTGCGAGCGAAGCATCTCGGTTGCCGAGATTCTTCGCGGCCTCGCCGCTTGGAATGACAATGGCAAACTTGTAGGGGCGACTCGGCGAGTCGTCCCTACTTCGGGCGCTACACCTCCTCACCATGCCCATGGCCGGCGACTCCAGAGCCGAATCTACTTGCCCAGGCGCTTGCGGAGGGCGGTGCGCATGGCGTCATGCTCGCTCCAGGGGTACTCCACCGTCCCGAAGCACATGGACTGCTCGTGGCCCTTGCCCGCCGCGATGACCACGTCGCCCGGCTCGGCCATGTCCACCGCGAACTGGATGGCCTGGGCGCGGTCGCCGATTCGCCAGAAGTCGCGCCCCTCCATGCGGCCCTCGGCGCGGCACGCCTGGGCGATTTCCTCCATGATGGCGTTCAGGTCCTCGGTGCGGGGGTCCTCGGCGGTGATGACGATGCGGTCGGCCAGCCGTCCGGCCACATGGCCCATGAGGGCGCGCTTCTGCCGGTCGCGCAGGCCCGCGCTCCCGAACACCACGATGACCCTACCGGAATACAGCGACTTAGCGGTCTCCAGTACCCGCTGCAGCGCATTGGGCGTGTGGGCGAAGTCCACGATGGCGGTGAAGTCCTGGCCTTCGTCTATGATCTCCATGCGCCCCTTGACCCCGCGCAGGGACTCCACGCCCTGCCGTATGGCATCCAGACCGACGCCCTGGGAGATGCCCGTCGCCACGGCGGCCAGGATGTTCTGGGCGTTGTACATGCCGACCAGCGGGGATTGAATGTCCACCTCGCCCAGCGGGGTCGCGGCCCGCAGGTGCAAGCCCTGGGGCGAATGGCGCACGTCCACGGCGCTCACGTCGGCGGCACTGGGCCGTGTGCTGTAGGCCAGCCGAACGTCGGCGGGAATCGGACGTAGGAACTCATAGGACGAATCATCCGCGTTGAGAATGGCGACCTTGGGCGTGTCGGGCTTTCGGTGCGATTGCGACAGCGCCCAGAACAGTCGCGCCTTGGCGTCGCGGTACGCCTCATAACTGCCGTGGTAATCCAGATGCTCGTGGGTGATGTTGGTTACCACGGCCACGTCAAACTCGCAGGCGGTAACGCGGTGCTGGGCCAGGCCGTGCGACGTGGCTTCCAGGACGGCGTAGCGGCTTCCCGCGGCGACCATCTCGGCGAGGTAGCGCTGCACGTCGGGGGCGTCGGGCGTCGTGGTGTGCAGGCCCGTGTCGTACTCGCGGTCGCCGATGCGCGCGTTGACGGTGCTGATGAGGCTGGTGGGAAGCCCGCGGCGGACAGAACGGCGGCGATGAGGTTCACCGTCGTCGTCTTGCCGTCGGTGCCCGTTACGCCGATGACACGCAGGGAGCGCGCTGGGAACCCGTGCCACGCCGCCACGAGGTAGGCCAGCGCCTCGCGGCTGTCGGACACGCGGACGGCGGCCACGTGCGGCCATCGGCGCAAGGTTTCGGCCCACCGCTCGTCGGAGAAGACGACGGCCACCGCGCCTCGCTCCACCGCCTGGGGGATGAACCGATGGCCGTCCACTTCAACCCCTGGAATGGCGACGAACAGGCTCCCATGTTGCACTTTGCGGGAGTCGGTCTCTACGGCCAAAACTTCAGGGTCGCCACCTTGCGTCTGAACCCAGTTGGGCAATGTGCTGCACAGCCGAGATAGCCGCATGCTGTCCATCCTGCTCGGGTATGGGTTGCGGCAGAGAGCGCTTCGCCGCTGTGGCGAATTATAGCCTGCGGCGAAGCCTGGGGCAAACAATCGGTGCTGGCGAGCGTGCCTGCCATTCCGCTGCCGTTAGGGGCAAAGCGGTCTCGTGCGGGAGCCGCGAATCCAGGCGGATCCCCGCGAGAGGATGGAGTACTTTACCGCAGGGACTCTTGATCGTTTGTCATTCCGAGGGCGCGCAGCGCCCGAAGTAGGGGCGACTCGGCGAGTCGCCCCTACAAGTTTACCATTGTCATTCTGAGCGGCGGAGCCGCGAAGAATCACGCCAACCGAGATGCTTCGCCTTCGCTCAGCATGACAATGCAGAGGAATCGCCAATCCGCGCGAATGAGCACGAACGGCACCCTTGCATTCGTGTAGATTCGTGCGATTCGTGGATTGAACCTTCGTGCGGCGCCGAAGAATCTCGTCAACCGAGATGCTTCGCTAGCATGACGTGAGAAGGCACGTGCGACGCACCTCCGAGGTGCGTCGCACGTGGGGATTGCTTCGCTCCGCTCGCAATGACAACAGGAGGTTCTCTCTGTGGCCAAGTAGTAGGCCGTGGGCGGCTGCTGCCCCGACGGTTCGCGCTCGCACCTGCCGCGTCGTCGCCCGCGTCGCTTTGCAATCTGCTGCCACATGTGGTAAAAAAGGCCAACACTGTGCGAGGAGAAGCGAGCATGCCCGAACGTATTACGCCGCGCCTGCCCAGGGGGATGCGCGACATCCTGCCTGAAAAGATGATCCTCCGCGATTACGTGATGAACACCATCCGAACCGTCTTTGAGCAGTTCGGGTTTGAACCGTTGCACACGCCCGCCGTGGAAATGGCCGAAACCCTCATGGGCAAGTACGGCCCCGACGCCGAGCGCCTCATCTACGACGTCCGCCAGAGGCAGGGGCACGAGGAGATGGCGCTGCGCTACGACCTGTCCGTGCCGCTGAGCCGCGTGATCGCCATGAATCCCGATCTCCTCATGCCTTTCAAGCGCTACCAAATCGCCCCTGTATGGCGGGCCGAACGCCCTCAGAAGGGCCGGTACCGCGAGTTCTACCAGTGCGACGCTGACATCGTGGGCTCCGCGAGCATGCTCGCCGATGCCGAGATCATCGCGGTCATCTATACCGTCCTGGAGCGCCTGGGCTTCCGCCGCTACACCACGCGCATCAACAACCGCAAGGTCCTCACCGGCATCGGCATCTACGCGGGCGTGGAAGGCGAGGCGCTGGGCCAGCTCTACCGCTCCATTGACAAACTGGACCGCATCGGCATGGACGGCGTTCGCAAGGAATTGCGCGGCGCGGGCATCGCCGAAGACGTCATCGCCCGCATGGTGGACCTGCTCCAGATACGAGGCGAGAGCGCGGCGATCATCCCAGAGATGGAACGGCGGTTGGGGAGCATTCCCATCGCCGCCGAGGGCCTGGCGGAACTGCGCGACCTGGTCTCGGACCTAGACGCCATGGGCGTGCCCCCAAGCGCATACCAGATTGACTTCTCCATGGTGCGCGGCCTGGACTACTATACCGGCCCCATCTACGAGACCGTCGTGGAGGAACCGAAGATCGGCAGCATCACCGGCGGCGGGCGCTACGACCGCCTGATTGAGATGTTCTCCGAGAGGGGCTATCCTGCCACCGGCACCACCATTGGGATTGAGCGCATCATTGACGTGATGGACGAATTGGGCATGTTCCCGTCGTCGCTGGGGCGCACGCTCGTGGAGGTGCTGGTGCTCCAGTTCCATCCCGGCTTGCTGGCCGAGACCCTTCGGCTTGCCCGCAACCTGCGTGAACAGGGGCTGCGGGTGGAATTGTACTTTGAGGCCGAGCCGCTCAAGAAGCAACTGCGTTACGCCAGCCGAAAGGGCATCCCGTTCGCCGCGATTCTCGGCCCCGACGAAGTCGCGCAGGGGCAAGTTACCATCAAGAACCTGGATTCGGGCGAACAGCGCACCGTGCCACAGGCTGAGGCGGCGCAGGTCATTCGTAGCTGGCAAACCGCGTGACGACAAGAGCGGGGCGGCCTGAGCAGGCCACCCCGCTGAATTTGCCAAGCCGTTGTCTTTGCGATCCAGATCACGGGAAGATGCCGCGCTCGCGCACAGACTGCGCCACCCGGCCCACCGCCAGCATGTAGGCTGCCAGCCGCAACGGAACCGCCTCTTTCTCGCTGACATCCCACACTTCTTTGAAACTGCGCACCATGATGCGGTGTAGGTTCTTGTTGACCTCCTCTTCATCCCAGAAGAACGCCTGCAAGTCCTGCACCCACTCGAAGTAACTGACCACCACGCCGCCCGCGTTTGCCAGGATATCTGGTACGACAATGATCCCCCGGTCGTTGAGAATCGCGTCAGCTTCGGGTGTGGTGGGACCATTGGCCGCTTCCACGATCATCTTTGCTTTGATAAATGGAGCATTGTCGGCATGGATCTGGTGCTCCAGCGCGGCGGGTACCAGCACGTCCACGTCCAGCAGGAGCAGTTCATCGTTGGTAACCTTCTCGACACCTGGCGCAGCGTACCCTTCCAGCAGCCGCTTGGGGTGCGCTTCCACGTGCTTGTTGATGGCGGCGATATCCAGCCCTTTGGGATTGTAGATGCCGCCGCTGATGTCGCTGACAGCCACGACTCTGGCACCCATCTCGTGGAGGAGCGTCGCAGCCACCGAGCCCACGTTCCCATAGCCCTGCACGGCGACGGTCGTGTCGGAAAGGTGCTGGCCCTTGCGCTTCAGCAGTTCCTCGGTGGAGATCGCCACGCCTCTGCCGGTGGCTTCCCTGCGCCCCAGCGAGCCTCCAAGGGACACGGGCTTGCCCGTTACGACCTCCATCACAGCCTTGCGCTCCAGCATACTCACCGTGTCTACCATCCACGCCATGACCTGAGCGTTGGTGTTGACGTCGGGCGCGGGGATATCGCGCCTGCCGCCGATGATGGGCATGATCATGGCCGTGAACCGCCGCGTCATCCGGGCCAGTTCGTCCTGCGACATCTGCGAGGGGTCGCACTGAACGCCGCCCTTGGCGCCGCCGTAGGGTATACCCACCACTGCGCACTTCCAGGTCATCAGCGCAGCGAGCGCCCTGACCTCGTTCAAATTTACGTTGGGGTGATAGCGGATTCCGCCTTTGTAAGGCCCGCGAGCGCTGGAATGCTGCACGCGGTAACCGGTGAATACCTTGATCAACCCGTCGTCCATCACAACAGGCACGGACACAGTGAGTTCGCGCTCAGGCTGACGCAGCATCGCGTGTATGCCTGGCTCCAGTTTCAGGCGTGCGGCCACATCGTCCAGCAATGCGAGCGCCGTGTGCCACAGGTCGTGCTTGGGGGATTCCGCAACAATCATCTGGGGGCGGATGTCCGTCATGCCCCCCAACATCTCCGTCGTCATGCGATTCCTCCTCAAAGGTATCTTTCTCAGAGCATCGCGGTGCCTGCGCTCAACCGTGCGGGCACCGCGTGTTCTGGATGTCCCCTTTTTCTCTGGGTCGAAGGCCTGGTTAGCGCTTCCAGACCTGAATGGGCCTGTTGTGAAGCGAAGTCAGAACCGCACCGTATCCCCTGCGGGCCTCCACATCCTCGTCATCCACGACCTGCACATCCAGCAGGTGGGCGATGTTGTCTGTGCCCATCAGTCCCGCGAATTCGCCGCCAAGCGCGCCGTCCAGGGCCGCAACCAGCGATTCCAGCGCTGCGGTCTTGCGGTCAACCCACGCGATGAGGTGAACCAGCACCGGAAGTCTGGCACTGCCAAAGGCGATGTCGTGGGGGGTGGCATCGTAGTCCACGGCGTAGACGGCCTTGACGCTGTCATCCCAGTCGGCCAGGCACTCTGCGATCACTTTTGAGAGGCCATAGCGCCAGTAGGACGCGGCATCTCTGTCGCCTTCCTGCAGGCGTGCTACAACTGTGTTCACCGGCTTGCCCAGTTTCTGCGCGGTAAACCCAAGCGCGGCGTTCACCGCGGCCTTGGCTTCCTCACCCACGGATACCGCGGAGAGCGTTGGCATTGTTACTCTGGTTACGCCTTCTTCCATCTGCGTCATTTCTCAATCCTCCTCGATTGGATTATCTACTCATCGAATATCGCATGGGCTTTCCGCCTCTGCAAGAACAGGATACCACAGCACCGGTGAGAAACACATAGAAATACCCCGCGGCTTCCTGAAAAATCCATGAAAAAAGCGGCCGCTGTGCGCGCAGCGGCCGCTTTCGAGGAATGGCGTGGATGACGCTACTCAGGCACGTCTTTGCCCTCTTCCGGGCAGGCTAGCATGTAACCCAGGCCCGATTCGGTAACAATGTACTTCGGGTTTGCCGGGTCTGGCTCCAACTTGCGCCGCAGATACCGCACGTAGGCCCTGAGATAGTCCACGTCGTCTCGGTATTCGGGCCCCCAAACGGCGGTCAGCAGGTCGCGATGGAGCAGGATCTTGTTCGGGTGAAGCGCCAGTTCGCGCAGCAGTCCGTACTCGGTGCGCGTGAGCGACACCTTCTCGCCGCGAACTTTGACGATGTGCCGCGCGAAATCAATCTCCAGGTCGCCGCACCTCATCGTAGTGGATACGACCTCTTCAGGTCTCTGCGCGCGCCGCAGGACTGCCCTGACGCGCGCGATCAGTTCTTTGGCGCTGAACGGCTTGGTCAGGTAATCGTCCGCGCCGGCATCAAAGCCGCACAGGATGTCAGACTCCAGCGCCTTCGCCGTTAGCATGATCACCGGCACGTCTGAGAACTCACGGATGCGCCTGCAAATGCTGTAGCCATCCGGCCCGCCCCCCAGCATGACATCCAGCAGCGCCAGGTCCGGCTGCTCCAGCGCGAACATCTCCAGCGCAGTATTCGCATTGGCGGCGGCAACGACTTTGTACCCCACCGCTTGCAGCACTTCGGTTACCAGGCGCACGACGCGAGGCTCATCATCTACGACGAGGATCTTCTCACGCATGGTTCTACCCCTCCTGTTCTGCCGCTGATGGGTCGGGCTTGCCGAGTGGAATCGTGAAATAGAGCGTGGTGCCCTGTCCCAACTGGCTCTCTGCCCAGATGCGGCCGCCGTGGCTTTCAACGATTGTTCTGGAAATCGGCAGTCCCAGTCCAGAACCCACAACGTGGCGGCCCAGGCCCGACTTGATGCGGAAGAACTTCTCGAAAAGACGATTCAGGTGCTCAGGCGCAATGCCTTCGCCCTGGTCGGCCACGCTGATGACCACTTCTTTGGGACGGACCTCCCCCCTCACGACGACAAGCCCACCTTTCGGAGAGTACTTGATGGCATTGTCCAAGAGATTGCGGAGCACCTGCGCGATTCGCTGAGGATCGGCATCCACGATGGGAAACGCGGCGGGGAAGTCTACGACGAAACGATGTTCTCTGGCGCGGTGCGCAATATCGCTCAGCACACTGTTGACGAGACGGGGAAGAAGAACAGGCTGCATCTCCAGTTTCAACAGGCCCGCGTCAATGATGGACGATTCCAGCAGGTCGTGGATGAGGTCTTGCAGCACATCGCATTCCTCGTCTATGATCTGCAAGAACTCGGCCTGCGTATCGGCACTGAAGTCGGCGTCCTCCATCAGAAGAGCGGTGGAGTACCCTTTGATGGATGTGAGCGGGGTCCTCATTTCATGAGCCAGCGTGGAGATCAGCTCTGCCTTGAGGCGATTCGCCTCGCTCAACGCCCGCGCTTCCTCCAATTCTTCTCGCAGGTGCGCTTCTTCGATGGAGAGCGCGATCAAGTCGGAGACATGCTGCAGGAACGTGAGGTCCGAATCTGTGAAGCTTCCAGGTTGGCGCAGATTCTGCAGCTCCAGCGTCCCAACCTTCGCGTCGCGCGCATTCAACGGCACACAGACGGCACTCAGCGGCTGCGCCACACCAGACGTGGCTTTCTGGAAGATGTCGCGGTTCTCGGGTGACAGATTTCCCATCACCTGGGCCACGGCTTCAGGCGTCGCATACAACTGGCCATTCCCAGATTCGAACACAGTCCCGCTCATAGACTCGCCGCGAGCGAGACGAAGGCGCTGCATCTCGGCCAGAACGTACCCCTGCGCAGCCGCAACCTTCAACCGGTCATCGGTGGGATCGTAGAGAAAGAGCAGCCCGGCGTCGGCAGCAGGGGATGTCTCTATGAGGCTTTGCAGCAGCCGGGGCAGCGATACCTCCAGATCGTGTTCAGTTGCCAGCACCCGCGCGACTTCGAAGACGGTGTGGAGCTGCCGGTCTTTGTCGGCAATCGAGCGCGCTGTTTCTCCGGAGCGCTTCGCGGTTCTCTCAGGATTCGCCTGCAAATCTGACATGCTCTTCCTCCCCGTTGAGGACACTGCGGCAAGCGCGTGATGGGCCTGCTCTACGCAATGAACGTGGTTACCTCGTCCATGGGCCTGCGGGATGTTCGCCCGCCCGAGTCCTTTGCTGGTTGGCCGACGGGCAGCATTGCCACCGGGCGCAGCACCGAGGGTAGCCGCAGCACGGCGGCTGCCTGCTCTTCGTCAAACGCCCCCACCCAGCACGCGCCAAGCCCCATGTCCACCGCGGCCAGCAAGATGTGCGTCGCCGCGATGGCCGTGTCCTGGATGCAGTACAGATCGCGCCCGCGGTTGCCGTAGCGCGCCGCAGACCTCGCCGCGTCGGCGCAGACTACGATGACCACGGGCGCTTCGGCCACGAACGTCTGGTCAAAGGCCGCCGCCGCAAGCCCATCCTTCACATCTTGCGACCAGACCACGTAGAAGTGCCACGGCTGACGGTTCCCTGCCGATGGCGCCCGAATAGCCGCCTCCAGCAACTTCTGCACCTGCGCCTCTTTGAGCGGCTTGTCCTTCCGAAACTGCCTGACACTGCGCCGGGCTTGCACCACGTCCCAGAACTCCATGCGCTTTCACCTCGCCAGTTGTAAGTTCCATTCGCGCACGCTTTCCATGAGCGCGTAATCGGTAAGGTCCAGTTTGAGCGGCGTGATGGACACGTAGCCATGCTTGATAGCCCAGAAGTCCGTTCCCTCCAGCGGTTCGCCATCGGGCGGGTCCCCGCCGATCCAGTAGTAACTCTCGCCGCGCGGGTCTTTGCGCTCAATCAGCACATCCTTATACACCCGGCGGCCCAGGCGTGTAACCAGCACACCTTTCAGCGCCTCGTAGGGAAGTGCCGGCACGTTCACATTCAGCAGGGCGCCCGCAGGAAGGCCACGGGCCAGCACCTCACGAGCCACCTGCTCCACCACCCGCGCCGCCGGCTCAAAGTCCCACCCCTCCCAGCCATCCACCGACGCAGCGATGGCCGGGATTCCGGAGACAACGCCCTCCATGGCGGCGGCCACCGTGCCCGAGTACGTTACATCCTCGCCCATGTTCGGCCCTTGTTGATGCCGGACACCACCAAGTCGGGCCGGCGGTCCAGGATGCCCAGCAGCGCCAGCGCCACGCAGTCCGACGGCGAGCCGGTGGTAACCCACGCCTCAGAGCCATCGGCCAGCGCGCCGCGACGCACGCGCATGGGCTTGTGCATGGTCTTGGTGTGGCCGGCGCCGACCAACTGTGGGCCGGCGCGAACACCGCCACGTCGCCCAGCCGGCTCAGCGTCTGCTTCAGCGCCACCAGGCCGGGCGAGTCTATGCCATCGTCGTTGGTGATGAGGATAAGGGGCATGTTGCCTCCTATATAATCAGGCTCCACACGCGCCGCTCCCTCCATGCCACCGGCGCGATGGGGGCCGCCGACGAACTCTTCTTGTCCTTCTCCGTCTTGGGCCTGTGGATGACCTGCGCGCGAACCTTCTCGCTCGCCGTCGTGTTCCCCGCCGAGTCGTAGGCCACCGCGTGGATCGTGTGCGTCTCGGTGTACCCATGCGTGTCCGAGATGATACTCATCCCGTTGGCCCAAATCTGCACCAATCGCCCATCCGGTTCCTTTATGACCTCGGTTACCGTGATCACGCCCTCCGTAACCACGCCATCGGGGCCTGTGATGGGCCCGGTCGTCGTGATGACCGTGCCCGGAATCGGAATCGTGTCCGACATGGCGATCGTCCACTTCAGGCTGTACGGGGCCACGGTCGTGAACCCCACCGACTGCCCGTCCACGAAGAACTCCACCCGATCCATGGACAGGTTGTCGCGGGCGTCCACCTGGATGTTGATGTAGTCGTCCTGCTCCTTGATATAGACCCTGCCCTCGTCGGGGTTGATGATGCGGATCTTGGGCGGCTGGTTGTCCACGTTGACCTGGATGGCCGCCTGGCGCACGCTCTGGTCTTGGCGGACGACGGTGAGTTGCAGCGTGTACAGCCCGTCCAGCTGGCTCACGTCCCAGTACTCCAGCGGCCCGTTGCTGACCTGATTGTAGTGCTCGCCTCCGATCTGGCTCCAGGCCGAGGGGTTCAGGCCCTGCCCGTATTCCAACCGCCAGTAGTGGAAGTTGTCCGAGCGCGCGTTGCCCATGATGACCACGCCGCCCCGCACGTAGGAGTAGGGCGCGGGCGAGAGGATGGCCACATCGCCCTGTGCCGGGCCGGGGCCGTACATGTCATCGTACTCCGTCGGTGGCTGGGGGATGCCCTTCTCGCGCACCCAGTCGGCCGCGCGCGGCGGGTAGATTTCGTACACCCGCGACTCCACCAACTCCGGCGGTGTGTACACCGTCGCCAATTTGCCCGTGATCTTGTTGACCTTGAACTCGCGGTGCATGTCGCACGGCTGGGTCGGCTCGGTGCCCGCGATGAAAATCTCCTTCACCTGGCTTGGGCAATGCTCCGTCGGCAGCAGGCCCGACAGCGGACACACGTACACCTCTATGATGCCGGGCGGCCGCTGAAACTGCAGCACAGGCAGGTTCTCGTGCACCTTCTCCATGAAGTCGTGCCAGATGGGGCCCACCGCCCGGCTCGCGGGAATGCGCCCCATCGGCTCGTAGTCCGTGTTGCCGCACCACACGCCGGTAACGATCTGCGGCGTGTATCCGATAATCCAGTCGTCGCGGAAGTCGTTGGTCGTGCCGGTCTTGACCCCGGCGGGGCGGCTCAATTTCAGCGGGCTGTCGGGGCCGAAGGCCGCCGCCCGCGCGTTGTTGTCGGACATGATGTCCTGCATCAGGTAGGCCAGTTGCGGGCTGAGGACTTCTCGCGTCTCGGGCTGCTTGAACTGCTTGAGCACCTTGCCGTTGCGGTCTGTAACCAGCAGGATCGCCACCGGGTCCAACTGGCGGAACCCCGGCCGCAGGCGGCTGGGGGGCACCGGTTGCCCCGCCATGACGCCGTTGTTGGCGAACACGCTGTAGGCGTAAGTCATGTCCAGCAGCGTAACCTCGCCGCCGCCCAGGGTCAGGCTCAGGCCGTAGAAGTCCTTGGTCAGGGTGTTGATGCCCATCTGGTGCGCCGTGTTGATGACGTTCTTCACGCCGACCTTGCTCAGCATCTCCACGGCGGGGATGTTGAGCGACCGGGCCAGCGCCAAGCGCATGCGCACCGGCCCGCTGTAGTTGAGACTGTAGTTCTCGGGCACGTAGGGCGGGTTCGGGTAGTCGTCAAACGCCTGCCGCACGTCCAGCAGCATGGTCGCGGGCGTGTACCCCTGGGCCAGCGCCGTAACGTAGGTGAACGGCTTGAACGATGACCCTGGCTGGCGCTCCGACAGGGCGCAGTTCACCTGGCCCTTGATGGTCGTGCTGAAGTAGTCCAGCGAGCCGACCATGGTCAGAATCTCGCCCGTGGTGGGGCGGATGGAGACGACGGCCGCGTTGTTGATGTCCCAGCCATCGGCCTGCAACTTGGCGATCTGCTCGCGGGCCAGTTGCTCGGCCAACTTCTGCATGTCGTAGTCCAGCGTCGTGTAGACCTTCAGCCCGCCTCGGTACACCATGTCCGCGCCGAACTCGTCCACGAGAAGTTGACGCACGTACATGGAGAAGTGCGGCGCGTCAATGTCAAACCGCTGTTGGGGAGCGATGTACAGCGGCGTGTACTTGGCCTCCACCGCCTGCTCCTCGGTGATGTACCCCTCGCGGAGCATCTGGTCCAGAACCAGGTGCTGGCGCTCCTTGGCCTTGTCCGGGTTGTCAATGGGGTTCATGCCGGGGTACTGGGGGATGGCCGCCAGCATGGCGCACTCGGCCAGGTTCAGGTCGCGCACGCTCTTGCCGAAGTAGGTCTGCGCGGCGGCCTCCACACCATAGGCCAGGTTGCCGTAGAAGTTGTTGTTCAGGTACCACTCCAGAATCTTGTCCTTGCCCTCGCGGCCCGGATAGCGGCGGGAAATCTCCAGCGCCAGAATCGCCTCTTTGATTTTGCGCTCGTAGGAGATCACGTAGCGTTCTTCGGGCGGGATGAGGACGTTCTTCACCAACTGCATGGTGATGGAACTGGCGCCCTGAATCCGCTCGCCGCGCAGGTTGGACAGGGCCGCCCGCGCGATGCCGCGAATGTCAACGCCCGGGTTCTCGTAGAACGACCGATCCTCAATGGAAATCGTGGCCTCGCGCAGGTACAGCGGAATCTGATCCAGGGGGATGTACGTGCGGTCGCCCCATCGGGGGTCAAAGATTTCGTACAGCAGGTGCTGGCCCGTGCGGTCGTAGATTTTCGTCGTCTGGAAGTCCTGCTCGGCGATCTCAATGGCGCTGGGGTCGGGCAGGTCCTGCGCGAAGTAGGCGTACACGCCCGCGAGGCGGCCACGCCCGTGAGCGCAATCGCCAGCGCGCCGCCCAGCAGCAGGGCCACCAGCGCGAGTGCCGCCTTGGCAAAGATACTCATGCCGCCGTTGTTTCGCTCGCGGCGGCGAATCAGAACCTGTTTCGTGGACCTTCTCATTGTCTCAAACCTGCGGGTTTCGGATATGGTGCGGGCTTTATACTATCAGAAAAGGGGGTGCGGGGCAAATGTCGCCGGCGTTTCACGATTCACGCGCCCGCCATCGCAAACCGTAGGGGCCACCCGGCGCGCAGGGGCAGATCTGAGACCTGCCCCTGAGACCTGCCCCTACGGGTTCGTCTTCTCCAGCACCACGAAGTGCGACAGGCCGAAGGCCCGCAGCGGCGTCCGCTCCAGCGCGTACGTTACCGTGCGAAACACCCGCCCGAGGTACGGGCGGCGCGATGCGATCTTGTCGTATCCGGGGTAAATCTGCGTGAACACCACCACGCGGCACGGCAGGCCCTCCCACAATCGCGCCAGCCCGCGCGCGGTGTAGGCCCGCACGTGGGGGCACAGTCGGTTCCGCAGGCGGTTCGGCAGCCAGTTGACCAGGGGGATGTTCCCGAAGCGGTAGCGCCCGCGCCAGTAGCAGCCGTGCGTCTCAAACGGGTACAGCCGATTGGGGACGAAGATGACCAGTCGCCCGCCAGGCTTCAGCACCCGAATCGCCTCGGCCACCGCCTGACGGTCGTCGTCCACGTGCTCCAGCACCTCGTGCGACAGCACCACGTCAAAGAAGCCATCGGGGAAGGGCAACTCCTCGGCGGGCGCCACCTGAACATTCGCCACGACCTCGCGGGCCTTGGCCACCTTGTCGGGGTCCACGTCCACGCCGTAGGCCTCGGCGCCGG
>VSSL01000373.1_pt1 | contig 13318 bp, 14 predicted proteins | sample 4557531 | NCBI WGS metagenome assembly VSSL01 (sample SAMN10986726, study PRJNA523729) | hot springs metagenome | isolation source: hot springs | place: India:Timba, Gujarat | collected 2018-05-31 | reverse complement strand
GGGGGGTGGAGCAGGCGGTTATCGCCGTTGCCCTACGTGCGGAGTGCCCTGCCACTGCTGGTTTGCCTGGGGTCTTCGGTAATTTGAAGACATCTGCTGCGCTTAATCGCCTGCCCGCCTCCGCTGCTAGACGCAGTGCTTCAGCCAGTGGTTCCTGTATGGGCTTTGTCTCGCGTTTGGGTTTGTGGATGTCTCCCGAATCGACCAGACTACATTGTATCCACCAGTATCCCGAGTTCGGCAGGACGATTTCAAACAGCGTGCCCGAGGAAACCTCCTTCCAGTAGACTGTGCCTTGCGGGTCCCTCTCGTCCTGCGCTTCCACACGCACTTTCTGAGGTGGTCCCAACCAGTCCTCTAAGTCCACTATGTAGTACACCTCAGGCTTATACCCTGACTGAGGCATGGGCTGGCGGGGTGCTTTGGAATCAAAGGGCGGTGCTCCTCTCAACCCCAGTCTGCGCAACACAATGCCGAGGTCACGAAAATCCACCTTGCCGTCTCCGTTCAGGTCGGCGCGAGCGTCCCAGTGGGCAGAACCCGGTGTGCTTTCCCATGCGGCGACCACGATCTGTACGTCGTGCTCCGTGACCTCATTATCACCGTCACAATCGCCGTTCAGTAAGGTAAACCCACCTTGTGCCAGAAGAAGGGACGCAGCGAGAAGCAGCAGAAGCTGCGAGGCAATAGTTGTGATAAGCAAGTTGCGTGTAGCCATTGATTTTCCTCCAGCGTGGTGGGCGGTCATCCGTTTCTGCAGAGTAAGACGAGATGCCTGTGGCAAAAGTTACTCTTACTGCCCCTTCTTCCTCTCCACCCATAACGCATACAACTCTCTGCGGGATACGCCACAGCGCTTCGCCGCCTCTTTCAGCGCGTCCTTCTCGCTCATGCCCTGCGCAATCAGCTCCTGCACCAGCTGCAGGGGGTCTTCTGTAGAAGGTACAGGTACAGACTCTTCTTCCTGCGGCAACAGAATCAGCGTGAACTCGCCACGAGGGGGAGTTTGTTCGAAGTGCGCCAGCCACTCACTGATCCTTGCGGAACGCGCCTCCTCGAACTGCTTGGTCAACTCGCGGGCGATGAACAGCTCGCGGTCACCCAGCACATCCAGCACATCTTTCAGCAGGTCACGTAGACGATGCGGCGCCTCGAACCATACTATCGCCCTGCGCTCCTTTGCCAGTGTTTGCAGATACGCGCGTCGCTCCTTCACCTTACGTGGGGGGAAACCGTCGAACACGAACCGTCCTTCCCACAACCCCACGAGGCTCACCGCCGCCGTCACCGCCGACGCGCCGGGCACGCATACCACCGGCACCCCCTCCTCGCGGGCGCGACGAATCAACGCACTACCCGGGTCGCTGAGCGTGGGCGTGCCCGCATCGGTCACCAGTGCGATGCTCTCTCCCGTTTGCAAGCGCCCCACCAGCTGCTCGATTTTGGCAGGGGGCGAGTACTCATGCAGGCTGGTGAGGGGTGTGTGTATGTCGTAGTGACTCAACAGCTTGCGCGTGACGCGAGTATCTTCCGCCGCGATGAGACTCACCTCGCGCAGCACGCGCAGCGCCCGCAGGGTGATGTCCTCGAGGTTGCCGATAGGCGTCGCTACCACATAGAGAGTGCCTGCGGCGCCTACCACGGGGTCATCACCTTCACCGCGAAGCGGGTCTGCGTGCTGGAGGCGTTCGGGTCGCCGAAGATAAGGAAGATGTCCGTGCCACGGCGCACCTGCTGGCGGTAGGTGAGGTAAAACGTATCTATCTCCTCGAAACTCCCGAACCGGCTGCCCCTGCCGATGTAGCGTCCGCCGATACTCCGTTCGGCGTCGATGTCATAGTTCAGCGTGGCGATGAACTGGTGCAGATTGCGGTCAGGGGTGCTGGGGTCGCTGTAAAGAATCTGGCTGCGTTCGTACTCCACCTTCAGACGCAATCGGCTGGTGAAGGGGATACCCTGCGAGAACCGCCAGAAGAGACTCTCCCCGCCAGCCTCCCTCCCGAACGACACCATTACCCCACCAGAGTTGTACAGCCTGCGATAGTTCCACGAGGTGCCAATAACTAAGGTGCGGTCGCGGTAGGGCGGGCGATGATACAGTTGCGCATGTCCCCAGAGAGCGGTGTCGTTTCGAAAGACTGCGGAACCCCACAGGGTGATGCCTTCGTCGAAGATTCCTCCGTCCAGTTTCCATCGTTGAGAGATGTTCACCCCGGTGTTCAGCTCCTGCACTGAAAGGTCTTGCCAGCGATTTTCGTAGACAACAGCTATGTCATAGCCGCGGAAGCCTACTTCTGGCGCGTAGCCCAGCGTGGGGCTAAAAGCACGAGAAATCTGTTGTATCTGCCCGCCGAAGCTGATACGCCCGTCTCCCCGATATCGCCAGAAGCTGAGAGCCATCTTCTCGCCAACGGGCATATTCTGTGCCGATGTGCGGAAGTAGAGCGCGGCGATGCTGGCGTAGCCATCTGGAAAGGCGGGGGTGAAAACCGCGCCCGCACCGAGCGCGGTGGCGTGGATGCCCGGGCGGTCGTCGCGCACCATTTGCACTTCTGTGCGGGAGCGGTCGGTTATCTGGTAGCCCAGTCGTGCGACAACCGCCCGCTGGTCGCCGCCCGTGGTGGCAAGCGTGCCGTAGCTCCATTTTCCCAGAGTACCGAAGGATTTGAGCGCAGCATCCACTACCTGCAGGTTTCCGCTATAGAAAAGAGTGGTGTCGGGAAAGAAAGCGTCTCCCTCGACGAAGAAGGGGCGTGTTTCGCGCACGATGCGCGGCACGTAGCTGAAGGAAACGCTATCCACCTCTCGCGCGATATTCTTGAAGTCGGGATTGAGCGTCAGCAGGGTGGTAATCCCTCCGCGCGAGATGAGTTTCACATCCAGCCCACTGCGCCATTCGGTGTTGCCCGACGCGCTATCCAGCTGTGTGTAAGGCAGGATAACAGGCGGTGGCAACACCTCTGGAGCCTGTATCCCCTGCCATCGAGCGCGTTTGAGCACGTCGAAAGCGACACCCATATTCGGGTAATAGTAGGTCACACTCAGGCGGGGTATGTAACGGGAGAGCACGACGCCGAACTCTCGTTGCCCCTGCGGGATGCGCAACATCCGAAACGGGATGAACGCCTCCGCGCTCCAGCCTCGCTCATGGCGAACCGCCGCCGCTTTCCAGTCGCCCCGCCACCGCAAGTTGCTCGCGCTGCCTCCGGGGATGTCGTCGTACTGGGTACCCCGGGCGCTGACGCGAAAGACATAAGGGGCGATATCCAGACCGGTAGGTTCAATCAGCAGTTCTACATAGTCGTCCTTCGTAAGGTCGGCGTTCCGGCGAACCTCCTGCGCCTGAATCTTCCCCGGCTCGGGGTCGTGGCAGTCGAAGGCGACGTAAATACCCCCGGAGGTGTAGGCGAGGAAGGCGGTGGTGGGCATATCGGCTTCTCGCTGCTCTTTCAAGTACCAGAAGGGGGCGATGCGTGCCGCCCCATCCCACTCACCAGGGGAGAGCACGCCGTCGATAACGGGAGCGGTCGACAGCTGCTGCGCCGGAATGACGGCGACGCCGGGCTCTGTACTCCCCGATGCTGCCGCCGCCAACCCGCCGAGAATCAACACCTCCCCGAGAATGAGTACACGTACCCAGAATAAGACTTTCTCGCGAACCGGGTTCACCTGCGCTGCGAACCTCTACTGTGATTCATAGTTCTGCAGGGTATCATACAATACTGTGGCATCGCTGTCAACAGCTCTTTTGAGGTATTCGGCGTGCGCTCCACGTGCCCAGAGCCACCATGATTGCGGTGGTGACAAACGCTGCAGGGTAGCCCGCCCAGCTCACTATCAGCCCGCCGATGAAAGGCGCGGTGGCGGCGGGCAGGTTCATGAAGTTCTGCAGGGCGATGTACGTCGGTCGCTCGGCAGGCGGTGCGATGGAAAGGATAGCGTTGGTGAAGGCGTTCCACAGGCTCCAACCCAGCGCGCCCAGACAACCGAAGACCAGAACAAACCCCCACGCTACCGGCATCACCAGAGCTGCCAGAGGAGGAACCAGTGCGAGCGATACTACTACTTGCAGCGCCCGTACCGCCCCGAATCGGTCTGCCATCCAGCCCCAGAGCGGTCCGGTGATGACCGCACCCGCTGTCTGTGCGGTGAGATAGATTGCCACGTACGACTCGGGTAAGCCGAACCGTTCTCGTGCGTACAGCACATAGAAGCTGGACGCTACCCCTCCGCCTGCCAGCAGAAACTGCGTGGTCAGCACCCAGCGCAGGGCAGGGTCCTCGCGCCAGAGGTCGGGAATGCGCCGAAGGTGTTGCCAGAAGGTGCGGTCAGGGTCTTCCTGGGGAGGGGTTTCCGGCTCGCGTATCAACAGGAGCATCAGGAGCGAAAGAAACAGCCCGGTCGCCATTAGCAGAATAAGCAGGGCATAGTTTCGGGGAAACTGGAGCGAACGAGCGTTGAGTATCTGACTCACCAGCAAGGGAGCGGTCAACGCTGCCAGCGAAGAGACGGTTTGCATTGCTCCGAAGAACCGTCCGCGTATTGTTTGCGGTATCGCCTTGCCGATAATCTCTGTCCAGGGGACGATACTGAAGCCGTCGGACGCAACGAACAGCAGGGTGAAGAAGACAAACGCCCACAGCACCAGCGTGCGGTTCTCACCATAAAACCATGCGAGCAGAAAAAGCAGAAACATAGGCAACCTACCGATGATGCAGGCGGTGACAAGAAAGGGTTTCACAAAGCTTTTGCCGTGAACGCGATGGGCAACGTAGGGTTGTGGTGCAAACAGTACCAACAACCGCAGCCCGACAATGAAACCAATAAGCTTAGGAGATGCTCCCAGCTCCCGGAGGAATTGTGGCATCACGGTGGTGGGGTCGAAGCACGAAAACCCCACCATGAAGAACGCCACATCGCCGATGATGGCGATGATGTTGCGCCGGACGGCTGATGGAGCAGCAGTAAGGTGGCTCATTCAGCGACTTTTTGCAGCTCCTCCAGCAACGGCAGGGTGCGGGGAGCGAGCAACACCTCCTGCGTGAAGAACTCAGCCAGTTCCTGTTTGCTCACCTTGTCTACGTCCGGGCGGCGCGCGGCACGCATCTGCTCCCGTGACCAGTTGTGAATGGTTTGCTTCTGGGTGTCCGTGAGGATACCATCCAGCCTGGACCAGAGGTTGCGCACCACCTGGTCTACCGTCTTCATGCGTAATTGCACGGCGGCGCTATCTGCCTCACGCAGTTTCTTGCGAAGTTCTTCGGAAGGGGTCTTGCCCTTCAGTGCTTCGTTTCTCGCTGCCAGTATCTCCTCGCGCATCTGAAGCAGAGCCTGCGCGTTGCGTTCCTCCATGCGCATCAGGTCGGCTTGTGCCTGCTCCAGCAACGGCTTGATTTTGCCTATCTGCTCCTTGTTCAGTTTAAGAGGCGTCAGCACCAGCAGCATATCGATATCCGCCAGCGCGGTGAGCACCTCGTTTGCCTTTTGCACCGATTCGGGAACCTTCGGAGGTTGCGCCCACGATGCCGTTTGTATCAGGTATGCCGTCAGAAGAACAGCAAGGATGACAGGGTGACGTTTCATCTCTATGCCTCCAGGGAACGAATAGCCTCGATAACCTCTTCGACGTGCCCGTCCACTTTTACTTTCGGGAAAACGCGGCGTACGATGCCGTTTTCGTCAATCAGGAAGGTGGTGCGTTCAATGCCCATGTACGTCCTGCCGTATTGTTTCTTCTCCTTCCATACGCCATACAGGGTAGCCACCTGAGCGCCTTCATCTGCGAGCAGGGGAAAAGTCAGACCGTACTTTTGCGCGAACTTCTGATGCGAGGCAACGGTGTCCGGGCTGACGCCCAGCACAACCACACCCATGCTCTGCAGTACGCCCAGATTGTCACGGAACGAACAGGCTTCCTTTGTGCAGCCGGGTGTGTCGTCTTTGGGATAGAAATAGAGAACCACCTTCTTGCCGCGCAGCTCCGAAAGGCGTATCGTGCTGCCATCGGTAGCTGGCAGGGCGAAATCCGGCGCGAGTTGTCCTTCCACGATGCTCATGGCAAACCTCCGGGAAGAGTTATCAGCCATATTGTACCAGAGATGGGGATTCTCTCAAAGGACTATAACCGGCACACGTGGAATGCGTCATATACTGCAGGAGGTGGGAGAACATGAAGAAACTGATAGCAACATTTCTTGTGCTGGCGCTGGTAACTGCCGCGCTGGCGCAGCCGGGTCCCGGTGGTCCAGGCGGTCCGGGTGGACGACGCGGGATGGGACCGGGCATGGGATTTGGCATGGGCTTCGGCATGGGCGGCGGCTTTGGACTGCTGATGATGCCGGAGGTGCAGAAAGAGATCGGTCTGACCGAACAGCAGATGCAGCAGATTCAGCAGTTGATGATGGAGCAGCGCGAGCAGATGCAGGCGCTCATGCAGCAGATGCGTGATGCCACCCCCGAACAGAGGCAGAAGCTGATGGAGCAGGCGACGCAGAAGTGGGACCAGGGCATGAGCAAAATCCTGCAACCCGCCCAGAAGGCCCGCCTGCGCGAGCTGCAGCTGCAAGCAGAAGGTACGTCTGCTCTAATGCGCCCGGACGTAGCGAAGGAGTTGAGCCTGAGCGAGGAGCAGAAGAAGAAGGTTAGCGACATCGTGCAGCAGTATCGCCAGAAGCAGATGCAGCTGTGGCAACAGGGACGCGGACCGAACGTAGACCGCCAGGCGATGTTCGAGCAGATGCAGCAGCTGCGCCAGCAGATGGACAAGGAACTGCTTGGCGTATTAACTGCTCAGCAGCAGGAACAGTGGAAGAAGATGCAAGGCAAACCGTTCCAGTTCCCGCGCGGGCCCTTTGGCGGTCCGGGGATGGGTCCTCGCGGTCCTGGTATGGGACCAGGTGGACCTCCCGGACAGGGTGGCGGTCCTCGCGAGTTATAGCCCGCAGATGACCTCGGGGCGGGCAGATACTTGCCCCGAGGTTTGTTTCTCCCAGAGGTTGACAAACTGCCGAAAGCTGTTGTATAATGCTATCCGGCAACGGGGCCCCATCGTCTAGTGGACTAGGACACCTGGTTCTCAGCCAGGAGATCGGGGGTTCGAATCCCCCTGGGGCTACCATTTAGCCCTCCGCAGCGCGGAGGGCTTCTGCTTTATTTCACCAGCTGCAGTATCTGCCGAAACTCGTCGGTGCCTGCTTGAACCAACCACTCGTAGACCACAGACTCCGCGCAGGTGACCACCGCCCCTGCATGGCGCAGACGACGCATGGCGATTTGCCAGTTCTCACGCGAGCGCGAGCTCACCGCATCTTCCGCGACATGAACCTGAAAGCCCGCCGCCTGCGCGTCGAGGGCGGTCTGCAACACGCAGATATGCGCTTCCACGCCGCAGAGCACCACCTGCGTGCGCTCGCTCGCCATCAGCACGGCGCGGAACGGTTCGGAGCCATAGCAGCTGAAGCACATCTTGTCTATCGGCTCGCAACCTTCGGGAAGCACCTCGGCGATTTCGGGGATGACTCCGCCCATCTTCTGCGCGTATTGCAGGGTGGCGATCACTGGAACTTTCAGCACATTGGCGGACTGAATCAGCAGGCGGCATTGCTGGATAACCCGTTCGCGCTCGAAAATGGCGCGCAGGAAAGGCTCCTGCATGTCCACGACAACCAGCACCGAGCGGTTGGCTTGCAAGATTTGTGGGTGACGCATGACCTTTTCTCCTCTTATGCCAAACCTGAAATCTCTCTGTCAGCAGATGGCAGCGCGCTACGCTCCCTCCATGTACAGCAGTCGCTGGCAGTTTTCGCACTGTACCACTTGTCCGCTCTTGATGGCTCGCAGCGCGCTGGTGCTGATTCGGGTATGGCACACCATGCAAGACTCGCCCTCCACACGCGAGATGCCGATGCCTCCATGCCTCTGACGGATGGATTCGTATCGCTGTAGCAGCTGGGGTTCGCACTCCGACGCCAGCTTCTGCCGTTCTTGCTTGAGGCGTACGCCCTCCGCTTCCAGCTTGCGCTTCTCGGCAAGATAGGCTTCCACGTGTTTCTGGTAGGTCTGTTCGGTCTCTTCCTTCTGCTTTCGCGCCTGCTCCACTGCCTTTTCGGAGGCTTCTACGGCATCCATCAGCTGAAGCACCCGCTCGTCCAGACGCGAACGCTGGCGTTTGAGTGCGTTGACCTCCTTCTCGAGGTTCTCCAGCTCCTTCGGGTTGCGCACCGTTCCACTCCACAGCTTCTGCTCGAAGCTTTTCAACTTCTCTTCCACCGAACGCAGCTCCAGTTCCGCATCGTGCAGGTCAGTGGTGAGGCGTTTGTGCTCGGCGACGGTTTTCTCGTAGTTTGCGGCTGCTGCTTCCGCCGCCTGTTTAAGCACCTCGCCGTTGTCCAGCTTGCGCAGACGTGAAGCGACATGCGCCAGCAATATATCCACTTTCTGCAGCTCGTATATCTGTTTCAGCGTATCATTCATGTCCTCGAAGCCTCCACTCAGGGGGTGACGTGTTGCTCTCTTTAGGGAAGACCACCTGCGCACAGGTGCCTTCTTCATCGTGGAACAGGTCAAAGGTACCCCGCAGTCCCTCACGCACCAGATCGCTCACAATACGCAGTCCCAGCGTGGTCGTTTTGCCCGGGTCGAAGCTCTCGGGAAGGGGTACGCCGTTGTTGACCACTCTCAGGCGATAGCGGTCGGGTTCTTCCTCAATGCGCACGGTGATGTAGCCGCTGTCTACGCCATGAAAACCGTGTTCCACCGCGTTTTGCACCAGCTCATTCAAGATAAGTGCAAAGGAGGTCGCCTGTTGCAACGGCAGCAAGAAGTCATCGCCCGTGACGCGGGTTTCGATGCGCTTGTGCGGCGGAATCAAGCCCTGCTGGGTGTGAAAGAGAATGGTTTCCGCCAGTCGTTTGATGGGAACCATGTCCAGGTCCTCGCGGGAGAGCAAATCGTGCACGGTGGCGATGGCGAGGATTCGGCTGAGGCTTTCGTTCAGCACCTCCTTCGCGCTATCTCCTTCCGTGTAGTGTATTTGCAGGCGCAGCAGGCTGGCAATCTGCTGGAGGTTGTTTTTGACGCGGTGGTGCATCTCCTGCAGGATGGCAGAGCGCAGGCTGAGCTTGGCGTGCTCTACCGCCACCGCCGCCTGATTCGCCAGAGCCATCAACACGTTCAGCTCTTCTTCCGTGAAGTGGTGCGGGCGCTCGGTGTAACAGTTGAGCACTCCCAGCGTCTTCCCCTTGGTGCGCAGGGGAATACACGCCAGAGAGCATAGACCCTCTTTCGCCGCGATGTCGGCGAACTGGTATTCGGGGTGTTCCTTCACGTCCAGCACCGTGATAATGCGTCCCTGTCGCACGGCGCGCCCGACGATGCTCTTGTCCAGCGGTACATTCGGTTTAGAGATGTACTCCTGGCTCTTGCTGGAGGTGGCTTTGAGCACAAGTTCTTTACGCTCCTCGTCTACAAGCATTACCGTGCACACTTTGTAGCCCATCGCCTGGGCGGTCATGTTCACCAGGAACTGCAGTATCTCTTCCAGATAGAGGTTGCTGGCAATCTGGCGGGTGATTTCGGTGAGGGTAGAGACCTGTTCGGCACGGCGTTCGAGCTGCCTCAGTCGGCGTGAACGCTCGATGACGCCAGCCACCTGCGCTGCGATATTCGACAGGATGCGCACCTGATTGCGGCTGTACTCGTGTGGACGGCGAGTGCGGACATTGATGACGCCGATGACTTCGTTATTATACAGCAAAGGCACCGCCAACATGGATTCGTACTCGCCCTCACGCATTTCGGGGAAATACTTGAAGCGGTGGTCTTTGTATGCCTCACGGGGTACTGCCACGTATCGCTTTTCGCGCGCCACCCAGCCTGTGATGCCCTCGCCGACCTTCAGCCGAATCTTGCCCACCATAGGGCGTGCCTCTTCGTCGGCAGCACGAAGTACCAGTTCAGTGCGGCTTTCGTTGAACAGGTAGATATGGCACGATTCGGTATCGGTGAGACGCAGGGCAACCTCTACCAGCGCATTGAGGGTTTCCTCCACCTCGAACGCTGAGCCCACCGCCGCGCCGATGCGTCGGAGGGCGTCCACTTCCGCCGCCTGTTCCTCCAGCTGCTCCTGAAGCTGCTGGATGACCTGCTGTGCCTCCAGCAGTTGACGCTCTTTGAGCTGAAGCTCTTCTACCAGCAGTGCGACGTCCTCTGCCGAGTCGCCCCGCAGGTTGCGGCGGAAAAGGCGCATGGTTTTACGCAGACGCAGGTTCGGTCGAAAACGCATACTTACCCTACACGCTGTGCGCAATGATGATGGCTTCGGCGATTTCCTTCATCGACTTGCGCGTGTTCATGCTCTGCAGCTGAATGCGACGGAACGCTTCCTGCTCTTTCAAGCCATACTGGTCCATCAGGATGCCCTTGGCGCGTTCGATCAACTTGCGTGTCTCCAGTTTGTCCTCGAGCTCGCTGACCTCCTCCTCCAACGCAAGGAACTCTTTATAGCGCGAGATGGCAATCTCGATAGCCGGGCGCAGGTCGCTTTCACGGAACGGTTTCACCAGATAGGCAAACACCCCCCGCCTCTTTCGCGCGGTTAATCAGGTCCATATCGCTGAAGGCGGTTAGCAGTACCACCGGCGCAATCTTCTCGCTGTTCAGGATGTTCGCGGCGTCGATGCCATCCATACCGGGCATCTTGATATCCAGAATCGCCACATCCGGTTTCAGGACGCGGGCGGCTTCCACTGCGGAGATTCCGTCGCCCGCTTCGGCGACGACCTCGTAACCTAACGATTCGAGCATATTCTTGAGGTCCAGACGGATAATGGGTTCATCGTCGGCAATCAGAACGCGAAGTGTGCCGTTGCCCATGCGTGTATTTCCTCCTCGTGCTTCGTGACGTTGCCACGTTCACCTTAATTATATGCTGTGCAGAGGCGTAGATGCAACTGCGAGAAGGAGCCTACCGAAGAAAAGGTCGTTCCACCGCAGGGAGCGCAGAGTGCGCGGAGCAACAATAGAACCCCTCTGTGCCCTCAGCTGCCTCATCTACCAGTTTGACCCGCAGGGCAACGCGGTGCATCTGCTGGACGACGACGGTCATGCGGTGCTGGCGAACCTCGCCTACGATGCGTGGGGTCAGCTGACCCTTCGTGAGATGGTACATAGCTGTGGATATACCGATGAGTTACCCCCGTATGCGTGCGAGGAGTGGGGATATAATGAACTAGGGACTCCCCCTTGCCCTAAATAGCTAACAAGGAGGTGTACCATGCTCGCACCAGAAATCGTTCTGAAAGTGGATGAAGCCCGGAGCGGACGGGCTCGGCGTGGGCGAATACACAGAATGTATTATACATTGACTAACCACAGCAACAAGCCAATGCAACTGTATCTCCCTCCTTGTGCAAGCTACTATGGAGATATAGATGTTCCTTTCCAAGTTCGGGAGACACCGATTACACGCTTGAGTGAACCAGTACGGAAAGTGCTTTACAAGCGACCGCCAGTAGACCTACGTAAGGTTTATAAGGTAACCCTCCTCCCCGACTTTGCTATTAGCGGACACCTAAGATTGGTAGGGAAGGGCGGTACGTATGCCCTTCTGCCAGTTGGACGCTATCGCATAAGGGTATGGTATGACTCGCGCCCTCTGGCTCAGATGCCCCATCATGAAGGGTTGTGGTTGGGGATTACTAACACTGTGGAGTCCGAGTTGCATGTTATGCCATAAGTTGGCTGGTATACCATGGATGAAACCGTGTGCCAAGATGCCCCACGCCGTACGGCTACAAAGGTCAATGGGGCTACTACACCGATGTGGAAACGGGTATCCTGTTACTGACGCTCCGTTACTTTGGTCCCGCGACGGGGAGGTTTTCAGGGACGGCGGGATACCCTGGAGGGGACAGATGCGACCGTCCTCTGCTGTAGTCTTCTAACCTCCTCCGCGATAACCTCCGCCGCGAAGTCTATTTCCCCCGGTGTGTTGCCTCTGCCCAGGCTAAGGCGGATGGTGCTCATTGCCTGTTCCTCGCTCATGCCCAGCGCAAGCAGCACATGCGAAGGCTCAATGGAGCCCGCACTGCATGCCGCCCCCGCTGAAGCGGCAACCCCACGTCGGTCTAGCGCAATCAGCAGGCTCTCTGCCGAAACCCCTTCGAAGGTCACGCTGAGGATGCCGGGATGGCACTGCCGGGGATGCCCGTTCACCTGCAAATCTGGTATCAGCTCTTGCAGGCGCGTTCGGAGCCGCTCGCGCAGTTGCCATATTTGCTGGCTGGCGGATGCATAGCGGGTTTGGCTCAGCTCCACAGCTTTGGCAAAGCCGACGATGGCGGACACGTTCTCCGTGCCTGCTCGCATTTCCCGTTCCTGTGCGCCGCCTACCAACAACGGCGCAATCTTCACCCCGCCGCGTAGATAAAGCGCCCCTGCCCCCTTAGGACCATATAACTTATGCGCCGACACCGACAACATGTCCACACCCAGCTCATCCACCTTCACATCCAGCAAACCGAAGGTCTGCACCGCGTCGCAGTGGAACCATACGCCCCGCTCACGACAGATTGTGGCGATTTCGCGCACCGGTTGTAGCGTGCCGATTTCGTTGTTGGCGTGCATGACGCTGACCAGCCACGTATCCTCGCGGATGGCACGGCGTACATCGTCGGGGTCTACCATACCGTAGCGGTCTACGGGCAGGTAGGTCACCTCCCACCCCTCCTGCTGCAGACGCTGGCAGGCATGAAGCACAGCGTGATGTTCTATCGCAGTGGTGACAACGTGCCTTTTATGTGGAGGAGCCGCTCGCGCCGCGCCAAATATCGCCATATTGTCCGATTCGGTTCCGCTGGAGGTGAAGAACACCTCCGCATCGAGGCAACCCAGCGCGTGCGCGATGGTCACCCGCGCTTCGTCCAGCAGGTCACGAGCCTTTCTGCCGAACAAGTGCAGGCTGGATGGATTGCCCCAGCATTCTTCCATCGCCTGTGCCACCACCTCGCGCACCTCGGGGGCAATGGGTGTGGTGGCTGCATGGTCCAGGTAAACCATTCGCATCTTCTTCACCACGCGCATTATACCCGTACAGCAGGAAATCGCCCCTTTCGCCCAGAAGCGGACATTGTACGGCACAAAGGAGGATAGAGCAGATGGAAATCGGCGTTATCAACAGCTTGAGTAACGGCGGCAGGTGCTTTGACCATGTGGCTCAGTTCGGATTAAAGGTGTGCCAGCTCGCTTGTTGGGACCCTTCGCTGGCGACACGCGAGGTGGCGCGGACGGTGGTGGAAGAATCGGCAAAAACGGGCGTGCG
>VSSL01000372.1_pt1 | contig 13362 bp, 16 predicted proteins | sample 4557531 | NCBI WGS metagenome assembly VSSL01 (sample SAMN10986726, study PRJNA523729) | hot springs metagenome | isolation source: hot springs | place: India:Timba, Gujarat | collected 2018-05-31 | reverse complement strand
TTTGAGTAGTATGTTCCGTGCCATTAGAATGTTCCGCAGTCAATGTTCGACACATCAATTGTCACAAAAGCGTTTCCGCTGTCTTTTGTCCACGTCATTGTTGAACCCATACGAATCACACCATCGGTTCCATCTGTTCCCCAGATGTATCCAGCAGTACCACCTGCCACCACAGCAACTTTTTCGTCTGTGCTTGCGTCTGGGATGTTTAGAGCGGCTTTGAAATCATTGAATGTGATTTTCTTCTCCTTCAATCCAGTGGTTTCGCTTGCATCGTGAATCAAAAGCAAATCTTCTGCACCACTAATAGATGGTATAGCCTGCAAATCATCTATTGGTGGCACAACTGGTTTTTTAGTTGTAGCGTCGGTTGCTACATACATTGCACTGCGGTCGGTAGTATAATATTGCTCGCCAGCAAGCATTCCGCTGGTCGGTAGATTGGCTTTCAGTCCTCGTTTGATTTGAATTCTTGGCATTTTATTCTCCTAAAATGTTCCACAATCGATATAATCAGTTTTTTGTAGCAAATTCGAAGCAGGAATTCCACCTACTTTTTCAGCATTGTCAACAACGCCGTCGTTGTTCTGGTCGTATTCGATTTTTCGCATATCTCCACTTCCCACTATGCTATCGAAGCTAAATGTTATTGGTGTATTGGATTTGGGTTGTATATCTATAACCCCAAGCCTTAATAATTTAACATCTAAACTATATGTTGCCATAACTTGTTTAACTTGTTATTGTTTTAATAGCCGAAACAATATCAACTCTTCCGCGCATCGTATAAACATTCCCCGTTGGTAAAACCAACCTTATTTCTTGTATATATTCCCCAGGTGTTTTTGTGGCGGTAGATGGAACAAAAACTGTAGCCTGGGTTCCGGTTGGGTTGATTTGCTGAGAATAGGTAAGGTTAGAGTTTTCGAAAGAAAATAGCGTATAATATAAAGTAGAACCATCGAGTTGTATGGGGTTTCCTAAATCATCAAGAAACCTCACCATAAACTCGATGGTATCTTCCGCATAAATTTCTATTTTTTCTATCTCTGGCAACATAGGTCATTATTTCTTTTTTCTTCCCTTAGCTGCCCAACTTAACATTTTCTTTTTCCCATATTTTTTCATTCCAATCCAAGCAGCGATTCGTTTTGCGCTTTCTTCTGATTTGCCTTGCTTTTTCAGCTTGTTAACAAGCTGTTTGAATCTTTCTCCTGTGCCTAATGGTGGTTTGTTTGCCATTGTTTCCCCCTATTTACCCAATAAATCTAAATAATTTTTATCTGGGTTAGCTTTTAAAGTGGCTGCTGGTAATTCCAGTGTTTCTGGTGGGTACGTTATACCTGCTGAATCTACAATATTTCCCCACAGACTTTTGTTATAAGCATCTAGTTTTTCTTTAAAGGCTTGTCTTTCAAGAAATTTCCTTTTTTCTTCTTCCTCAGCTGCCAATCTTCTTCGTTCATCCATGACTGCTTTAAACAATGGGTTGGTTTGTTCAAGTTTTTTTACAGCTACTTCTGGGTTATCAATAAACTCATCCAAAACACTGGATTTAATAAAATCTTTAGCATTATAATATATAGCGTGGTATAATGGCACCCCTCTTCCTAAATCTCCATAGACATGCCGATAGAAGCTTTTTATATCATTCCCTCTCCCTACCATCGCCCCACGAACAAACCGTAGTAATCTTTCTGCATCTCTTATTTCTTGTAAAGTTAAATCATCAGCATACAAGGGAGCTGCTCCAATCTTATATAACGCTAAACTCCGGGCATCTGGATAGTAATCGCTTTTGTAATCCGGGATTACATCATCAAACGATACATTTAGAATATCTTTTGTTGTTAGTCGTGGCATTTTTCTTCTCCTTTTGGTTTAACATACTACAAATACTAATATAAAAATTTTTGAAATAATTCTACTTATTAACTGGATAGGGATGAATAATTCTCCCTAAAATTGATATGCTGTTTATTCTTGTCTTTAATTCTCCACTAAACTGTATTGAAAACTTCAATGGCTTCGCTTTGTATCCATCGTAATTATCTGGAATAACTCTGTATAGATTTATACCCGTTCCTTTAACTATTAACCTCTGTGCTGGTGTAATTGGAATACTTGAATATCTTGTAGTTCCTGGTGGATACTCTGAGTCAATAACTGGCTTGAATTTATAAATAACCTTAAATGGTGAATATTTGTTTAAATCATATTCAATATCATTATCTGCTGTTCTGGTTTCTTCGATCTCGTCTGGATAGTTAAGCGTGTTCCATATCCCAACCTCATTTTTATACCCAACACCATAATATCTTATATCGAACTCGCCTTTGGTAAACAACTCAAACTCAATCGAGCGAATTCGTTTCAGCTTGGTTTCTTCTGTAAAAGTAAATGAATGTGTTAAAAAGAAAACCTTAATTGGCACCTCCATAATTGTTGGGAAAACATAGCTAGCCCCAATATCAAAATTATAAATTGGATTACCATATGCTCCTGTTGGATCAATTATATTTTGTCCATAACGCCACTTTGCCAATTCTATGAAAAACTTTTGTATCGTTACTGTTTCGCCATTTAGCTTAATATACGCCCTACTTCCGTCATATATATCATCACAATCGCTTTCATAAAACTGTCGCCCTTTGTAATTTAATGCCGGAAGCCATTCGTTGTTTTGTGTCATAGCGAGTATTCTGAAGGAATAATTTCTTGGATATGGGGTTTCGATATAGAAACCAGCATAAAAAGGATAATTTGATGAGTAAAGTTTTTCTGGAAGCTGCTCGGTATTATATGTTGTTGTAAACACATCTGCACTTCGCAATCTTCCAACTTGATCTATGCAATATTGTCTAATGTTTTGAAATCCAAATAGTTGGTTCTTGATTAATTTCCCAGTCATCCACTCATACGGTGTTCGGTAATCAATTAGTGTTGTTGGGTAAGAATATTTGGTGATATACTGTTTTAACAAATCAAATACAAAGATATGACCCAATCTTGTTTGTTCAAAAAATTGCAGATTATCTGTTTGGTGTGTTACATCTAAACGCTCTTCTTTCATCACAAAACCATACTCAAGTTGCCTATATGGTGCAAACAAAAATCGCTCATCGTCGGCAATCTCACTCAACTGGCTCCAACTATTTGTAAATCTTGTTTCCTTATTTTCAATCTTTGTATAATCTTTGTATGTATTATCAAACTTGTCTCTTGCAACGCTTTCTGGTATACTTGAAAATTGTGGAATATTCAGATATATTTGGTTTGTATGTGGATTATAACCAGCGGTAGCATAACGAATTAATTCTGGTGGTGTAGAAGCGAGAATTTCGTTTATTTCATTAGCTGCACCTGCGTCAATTCGTTTTGGATAGTTATTGTCAAAAACCATAAATCCTTGCCAGCTCAAGAAATAAATCATATCATTTACCACAACAATTGTTTTGGGTGCGACACAACCTATCCCAGTTGCTAATTTATCTACTCTTGAAATTGGCGGATCTTGAGCTTGAACAGCAACCCGATAAATACAATTTTCTTTAAATACTATAAGGTTTCCCATCTGAGGAACAATACCAGTTATTTCCTGTCCATCTCCGCTGTCAAATTCCACCATGTTTTGTTCTTTTATAAAATCAACAGTATATGGCTCAGTCCACAAAACTGCACTGGGGTATAAATAATTTTCTAACTCTTTTCCTTTAACATATGGTGTATAGTCGAAGCTATTCCCAGAACTATCAATTAGATACAAATTCCATCTCGGATCGTCAAGCTGTTGTTCACCAAATAGCCCGCCAGTTTGGAATGGGCAATTATAATCAACAAAAACTCCCTCGTCCTCTGGTAATACCTCCCCGATTTTTTTATAAAGCCCATCTTTGTCTTTTCTTAATACCTCCAGGCAACGTATTGATAAATCATATCTACTTGGCAAAAGGTAAAATACAACTCTTTGTTCTTGTGTTGATGGCTCTAAAACGATTGTTGTTTTATGAAACAATGTAGATCGTTGCCCAAGGTGGTTTACAAAAACAAATGCATAATCAATTGTGGTTCTTTGATCTACAACAAACCCACCCTTACCATCTTCGAATTTCTTTTTTTCGATAATTCGAAAACCACCTCTAAATGTATTTAGGTCACCATCTATGGTTATGTCATCAATGGTATCATAGAAGTTAGCAAGAAAGCTTTTCTTTATATATCCAGCGGGTTCTACCCAGTTTGCAAGCCCAACATTGGCATAATAGACACGTTCGTTTATTGTTGTTGTGTATTTAGAATAAAGTGGTGTGCGAAGACTTTCGTATTGTGTTGGGGTTTCTCCAAAATCGAGTTTTTCATCAGATACATCGTCAAAGAAATACAAATACCCGGTCTTTTCAATTTCATCTATTTTAACATCAACAGCTTTAACCAATCCAAATAAACTATCATCCCAATCATTACTGTGTGAAGCTTTGGTTCGGAAAATAAGAAGTCGTTTAGCCCGCATAGGGATGTTGTTTTTGTGTATTTTGATCCCCATTCTTGGAGCTTTAAACAAAACAGATGATGGGATTGCGTTTGTTAGTTGTTCTAATGGGATAAACCGAACAGCTTCAAGATATAGCTTAATGGTTACAAAATAAGAATCAACAAAAGCTGAACAAGAGGAGAAGTCAATCTTTGAGCCCGAAAAGGAAGGTGGCTCAATGTCAACTTTATAGGGTAACGATAAGTTGAAATAAACTGATGGGAACGGTTCTTTATTTATCGGTTTTCTGTTTTTATCTAAAGGAATGATACCAAGTTTATCGCCCGAAAAAAACCCAAACCTTCCATCATATTTCATTTTACATAAGACGGACGGTTCGTATAAAACGCTACTTGCTGGGGTAAACAAGGGATAAATAAAGGCAACGCCCTTTCCCCATCTTAGAGTTTCTTGACCAGCATCCACCAAAGAGGCGCCAAATATTACTGTTGGTTGGTTTTCTTTGGCTAACTCAATACATACGTGCCCTTGATAAAATAATCTGTCTTGAACATCAGATGGTATTTCTGTGGCGGTTCCATTTATGTGTTTGGTTCTCTCCCTTATCCCCATCATAAGGGTGGTAGGAAAATAAACTATGTTTCCCCATCCTGTTCTTTGTCCCTCCAATGGATATGCATCAACTTCGATGATTTTAGACCCAAATTGTTCGAGTAACACACCGGGTTGGGGAGGTAAAATCATTGTTCTTGGTAACCCCAGATCTCCTTCGGGGACAACAAGATACATCCAAAACTTTCCACCGGTTCCAAAATATACACTTGTTATTGGTGCAATAATACTAACAGATGACTTTACAAAAACTCGTTGAGTTACATTATAGGGACTTAAAGATAACCTTGCAAACCCAAGTGGTGTGAAAAGGGGCATACTTGTGTATGGTATATCTTGGGAATAAAAGAGCGGAATATAAAGCGGGTAACTTCCAAATTTACAACTATTTAGCGTTTGCTCAACATAAAATTCCCGCCGATACCTGTTTATTTCAAATTTGTCACCCAGCAACACTAATTCTGTTTTTACATTTATGTAAAAAATCCTATACCCATCTGTAATTCGTTGAACTGGTATTTTGTGAAATTCCTTGGTATCTTCATCTTTGTAAAGCAAAAATGCATATTCCAAACAAGTTTGTTTTGTGGGGACTTCTGTTTCACCACCGTATACTGTCATAAAAACGGTTGTGTATCGCCAAGGCTGTTCAAATATTGGATCTGTTTCAAAATATTCTGCTTCTGTTTTGGCGTTCCAGGTGCCATAAATATTGCCATTGCCATTATAGAGTTTTAACTTGAGTTTTGCGATTAAATTAAGAACACTTGCTGCTCTGGTTCCCGCAAATCCCACCTGGTTTTCAACTCTTAATAAATTTGATCCAAAGTTTAAACCATATCTTTCAATTTTCATCTCCACCTACTGCTGCTTCTTGAGCACCCTGAAAAAATTCGAATACCGTTTTATCATCAATACTCGAAGGATATGTTGGTCTAAAAATCATATGGAAATCTCTTTGCCCCTCAAAACAAAGTGGTCTTGTTTTTTGAAGGGGTTTGTTAGCCCACATTTTCAGATCTTTTAAAACCTTGTCGTCAACCACAGACCAAACAACATCTGGACAAGGAACATCGATGCTGGGATTACTAAACTCACCGTTGCCATAATCCCAAACAAATTTGTATCGCCAAACTCCTAACGGAACTTCATCACCACCCTCAATTTTGGAATTTAACTTTTTGTTTTTTGCAATACCCTTAGTTATTTTATCAAAATTTCTTGTTTTTTGTGTGAGAAAAAAGCTTTCGTCCTCAAGAGGATAATATTTTACCTTAAAGTCTTCCCACACATAAGGATTAATGGATCTTTCTATAACGTTTGTGTTTGTTTCTTCGTCAAAATATTCATCCTTGCTTAATTCTGGTTTTGCAAAAAGATCGATATATTCTTGCGAATAGTCGCTGTTCGAAAAGAAAAATCTTTTCATTGGATTAACAAAAACCCTAGAAATATATTTCCAATACTTTTCTTTTGTGTTTTTGATGTCATCATCGGTTATTAAATTAAGTTTCTTGTGAGTATCAAGTGGATCGCCGGTATGGTAAGTTATACATTCTATAAGCGCCCTTGTCATCCCATACGGATTATTTTCGTCACCATCGGTCAATCTCATTACATAAGATAAATATTTTCGGAGGGCTTCGATATCATTTTCGCTTAGTGTTTTAATACCAAACTTTTCAATATCTGAAATATATGGCTCTTCGGGGAAAACATAATCCATTGTTTTTTTAGGAAACTCATAGAGATATAAACACAATCCATGCTCTATACCACCATAGTTCTCTTCACCCTCTTTTACTCTTGGGTCTAATTCCACTATGTTTGCGTCAAAGGTTTGGCGATAATTTTGGTGGAAACGAAGTCGATGTTTCTTCTCTTTTAATATCGGGATATTAAATAATCCAAATTCATCAAACCAATCTTCGCTATATGCATCTTCAATAACCCAATCACCATTAACCCAATCAGCAACAATTAGTTTGTTAAGATATTTGGTGGAATTTAAATATAATAATTGATCTTTGGTGGTTTTGGTAACAAATTGGTTTAAAAAATAAAACGGGCAAGTTTCGGAATTAAAGCCACTTAGATATTTTATGTAATTTGGTAAGTTGTTTTGAATAGGAAATTCAGTGGTTGGGGCAAGCAATATTTTAAATACAGTGTGTAGAATTGATAATTCTTGGTTAGTTAAAGCAGTTAAACCAGCGTTTTGTAGTTGGAAATAATCACCAAAACGCAACCCATATGGTCGGCGATAAATCGAACTAAATGGTGGGAAATTTTCGATAAATCTTTGTGGTTCAGTAAAGAAATTTTTAAAGAAGCTTTGTGTTATCAATATGTTTTCATTAACATCTTCAATGGGGGCGAAAAATGTGGTTATTTTGTGTCCGAAATATGGTTGTTTTATAATGGCAAAATAATCATCAAACTGTGGGGTTTTGGCAATTTGCAAACCATAATCACCATACTTAACAGCCCGAATTGTTATGTCATCAATAGTAATTGGGGTTCGATTAAAGTAAACAATAAATTTGTTGGTGTCAAAAGAAAAACTTCCCGCAACATAATTTTTCGAAGGAGAATAATCATTTACCCCATATTTCCATTTATCTTCGGTATTAAATGTATCGATATTGAGACAACCCAAGTTTAATATAAATTCAGTTAAACCAAAAGGGGGATTTTTTATAGCCTCGGGGTGTGTTACGAGCTGGGCTTCTGTAACCAAACTCCTCGGTCTAAACCTTGTAAATAACCCAACCGTGAAACCATACCGATTTTCTAACTTACCAATATCGTCTTGTCGTAAATTTAATATGTCTTGAGCAAAAGTAATATCGGATAGTGCTCCTAATTCCGGGGATATATCAGAATTTAAACCACCAAATTTTAATAATTTTATCTCTTGAGTAAACATATCATACCCAAGGTGATGAATGATACCTTGCCTTAGCTTCTTGTGTATAAACAGGTTTGGTTAAATATGCTCTTTGCACCTCATCCCAAAAACTTCTTTCATAGACTTGGTAATTTACGCTTCCTTGTGATTTAAGCCATTGTGCAACAGCGTAATCTACAAAACATTGCTCATATGGTGCAAGATCGGGATTTATTCTTGCGGTTCTAAATAAATTGTCAAAATTCGTATCAATTGGAAACCAATTCTGCCAGAACACACTGTTTACAGAAAAAGCCTGAAGATCTGGTATAAACCATATGGTTAATTTTTCTTCTCCGCTATCTGGATGAATTAGCAAATTTCTTCCATACAAACTACAAACTTTCATTGGCTTTGGTATAACTGTAACTGATTGTGGATTATATGTCACTTGCTCATATCCGCCAAGATTTATTCCATAGTTCCAAGTAAGGTTTGTTGGATCTCCTTCGGGAGATTCGTCACGATGGCGTAAAAATTGACGCCAACTAACAATCATATATTCTTCGTCACCGCTATTTCGGACTTGTAGTAATCTTCTGAAATATTCTGGCACGGTAAATGGATTTGGTGGAGTACGGGTTATATCTTCAATTACCTGAACGATTTCGGTTTCTCGCTGGAAAACTTGTATTCCACGTGTTATCATTCGCATAAAAGACACCTCTGTCACATCGAATTTTGGCGTATAAACCTTAATTGCGTCTTGAAAATCTGAATATAATTCCGCAAAAGTTGAGGACATTTTTACCTCCTATTCTTCTGACAAAACATCCGAAGAGGGCGTTTCTTTTGCTTCTTCTGGTAACTCATCATCTGGCAAATCGCCACTGTTTTTGTTTTTGTTTATTTTTTTCAAAATGTATTTATAAATATCGTTTAGGTCATCTTCATCATCAATTAAACTCAAAGCTTCTTCAATCTTATCCATAATTGTTGGTTCGTTTTCTTCTTGTAGGGCTTCATCTTCGTTTTCTGGTTCCTCGCTGTAATCTTCTTCGATCAAATCTTCTTCTTCCTCTTCTTTGGGCGGAACCTCTACAATTCTGATTTTCTTCTTTTGTGGTATTATTGGTTTTTGTGATTTGGGTTCCTCCTCGATTTCTGATAAATTATTTAACAAACTCCATATACTTTTAGCCATATTAACCTCCCTAATTTATTAAACATTTTCTCCTTCTTTACTTGGTAACCAAATTGGTTTTTGAATTGTTTCAAAGTCATACAAAGCTTTTGTTCTTTCAATCATTTGTTGTATTGTCATCATAACAGCCTGTGCTTCGTTTTGGTTACCCATTGCAATTAAACACTGATATACTGCATACAAAATTACGCTTTCGCAAAATTCCAAAGGCAAACTATCTTCGTCGTCTTGATAAATATTTTCAATATAAGGAAGAACAACGGTTTCCCAGCTTTCAAGCTTAACGTATTGACAAATACTTAGAAGATTAAAGTTTGGTGATGTGTTTAATCCTGTAAGCAATATCCGGTTGTTGTTTTTACTTATTTTGATATTATTATCACTCCAAACTTTCTCAAGACTAAAGGTTGGTTTGATTACGCTTGAAAAATTCCAACTATGCATCTGACCGCTAAAAAATTCGTATTTAGCCAATTTCCTTACTGCCCTTCGCCACTCGACATTGGGGTTACCAAAATCGGGTAGAAATTTATAAATCAAATATAGAACTTCTATGTCGATAACATCATCGGGTATGGGAATAACAAAAACATCCACTGTAATTCTATTATACGGGTCGTTTAATTTATATCTTGGCTCCAGGTGGACTGGTGTAATGGTATATTCCGAAATACGTGAAAATCTATATGGTAGTATAGACAAAATTTGGCGCTGAATCTCGTGTCTAGCTTTGTTGATATATGTTAATATATCCATATCACTAAACACGTTGGACACAACGAATCTTTGTAACCTACTTTTAACTTCGTTTATATATTCGCTAGCTTTCATATCCTTTCATATTGCGTCTGATTTTTCTAATTACACGAGGCAAATTTTTCTTTTTGCCCGAAATTGTTGGTTTTTTGGATTTAATTATCACTATTGTTCCACCTTTGGTTTTGGGCATCTTTTTAACCGATTTAATGACTTTATTAATCACTTTTTGAACCGCAGAGTCTACTTGATCCATTGCAGCTAATTGATCTTTCATTATCTCATTAAATAAGCTTTTTTTGCGTGCCATAGTTTCTCCTTATTTTTGTTTCTTACCTGAATTTGGGATATATATATTTCCTTTTATTACTTGCTCGGTCTTTTGTTCTGGTTCACTTACCACTGGGGGTGTCGGAGGAACAAAAGAATTGATAACCCTTGACTCTGATTTTCTCTTTGCTTGGATAAAATTAATAACTTCGGCAAATTTATTGTTAACACTTTGCACCACCGTTGATAAAACATCAACCAAACCAATCCTAATCAAAAGTTTTTCCAAGGTAAGGTTTTGTAGTAAGTCAAGCGCAAAGAAAGGCACCGGAACAACTTCGTTGGGATCATCGCTTATCGGTGGATGAACATAGCACTCCAACTCCCCATCAACAGGAAAAACATTGGGTTTATAGTATCCTTGTGGTATTATCCCTTGGTAATCATTGTTGGGGTAAATATAAATACAAAATCTTGTGCTATCACCCGGCACACCCCATATGGTATATACAGGTTTAAATATTGTTCCAAGGTTCCAAGAATGATTTTCTACCCAATTTCCAACATAGGCAAACTCTTTGGGATCCACATACCTCGCCTCACGCACTATTGCTGGCTTGGGTGGTAACGAAATCAAATCCATCATATATACAACCAAGCGGATTGGTCGTATAAACTCTCGGGGTAAAACAAACTTATGAACGACGTTTCTGATTTTAGTTACAAATTGGTTATCAAAATATGGGATAAGTTTAAAGTATATTTCACGGACAGATAGTTTAATGGCGTCTAAGACCGTAAGATAATCAAAGTTATAATTTACTCTTAGACCAACCAACATTTGAAGAACTTCATCTACCAGCTGCTTGTTGGTTTTGTTGCTGTATGTAACCATCTATATTACCCAACATATTAATTGGAACAGTTTGATTATCAAAGTAAATTTCACCCCTATGAATTTCACCAACATCAAGGTCGATTAGATATTCAGCAGCAATTGTTATAACTTTTAAGTGGTATTCTGGAGCGATAGCTAAATCTGTTACATTTGATGGGTCTTGGCTTTGTCCGGGAAGAAGCTTCTGTATTCTTGCACGAAATCTTGGTGGTGTTTCTACATACAAGATTTCAATAGCATCGTTATCCGGATCATCGGCGTTAAAATAAACCCTATGTTGGAATCGTGGTGTCCAAAACCTTTGTGTGGTATCTTCGTTATATCCACTGGTTTCAATTGTAAAATAGGCTGTCCGGGGAAATCCATCTCCAAATCTTAATGTATTAATACCAAGTGGGGAGGATGGTTGCATAGGAAACATTGAGTTATATGTATGTCTGGGAAGATATGTTGCTTTAATTCCAACCGCTCTTCCAGTGGAAAACACCGCTGGATAAATCCTTCCACCAAGAATATGGAAAATATTGGCGGGGATTAAATTAAGATCGGTAATTGTTTCACCCGATTTACACATTGCGCTTCTTTTTACCAATGGTCTATAACATCTATCGTCTTGTGTTCTAATAGCTTGTTGGAGCACAAAAAGCTGGGCTCGATTTACAGCTTCCTCGATAAGCTCAATATCCCAAAAATAGTCCCGTGATTCATCTAAAAACATTCTTATACCGGTAATTACCTCTTTGGCTGTCATAAATTTGCTCCAAAGTTTTGGGTTATGTTAAACAATCCCTCTGGTTTACCCATAATCAGAGCATCAACGAATCTTTTAAATGTTTTATAGTTGCGGGAATTTTGGGTTTCTTTAAAACCCAACAAAATCATCGCAAATGGAATTATAGCATTATCAAAAACATACAAAGGAAATTCAAGAGAATAATCAGCGTCTGGGTTATCTGGAAACTGCTCTGGTTGTTTATAATAATAAAACTCACCCCAAGGGTTTATTATGTTTCTGTAGCGAAAAATGACTTGGTTATTTATAATAAGTATAGCTGCTTTGTTTGTATCGATATTATCATAGGCTTGCCCATTTATAAATATTTGAGCCATAAACAAATTATTTTCGTCAGGTCCAACTCGACCGCTTATTATCCAGCCAAAGTCATTTGGTAAAACGGGTGTTCTTGTGGGGGAAACGCCTCTTATTAATCCCCTTAGTTCACCATGAAGGCGCATTTTAATTGCATAATCGAAGTAGGTATTTATAGCCTGCCGAATCGCAAATGTTATTTCTGTGTCACTGTAAAACTGACCCTTTTGGGTGTCGGTTTCAACATCCTTTAAACCCTTTCGAACAATTCTTATTACATCTCGAACAAGCATTTTAACCCATACCTGTAAGCTTCCGTATTATTTCTTCTCTGATGTTATCGGTTGATGGGGAACTAGCCAAACCCTGTTCACCTACTATTTCGGGCGGGACTGGTAATCCACCCTCCATTAAACCTGGAGGTGGTCCTCCTGGTATACCCTCGAAGGGTTCGCCACCTATTTCGGGGGGGTATCGGGGGATTATTTGGTGAGGGCGGTGGCACTTCAGCTGGTTGACCACCTCCAATATTTAATGGAGGATATGGTGGATTAACTTGTTTAAGTTGATTATTTTGAGCCTGAATTCCTATCATTAAACTTGCCAGAAGTTGCATTTGTTGTTGAAGTTGGGCTCTTGCTTGTTCGAGCAACGCAGTTTGTTGTGCGGTGAATTCTTTATCTCTGGCAACATTTTCTTTCTCTTTTTGCCAGAAACCAACGGTTTTGCCAAGATTAAAGAAAATATTAGCTATATTTTCTTTTTCAGATTTTTTATTCAAGATTGGCAAACCATTAACAAGTTCCATATCACAATTCTCCTACCCTAAAATCATCAATATTATAAGTAAGCATTTCCTGATCTTTTTTGAATTTCTGAATCACCCAATCTGGAAATTTTTCCTTCCAGATAAACTCACCAACTAATCCCGAGTTATCAAGAAACTCGATTATCTCGGGATTAGAAGTTGTAAAACGATGATTTTGGAATTGAATATATCGGTCCTCATCTAAAAACACCATCGTGTTTCTTTGGAGCGATAAATATGTAACTTCTTGAACCTCTGTGTTTTCCCCCTCTGCTTTTTCAAGTGGGGGGAAGCGTCCATCTGTTATATTATAAGATGGACGCACTTTTCTTTATCTTTACC
>VSSL01000371.1_pt1 | contig 13365 bp, 8 predicted proteins | sample 4557531 | NCBI WGS metagenome assembly VSSL01 (sample SAMN10986726, study PRJNA523729) | hot springs metagenome | isolation source: hot springs | place: India:Timba, Gujarat | collected 2018-05-31 | reverse complement strand
TTTGTACCATCTTTTTTAATGCCTCGGAAAATTGCAAAAAAGTTCTATGTCCACCAATTTAGTGCAATCGAACCATAAAAAGAAATCCAATCGAACTTATCATTTTTAATTTTCTGGAATGAACATTCTTAACAAGGTTCGATTCAAAAGATTTTTCGATTTTCAAACCAGTAAATTTTTCGATTGCTGGATTGGCATCGACGAAAAGATAATCAATTGGTTTACCTTCATCATCAAGAATAATTTTATGGTGGGCAAAACCAATTGGAGATTTGTATATGATATCTTTGTAAATTTCTATGTTTTCTGCTTCCATAAGTGCGAAGTATAAAAACAAAATTAAAAAATTAATTTTTAAAATTTCCAGTACAAAAAAAATTATTTTTTGTAACTTTTTTAAGAAAAATTTGTTAAATTTTGATGTTTTTTTTGAGGTAAATTATGAAAAAATTATTTTTATTTGTGGTGGGTTTGTTTTTACTCATCTGCAACAACCTTGCTTTCTCTCAAAAAATTACAGCAGAGCAGTTATTGTTCAATTCTTCGCAAGGACGCGAATTTTGGATTGCCATTCCACCCAACGAAGACGACCGTCAACCAATTGGAAACACTGAGGAAATAGCAATTGAAATTTATGTAACATCTTCCAAAAATTGCTGGGCAACAGTTGAAATACCAGGATTAGGATTAATTAAAACTAAAAAAGTTGAAGCATTTCGAATCACAACTTTTTCGACAGTTACAAATGATTTATTCTGGAACTTAGAAGTCCGAGAAAGCGAAACCCCAACCCCAAAAGCAATTCACGTCTATGGAACAGAACCTATATCTGTCTATGTACTTAACCACAGACATTACACAGCCGATGGCTATCTTGCAATTCCGATTTCTTCCTGTGGAACAGAATACATACACCTTTCCTATTATGACTTCCATGAAGATTTGTACGGAGGTGAATATCGTGGCGGTGGTTTTCTGATTATTCCAAGCGAAAATGGTACAACAGTGCAAATCGAATTAAAAGGACGTGGCCAGGCTATTGGTCAAACAATTGGGGGCCACAGAATTGGAGACAAATGGAAAGTAACTCTCAACAAGGGTGAAGTCTATTGCGTTATGGGTGATGGTGCAACACGAGGTCAATTCGACCTTTCCGGTTCACGTGTCATTTCGAATAAACCAATTGGTTTCATCTCTTTTCATAAAAGAACGCTTATTCCATCCTTTGATTTGTATAACGGAAGAAATATGCTTTGCGAAATGATTCCCCCAGTTCAGGCCTGGGGCAAGAAGTATTATACTGTGGAATTTCAAAGAAAAGGGCGGGGCGATTTCTTCCGTATAATCGCAGCCAGAGACAACACAACTTATACTGTCAAATGGTACGACCTCAAAGATGGACGATTCCTCGGTCAAAGAGGACCCAAATTGTTAAAAAAAGCGGGCGATTTCGATGAATACGAAGAAGTTTTTGTGCCCCAAGGTCAACCCAACACTCTTGAATCAATTAAAGGAACCTCAGTTTGGGAAGCAGACAAACCAGTTCTCGTAATGCAATACTCCTACTCAACAGATTGGGATAATGCTCCAGAATTCGACCCATTTATGATTCTTGTAATCCCAAGAGAACAATATGTACCAAACACAGTGTTTCAAACCCCAGAAGCACAAGCACAATTCCTAACGAACTATTTCAATATAATTGCAGTTGGCGATACCAATGACCCCGAGAACAAGCCTATTAAATCGATTACATTAGATGGCAAACCAATCTGGCAAATCGAGCCAAAATTCATTTTCAACAGAATACCAGGTACCGACCTTTATTGGGCAAAAATTACAGTTAAGCCTGGTTGTCACGTTGTGCGAAGCCAGACAAAATTCGGTGGTTACATCTATGGCTTCAGCGAGGCTGACGGTTATGGTTGGCCTGCTTGCACTGCATTCAACAAAGTTGACGAAACCGACACGCTTCCACCCGAAATATATGTCCAAGAAAATTGTGGAGTTTTCACAATTCGAACCACAGAGCTCAGAAATGGTCAACCCGGGGACGACCCACGTCAAATCGACCAAGGAGTTAGCGATATAGTATTGCTTGATAGTTCATACAATTTTGAGTTAAAATTTATTAATGAATTCAAAACTTTCCCACCATTATATGATTATACATTTATTGTTCAAGTAATCGATAAAAACAAACGCGGAGTTGCATATCTCCAAATTACAGACCGCGCCGGTAACTTTTCGCTCGATACTCTTTATTTCCATCCAGATACACTGGAAATTACCCCAAATCCATTGAACTTTGGTGTGGTTCGGCTTTCTACTTCGAAAACACTTCCAGTCAAAGTTACAAATGCTTCCGATACAACCGAGAAAATACTTGAAATCAAACTTCAACAAGGCACTGTATTTAAAATCGTTAGTGGAAATGTGCCTCCGGAAATCGAACTCCTTCCAAAGGGAGAACATAACCTTGAAGTGGAATATACACCAGCAACAGAGTCCCAAGCCTCAAATTTGTTTGATGTCGATACATTAATTGCAATTACAGACTGTGATACTTTTAAAATTCCAGTTATCGGACAAAGTTTAGCCCCAAGAATTTTGGTCGAAGATTGGAACGCTGGTACCGTAATTGTCAACAAGAAAGTTTGCAAATTGCAACAAACACAAACTGGATTGTTAATACAAAACCCCGGAACTGATACTCTTATTGTAAACGGTATCGAAGGAGTTAAACTTCCATTTTCACTCTCTTCTCCTTATACCCCTGAATTCCCAATTATCATTCCTCCGAAAGGAACAGCATACCTGGAAACACCTTGCTTCGAACCAACAAGTGTCGGACTTTATTCAATAGATGTCATATTACATAGCAACGCACTCAGTGGCGACAGCATTTCCAATTGGCAAGGCATTGGTGTTCAACCAGGACCTTACATTACTAATTATGATTGGCAAAGAAGACGAGTCGGGACCTCAAACGAAGGCAAAGTTTACTTAAAAAATGGCGGCAGTTCAAAGGTTAGAGTTACCGATATAAAACTTGGGCAGCCATCTCCTCATTTCCGAATCAAACCCGGCGGAATAAATCCACAACCTTCTCCATCTACACCTATCGATTTAATGCCCGATACCAGTAGCACAGGTGTTACACAAATTGAAATCACAGTTCTTTACGAACCACAAGACGAATTCGACCACAACAATACCGTCGTCCCAGAATTTCATCCAGATGATATGATTGAACCTGGTTCCGTTGTTGGCACTTTACACGGTTACGGCTATCTACCAAAAATAGAAGTAAAGGGATATGAATTCCTTCCCCCAGTACTCGTTGGAACACAACATCCCGACATCGGAAAGGTTGTCATCAAATCTACGAGTCAATCGGCTGACTTGTTTGTCCAATCTATAAACTGGAACCAGAATACTTTAAACGAATTTGAGTGGGTAACTCCACCGCCAACTAATATCGTAATCCCTAAAGGTGATTCTCTTGTTCTTCCCGTTCGCTTCACTCCAAAGCAAATTAATAAACGCACTGCAATGGTCGATGTAATTAACGACGCTGCACCAGCGCCAGACTCAATCATTACTACCACCACAGATGTTATTGGTTATGGAATTGAAAAAGGAATTGTAGTAGATTCAATAAACTATGGCTTCGTGCTTTTGTGCGATGAACCAGTTAAAGAATTCACAATAAGAAACACAAGTTCAACATCTTTTGCCACTATCGATAGCATTAAATTTGCATTTGGAGATTTTTCAAACTTCGAAATTATCAAAACTGTTTTTCCAATCCTCATTCCAGAGTTAAGTTCTGTAAAAATTCCAGTCAAATTTACTCCCAACAAGGTTGGCAATTTCCGTGCTGTGCTAAGAGTTTACAGCGATGTTGGAAACAATTACTTTGTAGAACTTGTGGGAATTGGCTACAATGTACCAGTTCAATTGACTTTAAGAGATTTGGACGCAGACTTGAATTTAGGTCCGGGTAATATTGTAACACTTATTACTTATGCAAAATCAAATAATTGGAAAGATGCAAATGTAACTGCTTTCGAGTTTGATATCATCCATAAAACAGATTGGTTCCAATCCAGTTCGATTGAGCGTGGAGATATTCTTGATAATACCTGGAATGTAACTGCTACGCAAGCAAAATTAGACGACATTTACTCAAAAATCCATATTTCTGCTTCTGGAACTACTCCAATAAGCCGTGATGGTGAATTGGTTCGTCCAAATATCTTGCTTTTACTTACTGATGCAAAACAATTCAATCCTTACATTAGTAACATTACATTCCACGAAAGAGACAAGTGTATCGTCCCAACCGGTGATACCTCCCGAATCGTTCTTAACACTTGCGTAATCGACATTCGTGCTGTTGCTATTGCACTAACGGGATACTTCCTCGAGGTAAAGCAAAATCCAGTTGTCGATGATAATCTAACAATCAATTTGGGCGTTAGTTTTGATGCAAATACAAAAGTGGAACTTGTAAATCTTACAAGTGGAGCTATAATCCCATTGATTAACGATTATCTAAAAGAAGGTGTTTACGAAGTAGTTGTCTCAACAAAAGAAATCGCTTCTGGCGTTTACGCGCTTCGAATGATAAGCGGAAGTTTCACCCATACCACTAAGGTAATTATTGCCAAGTAATAATTTTAATCAAATAAAACAAGGGGTCACTCAATGTGACCCCTTGATTTTTGTATTTTATTCTGAACTAAAGAGTTAAAGTCATTGCCAAGTTAAAATTAAAACCCGGTTGTGGATAGCCCCAATCTGAGTAATAAAGAACATCGAAAAGGTTTTTTACGCTTGCAGAAAATGTAAGATTTGAGTTGACTTTGAAAGAACCCGCAAAGTTTACAAGTCCGTAATTTGGTAATTCAAAATATTGTTTCTTATCAGAATTATAAGCATATTGATTGTAATATCCTAAATATTGAATTTCAAAAGTAACACCAAAATTGAAAGAACGAATAATTTTAATGTTGGTCAAGTATTTTGGACGCAGAGGCATAATTTGACTATTTGCACTCGGAGTTTTATTTTCGGCTTCTTGATAATTCAAACCAAAGAAGAAATCAAAATCGTAAAAAGTAAGGTTTCCACTAAATTCAATGCCTTTAAATAAAACTTTGCCATAATTTACAAACTGACGACTTTTATCTTCGAGGACAATGATGTCGATAAGATTTCTGACATCATTGTAGTAAAGCGATGCTCTAAAATTAATATCTTCCAAAGGCTTAACGCTAACCCCCAACTCGTACAAGTTGGCAAATTCAGACTTTAAGTTTGGATTTGGCTTGTTTGCTCCTAAAACTTCGGCATAGAGTTCCTTCAAGGTTGGAAAACGACTTTTGTGAGCAAAATTAGCATAAACATTGTACACTTCAGATGAATAATTAGCACCAACTTGATAGTTCAGGAAAGAAATTGATTTTTTGTGTTCGGTTTCACCAATATCATTGGGTTTAAGGTAATCCAAGTTAAAACCAACAATTCCGCCGAAATTTTTGTAGGAAAGATTTTGTTCGAACGATAAAGAAGCAAGTTCGGATTGAAATGTTTTCCAGGGTTGAGAATAATTAGATTGCTGGTCTTGGGTTTCACGGTCGTACCTTATTCCAATCTTTGTCAAATTTGATTCTAACAATCTCAATTCAAAAATCGAGGAAAATCCAATTTTTTTGTTTGATTGAGTAGAATGGAAAGACAAATTTGTCAATTGTGTTGAATAGGTCGAGTCGTCGTAAGAGTCGATAACATTATAAAAGTTCGTAAAATAAATGTTAGTTTTCGAAAAAACGCTTTCGTTTGGCGAATATGCAAAGGCGTAATTTAGTAGGATATTACGAAACTCTGGCATTTTCCAAAATCTTTTCCTAGTCGCTTCGATATTAACTGGAATTCCCCTGTCTCCAGTGTTAAAAAAAATTGTAAAGTTATGCAAAAAAGTTCGACTGATGGGATTAACTACCTTGAAGAATAATGAATAGGTTTTCGAATAACTATTGTCAATTCTGTCAAAATTACTCAAATTTCTAGACGTGTTGAAATTGTCGAGTCCAATATAATCAAGATTGGATATAAAGTAGAAATTCGAAAGTCTCTGATTTAACTTTACCCCAAAATTTTTGGAAACATTACCCAATTCCCCTTTTACTTCAATCAAATTCTTTCTGAAATTGTTTTCTGTAATTAAATTAATTGAACCAGCAAGATTATTCGCACCATAAAGCAAGGAACTTAACCCTTTCGAAACTGAAACTTTTGATATGGAAGATGTAGGAAATTGATATAAATCAACCATCCCATCGTATTGAGTAACAATTGGAATGCCATCCAGAAAAATACCAACTTGCCGTTGGTCGAATCCTCGCATTCGAAAGTAGCCTTCGTTCTTTGAATTTCTTCGTGAATCGAAACCCAGTATGTCGTTTAACAATAAATCCACAGATTTGTATTTTAAGAGATGAAAATCACTTAAATCAAACTCTTGTGCTGCACTGCTTTTACTCAACTGCTCATCTTCAGAAAGAACCACAACTTCATTTGTTTTGTACAATTTTAATGTATCAACACAAAAAAGATTGAATGGCTCTGCAAGAAGAATCAAAATAAATATTAATATTCCTACCATTTCAATTAAATTTTTGTTTACAATAATTACTAATCATTAAAACGACGCTGCAAGAGCAATTGACATAAGTTTACTTTTTTCGGTATCTGCACGAGAAGTTAGAACAATTGGCACCATAGCCCCGAGGATAATCGCAGCAACAACTCCGCCAGCAAAATATGTAAAACTTTTGTAAAGTGCATTTCCAGTTTCGATTTCTGGGGCTACGAGCAAATCCGCATCGCCAGCAACAGGACTAACAATTCCTTTATGCTCGGCTGCTTCTTTCGAAACAGCATTGTCGAAGGCAAGCGGTCCATCAATTATGCAATTCTTGATTTGCCCCCGCCGATTCATCATTGTTATCAATGCTGCATCAATTGTTGCTTGCATCTTGGGATTGACATTTTCGACAGCCGCAAGCAACGCTACTTTTGGATTTTCAATACCCAATCTTCGCAATAAATCGACGCTGTTTTGAACAATTGAGACTTTTTCTTCTAGATTTGGTGCAATGTTCTGAGCAGCATCAGTCAAACCAATTAATTTGTGATATGCGGGGATTTCAAACACACCAATGTGACTTAACAAATTTCCAGTTCGAAGTCCAATTTCTTTATCCAAAATTGCACGCAAGTAATCCGCAGTATTTACAAGCCCTTTCATAATAATTTGTGCCTTGCCTTCGCGAACCATTTGAACCGCAATTCTTGCAGATTTCGCTGGATTGCTTTCTTCAATAAATTCATATTTTTCAATATCAAACCCAATTTGATTTGCTAAGTCTTTTGTTTTCGACAGGTTGCCAACTAATATTGGTTCAACTATTCCAATGTCCGTTGCTTGTTTCAAAGCCAGAAGGACTTGTTCATCTTCTGATGCTGCAACAGCAATTTTCTTCTTTGGCTTACTTAATGCTATTTCAACTAAATTTTCAAGTTTGTTTAATTCCATTTCAACTCCTTTCAGTCTAAAGGACCAATTTCTTTTTCAACTTCTTCAAGAATTTCGCAACTTTTTACCAATTCTTTCATTTTGTTATGGTCTGGATATAATGGTCTATCCACTTCGAGGAAATCGACATATTTTCGGACAACTTTGCGAGCGGTTTCGACGCCTCTTCCAACTTTGAACTTCCTAATGTCGAGGGCTTGGGAAGCAGCCATAAATTCGATACCCAGGACACCATAAGCGTTTTCAAGAATTTGCGCATTTTTCAAAGCAGTGTTCATTCCCATTGAAACGAAATCTTCTTGGTCAGCAGCAGCAGGTATCGATTGAATAGACGCGGGAACCGAAAGTATCCTTTGCTCGACAATAAGGGTATCGGCAGTGTATTGGCTAAGCATAAGCCCAGAATAAAATCCTGGATTCAGGCTTAAAAATGCTGGCAAACCTTGACTAAGTGCGGGATTCAATAATCTATTCAATCGTCTCTCCGAAAGAACGCTTACCATTGTAACGCTTGCTCCTACAAAATCCATAGGCAAAGAAATCGGCGTCCCCTGGAAATTTGCACCAGTAAGGGTCAAATTGTCTTCCACGACGAAAATGGGATTGTCGCCAACTCCATTGAGTTCAATTTCAACTTGCTTCCAAGCATATTCAATTGCATCGCGTGCGGCACCAATGACTTGCGGCGTCGAACGCATCGAATATGCATCCTGTACTTTGGTTTTAACTTTTCCAGAGACCAAATCGCTCCCTTCAATGCATTTCATAATTGCTCGGGCGCTTTTTATTGCTCCTTCAAATCCACGAAGTTTGTGTACACGTTCATCGTACGGTTTCAAGTTAGCAAGTAAGGCTTCGAGGCTCATCGCAGCAGCAATTTCTGCTTGCTTAATCCAGCGTTTAATATCCCAAAGTTGTAATGCACTTATCGCTGTTATGAAATTTGAACCATTAATGGTGGCAAGTCCATCTCTTGCTTGCAACCCAGGTATTTTGATGCCCGCCCGCTCGAAAGCAACTCGACCTGGCAATCGCTCGCCATTGTAAAATGCTTCGCCTTCGCCCATCATCAGCAAGGCAATCTGGGACATCGGTGCAAGGTCGCCGCAAGCACCAACAGAACCTTTCGTACAAACTACGGGAATTACATTTTTATTTAGCATTTCAACTAATGTTAAAGTAATTTCTGGACGACAAGCAGAATACCCTTTTGCGTGAACGTTGATTCTGCTTGCAATTGCCCCGCGAACCCACTCGATTGGCATTGGCTCGCCAATTCCAGCAGAATGATTATAAATCAAGTATTTTTGAAACTCACGGACTTGCTCGTCGGAAAGTACGATTTCCGAAAATTCACCTATACCAGTGTTCGTTCCGTACATCACCTCACGAGCAGCAAGTTTTCGCTCAAGCATTTCGCGACAGGCTTTGATTCTATTAAGCGAATCCTCTGCTAATTCAACTTTTTCTCCATATCTTGCTATTTTTACAAGTTTTTCAATTGTTAAACTCTTACCATCAAGAACTATAGCCATTTCAATCTCCTAAAAAAGACAAAATTACGAATAATGATAAAATGAATTGATTTGGGTACTCGGTTTGTATTTTATTCGTTTTTAAATTGTTGCTCGTATTCTCGGATTATTTGAAGGCTAGCGCTTGTACCAATTCGAGCAACTCCAAGATTTATAAAATTGTATACTTGTTCAAGAGTGCGGATTCCGCCAGAAGCCTTTATCTTCGTGTTACCAGAAAGGTTTTCGCGAATTATCTTCACATCATCGTAACTTGCACCCCGCGATAGTATCCCAGTAGAAGTCTTTACAAAGTCCACACCAATATCACAAAGCAAGCGAGTTGCAAGAGCAATTTCTTCGGGTTGTAGAAATCCTGTTTCGATAATAACTTTCAACTTGACATTACTCGCTCGGCAGATTTCCAAAGAATCTGATATTTCTTTTTCGACGAGCCCATAATCTTTATTTAAAAATGCGGGAAGGTTCATAACAATATCAATTTCGTCCAACGAAGTTTTTACCAAATTTTCGACTTCGGCAACTTTGGATTTAAGAAGTGAACTACCATAAGGGAAATCTACAACAGAAACAACCCGTACAGAAGTAGTTTTCAATTTCGACACTGCAAAAGGAACGTAATACGGTTGCAAGCAAACCGCAAAGAACCCATTTTCCACTGCTTCATTACAGAACTCTTCGACCTCGGCAAAACTAAGATTATTCTTCAAGTTAGTATGGTCGAAATATTTTGCAAAATTTTGAATTTCATTCATATTCAAACTCCTCTCCTAATATACCTGGCAATTCAAATTGATGGGATTTAAAAATAGAAAACATTTGGTCGGAAGATATTATTATCTCTGCAAATTTTTTCCTGTCGAAATTGAAAGCAAAATCAATTCGTATAATACCAAGTTTCCCCGAGGTTTTATCATTGTGAATGCGAAAACCAAAACCAGCGGAATTTCGCCACCGTGATTTGAAAATTTCGGTATTTTGGTTCCAAACAGTCCCACCATCGTAGAACAAAACGCCTGAAAATTGAAATATCCAAAAGTGAACATTCGGGAAAAATCTAAATTCAAAATTCGCAACCAGACGATTGTCGCCAGCCAACTCGTTAAGAGTATAACCTCGAAGATAATGTTTGTCATCAAGCAAAAGTTGACGAACACCACGCCAATTCCACACCGTTTGTTGCTTGACTTGTGTTGCAAACAGAATATTGTCATTAAAACGATAGTACATCAAACCCAAAAATTCTTGGTAAGTATTGAATCCTATGGAATTTGCAAAGGCGCTTCCTCCCGCCAAACGGCCAAAAAGGTACACTCGTTCATCTGGTGAAAGATAGGACTTTTCGCCTACACCGGCAAGATAAAAAGCATCCGTTCCGTTTGTATCGATTTTAAATGTTCGTCCAAGAACTGCACTCCCCCAGCCACCGACAACTATATCTTCCGTTAAAAAAGTATTTAATTTATCACTTTTATAAAAGTTCTCGGATATAGAAGAGAATGCAACAAATATTCTACCAGAATTGTCAAATGCACGGGTATATGTTTGCGCTCCACGAATAACTTTCCTCACATCAAGCAACCCCGAGATGAATAACCTATCTTCCTTAAACCAACTGTGCGAGTACCAAATTGTTCCACCTTTTTTCGTAAAAAATTCATTTTCTGGTATTGACCGTTGCCAGTAAATAGTAAATCGTTGCCAAAATTATTAACGATAGTCGCTCCAAAGGAATTCTTTGTCTGTCGAGAGAAAAATGGCTTCCAAAAGGAAAGATTATGTAAAGTCCGAAATCGGTTAATGAAGAATTCATATTTGATCGAAAAATCGGAACGGAAAAGTCTTCGTTGGTACAACTTTGCGCGCACTTGCATTCGGGTGTCGTTTTCGCTACGGTAAAGAAATTCGGGTACAATTGTTGTCCCAGTGCCAAGAAAATTCAACTCTTCTATTCGGAAGCCAAGACGATAGGCTTCTCCACCAGTACCAAAAAGCAAAGAGGGATTTGTCGACCAACGATCTTTGGTAACTACATAAACATTGCAATTCAGTGGATCTAATGAATCGATTGTTATTTCGACACGAGAAAACAAGTTCATCGAGCGAAGGTTCTTTTCTGTTTCGAGCAATATATTATCATCAATAATATCACCTCTTGAAAACAGCAGTTCGTCCTCAATTACATATTGGCGAGTTAGAAAATGCAAGGAATTAGCAAGTTTTGCAGCAAAAAACCAATCTTTGCTAGTAGAATCAAACACATTTAAACGTTCAATAAAAATGTCGTTTACCCTAAATTGTGAGAAAGCGAAATTTGTAGATAGTAGAAACAACGCAAGCAAAAAACTAATACGAGCGAACATTAATCTTATCGAGTAAATACTTCAACATCTTGGTGCCCTGGTTCCTTGATAAATTATCTAAAGCATTGCTTGCTTTCTCGAAATATGAATTAATCGTTTCTTGAACGTCGTTAAAAACGTCAAGTCTTTCGAAGAGTTCAACAAATTCGGGTATCAATTCCTTTGGGATTTCACCAGGGGAATAAAGTCTTTCCAAAAGTGACTTATCCTTTTCAAGTTTCGCCCGCTCGAATGCCATCAAAACCATTAATGTTTTTTCTTCTCCAGGATGTCATTCCCAATTCTTTTGCCAAGTTTCATATCTGTTGCCTTCAAATCGAGATAGTCGTCTTGAAGTTGAAACGCAATTCCAAGGTTCAATCCAAATTCTTTTAGGTTTTCTAAATCATCCTCAATCGCTCCAGCACAAAGCCCCCCAAGTACCAGGCTAGTTTGTATTACAGCAGAGGTCTTCTTTCTCACCATATGAAAATAATCGTCGGTAGTAACATCCTTTCTGTTATTAAACAACATATCGAGCGCTTGTCCTTCGCATACTTCAATGTAACCGTATGCAAATTGTTCGATGATTTTACCAAAGTTAGTGTAGTTTGAATAAGTCGCTAAAACTTCCAAAGCAAGCCCGACCATTGCATCGCCAGAAAGAATCGCTGTTGGCAAATCCCATTTTAAATGAATAGTTGTTTTGCCCCTTCTCAAAGGGGAATTGTCCATTATATCGTCGTGAACGAGTGTGAAATTATGCATTATCTCGACAGCAACTGCTGCATCAACAGACTCGAACGGGTCTCCCCCAGTAGCCTCGCAAGCCAACATACAAAGCAAAGGACGAATTCTTTTTCCACCGTCAAGTAAAATATACTCAATTGGAGAATAAAGGTTGTTGGGTTCTCTTTTTTGGACTAATTCAGAAAGTCTGTTTTCGATTAATGTTTGATAATAACTCAAAGTCGAATCGTAATCTTCCATCATTTAACCCTAATATAGTATTTACCAGGTAATTGTCTGATTAAACCCTTAAATTCTAAATTTAATAGTCGAAATAGTAGATCTGAAATATCAATATTCAACTCGTCTGCAAGAACATCGATATGCTTGGGTTCGCTTGAAATAGCATTGTAAATACCACTATCGAGGCTATCCTCGAACTCCACTTCGTTTTCATTTTCAGAAAAAAGTTTTGGTTCTTCCGCCAGTCCAAGTTCGTATAACACTTCCTCTGGCGAGGATACCAATTTAGCAAAATTGTTTTTTATCAAATAGTTTGTTCCTCTACTCTTGGGGGAATTAACATTGCCTGGAACAGCAAAGACGTCCCTGTTTTGGTCGAAAGCAAAGCGAGCAGTAATCATTGCTCCACCCTTGATGTCGCTTTCAACCACCACAGTCGCAACAGAAATTCCGCTAATGATTCTGTTTCTTTGCGGAAAATATGCAGGTAAGGCTTTTGTTCCAAATTTATATTCAGTGATGATTGCCCCATTTGATTCAACAATTTGATCAACTAATTTTCTTGTAACACTAACCGCAACGCAATCCAAACCACAGGCAAGTATGCCATATGTCGTTCCGTTAGAATTTATAGCAGTTTCGTGGCAGATAGAGTCGATTCCAAAAGCAAGCCCGCTTGTTACAATTATTCCTCGTTCAACAAATTTACGTGCAAATTCCTCTGCAACGAGTTTTCCATAATGAGTATTTTTCCGTGTACCAACCATAGAAATTGAAAGACCATCGGGGTCAACATTTCCTTTCACGAATAATACTAGGGGCGGGTATTGAATTTCTCTGAGCCTTTTTGGGTATTCGTCGTCCCAGTAACTAATAATTTTCGACACCGAAATTTTCTGCCTTGAAAATT
>VSSL01000370.1_pt1 | contig 13411 bp, 12 predicted proteins | sample 4557531 | NCBI WGS metagenome assembly VSSL01 (sample SAMN10986726, study PRJNA523729) | hot springs metagenome | isolation source: hot springs | place: India:Timba, Gujarat | collected 2018-05-31 | reverse complement strand
GTCGGATTACCTGTTTGTTGAGCGCGCATACAACGAGAACAACGAGCCGATACTGGAAGCGGAGTATTGGGGCTATGATGACAAGCAAATGCCCGAAAGGGGAGGCATGGATTGCGCAGCTGGACGCTGTGGGCAATGTGGTTCAGACATGGACGTGGGGTAGCGCAGGATGGGATACCATCGGAGCCGCCGTGTGGAGCCGTCGGGAGCCGGGTGTCTTCTACGTGGTAGGCGCTACAACGGGTGACCTGTTCGGCACACACGCAGGCGATACCGACATCTTCGTGGCGAAGGTGAGGTGGTAGTAGCGCTACGATAGATATCAACGCCTGGCGCAAGAACCCCAACTACCAGCCGCCCTGGGTGAAGGGAGAGGAGTAGCCCCGCCTATACTCCCCGACCCACTGCCTGTGCGATGGCGCGCACCTCTACCATCAACTGCTGGAAGTTGTCGAAGGTAAGCGATTGCGCGCCGTCTTTCAACGCCTGATCGGGGTGCGGGTGCACCTCGATAATCAGCCCATCCGCCCCAGCGGCGATGGCGGCGCGGCTCATGGCGGTCACCAGACTCCACTTGCCTGTGCCCTGACTGGGGTCCACAATCACCGGCAGATGCGACTCCTGCTTCACCACAGCTACAGCGGAAAGGTCTAACGTGTTGCGCGTGGCGGTTTCGAAGGTGCGGATGCCGCGCTCGCACAGCACCACGTTTTCATTACCGCCCTTCATGATGTATTCCGCCGCCATCAGCCACTCGTCGATTCGCGCCCACATGCCTCGCTTCAGCAACACCGGGTGACGCGTTTTGCCCACTTCGCGCAGCAGGTCGTAGTTCTGCATGTTGCGCGTGCCGATTTGCAGCATATCCGCGTACCGGCATACCAGCTCCACGTTGCGCGGGTCCATTACCTCAGTCACCACTGGCAAGCCGGTTTCCGCACGCGCCTCCGCCAGTATCTTCAGCCCTTCTACGCCTAACCCCTGGAACGAGTAGGGCGAGGTGCTGGGTTTGTACGCGCCGCCGCGCAGCATGTGTGCCCCGGCTTCTTTGACAGCTCGGGCGGTGGAAAGCGTTTGCTCGGGGGTCTCCACCGTGCAGGGACCCGCCATGATGCATACCTGTTGCCCACCGATGGATACCTTGCCCCCCACCGTGACTACCGTGCCTTCCGGACGGTACGCCTTCGCCGCCAGCTTGTACGGGGCGAGGATGGTAATCACTCGCTCCACGAAGGGTAGAGCCTCGAACTGCTCCACCAGGTTGGGTTTCTCCTCTTCGGGCACACCCACCGCGCCGATGACCGTCTTCTCCACGCCGTAGATGGGGTGCGCCTGATATCCGCCGTCCTGCAGCTTGGATGTAATCAGAGCAATCTGTTCTGGGGTGGCGCTTTTGTCCAGAACGATAATCATGCCTGCAAAACCTCCTCTAACGCACAGATGAATCTTTCGTTTTCTTCGGGCTTGCCGGTGGTGATACGCAGGTAGGTGGGCAAGCCGAAGATATGCCCGGTGCGCACGATAACGCCCTTGCGCAGCAACGCCTGAAACACCGGCTGGCTGTCGCGTCTCACGTCCACCATCACGCAATTCGCCTCACTGCGCACGTAGCGCAAGCCCAGCCGATCGAAGTGCTGGTAAAAGTACTCCAGACCCTGTCGGTTCAGCTCCACCGCACGGCGCAAGTGCTCCTGGTCCTGCAACGCGGCGAGCGCAGCGGCTTGCGCCACGCTGTTGACGTTGAACGGCTCGCGCACGCGGTTCATGGCGTCGATGATGTCCGCTCGCGCAATGGCGTAGCCCACGCGCAATCCCGCCAGCGCGTACGCCTTCGAAAAAGTGCGCAAGACGATAGCGTTGCGTCCCTCCCGCACATAGCGCAAGGTGTCGGGGTAGTCCGGGCGCGAGACGTATTCCTGATATGCCTGGTCCCACACCACCACCACGTGCTCCGGCAGGGCGTTCATGAACGCTTCTACCTCATCGGCGGTAACGATAGTACCCGTAGGGTTGTTCGGGTTGGCGATGAAGATGAGCTTGGTGCGTTCGTTCACGCACTCCAGAATCGCCGGCAGGTCAAAACGGTGCTCCCGCAGAGGCACGAGGTGTAACGGTGCGTTATTCAGTTTGGCTGCCGCGTCGTAGCGCACGAACGAGGGATGCCCTGTAATCACCTCATCACCCGGGTTCAGGAAGGTCAAGCCAATGTAGTGTATCAGCTCATCCGAGCCGTTGCCGAAGAGCAAGCACTCCGGCGGCATTCCCACATGCTTCGCCACCGCCTGCCGTAGTTCGAAGCAGCTGCCATCAGGATACAGGTTGGCGGAGTGCATCGCTCGCATCGCTGCTTCGATAGCGCGTGGCGATGGACCCAGCGGGTTCTCGTTGGATGCCAGCTTAACCACATGCGTCAGCCCCAGTTCGCGCTTGACCTCCTCAATCGGCTTGCCGGGGCTGTAGGGTTCCAGTTCTAGCACGTTTGGGCGTATCAAAGGCGTACTCATCACACTGTTCCTCGTTTACAAAACGTTATACCAGCATACAAAGGCAAACGCTGGGCAGGACGCCAACTGGCAGCGCCCTGCCCATTAGTCCGGCTTCTGATGCTGTTTTCGCTATCCGGGGGTGCCTTCCACGTCGCCGACGCGCACCTCCACGGCGGCGCGCTCTTCCACACGGTCGATGCGCCCATCACGAATCCACACGATGCGGTCGGAAACGTCCACCATCTTGAGGTCGTGCGTGGCGGAAATGATGGTCACGCCCTGCTCTTTGTTCAGCTGGCGCAGCAGCTCAATAATCTCTTTACCCGTGCGCAGGTCCAGGTTACCCGTCGGCTCGTCCGCCAGAATGATTTGCGGGTTGTTCGCCAGCGCGCGGGCAATAGCCACACGCTGCTGCTGACCGCCTGACAGCTCGCTGGGCTTGTGGTGCAAACGCTCACCCAGTCCTACCAACTTCAGCAGTTCGATGCCCCTGTCAATCGCTTCGTCAGTGGACAACCCACCGAAAATCATCGGCAGAATGACGTTCTCCAACGCGGTCATCACGGGGATGAGGTTAAACGTCTGGAAGATGTAGCCGATGGTGCGGCAGCGCAGGAACGCTAACTCCTGAGCATCCAGCTGCGCCATATCCACATCGTTGATGAACACCGAACCGCTGGTGGGCTTGTCCAGTCCACCAATCATGTTAAACAGGGTGGACTTACCGGAACCGGAGGGTCCCATAATAGACAGGTACTCTCCGCGAACGATGTCCAGCGTCACACCGTTCAGCGCACGCACCACTTGCGTGCCCATCATGTACTCTTTCACCACGTCCTTGCACCGCACGATGTACTCGGTGCCGGTGGCAGTAGTCTGATTGGTCTGTGGCTGAACCGCCATAGATGCACCCCCTTGTTAGACTTCCACGCGCAGTGCGGCAGCTGCGGGCATCCGCGCCGCTACCTGCGCTGGGATAATGGTAGCAACCACTGAAAGCAGTGTACCGATGACTATCGAGATGAGGAGATACAGAAGCACCTCCCCCACGGAAATCCAGCCGAAAACTTTGAAGCCCTCGCTGAACAGCTTGATTAACACCACTGCGAAAACCCCTAAAAACCAGCCGATGACCGAGGCGATAAGCCCTACCAGAGCCGATTCAATAAAGAACAGCTCCACGATAAAGATGTCGTATGCCCCCAGGCACTTCATCGTGCCAATTTCCTTATACCGCTCCGTCACCGACATCAGCATGGCGTTGGTGATGCCTACCAGACAGACCAGCAGGCTCATAATCACCAGCCAGGTCATGCGGTATCTTTCGGAGGGGTCGGTAATCGCCCCCGAGTTGCGCTGAATCATCATTGCTGTCAACACGGAGACGAGGAATGCGATACCCAGGACGGTACCTGCGGCGGTAATCACCGACCGCCAGAAGCGGATACGTACGCTTTGCATACTGATGTGGAACGCCACCCGGAACGGTAATTGCAAGCGTTCTACCTGACGTCCATCTTTCCTCATGCCTTCTTCTTTCCTCCCCGTTTGAACGCCACCAGTCTACGGTCTGCTAACATCTTCAAAAACATGCTTACCGAGGCTTCTACCTCGCGACGGCTCATGCGCGTACGCTTGCACATCTGTTGCACAATGGATTCCACCGTATGCTCGCCGTCGCACAGCTCCCACACCGCCGCGCCCACCTCATCCAGCTGTATGTGGCGCACTGGCGGCAGGCGGAACGCCAGAATCGCCCATCGAATCAACAGACTGCGCTGCTCCACAGGCACTTTGAGCAACAACTCGCCCTCTTCCGTACGCTCCCACTCCAACAGCGGGTTGCGTATCGGGATGGCGGTCAATGCCTCCTGCCGGGATAGAACCGGCTTCGGCTTCACCGCCGGAATGAATTTACCAACAAACTCTCGTACGCCCATAGATGCCATCAATGGCACTGCACGCTATCTACAATCTGCTGGAGCAGCTCCGCCGTCCCTCGATCCACACGCACCGAATAGATGCGATTGCTCGGCTCGCAGTGCCATACTACGCCGCGTATCTCCTCCGGTCGGCGCAGAAGCAGCCTCTCTATCTTCCGACGTAGCCAGACCGTTGGTGCACGGCGCAATCCTGCCAGCTGCACTGACGGATGCCTCTCTACCTCAGCCAACGTGTGCTGCGCCTTCATGCGCTTCCATTCCGTCGCCTGTAGCGCCCACTCTTCCAGCGTCCAGCGTTTCAAGGTCACATCCGCCAACCCCCACCGCTCCACGCTCACTTCGGTGTAGCGGCTGCGGAACTGCAACATCAGGTAGCCCGACATCACCTGCGACTTCACCAGCGCGAACCGCTCCGGCAGTCGGACCACCAGCCCGAGCAGCGCCCACGTCCACCAGCCGTCTTCCGAGTGGTCTTGCAGGGTGTCCAACAACTGGTTCGCCACGTTCACCACGGGGTCGTCCCTGTCGCCGCTCACCTGTGCAATGACCACTCGGCGGCATTGCGGGCACTGTCGGATGAACCCGCGCACTTTGCGGTCGGCACGGTAGTTAAACTCTAACGCGCCTTCCCAGTCCTCCGATGGCTTGATGCGCCCGGTAAAGGGTACTTTGCGCTTCTTCGCCTGGCGCTCCACCATGTTCAGGTAGTCATCCAGTCGCTTGCGTACATTCACCGCCTTCTTCGCCTGCGCCCAGCGCACCTCGGCGACCAGACTACCCGGCGAATCGATGCGCAAATACCCCTCCTTTGCATCGCCTTGAAATCCGGTTACGCTCCAATCGGGAGGTACCCGCAGGCTGACCCCTTGCCATCCCACTATCTGCTCCGGCGCCAGCCCGTGCTTCACGCTATGCTCAGTCCTCGTCCACTACGATTGCTGTTCGGTGCTTTTCTCGGTCTTCGCCGGTGCGGGGTGTGCCGGTTCGTCGTCCAGCACCTCGGAGGTGGCTTTCTTAAACTCGCGCAGGCTCTCGCCTACCGAGCGAGCCAGCTCCGGCAGTCGGCGCGCTCCGAACAGCACGACGATAATGACGATAATCGGTAACGCTTCCTGCCAGCCGAAATACATCTGGATTACCTCACTCATCGAAACTCCTCCACAGCACGTCTGTGCCTCACCTCTATTCTATCACAATCAGTAGGGTAAATACGACACCGACCGCCCGATGATAGCCAGTGCGATAGCCGCCATACCGATAAGCCCCATGCCACAGGAGAATCCTGCCAGCAGCACTGGCGCCCACATACGCCACTGGTCCGAGCCAAAACGGCGGGCGAAGTATCGGTGCCCCAAAATGGTGCCGAACAGCATCGGAATGGTATTGTGCGGCAGCGCGCCAATACCACCCACGAAACCGTAGTAGAACAGCAGGGGCAGTCTCAACGCGGAGAACAGGGCGAACAGCGCGATGCCGCCCGTGAACCCGCCGATGATGTAGTCGGTACGCAACGCTCGCAACAGCCACTGCCCGGTGCTGCTACCCTTCAGGTTAATCTGCTGCCAGAGCGCGTTCATCTGGGCGTGCAGGGGCCAGAACTTCTGCGCATAGGGATATTGCGCGGAGGGTATCTGGCTGGTGTGCCAGAAGAACGCCCAGAACAGGAAGCTCGCCAGCAACACCACAGGCAGCATGAACGCCTCGGCATACAGGATGCTGGTGAAGCGTGTGCCGGTGAGTTCCACCTCGCGGAATCGCTGAGCCGCCCAACCGTGGTCTGCCAGCGGCATCGGGGCGTACCAGATGTCGACGCGGTCGTAACCCGTCTTCAGGATGGTGGCTTCGCGCAGGTACGGGAAGCTCACGCCCTGTCCGGTGAGAGCGATCATACGTGCCGAGATGTAGGAGTTAATCGGCGTCCACACCAGCCCGAAGAAGATGAAAATCCACAGAGGGAACCCTGGCACCAGCTGGTGGGCAATTGTGATGACGCCGATGGTGGCAATCAGCCACGCGCCGATGGCGATGTATATGGTGCTCGCCTTGTCGCCGCGTCCAGCGGGTATTTGCGAGAAGCTGCCGCGATTCGCCACCAGCTGTTTTCGGAAAATCAGCACCCGCACGACGGCTACGATACCGATGAACGCCACCGCCAGCTGCACCCCGATACCCACGCTCAACCAGAAGTTCATGTTCACCGTGAGCGAGGTCTGGATGGTGCTCATGCCCGGGTACCAGTCGGGAAGCAACCCCATCCTCTGCAGAATCGGGTTGGTGAACACCTGACACAGGATGCTGGCGGTCGCGCTACCGATGACGATGGGCGCAGGGATGACAAAGCCGACCAGCACCAACCCGAGGTCGCCCGACAAGCCGGTTAGCGCCGCGGGCAGAATGTGTTCGGTATTCGGCACCAGGTCAAAGAAGGGTATCGGGATGAGCATGAACGCCTTGCCAAACAGCACGCTGGTAAAGATGGGAACCGCCAGATAGAAGAAGCCATACACCAGACCGATAACCGCACCCGTGGAGAACACGCGCCAGCGCCACGACTCCTCTTTGCGTCCGGCTTCTGCCAGAGCAGTCGCGCCTGACGCCGCAACCGGCGCCATCGGGAAAGGCAGTCGCTCCACGTCGTTGGTAATGCGGAACAGCGTGTAGCCCAGGCCCATCCACATCATGCGCCCGAAGATTTCGTTGGTCACCAGCAGCACGATCGGGATGAGCCAGTCGCGGTGGAAGAAGGTGCGGTGCAATATCGCCAGGCTGTCGGGGCGCGGCACCGCCCAGGTGGGAATCTGGTCGGCTATCGGCGTAGCGGGTGGTGACTGGATGAAGTACTGGTTCCATATCAACCAGCCGAATGGACCACCCGACAGACCGATACCACCCGACATCAGCACCGTCAGCGACGACGCCACATAGAACAGAATGTAAATCTCCTGCTTCTTGAGGGGCGCGAACGAACGGCGAGCCACCTCTGCGAACAGCACAATGGTCACCCACTGCGCTGCGGGACCCAATCCCTGCCCCGCGACCAGCCCGAGATACAGCGCGCCGGGCAACATGATGAAGGCAATAAACAGGGTACCGATTGCGGTGCGGACGGTAAACCCCTCTTCAAAACGTTGCCCCGCTTCTACAGATTGTGTTTCCGCGGTTTCACGCGCTAAGGCGATTTCATCCCGGATTGCCAACGGTTTATACCCTCCTTTGACGTTGTTACCTGAGCCACTCTATCACCCGAATCGACAACCCGCAAACAACCACGGACAGGAACACCCACAGGCTGAACCTGCGCCATCGTTCCGTCTTTTCAGATAACGGCAGCACAAAATGCGCCCACAACATCGCTATCAGCGCACCCCAGAAGGGCACCACCAGTGGATGATAGCCCACTGCCTTTGCCCATTCGCCATGCACCAGCGCACAGGTGGCGCGCGTCATACCACAGGTCGGGCACGGTTTCCCCGTAAGCACCCGAAAGGTGCATAGCGCGGGTGCATGTTCCACATACGGCTGCAGGAAATACGCCCCTGCCCACGCTACCCCCAGCGCCGCTGCCAGGAGCAAACTCCGCCACATCATATCCCTCTACGCCATCACTGCAGCGACCACATCGAGCCGAAGGCTGCGATCCACATCAACATCCCAACCGCCCACAGCACCAGCGAGACAATGCCCAGAATGAACCCTGCTTGCGCTAAACCACGTCCCTCTACCGGAGCCAGTCCCTGGTCTATACTCGCCATCTCCTGCTTCCCGATGATAATTGCCGGGATTCCCAGCAACCCGCAACAAATCAGTCCCAGTATCCCCAGCACCAGCGCGGTAGTCGCTTTGCTGCTCGGTCCTCCACCGGTCATGGGGCGGGGCTGCTGGTAGGTATCCGCCGGTGGCACTTCCTGATTCGGGAACAGATAACTCAGCTCTGGCAACAGGCTCGCCCGTATTTGTGTGCCGGTAAACTCGTCCTCCAGCGTGGTATTGGGCGCAATACGCCCTTCACGTACCCACTGCTGCAGGGTGGCGATGTCCGCCGGCCCGTAGCGGTTGCCGTCTTGTGCAATCACAAAGTAGCCCACTTCCGTACCCTCCGAGAGCGCATGTCCTCCTTACAGCCTACGCACCTGTCGCCGGTTGCGTGCTGGGCACGCCAGCGGCTTGCCGCCCATCGGTCTTCTGCAGGTAGCGCTCGCGCTCCTCCTGCCGCAGCGTTCGCCATATCAGGAACTGCTTGCGCAGGGTATTCAGGAAGCGACGGTTCACGCGCTTCCAGTTGGCGATGTCGCCGCTGAGGCGGGTCAGCGTCAGGTGCAGGTCGTACACATCGGGCATGTCGGTGGGCGTGGCTTCGATCTCCACGTTCTGGCTCACGCCCAGGTCAAACGGCGCCACCCACGCCGTACAGGTGATACGGTATGCGGTGCCGCCGTCGTGTTCGTACTCCTCCGCTTTGACCCCCTGTGTGACGAAGTCGCCAATGGAGTACTCCTCGTACGCCTGCAGCCACTCGCTGAGGAACGAGTTCAAGCCCGCCGCCTGCACGCGCGTCACCGAGAAGGGCATGGGGATGCGCCATACGTCGCCCTCCGGCTCCGGCACACGCCAGGTGCGCTCCAGAGCGGGCGTCGCCACTTCCGATGCCTTGCGCGCCGGATAGATGGTGGACCCCAGCACGGTTGCCACCACAATCAGCGTGGAGATGACCGCCGCCATCGACGAGAAGTTCAGGTACAACCCCGGCACGTTCAACCACACAATCGCCTTTGCGCTGAGCTGCCCGAGGAAGTACCCCGTCACCGAGCCGATGATGGCGTATACCATCGCCTCAGCGAGGAACAGCAAGCCGATGTGCGTCGGCGACAAGCCCAGCGAGGAGAAGATGTGTATCTCCTTGACGCGCTCGTATACGCTACTCAACATCGTCTGCAACACGATGAGCGCGGCAATTAGCACGGGAATAACGATGAACTCGATACCCCGCCCCGAGGTCGCCGCCAGCGTGGAGTATCGCCACGTCCTGTCGCCCTGACCGGCGTAGATGTTCAAGCCCAGACGCGGCATCAGCTTGTCCAGCACCACTTTCACCTCATCGGGCGTGGCGAAGGAGATGGCGATGCTGCGAATCTCGCCACCGATGTTCATCAACGTCTTGTACGGGATATAGAAGCAGGCGTCCGGCTCGAGGTGCACGTATTCGCGGAAGCCTGCCTCGCCAGCACCCGCACCCTGTCGCTGCATCTTCTGCATCAGGATGAAGTCTACCGGCGTCAACGGCTCGCGGTCCAGGTCGGTAATCTGCTTAAACTTCTGGCTATCCAGAATGCCGATGACCGTGTAGTCCACGCCGCTGAAGTTCACCTTCGCCTTGCCCACATCCTCCGCCTCGATGCGTAGTTGCTGGGCGATAGCGGTGGGCACGATGGCGACATAGCGGTCACCTTCGCGGAACCAGCGTCCGGCGATGAGTGCCTTCTGCGGTTGGGTAACCTCCGCTTCCGCCGGAGACAAGCCTACCGCCGCCTTCGCATCATACTGGCGGTCGCCGCGACGCAGGCTCAGGAACGATTGCTCCCCAAACGCCGCGCCGAAGAACCACGAACGAGGCGCCACCGCCCTGTCGCGGAACTCATCATGTAGCAAGCGATAGGCAGGTTCCTGTAACGGTTCCCACAGCGCGGTACGGATCATGATACCGTTGTACAGCGGTGTGCCTGGCGCGGGAACCTTGTTGAAGCGCAACACGTTCACGATAGAGGTGAACGACAACACGATAAACGTCAGCAATATCAGCGTAATACTGGTCAACGCGGTGCGCGCCTTGCGTCGGCGCATGTTGGAAACGCCCAGATTGAACGCGGCGAACGCCACGCTCACCCTTCCGATGTCCGCACGGTGGATACCGCTAATCTGGCGGTTCAACTGCTTCAACTGCTCCTCGAACTTGCCGGCCACCATGAAGGTTACCAGCAGAGACAGGGCAAGCATGATGAACGCCAGCAGCACCACGAACAGGTTGCTCACCAGCTGGAACGCCGGGTGTATCTGGCTGAACGCGAAGAACACCAGCAGGAAGATGGTGAACGCGGCGAGCAGCTGGCGCTTCAGGTCGCTGAAGCCGAACAGCAATCGCTCCATGAAGTAGGCAAACGGCATCAACAGGAACATGTAGAAGATGACACCGCGCACCACATCGTTTGCGGTAGCCTGCACGTCGGGATAGGCACGCGCCTCGTAGCCCCATGCAGCGCGAGCGTAGGTGTCGAAGGTAGCGTAGTCCTTGCGCTCCAATGCAGCGCGCGCCTTATCCAGATGCTCCTTCGCCAGACCGTGCAGTTGCTCTAGACCCTCGTTGATAATGCGGAACTGGCGCAGGCGGCTCATGCGCCACTCGTCCAGATTCCACATATCCTCCGCCACACGCAGGGCGGTATTGGCGATGGTACCACCGCGTGCAATGAGGTCTCGCTCGGTTAGTTCCCGCTCCGTGAAGGCGCGCACCACAAATCCCTGTGCCTCCTCCGCGCTACCGGCAACCAGGTATCCCTCGCCTTCGGGTTTCTGTTTCGTGGAGTTAATCAACAAGAAGCGCGTGGCTCCGGGTCCTACACCCATCATAATCTTGATGCGCGAGCCCGGCTGGGCAAACACCACCGCTACGTCTTCCACGTAGGAGGTCAACGAGTAGTCCTGCACCGTCGCCAGCGTGTAGCCATACATGCGCGGCTGACCGTTGGTCTCCCCGTCCAGAACCTCCATCGTCGTCAGTGCACGCAGCGCTTGCTGGTCTACCAGGTCGTAAATAGAGGTCGGCACACAGCGGAAGACGACAATACGAGTGGTTTTGCGACCGGTGGACATAGTGAAGTCGATGGCGTATTCGGTCGCGCCGGTCACCCCCAGGTCGGGGGCGAACTCGATTTCGCCAGTCTGTTCGTTCAGGCGATACGCGGCGATGTTGGTCATCCTGTTCCAGCCGTAGGCGGTGATGGGCGGAATACCAGGGAAACGGAAGTACGCGTCGTCCCCCACCTTTTGAATCATGTTGCCACGTACGCCCATGAAGGTCTTCGTAGCATGGCGTACCACCGCCAGCGAGCCGGGCACCGGCTGGTTGGGGATGAAGCTCCGGCGCGGGTCGAACAGCACCACCTGCCCGTCCAGTGTGCCGAATCCACCCTGCAAGCCCATTGTCTGGAAGTTGCCCGGCTCAGAGATGGGGAAACGCGGCACGTTCAACTCGCCGGGCGCGTTGGTGTCGTTCAGGATATGATACAGCAAGCAGGCAATCAGCTTCGTCTGGCGCGTGACGTTGGCGACGTTTACCTTTTCCGGCGTGTCGAAGGGGGTGTCCACCAGCGCACGGGAGTCGTCGGTGGTACAGAAGGTCATGCCGTTTGCGCCCGACAGGGTAACCACTTCCGCATCAAAAGCGAACTTGCCCGGCAGGTAGTTCCGCCAGTTCTTGCCTTCCACCGGGTTCACGCCGTCGGCGAACGCCTTTTTGTGGTCAAAGCCGAGGATATAGCCCACCTTCTCCGCGTTTTCCCGGCAGATGCGCGCCGTGTCCGAGAAGCGGTTCTGCACGTCCTCGCGCATGTCGTAGAAGTAGCCCTTATAGAACAACCCCACCTGCCGCGACTTGCTGGAAAGGTCCAGCGACAGGAAGAGGTAGATGTCCAGCAACTTCTTCTGCTTTGGTTTGATGCCGATCGCGCCGATGAGCGAGTTCACCAGTCTCTGACCGACGTTTGGTCGCTCCAGTTCGAACATGTGCCGGTCCATCCACTCGCGCACGCCCTGCAGGGAGAGGAAGTGCGCGCTCGTGGCGATGAACATGATGGTGCGCTTGGGCGGGTTGGCTTTGTAGGCGCGGGCGACCTCCAGTAGTCCGGCAAGACCACACGCACTCTCCGCGCCCGGCGCGAGTGCGGGCACGGCGGACATGGCATCATAGTAAGCGGAGATGACGATAATCTGATTCTTGAACTTGGGGTCGGTGCCTTCCAGCCAGCCGATAATGTTGCGCGTGGTGCGCCGCTCCCAGGGCATGGTGCAGAAAAGCGTCCCTTTGACCTCGCGCTGCTCGGCGGTGAGTGCAAGCAACGGCGCGGCGTCGCTTTTGCGGATATAAAAGCGTGGAACCGTGACCGGAATACCGATGAACTTGGACTCCGCCTCGCCCCGCATGGTAGCGTTCGGCTCGATGAAGATGACCGCCTTCGCGCCCAGGCGCGGCGCGTTCAGCCAGTCGGTGCCGCAGTTGAAATCCACCAGAACGATGCTGCCCTCGACGTTCTTGCCGCTGAAGTTGGGCAGTTTGCCGTCGCGCGCGTAGATGATGGGACCGGTAATGCCCTCCGGCGGCAGTTGCGAGGTGCGCACGAGGTTGGGCCACATGGCGTAGAGCGGGAATTCGCGGTTGCCCACCCGCAGTTTCGCCCCTTTGTCCACAGGAACGGTGACCGTGAACTCCTCGGTAGTCACCCGCTGTAATCCAATCTGGCGGAACTGCTCTTCGATCCACTTTGCCGCCTCTTCCGAGCCGGGATACCCTGCCACTCGGGAAGGATACGAGGAGAGCTGGTATACCGTCTGGCGGATTCGTTCGGAAGAGACCACGCCAGCCAGACGCTTATAGGCATCTGCGACTTCCGGGGCTACCGAGGGCTGGCTCCATGCCGTCGCAGCGACTATTCCCAACCACAGCAGGGGCATCCACGCCCGCATGAAACGCACCTTCATGTTCGTCACCTTCTCCGGCGTTTGGCTTTACCTTATGATAACATAACCTGAGGCGTGTGTGAAGGGGATTCTCCTCCTGCACACCAGTCCCGCCGGTGATTTCGGCACAGGCGACGCAGTTTCCTGCAAAGGAAGGCATACAATATGGAGACGTGGTTTGTGCCTGGTAACACGGGCAGCGGTTGGCGGGCTGGTACGGCGCAAGAAGGCGTAGATTGACAAACGGACGGGGGG
>VSSL01000369.1_pt1 | contig 13414 bp, 12 predicted proteins | sample 4557531 | NCBI WGS metagenome assembly VSSL01 (sample SAMN10986726, study PRJNA523729) | hot springs metagenome | isolation source: hot springs | place: India:Timba, Gujarat | collected 2018-05-31 | reverse complement strand
TGGAGGCGCTCTTCCGTCAGCTGGAATTCCGCTCCCTGATGCCCCGCTTGAACGCCCTGGTGAAAACCCTCGCCCCACAACCCCCGCAAGCCGGTCGCCAACTCGCCCTGTTTGAAGGGCAGGCTGCGGCGTCCCTCCAAGTGGGAGAACCTCCACCCCTCGAGCGCCAGGTCACCATCATAGACACCCCCGAAGCGCTCGAAAGCCTGGTGCGCCATCTCGAGGGAGCGGCTTGCATCTCGTTGGATACCGAGACTACCTCCACCGACCCATGCGCGCTTCCCTGGTGGGTTTGGCGTTAGCCACCCAACCCGGCAGCGGTTTTTACCTGCCTCTCGGCCACCAGGGGGAAGGGCTAACCCAGTTGACGCTTGAGCAAGCCCTAGAGGCCCTTCGCCGGCCGCTGGGTGAGGCAAACACCCCCAAGGTGGGCCACAACCTAAAATATGACTACGTGGTGCTCAAACGGCACGGCCTTACTCCCGCCCCACTCACCTTCGATACGATGATCGCCGAGTGGTTGAGCAACCCTGCCTCGCGGAACCTGGGCTTGAAGAACCTAGCCTGGGTGCGCCAAAATATCAAAATGACGCCCATCGAGGAGCTCATCGGCAAGGGCAAGAAACAGCGTTCGATGGCCGATCTGCCCATCCCCCTGGTGGCAGCCTACGCCGTGGCCGATGTCGAGGTGGTGTTGCGCCTGATGCCGGAATTGGAGCGCGAACTGGAAGAACGCCAGGCCATCTCTCTGTTGCGCGAGATCGAAATGCCGCTCCTGCCGGTGCTGGCCGAGATGGAGATCGCCGGCGTCGCTTTGGATGTGCCTTTCCTGCAACAGATGTCCCTCGCCCTCAGCGAGCGCTTGGCGGCCTTGGAACAACAAGTCTTCGAGCAGGTAGGGCAGCCCTTCAACCTGAATTCCCCCCAACAGCTCTCCGAGGCGCTTTTTAAAAAGCTCGGCATTGCTCCCCCTGACCGCAGCGCCAAAACCGCCACCGGCTTCTACTCCACCTCCGCCGACATCCTCGAGAGCCTGCGCGGCCAACACCCGGTGGTGGATTGGGTGTTGGAATATCGCGAACTTTCCAAACTGAAGTCCACCTACGTGGATGCCCTGCCGCTCCAAGTTAACCCTCTGACAGGGCGGGTGCACACTTCCTTCAGCCAAACCGGTTCCGTCACCGGCCGCCTCGCTTCCTCCGACCCCAACCTGCAGAACATCCCTATCCGCAGCGAGGTGGGGCGCCAGGTGCGGCGCGCCTTTATCGCCGCCCCGGAACATGTGTTGCTAGGAGCCGACTATTCCCAGATCGAGCTGCGCATCGTCGCCCACATGGCCGATGACCAAAACATGCTGGCTGCCTTTCACGCCGGCCAAGATATCCATGCCGCCACTGCAGCAGCCATCTTCGGCGTGCCCATAGAGAGCGTGGATAGCCAGCAGCGCCGCCGCGCCAAGGCCATCAACTTCGGGTTGATATATGGCATGAGCCCTTATGGGTTGAGCCGCTATGCCGACATTACCTTGGCCGAGGCGGAGGATTTTGTCGAAGCCTACTTCCGTCAATTCCCAGGGGTAAAAGCCTACCTCGACCGGGTGCGGCGCTTGGCAGCCGAGCAAGGCTATGTGGAGACCCTTCTCGGACGGCGGCGTTACTTCCCCGCCCTCAAGCACCTCACCGACCGCAACCAACGCAACCGCGAGGAGCGCGAAGCCATTAACGCCCCCATTCAGGGCACTGCTGCCGATATCATCAAGATCGCCATGGTACGACTACCGCCCGCCCTACGCTCGGCCGGGCTCTCTGCCCGTCTTATCCTCCAAGTGCACGATGAATTGGTGTTAGAATGCCCCCAAGCAGAGCTGCATCCGACAGCCGCGCTCGTCCAAGAGGTGATGAGCCAAGCCTACCCCTTGAAAGTTCCCCTTTCTACGGACGTGCGTTGGGGGGTGAACTGGGGTGATATGCAGCCGCTTTGAGCGAACAGGTGTCCTCATGGGAGACAGTCAGCGTGCATTCCAACAGGCAATGAACCTCGGCCACTCCGCGGCTTGGGATCAACAATGGGAGCGCGCCGCTGAATACTATCGTCAAGCCTTACGCCACAATCCCCAAAGCCCCCAAGCCCTTTCCAGCCTGGGCTTGGCGTTGATCGAATTACAGCGCTTCGAAGAGGCGCTGCAGTGTTATCAACAGGCGGCCCGCTTCAGCCCCGAAGACCCTGTTCCCTTTGAGAAGATCGGCCAGTTGGGGGAGCGGCTGGGGTACCTCGACCTGGCGGCACGCGGCGCATTGCGGGCCGGCGAACTCTACCTAAAGGGAAAGGAAGCCCAAAAAGCCATCGAAAACTGGGAACGGGTAATCCGCCTTGAGCCCCAAAACTTGCAAGCCTATTCCCGCCTTTCGATAGTATACGAGCGTTTGGGAGAAAAGCACAAAGCTGTGGCTGCCTACCTAGCCGTAGCCGCCTTGCTCCAAAAGGCTGGCCAAGCCGAAAAAGCCCGCCAAGCCGTGGAGTACGCCCTCACCCTATTGCCCAACCACGAAGAAGCACAGCGTGCTCTGCGTCTGTTGAAGGACTTCAAGCCGCTGCCATTGCCGGCGCGCCCCGCGGGGGGAACCGCTCCGCTGCGTATGGCCCAGGTGCGCCAACTTGAGGCTCCGTCTGGTCAGGCCGAAGCTACGCCAGCGGAGATGGATCCCATTACCGAGGCGCGTCAGAAGGCGCTCACTATCCTGGCGGGGATGCTCTTCGAGGCCGCCGAAGAGGGTGACGAAGGAAGCGCTCGCCGCGGGCTGCAGGCGATCGTTAGCGGCACCACCGGCAGTCTGCGCAAGCCCTTCGACCGTAACCGCATTGCCCTGCACCTTTCCCAAGCGATTGATTCTCAGATGAACGGCGATTACGCCCAGGCTGCCGATGAGCTGCAACGCGCTATGGAAGCCGGCCTTACCCATGCCGCGGCGGCTTTTGATGTCGGCTGGCTGCATCTGCAGGCCGGCCGCTTGGAGGGCGCCTTTCGCCAGCTGCAGCACGCCGTCAAGCACGCCGATTTTGCCCTCGCCTCCCGTCTGCTGATGGGGGAGATTCTGCTCAAGAAGGGACGCCTGTCCGAGGCCGCTCTGGAATACCTTGAGGCGCTAAAACTGGCCGATGTGCACCTAGCCCCACCCGATAAGGGGGATGAGTTGGCTCAATTGTATGACGTGCTCATCGAAGCGCAGCGCTCGCAGGCCGATGAGGCGCGCTCGCGTCACCTCTGCGCCAACATTCAGGAACTGCTCGCTCGCCCCGATTGGCGCACCCAACTACGCCAAGCGCGCCAACAATTGCCGAGCGCCCCAGAGCAGGGCAGCCTTATCCCTCTAGCGGAATTGTTGGTGGAGGCCCACGGCAGCCGTGTCACCGTTCTTATTGCGCGGCTTAAGGAACTGACCCACCAGGGCTCTTGGCGCACCGCGCTGGAGGAGGCTTTCTTTGCTCTCAACGAGGCCCCCTTCTACCTCCCCCTTCACGCCCAGATCGGGGAAATCTTGCTTCAGGCCGGCCACCTGGAGCAAGCCGTGGAAAAGTTCCGTATCATCGCCCAAACCTATGCCATGCGCGGGGAGCTACAGCAGGCCATTGCCTTCGATCGGCGCGTGGTGGAACTCAAGCCGAGCGATGGGCGCGCCCGTCTGCGCCTCATCGAGCACCTCCTGGCCTTCGGCAAAGCCGAGAGCGCCGTGGAGGAATACCTGCAGTTAGCCGATCTCTACTATCGTCTGGCGGAACTCCCCCAAGCGCGCCACGCCTACACCGAAGCGCTGCGCATTGCCCAGCAAGCCAACCTAGAAAGCGATCGGCGCATTGCCATCCTACGGCATATCGCCGATATTGACCTGCAGAGCCTGGAATGGCGCAAAGCCTTGCGCGTTCTCGAGCAAATCCGCACCCTGCGGCCAGAGGATGTCGAAACCCGCTCGCAGATCATCGAACTAAACCTGCGCTTGGAGCAGGAACAGCAAGCCCTGAGCGAACTGGATGACTTTATCGCCTATCTCACCAGTCACAACCAGCTGGCACGCCTGACCGAGTTCCTGGAAGGGCTGGTGCAACAATATCCCCAGAGCGTTCCCTTGCGCCGCCGCTTAGCCGAGTCCTACCGCCAAAAGGGGGAGATTCCGTTAGCTGTTGCTCAATTGGATGCCATCGGCGAAATGCTCTTGCAGGCCGGCGAGCAAGGAGCCGCCCAGCAGGTTATCGAGGCGATTATCGCTCTCAATCCGCCCAACAAGGCAGAGTATCAATTACTGCTCGAACAACTGCGGCAGAAAGGCTCTTTTCATTCTGCTGCCCCTCGTTCGGAGTAGGTTATCTCCCTTATCGAACACCAGCACGGCTCCACCGGTTTCGCCTTTAGCCCATCTCTCAGTTCCCCAAACAAGAGTGGGCGCCTCCTCCCCAACCCATTGCAAGGAAGATTGCCCCTGCCCCAGCTCCGTAGGCCGTGGGAGACGTTATAATCAGGCCATGCAGATCGTGCCTGTCAGCCTTCAAGCCAAAATTGCTGCACTACGCAAGAACGCCTATTTCGCCACCCTCAGCCAGGAAGTCCTTGAAGAGATCAGCCAGGGTGTAACCCTGGTGCGTTACACCGCAGGAGAGAACGTTTGTTGGCAGGATGAGCCCTGCAGTGGCCTTTACCTGTTGCATAAAGGGAATGTCAAACTCTACAAGCTCTCGGCACGGGGCCGGGAGTTAATCATCCGCACCCTCTCTCCGGGTGCTACGTTCAATGAAGTGCCCGTCTTCGACCACGGCACGAACCCGGTCAACGTAGCCGCCCTCACCGAGGCCGAAATCTGGGTGGTGCAGGCCGAGGTCATCCGCCGCGCCTTGGAACGCCATCCCGAAATGGCACAGGCGGTCATTGTCAACCTCTCCAAGAATCTGCGCACCCTGGTAGGCCTGGTGGAGGAACTCTCCTTCTACCAAGTCATTCACCGCTTGGCACGCCTCCTGACGCGCCTTTCGGCAGAGGAGCTCGCCCAGGGGCGCATCACCCAGGAGCGCTTGGCGGCCCAATTAGGCACTGTGCGAGAGGTGGTAGCGCGCAGCCTGCGCATCCTGGAGCGCAGCGGCGCCATTCAGATGGAACGCGGGCGCATTCGCATTGTGGACGCCGAGGCGCTGCAACACTGGACGAACGAACCCTGTTGACCTTCCTTCCCCCTCGTAAGAAAAAAAACCGGCCTTCTGGGGGCCGGCTTTTTCGTCGCGGTTGGGCGCAGCAGCCCTATTGACCACCTCGAAAGCCTAATGTCCCGCCCGCGGCTTGTAGGGCTATTACCTGCGCTTGGCGCGCCAGGTCAATGGCCTTGGCCAAAATACGCAAGGCTTCCTCCGGGTTGTGGAACCCCATGCTGTTCTCGGCGGCAATGAAGTCCCACAGCATTTGCGCCTGACGGTGGAGCTGGCGTGCTTCGGCCAAGGCGCCCGGATTGGCATTGGGGTCTTCACCCGCCTTCTGAATCGCCTCGATGGCCGCCAAAATAGCCTCCTCGGTAGCGATCATCGTGGTGTAGACGCTATCCTGGATCACTTTCACCCGTTCCACCACGTAACCCGTATCGGTGTGACACGCCCCGCAGGCTGCGGCCGGGTTGAACAAAGGGCTATGGACGTTATGGGTGGAGAACTTCGCCGCACCCTGGCGCACATAGGGCATGTGGCAATCGGCGCAGGCCACCCCGGCGCGGTAATGGGTGCTATCCGCGGTGTAGAGCTCATACTCCGGGTGTTGCATCTTGAGCATGGGTGCCTTGGTGAGAGGGTGCTCCCAATCCTTGAATTCGTCCTCATCGTAATACTCAAGGATCTGTTCGATACGGGTGCCCTTCTCCCAGGGGAAGACAAGATACTTGCCCTCCCCCTCAAAGTAATACTCCACATGGCAATTGGCACACACCACAGTGCGCATTTCCTGCCGCGTGAAGGTGCGCCAGTTTTTGCCTTGGGCTTGTAGGGCGGCTTCTAAGGCAGGGTTGGTGACCACCAACTTCATGGTGTTCGCTTCGTGGCAATTGGCGCAGCCGATGGGTTCGCTGATTTGCTTACCTAATTCAGCAAAGGGGGTCTTAAAGAAGGTGGCCGGCCCCAACTCTTGCCACAGGCTGGGGGCATTAGCCGTCTTGCAGGAGTAACATGTGCCAGGGGTGGTCTCGTTGACTCGCTTAGTAGCGCGCACATCTTCCAAGCTCTTGCGGTGGCCGCGCTCCTCGTTGTAGTCTTTGCTGAAGGCGTTGCCCGCAAAGAGCTGCACCAAGCGAGGGTCTTTCTCGAGCTTGGAGTATGGCTCCGAGCCGCCATAAGTGGTGCGGGCGTTGTTCGTCTCGGTTTGTAGGAAGGTGGTGTACTGATTAGGGAAATTCACCCCCCAGTTGGCCGAGTCGGGGTCGAGGGGGCGGATTTCTTGGATGGGCACTACGCCGCGAGCCGGCTGAGGCTGATTTTTCAGAAACAGAAGGACACCGATCAACAAGGCTGCCAAAAACACGCTCAGCCCGCTGAGCGCCCAAACCACTTGAGGGGAAGCGCCTTTGTTGGCGAAGCGTGACTGAGTAGATTCGGGAGCAGGTTTGGTCTCCTCTGCGCTCATTTGTATTCCTCCGCATGTTGATAAGGCAAAATCGAAAAACCGCGTTCCCCGTGCGCCACGTGGCGGTGACACTCAAAGCAATAGCGTGGCGTTTCCTGTTCGGTATAGCCCATTTCCCAATCCAGCGCGGCAACGGTGGGTTCGTGGCAGCGGATGCAGTTCTCCTGCACCACGCGGCGCGAGGCTTCTTTCGCACGAATGGCATCGGGGATACGCCCCAAGAGAAAGGCGCTCACATGATGATACCCAGAGCGCGCCTTAACGTAATACTTCGGCAGCAGAGCATGGGGAGTGTGGCAATCGTTGCATTTCGCCCAGGAACGGTGACCGCCATGATACCAACTTTCGTAGGCGTTATCCATCACATGGCAGTTGTTGCAGGTGGTGGGATTATCACCCAGGTAAGCGGTGAAATCGGTGACGTAGAGCCCTACGCCCATAAGGGAGAGCAAGGCCAGCGCCACCACGAGCAAGGCAACTTTCATCGGCTTTTCTCCTCATTCGCGCAACAACGCCAACCATCTGGCCTTTCAGGCATGAGACCGGTTAGGAGGTCCGGCATCAGGGATTATAACCGGCAATCGAACTTCCAGAATGTGACTTTTATCACTAAATAACCCCTTTTTTCGCATGGGGAAAGTCCATCAGTGCCCCTTCATCCCATCCTAATGGCTGCGGCTCACACCGGCTTCCCCGGGCCAGCGGACGGGACTCACCTTATCCGCAAGGCAAGGGGTGGGGGCGCAAACAACAAGCGCCTTCCCCAAAACCGAGGGAAGGCGCTCTGCACCAAAATAAAGGGCGTTTACTTACGGTAGGCGGGCACGTAGAAGGGGCGCTTAACGACTCGCGCCCTGGTCGGTTTGTTACGGATAAGGATATCGAACTCGGTGCCGATGGCGGCGAACTCTGCGGTCACCAACGCCATGCCTAAATAGCGGTCTAAGGTAGGGGCGTACATGCCGCTGGTCACATAGCCGATCGTCTGGCCATCCTTGAGCACCGCATAGTGTTCGCGTGCTACCCCACGCTCCACCATCTCAAAGCCCACCAACAGGCGTTTAGGGCCCTCCAGTTTCTGTTTGAGCAGGGCATTGCGCCCGCAGAAATCTTTTTCCAAACTAAGGGCAAAGCCCAATCGCGCCTCCACCGGGCTGATCTCAGCGGTAATCTCATGGCCGTAGAGCGGCATACAGGCTTCAAAGCGCAGGCTATCGCGCGCTGCCAACCCGATGGGTTTGACGCCTTCGCCCTCCCCTTCTTTGAGGATCCCCTCCCAAACTTGCAGCGCCTTCTCGGCAGGCAAGAACAGCTCAAAGCCATCCTCACCGGTATAGCCGGTGCGTCCGAGCAGGGCGGGGACATCCCCCAGCAGCTTGGTCCGCACGGCAGTGAAGCGCCCCCACTTTCTCCAGATCGGCCTCGGACAAGCGGTTGAGGATGGCCGGAGCGCGCGGCCCCTGAAAGGCGAGCATATAGGTCTCATCGGAGATGTCACGCACGGTCACCTGGTACGAAGAGGCGTGCGCTTGCAACCAAGCCACGTCCTTCTGACGGTTGGCGGCGTTGATGGCTATGAAGTAGTACACACCATATTGTTCATCGGGGAGCTTATAGATGAACAGATCGTCCACACAGCCACCGTCTTCGTAACAGAGGATGGCGTAGTGGGCGTCCCACAATTTCATCTGCGAGACATCCCACGAAACCATCGCGTTAACGAATGCCTCAGCCTGAGGCCCGCGCACCTCCACCTGGCCCATGTGGTCAATGTCGAACAGGCCGGCCACTTGGCGTGTGGTGTGATGCTCTTGGATGGGGCCACTGGGATATTGGACAGGCATCTCCCAGCCGGCAAAGGGCACCATGCGCCCTCCGTGGGCGAGGTGCCACTCGTAAAGATGGGTGCGTTTTAGGGTATCGTTCATTATTCACGCTCCTAAAGGTTTGGCGAGAGGTAACGTTTCTTGGCACACCGTCCGTCTGCGAGATTGCAGAGGCGGGCGGAGCGTTTCTGCATCGTGCAGCGCGCTGGTGTCTGCGCCGGCTTACGCCAAAGTATACTCCCCTCTTCAGCACCTTGGAAAGAGATGTTTGTCATTCTCCCGACCAGGAATAACAGCCTCTCCCGCGCTACTCATAGGCCAGCACCTCCCGAATGGTGAGGCGGGTGGCGTTGTAAGCCGGCAAGAGGCTGGCCAAGGTGGAGAGCAGTAACACCGCCCCCAGCCAAATCAGAAAGCCGCTTGGGGTGTAAACCAACGTGGAAGGGTTGCCGAAGAGTGCCTGGCTCACGCTATCGGTGAGCAGTTTGCTCATCGGAAAGGCAAGCAATACCGCCAACCCCCAACTGAGCAAGCCGATTAACAGCCCCTCGATGAGGATCAGGCGGAAGAGGATGGGGTTGGTGGCTCCAATGGCACGCAACACACCGATCTCGCGGGTGCGTTCGAGCACGTTCAGGCTCATCGTTCCGGCCAGACCAATGCTGCCTACCAGAGCGGTCAGGGAAGCTAAAAAGAGCAAGAAGGCAGTGAGCGCGGTAAATCCTTTCGCCGCGCTGGTGGAGAGAAAACTGCCGCTGGTGACATCGGTCACCTGAAAACCGCGCTGTTTCAGACGCCTCTCAATCGCCCTTCCCAAGTCTTCTTGTTCCTCCTTCGTCAAATGTGGGCGGTCGGCCAAGATGCGGTAGCTCAGCGCCCGTTCACGCTCCCCCAACACGCGGTTCAGGCTCTGACGGGTAGTGTAGGCCAACAATCCACTGCTGCGGCCGGCCAACTGGAAGTATCCCACAATTGTCCAGTTGGTCTCCTTGCCCCCCAGGCGCAAGCGCAGGGTATCGCCGATTTTTAGCTCAGGGAACTCGCTCAAAAAGCGCTCGTTGAGTACGAGGGCGTTCTCATCGCCCACTTGTACCCAACGCCCCATGGAAACCTGCGGCTCCACCAGCTTACTCTCCGCCGGCGGGGCGAGGATTTGCACGCTTTCGCCCACCTCGCCATCGGGCAGCAGGATTTCGGCGCGCGCGGCGCCCCAGGCCTCCACATGGCCCACACCCGGCAAATCGGCCAGCGCCTGGTAGACTTCCACCGTGCGCACCGGATAGCGCAACAATACATTGACATCCGCTAAAAAGTAGCGCCGCGCCATCTCTACGTAGCGATCCATCGAGACGCGCACGTTAAAGGTGGCAATGAAAATCGCCCCGCCCAACGAGAGGGTGACCAAGGTGAGCAGCAAACGCCCTTTGCGGCGGAAGGTATTACGGATGGAAAGCAACGTAGGGCGGGAGAAGCCTCGCAAACGCAGGATGAGGCGGTCGAAGGCGCTACGGCGGGTGCGGCTGCTGCCTCGCACCCCGCTGAGTGCCTCGCGCACGCTGATGCTTGCCCCTTGCAGAATGGGAATGAGCGCCGCCCCCTGAGGCATGAGCAGCGCCAACAACCCCTGCAAGAGAAAGACGTGAGGGAGCAGACGCGGTCCGCGGTAAGCGACGTTAATGATCTGCGCCAAGGGAACCACCCGCCAAAAGGCCACGTGATAGGCCAGGGGGAGCGCCAGGGCAACGGCCAGCCCCCCCAAACACCGGGATCAAGGCCATATAGATCAGCACAATTTGGTAGCGGCGCGCCCCAAGAGTTTTCATGATGCCGATCTGCTGAATTTGCTGCTGGATAATGGCCTGCATGGTGTTGGTGATCAGGAAACCGCTGAGAAAGACGATAAACAAACCCAACAGCCACAAAACCCCAGAAAGGGCCTCGATATATTGGCGATTGGGGTGTTCGTAGCTGCCGCGCACCGCAATGGTCAATACCGTAGCCCCGCCACGTTCAATCTGGTCCCGGACGCGGTTGGCCACCTCCCATAGATGTTCTCGATCCTCGGTATCTCCTTCTACGGTGAGGTAAAGCATGTTGTAGGTGTAGGGGAAATCCTGCTCTAGCCATTCGGCGGTCTTTTGGTTGATGTACCCCTGGATAGGGGCGAGGAAAAAGCCCGGCCCAATAGCGAAGGCGCCTACTGTTTGATCGCTGACGATAGCCACCACCCTGAGAGGGCGCGCCTTTCCGGAGGGTGTCTCCACACGGATCCAGCCGCCCAGTTGGGTGTTGGCGTCCGGGAAGCGGTACTGTTCGAGCGCCACCTCGCGATCGCCCGGCGGCCACCGGCCGGCCACCACGCGCACCTGAGCGATCTGGCGCTCCTCCTCCCAGGGCAGGGCTTTAAATTCGATCGCCGTCCATGTGCCGGGGGAGGACTCCAGACGGCTCTCGAAGCCACGCACCCCCTCCGCTTGGCGCACGCCCTCCACCTTACGCACCCGCTTCACCAGCTCGTCGTCGAAAGGTGTGAGCACCATGCGGATGTTCGGGGGATTGGCCGCCGCATATCCCAGACGAATGTCCTCGGTGAGCACCTGGTGCAAGGTGGCGATCACCCCCAAGGCGAACAACCCCACCGTCACCGAGGCGACCACCAGCAAAGAGCGCAGGCGGTTGCTCCATAAGTCAGCGAGAACCTTGCGCAGTCGGGGGCGGATCATAGCGGTGTCGAGGCAGCCCCTCCGGGGAGGCCGTTATCACCGACCAGCACTCCATCGGCGATTTCCAGCACCCGGCCGGTGCGCTGGGCTAGGTTGCGGTCGTGGGTGACCATGATGATCGTCTTCCCCTGGGCGCTCAGTTGCAGGAAGATGTCGAAGACGGCAGCCGCAGCGCGCGAATCGAGGTTGCCGGTCGGCTCATCGGCCACCAGGATGGGGGGGATCGTTAGCCAAAGCGCGGGCAATGGCTGCGCTCTGTTGCTGCCCCCCGGAGACCTCTGCCGGCAACTGATGCGCCAAAGATTCCAGGCCCACCAATCGCAGCAGGGACATTCCCCTTTCCACCCGCTCACCCGGAGGAAAGCGGTTGCACAAATCCATCGGAAGAATCACATTCTCCAGCAGGGTTAGGGTGGGCAACAACTGGTAAAACTGGAAGACAATACCCAAATTGCGTCCCCGCCAGGCCGACATGGCGCTCTCGCTTAAGTTCTGGATACACAGGCCATCAATGCACACCGTGCCTGAGGTAGGGCGATCAATGCCGGTGATCATGTTGACCAGGGTGGACTTGCCGCTGCCCGATTTGCCCACCACGCAGGCGAACTCCCCGCGGTAGAAACAGACCGAAACATCCCTCAGGGCGGTGAACTCGCCGGCGGCCGATTTGAACACCTTGTAGATGTGGCGCATCTCCACCAGGGGCTGGCGCTGTGGCAGCCTAGCAGCGGTGGTCTCCATGGGAACGGCGCGATCCGTCCTTTCAGCAGGCCCGCTGGAAGAAGGTGGCTCTTTCACGGGGTCTCCTGCAATCGGGTGGCGAGAGGTGCTCGCCTCACCTCGGCGACAATCTCGCCATCGGCCAAGGTGAGACAGCGGTCGGCGCGTTGGGCGAGAGTTTCATCGTGGGTCACCATCACTATCGTCTTGCCGCGCTTTACCAGGGCTTGAAAAATTTGAAAGACGTTCTCGGCGTTGGCCGAATCGAGGCGGCCGGTAGGCTCGTCGGCCACGATAAGGGGCGGATCGTTGGCTAAGGCCCGCGCGATGGCGACCCGCTGCTGCTGCCCTCCCGAAACCTGGGAGGGCAGCTTGTGGACGTGTTCCTCCAAACCCACTTGGCGCAACAGTTCCAGGGCGATTTGGCGGCTGCGTAGCGGGTGGTAGGTGCCGCAAAAATCCATCGGCAACACGACGTTATCCAAGATCGAAAGGGTGGGCATGAGGTGAAAAGCCTGGAAGACCACACCCACATGCCTTCCCCGCCACAGAGCCAGCTGGTCTTCGTTATAGCGGTGAAGTGGCGCTCCATCCACCCACACCTCCCCACTGGTGAGGTGATCCACACCGGTGAGCATGTTCACCAAGGTGGTCTTGCCCGCCCCCGATTTTCCCTGGATAATGACGAACTCGCCCGGATAGACATCCAGGTCAATGCCGCGCAAGGCTCGCACGGCCTCTCCGGCCGTGGGGTAAATTTTCACCACTTGGCGGGCGCGTATGAGGGGTAGCACTGGGGTTGCAGCAAAGTCGGGCATCGTGGCGTGCTTATTATAGTGACTGCCGGCCAGAGGTGCAAGGATGTCTGCCGCCTTCGTTCACCGAACTCACTTTTCGTTATAATAGGGGCGCTTGCCGGTTGTATCACAGCCAGGGGAGAATTTCCCCGGCTTCGTCGGTTGCCAACCACCGCAAGGCGAACACGGCAGGGCTTCCTCGCCAGCCAAGGCGCGCTCGCACCTTACGCAACCTCGAAGCAATCCTTCATACGCGGCGGGTGAAACCGCTAGCCTAACCCCACACCCGCCGCCGGAGGCCAAACATGGTTTTGGAAGATCACAACGTACTCACCTTGATGTGGGGGGGACGGCTGCGCCAACTGCGCACCGAACGCGGCCAATCCCTGCGCGCCCTAGCGCGCGCCAGTGGCCTTTCCACCAACGCGCTGAGCATGATCGAACGTGGGCGCACATCGCCCTCGGTGAGCACCCTCTACAAACTGGCCGAAGCGTTGGAAGTACCCATCACCGCCTTCTTCCGCCCAGAGCCGCCGCGCAAAGAGATCGTCTTCTGTCGTAGGGCGGAACGCCGCCGCGTGCCCATCCACCACGGCGTTTGGGAGGGATTAGGCGGCGAGGAGTTCACCGAACGTATGGAGCCGTTCATCATCACCCTAGAGCCCGGCGCCGGCAGCGGGCCTTTTGGCATGCTGCACAGCGGCA
>VSSL01000368.1_pt1 | contig 13416 bp, 14 predicted proteins | sample 4557531 | NCBI WGS metagenome assembly VSSL01 (sample SAMN10986726, study PRJNA523729) | hot springs metagenome | isolation source: hot springs | place: India:Timba, Gujarat | collected 2018-05-31 | reverse complement strand
TTTTTTCCCTGCTTTGCGATTCGGATTGGGGAAGGACCCCATAGGGAAGATCAGGCTGCATTGGAGCATAGCTTAGTTCATCCCAAGATATGGTGAAGTCAGTCCGCATCATGAATCATCAGAGTTGGAGCAGTAAGCCATGGCTCGGCCATGCTTACTTACGGGCTCTTGACGCCGGAGGATGGCTCTGATACGTTTTCGCCGGTTCTCTCAGAGGCATGCAAGGTTAGAGGCTGGTATTCCATTGGAATGGGGGCAGCATGGGAAATCTCGAGATTTGAAAGTGCGATTATGAACCTAGGGCCCTTTCTGGCAGAGGGTGCTGGTTAGGTCATGGAAGAGGCGGAGGTTGTCCATGCGGGGACGGGGAACTGGGATGTTTGCTTTGGTTTTGGTGGTGGCCGGTGGGGCATCATGGGGCCCGGTGCCATGCCTTGCACAGCAGTATGGTGATGCAGCAGCAGTAACTCCATGGTGGGTCTGGCCCCTTGTCCTGTTCTTCTTCTGCTTTGTCCTGGGAATCATAGCGGTCCTGGCAGGAGTGGGGGGAGGGGTTCTGTATGTTCCCTTGGTGAGCGGGTTCTTTCCCTTCCACCTGGACTTCGTTAGGGGTGCAGGGCTTCTGGTGGCCTTGGCGGGGGCACTGGCTGCCGGCCCAGGCCTTCTCAGGCGCAATCTGGCAAGCCTCAGGCTGGCTTTACCGGTTGCAGTGATAGCCTCCAGTTGCGCCATCGTTGGGGCCTTCATGGGCTTGGCGCTTCCAACCAATGTGGTCCAGATCTGCCTGGGTGGGACCATCGTCTTCATAGCCTTCCTGCTTCTCATGTCCAAGAATGTTGAGAGACCTCAGGTGAAAAAGCAAGACGCACTCGGAGCTGCCCTAGGCATGTCTGGGATCTACCAGGAGTATACGGGGGAGCTGGTCCAGTGGCGCACGCACCGCACATTGCCAGGGCTTCTGCTGTTCATAATCATCGGTGTAATGGCCGGAATGTTCGGGCTTGGGGCAGGCTGGGCCAACGTGCCGGTTCTGAATCTCCTCATGGGGGTGCCTCTCAAGATCTCTGTGGGAACCAGCAAGTTCCTCCTGTCCATCACGGATACATCTGCAGCTTGGGTTTATCTGAACCAGGGTTGCGTCATACCGCTCATGGCTATTCCCTCCATAGTGGGGCTCATGTTGGGTTCTTTTGTGGGGGTGAGGATCTTGGCCGTTGCAAAGCCCAAGATGATCCGATATCTGGTCATCGGGGTGCTCTTTTTTGCCGGAGCCCGATCCCTTTGGAAGGGTCTGGGACTGTGAGTGTGGAGGTTGAACATGTCTTCTGAAATCGAGACCCCTCGTGAGCAGGTAATCTACGCCAACATTCTATTTTATGGTTGCTGGCTGGGCATCTTGATAATGGTGATCACCTACCTTTTTTACATCAGCGGGATCCTGGAACCCCATGTCCCTTTGCAGAGAATAACCCAGTGCTGGGCCGAGCCTGTGGGCAGGTACATAGAGGGTTCGGCAATCCCCCTCGGATGGGGTTGGGTGGCCCTACTGGGTAAAGGGGATTTTCTAAACTTTGTGGGTATCGTTCTTTTGGCCGGGCTCACGGTGGTGTGTTTCATGACCCTGATCCCGGCATATCTGGCCCAGAGGCAATGGATCTTCGCGGTCATAGCCACGATGGAAGTGCTGGTACTGGTACTGGCAGCTTCAGGTATCCTGGGGGTCGGGGGGCACTGAGAAGCAGAGCCCAAGGAGGTAAGACCAGAGGGCCATGTCTTTCTTTGGCGCCATTGGCCGATGGGCAAGAGGTTTCACCCAGGAGCTAAGGGATTTCACTGATTATACAGAGTCACCCCGACGCTACAGGCGGCTGCGCCGCAACATGATCTTGATGGGGATCATTGGCACGACCATACCTCTTGTGCTTCTGGCCGCCATGAATTATCACCAGTTCCAGAGGGCCATGAAGGGCGAGCTCATGCAGCCCCTCAGAATCTTGGTTAACCGAACCAAACATTCCTTTGAGCTGTTTCTCACGGAGCGGCTATCGGCTCTCAGCTTCATTGCATCGGCCTATTCCTGGGAGGAGCTTGCAGATGAGCGCGGCCTTCACAGGGTGTTCCAGGTGATGAAGCGAGAGCTGGGAGGTTTCGTGGACTTGGGCCTCATTGACCGCAGGGGAATACAGGTTGGATACGTGGGCCCATACGAGCTTAAGGGCAGGGATTATTCTGATCAGGGATGGTTCCAGGAGGTCACAGTAAGGGGTCGTTACGTAAGTGATGTGTTCATGGGGTACAGGAAGTTCCCTCATTTTGTCATAGCCGTGGAGCGCCAAGCCGACAGGGGGGAGTGGTGGGTGCTAAGGGCAACTGTGGACACGGAGAAGTTCAACCATCTTATCGCATCCATAGGTCTCACCGAGACAACCGATGCCTTCGTGGTCAACAGGGTAGGGGTTCTCCAGACACCGTCCAAGTACTATGGAAAGGTGCTGGAGCAGTGCCCATTTTCTCTTCCCCCGCCCAGCCAGGTGCCGATGGTAATGGAGACAGAGGATCCCTATGGTAGAGAGGTGCTCCTGGGATACACCTATTCCGAGTTTCCCTCTTTCATCCTCATGGTGGTGCAGCCCAGGGCAGAGCTTCTCAGATCCTGGATCACCCTCAGGAGTGAACTCTTCTTGCTTTTTGCCGCGAGCCTCCTGGTCATCTACATGGTCCTGTACAAGGTGACGGGGCTGCTGGTCAAGAGGATCCAGGAATCCGACATGAGGAGAGAGGCATCCCATCGAGAGATGCAATACACCAACAAGCTTGCCTCAATAGGAAGGCTGGCTGCCGGGGTTGCCCACGAGATCAACAACCCCATGGCCATTATCAACGAGAAGGCCGGTCTCATGAAGGATCTGATTGAGACCTCGGATTACTGCCCCAACAGGGAAAAGTTTTTGTCCCTCACAGGCTCTATACTCCAGTCAGTGGAGCGGGTACGAAACGTGACCCACAGGCTCCTGGGATTTGCCCGTCGCATGGACGTGCAGTATGAGATGCTCTGCTTGAATGAAGTTCTCCAGGAAGTCATGGGGTTCCTGGAAAAAGATGCATTTCACAGAAGCATAGAACTCCAGGTGGAGCTGGCAGAAGATCTTCCCCGGATTTATTCGGACAGAGGACAGCTCCAGCAGGTTTTCCTCAACATCCTGAACAACGCCTTCGAGGCCGTGGAAGACGGTGGCAGAGTCGCTGTGCAAACCAGGCGGGAGGGTCCCGAGTGGGTAGCAGCAGCCATCCAAGACAACGGTAAGGGAATGTCAGAGGAGACCATGAAGCACATCTTCGACCCGTTCTTCACTACCAAGAAGGGTTATGGTACTGGCCTTGGGCTCTCCATTACTTACGGCATAGTGAGCCGCCTAGGCGGCAAGATCCAGGTACACAGCCGGGAGGGGATGGGTACAACTTTCACGGTCCTTCTTCCCTTGAGGGCGCCGCAGATAGAAGGGAGCCGAGATGGAACCATGTAGGGTCCTTCTGGTGGATGACGAGGAGGAGTTCGTCACCACCCTGGCCGAGAGGCTCAGGCTAAGGGGCATGGAGGCCAAGGTGGCCACAAGCGGCGAAGAAGCCATGAGGATCTTGGAGAGTGTGCCTGCGCACGTGGTGGTGTTGGACGTCTTGTTGCCTGGGATGGGAGGTTTGGAGGTGCTCAGGAGAATTCGGGCCAAGCATCCCCAGATCCAGGTGATCCTTCTGACAGGCAGGGGAAGCGACCAGGAAGCGCGGGAGGGTCTAAGCCTTGGGGCCATGGACTACCTCATCAAGCCTATTCAGCTCGAGGAACTAATAAGGAAAATAAGGGAGGTTGCTCCGTGTGCGGCCCGGGAGAGACTCTGAAACATATGGACAGACCCGGAGACAGAGAGGCTCGCTTCATGGGGAGGATCACAGCCGGCATGACTCACGAGATAAGAAATGTACTGGCCATTGTGAGGGAGTCGGCTGGCCTCATGGAGGATCTCTTGTCTATGGAAGCAAGCGCATCCTTCCCCCATAGGGACAGGTTCCACCGTGCCCTAAGGGCCATCCAGGAACAGGTTGACAGGGGAGTGGATCTGGCCACCAGGCTCAACCGCTTCGCCCACAGCATGGACCAGCAGCTATGCGAGGTGAACCTGGGAGAACTATTGGAACAGGTGGGAGCTTTGTTGCGCAGGCAGGCGCGAAACAAGAAAGTGGAGCTGAGGCTGGATCCGGGTTCGCCACAGATCCTGGTGGTGAGCGATCCCTTCAGACTGGGGATGCTTCTTTGCTCATGCGTGGAACACTGCATGGACGCCATGTCCCCTGGACAGGCCCTGGAGCTCAAAGTCTTGGGATCCGAGAGGTCCCCCATGGTAGAGATCAAGCCATGGGCGCAGGAGCCTGAGGGTGATGCAAGCTGGGAACCAGGGCCGCCCCCTGGGCTATGCTCCCTGTCGGATGTTTTGCAGGCTTTGGGTATTTGCATGAGGCACTCTGGGAAGCTGGAAGGGCAGGGCTTGAGGCTTTGCCTGGGAATCAGCAAGGAGGAAAAAAGCCCCCTTGAAAGCTCCTCAAAAGGCTTTCCATGTGGTACGCTGGGATAAAGGTATTTGAGCCTCTAGAGCCTGGGGAGGTGATGATATGGCCCGTTGGAGAGAAAAGATGGAGAGGCTGTTTGCTGCCGTGTCTTTTGCCGAGGAGGGGCAAAGAGGGGATGCCCTGAAGGTGGCAGGCCTGGAGCCTGTTCAGGCAGACCTCTCCCTGGAAAGTGCTTTTGCAGCCGCAGCCTTTGCAGAGGCCAACTGTCATGAGATGGCCCGTGAGGTCATGGGCTTGAGAGAGTCACCAGAGGTGTCCGATCCAGTGGATTTTGCATCAATTGTGGGGCTCAGAGGGGTCAGGATCTGGTACGGGGTTGCACATCTGGCAGCCTGAGCCTTCTCGGAATAATAGGCCAAGGAGGGGAGCATGGAGAAGTTCAAGGTGCTTCTAGTGGATGACGAGGAGGAGTTTGTAAAGGCGCTCTCCGAAAGGCTCCAGATGAGGGATCTGGGCTCTGATCTGGCCTTTGACGGAGAACAGGCCCTCCAAATAGTTAAGGACCAGGAACCGGACGTCATGGTCCTGGATCTCAAGATGCCGGGCATAGACGGCATGGAAGTGTTAAGAAGAGTCCGCAAGGCCTACCCCCAGGTCCAGGTTATCATTCTGACGGGCCACGGCACAGAAAAGGATGCTGAGGAAGCAAAAAGGCTGGGGGCATTTGCTTACCTTCAGAAGCCCGTGAACCTGGACCAGCTAGTCCAGACCATGCGCAAGGCCTACAAGAAGAAGATGGAGGATGCCATGGTTGCCGCCACCTTTGCCGAAGCCGGGGACTTCCGCACGGCAAAGGAGGTCATGGACGAGGAAAAGGGAAAGAAAAAGTGAGGTTGAGATCAAAGAAGGAATAAAGACCTAAGAATCATTGGTGGAGAACAGGATGCTGGCCTGCGCAAGGCCGTATCCCATTCTCTGCACCCGAGAAAAGCAGAGCGAGACCTATGTAGCTGCAACTGCCTGCTTTGGAGAAGGGCCGAAGGGGGTCACGATGCACAAGGCCAGGATCCTGCTTGTGGATGACGAGGAGATGTTCGTGGAGATGCTGGCAGAGCGTTTGGAGGCAAGAGGGCTAGAGGTGGTGAAGGCCTTCGATGGAGACCAGGCTCTGGAGAAGATAAGAGAGGGCGACTTGGATGTGGTGATCCTGGATGTGCTCATGCCAGGCAAGGACGGCATAGACACACTGAGAGAGATAAAAAACCTCAAGCCTCTTACCGAGGTGATAATGCTCACGGGTCATGCAACAGTGCAGACGGCCATAGAGGGCATGAAGCTGGGGGCATACGATTATCTCTTGAAACCCACGGAGACAAAGGATCTCTTAGAGAAGATCCAGGGAGCTTACAAGAGAAAATCAGAACATGAGGAGAGGATTCGTCAGGCGGAGATAGAGCGCATTACCCGAAGCAAGAGCTGGTGAGTAAACAGGAGGTTCATAGTATTTCCAGAGGCCAATGGGAAGGAGAATCGGCCATGGAAGAGGAGCTCAAGGTCAAGGACTTGATGGTCCCCTTGGGGGAATATGCAACGGTATCTGAAGATGCCACCCTTTACGAGGCTGTTTTGGCTCTGGAGGAGGCACAGAAGAGGTTTGATGTCAGTCGAGATCGGCACAGGGCCATCCTGGTCTTGAACAAAGAGGGCAAGGTAGTGGGGAAGCTAAGCCAGCACGACGTGATAAGAGGACTGGAGCCCAGTTATGACAGAATGGGCGATTTCCGGGGCTCGAGCCGCATGGGCTTCAGTCCCGAGTTCATCCGGTCCCTTCTTAAGAACTATGCCCTGTGGGAAAAACCCCTTCGCGAGATCTGCCGCAAGGCGGCCGAGATAAGAGTCAAGGACATCTACTATACCCCAACCAAGGGGGAATATGTGAGGGAGGATGACACCCTCAACACAGCCATCCACCAGTTGATAGTGGGACACCATCAGTCTCTCCTTGTGACCAGAGGTCAAGAAGTGGTGGGCATTTTGAGGTTGAGCGACGTGTTTCGAGAGGTTTGCAAGATGATAAAGGAATGTAAGATCTGATCCTTGTGAACCTCGGGGTGCCTGAAATCAGAAAACGAGATCCAGGCTGGTTCTGAGAGCTGAAGCAGAGGAGGCTAGAGGCTATGGCGGCTGAGGGGAATGCATCGGGAGGATTTGACTGGAAGAGGATCTTTTTCATCCTGCTGGGTTTTGGCCTTTTTTTATTTATCTATTACATGCCTGCCTGGAAAGACGCAGTGGATCCCACCGGTAAAGCCTTTCCCCTCACTCGTGAGGGCAAGGCTTCAATAGCTCTTTTCCTGATGGCCGGGATATGGTGGGTCTTCGAGGTGGTGCCCATAGGGGTTACCAGCCTGGCCATTGGGGTGATGCAATCCCTTTTTGCCATACGTTCGGCCAAGGATGCTTTCCGGGATTTCATGGACCCATCGGTGATGTTCATATTCGGATCTGTGGTCATAGGGCTTGCCTTCACCAAGACAGGCCTGACTAGGCGCATAGCTTACCGGATGCTGGAGCTGGTTGGGGAGAGAACGAGCATAATACTGTTGGGCTCTTTGATCCTCACCGCGGGCCTGGCCCATTTCATGGCTCACACAGCAGCAGCAGCCACGGTTTTTCCCATTCTCATCGCCATCAATCACCTTTACGGAGCAGGAGACAGGCCCACAAGATTCGGCAAGGCCCTCTTCATAGGCATGGCCTATGCTGCGGGGGCTGGCAGCATAGTCACCTTTTTGGGTGCGGCCAGGGGACCTGCCGCAGCCGGGATGTTCAAGGAGTTCACTGGGGCTGATGTGGGATTCTTTGACCTGCCCATGTACCTCTTCATCATCGGTTGGGGGATGGTCTTCATTATCTGGGCATACCTCATGGTTTTCCTCAAGCCTGAGAAGGAAAGGATCGAGGGGCTTCGGGAAACCGTGAGGGAGCTTTCATGGGATATGGGTCCCATGAGCAGGGATGAGAAGTTTGTGATTCTGTGCCTGATTCTGGTGGTCATAGGCATGGCACTTCAGTCCTTTGTGCCGGCCCTTAAAGAGTGGGACAGGGCCGCCATCATGCTGGTTTCGACGCTGCTGTTTTTCCTCTTTAGGGTTTTGACCATAAAGGAGCTAGAGGATGTGCCCTGGAACATAATCCTGCTTTTCAGCGGGGCCATGTCCATAGGATTCTGCCTCTGGAAAACAGGTGCTGCCCAGTGGATGGCTGTAAACTGGCTCGTGCTTTTCCAGAAGGCTCACTGGATGGTCTTTGTGCTGGGAATAGCTTTCTTTGTGCTCATGATGACAAACTTCATAATGAATGTGGCTGCCATAGCCATCTCCCTTCCTGTGTCCTTGGTCATAGCCAAGTATCTGGGGGTGGCCCCAGAGGTGATCCTGTACTCTTCCCTGGTGACCGCCGGTATGCCCTTTTTGCTCTTGATAGGGGCAGCCCCCAATGCCATAGCTTACGAGTCCAGACAGTTCACAACAGGGGAGTTCTTCAAGCATGGGATTCCCATGAGCATCCTGCTTATGTTCGTCCTGGCAGGAGCCATTGCAGTGCTCTGGCCCCTGCTGGGAATGCCAATACTGATCAGGCAGTAGTCCGTGGGGTGTAGCCGGTCTTGACACAGACGGCCTGGGTCGCCATGATCTGGCTCAGAATTGCCAGGTTGTACCAGCGGGAAATGCGACAGCTGAGGTGGCGGCCATGGAATCGCGGGACTATGCTTCTCTTAGGAACCGGATAATAGGACTCACCCTGGGCTTCTCTCTTATCCCGCTTTTCTCCCTGGGCCTGACCATCTATTACCAGTTTCACGTTTCTTACACGGACAAGACCCTACAGAGCCTAAGGAGTCTTCTGGAGAACCGAAGGGATGCCATAGATCTCTTTTTCGACGAACGCATCTCACAGATAAGCACCGTGGCTTACACTCACACCTTGGAGCAGCTCAGGGACGAGGCCTACTTGGAGCGGCTCTTCCGGCTCATACAGTCCCGTTCCAAATCATTCGTGGACTTGGGGGTAATAGATGAGGAGGGAAACCACGTGGCCTATGTGGGGCCCTATCAGCTCAAGGGTGTTAATTACAGAAACGAGGAGTGGTTCCAGGCCGTCATGTTAAGGGGGGTTTATATCAGCGATGTTTTCATGGGTTTCAGGAGATTTCCCCATTTTGTCATAGCCGTGACCCGCAGGGAGCCCCAGAGAACCTGGATCCTGAGGGCCACAATAGACACCGAAATATTTGAAGCCATGGTAAAGGCTGCCCAGGTGGGAAGGCGAGGGGATGCCTTTGTGGTGAACCGACAAAACATGCTCCAGACCACTCCAAGGTTCGGCGAGTTTAGACTAGGGGAGGTGGTTCTGCCTGAGTTTGCGGCATTCCCGGGCACAAGGCTAGAGCCCACGGTTGTGGATGGCCGAGGGGTGCTGGTTGGTTCCACATGGCTTCGCAACAAGGACTGGCTTTTGGTGGTGCTTGAGAACCCTGAGGAGGAGCTGGCTCCCTTGCTACGGGCTCGCACTGTGGTGCTGGGGGTGGTGCTGGGTGGGGTTCTCTTCATAGTTCTGGGCACTGTTTTTCTAGCCAAGGGTATAACTGATCAACTGGTGAGGGCTGACAGGGAGAAAGCCATCCTGGACTCCAACCTGGTTCAGTCCAGCAAGATGGCGGCCCTGGGGAAGCTCGCAGCCGGTATCGCCCACGAGGTGAACAATCCCCTGGCCGTGATAAAAGAGAAGGCGGGCTGGATCAGGGATCTCCTGGCAGAGGAAGACATAGCCTCCAGCAGAAACTTCAAAGAGTTCGAGGATGCCATCAAGAAGATAGATTACCACGTGGACAGGGCCAGGAAAGTGACCCACAGGCTCCTGGGCTTCGCACGCCGCATGGAACCCGTGCAGGAGATGGTGGATGTGAATCGGGTTCTGGAGGAGACTGCAGGTTTCTTGGAGAACGAGGCCAGGTTCAGAAATATCCAGATCCAGAAAGAGCTTCTTGATGACCTTCCGGTCATACGTAGTGATTCCTCTCAGCTCCAGCAGGTCTTTCTCAACATACTTGAGAATGCCATAGACGCGGTGCAAAAGGATGGAACCGTAAAGCTCAGAACCACATACTCTTCCCGGCTCAGGGAGATTGCGGTGAGTATCTCGGATACGGGTCCAGGCATCCCCAAGGCCATGTTGGACCGCATATTCGATCCCTTCTTTACCACCAAGCCAAGCGGGGAGGGCACCGGACTCGGCCTTTCTGTGAGTTACAGCATAGTGGAGAAGCTGGGAGGCAGGATAACCGTGGAAAGCGAAGAGGGAAGGGGCACTACCTTCACCATCCATCTTCCAGTCCAATGAGCAGGATTCGGGAAAAGGGGGTAAGCCCATGGCTCCACCTAGGGTGCTAGTAGTGGATGACGAGGAGGATTTCCTGGAGACCCTGGTCAACAGGCTCAAGCGAAGGGGTCTGCCCACACAGGGGGCGCTCAGTGGGTCCAGGGCCCTGGAGATGCTAGAAGCAGAGGGCTTCGATGTGGTGGTGCTGGATGTTCGCATGCCTGGGATGGACGGGTTGGATGTGCTCAAAGAGATAAAGGATCGATGGCCCTTCGTGGAGGTGATCCTGCTTACAGGGCATGGCTCCGTGGAGTCCGGCATACAGGGCATGAGGTTGGGAGCATTCGATTATGTGATGAAGCCAGCAGACTTGGAAGATCTCATGGAGAAGATCCAGCAGGCACATGAGCGAAGGAGCCTCAGGGAGGATTGAGCCTCAGGAGCGGGCATGGAGGCAAATAGGGGGAAGCTGGTCCCTTGGTGTGGCTGGTTGATTTCCGGGGCCGGATTGGGTTTCATAGCCTTTGGAGTTGTTTTGGTTCTATTGGTAGGTGGCGAGCCCTTGAGCTTAGGGGCGCTCAGTACAGGTCTGGTGCTCTGCGGGGCGGGCCTGTGGCTTCATGCAAGGGAACTCAGCAGGGCGCAGAGGGAGAGGGCCCTGTTGGACGCCAGGGTTGTCCAGTCCCATAAGCTTGCGGCCCTGGGGGAGCTTTCCGCAGGCATAGCTCACGAGATCAACAATCCCCTGGCCATAATAGGCCGTGAGGCCGAGCTCATGGAGCATCTGCTGGAGAGCTCCTTTGATGGACAGGATGAGGCCAAGAGGGAGCTGCGGGAGTCCATAGGGGAGGTGGCCAGACAGATTGAACGCTGCAAGGAGATCACCCGGAATCTCTTGAGCTTTGCCAGAAAGATGGAGCCTGTTTTCCAGAAGACGGATCTTAATCGCCTGGTGGAAGACATGGTGAAACTGGTGGAGAGGGAGACCCAAGGGAAGGGGATCCAGATCCTGAGAGATTATTACCAAGGCTTGGAGCCCATTCGCACGGACCCGCCTGGCCTTAGGCAGGTGGTGTTGAACCTTCTAAACAATGCCAGACAGGCCACCTCTCAGGGAGGCACCATAACGGTCAAGACCAGGCCAGCAGCAGGAGGCGCAGTGGAACTGGAGGTGCAGGACACGGGTTGCGGGATCCCCAGAGAACATCAGGCTCGGATTTTCGATCCCTTCTTTACCACCAAGGCTCACGGAAAAGGCACAGGCCTGGGACTCTCCATATGCCACGGGATAGTGAGCAGGATCGGCGGCCGCATTGGAGTGAGAAGTGAGGTAGGGCGGGGTTCCAGCTTCACGGTTTGGCTTCCAATGGAACCAGGCCAGGGGGGCAACCCATGAGTGAAACAAGAAAGGTTAGAGTGTTGTTGGTAGATGATGAGGAGAGGTTTCGAACCACCACGGCCCGGCTCTTGGGAGTCAGGGGCTTCCAAGTGGGAACAGCGGCCAGCGGCCAGGAGGCCCTTGAGGAGCTGGAAGCAAATCCTTACCATGTGGTGGTCTTAGACATTCGCATGCCGGGGATGAGCGGGGTAGAGGTGCTGGCCGAAATCAAGCGCAGGCGGCCCCAGGTGGAGGTCCTGATTTTAACAGGGCACGCCTCGGTGGATGTTGCCGTGGAGATAATGCGTCTTGGAGGTTGCGAGTATTTGCTCAAGCCCTGTTCCATGGACGAGCTGGTGGACAAGATCGAATCAGCACTGGAGAGGAGGAAGGCCAGAGAGGGTTCTTGAGGCACGGCCAGATAGGCATACATCCTTACACATTGTTGCCAATAACCCAGGCTCAACTTCCCACTGTGCTGCCCATGAGCTGATCTTGCTCAGGGGTTTTTGCGCGATCCCATGTAACTTGACTGCTGGACGGGCCAACTTCCTCCCTTTTTTTACACTTTCCTTCATGCAATCAAGCAGGCTCATGGGCCAGGGTCTTGGCCCGGGCATCCACCCTGGTCTGCCAGAGTCCGGCAGCCATAATCCCCTTCCAGAAAGGCCCTGGACACAGCTTCCACAGCCGCTTCGCTGTGCATGAGCATGTCCATCTGGCGCGTGAATATGAGGAGCCTGCCCAGAAGATCCAGCTTTTCCTCCAGGGCTGCCCTATCCATCTTCTGAAGGCGCGCGGTCACCCGGTCCCCACAGACCTGCACAGAGAATCCCAGCTCTTCCATGACTCGGGCTATGGCCCTTGCTCTCCTGTTGCGCCTTATGTTGTCGGCAGCTCCTCCCTGGAAGGAAAAACTGATGTAATTCTTGCTCAGGGTCTGGCCGCAGTATGTGTCCAAAACCCCGTAGTGATAACCCACCCTGGAGCTGAAGTTCATGTACCTGTCCGAGACTACGGCAAAGCTCCTTTCCCCGAAACGCTCCGATGCCAAGGGGTTGGTGAGCATCTGTTCTGTGATCACCGAAAACAGCCCCTTCCACTCTATGGGCCTGGGCTCCTGGGAGAGAAGACCCTCGTGGGTCATTCCCTTGAGCAGGGCCTTGAGGGGCCTGGAAACTATCTGGTGGAGACCCACCTCCCTGACACCTGATCCAAGATCCTGGAGTCCGCCCCCCAGGTCTATGATGTAGAGGTCTATGGGTACCCTGGCCTTCAAGTGTACGGCAGCGCCTGTCTGCTCTGATACCAGATCGCTTATCTTGAACATCTCTCCATAGGAGACCTCGTGGACAAAGCGCATGATGTCGTGCAGGGAACGGCACGCCTCGGGACGGAAATCCTCAGAAGAAGGGTCCACCAGGTGCAAGGGCACTATCCAGCGGGCCACCCGCTTCAAGGTCTCATGCACTGGTGTGCCCATCATCAGAGCCCTGCGCCGGGTCTGATTTTGCAGGAGTTCTTCCACTCGACCCTCATACACTCTCCCCGAGTCAGCATCCACTGTCACCACCATGCCCTGGGACACCTTAATGGTGGCTTCCTTGAGGTCCACCACGGTGGGAACCGAAAACTCCCTGGCAAGGGAGGCCATATGACCAGTAATGCTGCCGTGGTCTGTGAGCACTGCCTGGGCCTTGGGAAGGGCCAGCATAAACTTGGGTGAGGGCTGAGCAGCCACCAGGACTCCCCCTTCTGGGAAGGCCAACAGATCCTGTTCAGATCGCACGTGGAATGCCGGCCCGCAGCCCACCCCAGGGCAGGCAATGGCATCTCCCTCCAGAATGAGCCTGTAGCCCTCCACTGGCCTTGCTCTGAGCCTGGGAGGAACACCTTCCTGGCTCAACAAGACCAGGGGCCTACACTGCAGCACAAATAACCTTCCCCTGGAGTCCAAAGCCCACTCCACATCCTGGGGCCTCCCAAAATGTTCCTCCAAGAGACTCATATACCTGGCAAGCTCCTGAACCTGTTCATTGCTCAGAGACGGGGCCTCCAGCAGGTCTTTTCCCACAGGGATACTTTGGAGACCCCCC
>VSSL01000367.1_pt1 | contig 13421 bp, 11 predicted proteins | sample 4557531 | NCBI WGS metagenome assembly VSSL01 (sample SAMN10986726, study PRJNA523729) | hot springs metagenome | isolation source: hot springs | place: India:Timba, Gujarat | collected 2018-05-31 | reverse complement strand
GGGCGACGCATGCGTCGCCCCTACCGCGGCCGTCGCCACGCGGCCCCCAACCCCATTCCGTTGGCGCCATCGTTGGTTCGTTCAAATCTGCCGTAACCCGTCACATCAATGCGTTGAACCGCACCCCCGGCATCACGGTTTGGCAACGGAATTATTACGAACACATCATCCGCTCGGAACAGGCGCTCAACCGCATTCGTCATTATATTCTGGCAAATCCAAGCCGTTGGCAACGCGATCGCTACCGATAACGACGCGGGAACGGCATTGTCTTTGAGGAACGATCATGATCACCTACACTATCTCAATGCCAGCCCCTCATTCGCATTTGTTTCATGTGCGGATCGAAATTGCGCGCGCCGAAACTGGCGATGTGCAGTTGTCATTGCCGGCGTGGACTCCCGGTTCGTATATGATCCGTGAATTTGCCCGTCACGTGCAAGAATTTCAGGCTGCTGACGGCGAGGGGCGACCATTGCCGTGGCGTAAAGTTCGTAAAGATGGTTGGTTGGTGGCGGCAGGCCCGGCGACGGGCGTGGTCGTCTCGTATAAGGTCTATGCGTTTGATCTGACGGTGCGCACCAGCCATCTTGATGGCACCCACGGCTATTTCAACGGCGCGAACGTCTTGATGTACGTTCACGGCCATACCCGCGAGCCGCTGATACTGCACGTCGATCCGCCGTCCGGTTGGCAGGTGACGACCGGCTTGACGCCGCTGCCACCTGATCCCGCTTACCCGCACCGCGCATCGTTTCAGGCCGCCGATTACGATGAGCTGGTGGATTGCCCGGTTGAGTGCGGCACCCACCGGCTGTTGTCATTCACGGTTGATGGCGTGCCGCACCGGATTGCGATCTGGGGACGCGGGAACGAAGATGAAGCGCGCTTGCTTGCCGATACGCAGCGAATCGTCGAGGTGCAGCGGGCGATGTTTGGCGGGTTGCCGTACCGCGATTACACCTTCATTCTCCATCTGACCGATGGGCGCGGCGGCGGGCTTGAACATCGCAACAGCGCAACCAATATGGTTGATCGCTGGACGTTCGCCGATCAGTATGAACGCTATCTGAGCCTGACCTCGCACGAGCTGTTTCATGCGTGGAATGTGAAGCGGTTGCGTCCAGCGCCGCTTGGCCCGTTCGATTATCAAAACGAGAACTATACCCGCCTGCTCTGGTTGATGGAGGGAGCGACCAGCTATTACGACGATCTGCTGCTGGTGCGAGCCGGCCTGATGAGTGAAGAGCGGTATCTGCAAAAATTGGCCGATGAGATCGTGCAATTGCAGAGCCAACCCGGTCGCCGTCTGCAAAGTCTGGAGCAGAGCAGTTTTGATGCGTGGATCAAGTTCTACCGGCCTGACGAAAATAGCATCAATACCAGCATCTCGTACTATCTGAAGGGGGCGCTCGTCTGCTGGATGTTTGATATGGCGATCCGCGCGCGCACCAATGGCGAGCGGAGTTTCGACGATGTGATGCGCTATCTCTACCAACGTTACCCGATTGAGGGGCCGGGTATTCCCGAAGAGGGAGCGGTACTGGCGGCCATCGAGGCGATCGGCGGCGCTGATGGCGGCCTGCGCGAGTTGTACGAGCGATATGTGACCGGGGTTGAAGAACTCGACTATGCGGCGGCGCTGGCCGTGGTGGGCCTCGAACCGCGCTGGCAGCACCGGCGTCCGCGGCCAGACGGGCAACCGCCGGCGTGGTTGGGGGTCAATTGGCGGAAGCAAGGTGAACGCACGCTGGTGGCTGCGGTGCGGAGTGACGGCCCGGCATACGAGGCGGGGGTGTATGCCGATGACGAGCTGATCGCGATTGACGGCTGGCGGGTCAATGAAGAGCGGCTCAACCAGCGCCTGCTCGAACGGCGACCCGGCGATACGGTACGGTTGACGCTCTTCCGTGGCGATGCGTTGATTGAAGTGCCGGTGATATTGGCCGTCGCGCCGTATGATATGCTATCGCTGGTGCCGGTGGCGGCACCAACGGCGCAGCAAGTGCAAATGCGGGCTGCGTGGTTGGGGCGAATCGTGTAGGTACAAGTGCAAGGTATGGCGTGTGGCAGTCACACTGCCGCCATCAGCCTATGGCGTGCGGCAGTCACACAGCCGCTTTGAGCAAGAATCGTTTGACAGCAAGGTGCGACAATGACTTCCGTCGAAACCCTGAAAGCAATGGCGGCGGCGGCGGCGGTTGCGCTCGTGCAGCCGGGGATGGTGATCGGGTTGGGGTTCGGCAGCACAGCGGCGCATGCTACGCGCCTGATCGGCGAGCGATTGGCCAGTGGCGCGTTGCGCGATATTGTGGGAGTGCCGTGCGCTGAAGGGACGGCGACGCTGGCCCGTGAGATGGGCATCCCGCTTACCACGCTTGATGAGGTGAATGCGGTCGATCTGACGATTGACGGCGCTGATGAGGTTGATCCGCAGATGGCGCTGATCAAGGGCGGCGGCGGCGCTTTGTTACGCGAGAAGATGGTGGCGCAGGCCAGCCGCCGGGTGGCGATTATCGTTGATGAAAGCAAGCTCTCGCCGGCACTAGGGACACGCTTTTACCTCCCGATTGAGGTGGTTGATTTTGGTTATCGGGCAACGGCGCGCTGGCTCGAAGCGCAAGGCGGCAGTGTGCGTCTCCGTGTGCGCACCGATGGCCAACCCTTTCGCACCGATCAAGGCAACCTGATCCTCGATTGGGCCTGCGGCCCGATTACTGACCCGGCGGCGCTGGCGGCGCGGCTGGCGGCGCGGGCCGGCATCGTCGAGCACGGTCTGTTTGTCGGTTTGGCGACCGATCTCTTTGTCGCCGGCGCTTCAGGTGTGCGCCATCTCACGCGCTAAGATGCGGTACAATAGCGCGGTACTGTAGCGACATACGATGGCGTTCTCGCGTTCTTGAACCGAATGGCAGCTTGGTTCCTTGCAGATGGGTTATCGCGCTCACTGAGGGGATTGTCGCGCCGCCTTGCGGCGGCTCACCGTAACAGAAGCTAGGAAAGAATGCGCGAACTGCGTTGGTAGTGTCTCAGTGATCTATGGGGAAAGTTAACGTGCTGCTGACCAAGCCGTTGGTCTTGTGAATACGTTGGATGCATGATATGCGGCTGGCGCCTTCAATTCTCACCGCTGACTTTACCCGCTTGGGTGAACAAATTGCTGCGGCCTGTGACGCAGGCATTGATTGGATCCACCTCGATGTGATGGATGGCCGGTTTGTGCCGAATATTAGCTTTGGCCCGCTGGTGGTGCGCGCCTTGCGCCCGCTGGCCGATCGCTACGGTGCGATGCTCGATACGCATCTGATGATCGTCGAGCCAGAGCGGTATGTGGCCGATTTCGCCGCTGCCGGGGCCGACCTGATCACGGTTCATGCCGAAGCTACGCCGCATGTGCATCGAGCCGTGCAGATGATCCACGATCTGGGCAAGAAGGCGGGTGTGGCTATTAATCCGGCGACGCCGCTCAGCATGATCGAAGAGATGATCGATCAGGTCGAGTTGATCTTGCTCATGACAGTGAATCCCGGTTTTGGCGGCCAAACCCTGATTCCCTCGGTGTTAGGCAAAGTGCAACGATTAGCCGCGCTGGTAGGCGATCGGCCAGTCGAGATTATGGTTGACGGCGGGGTGCATCCATCGACGATCGCTGCCTGCGCCGCTGCGGGTGCGACCGTGGCTGTGGTTGGTTCGGCAGTGTTTGGTCCGCAGCCGATCCCTGACGCCATTGCCGCCTTGCGCGCCGCGCTGGCCGAAGCGCCGCCGGTGCGCTAAAAACCGCTCGCTTGTGTTGTTGTGACCGTTATCCTCAATTCGTTGACAGGTGATGTATGTATCTAGCCGGCGATATTGGCGGCACCAAAACCATCCTTGCCTTGTTCGATCAATCTGCCGGGCCGCACCATCCGCTGGTCGAGCAAACCTTTCCCAGCGCTCGCTATCCGAGTCTGCAGGCGATCATTGCCGAGTTTCTGGCCCAACACCCGGCGGCGATCGCCGGCGCCGCTTTCGGCGTTGCTGGCCCCGTGGTGGCCGGACGGGCCACCATTACCAATCTCACGTGGACGATCGATGCCGCTGAGTTGAGCAGCGCACTGGGAGGCGCGCCGGTTCGCTTGCTCAACGACCTTGAGGCTATCGCGCAGGCGGTGCCGATCCTTGAGCCCGACGATCTCGCGACCCTCACCCCCGGCGCACCGGTAGCCGGTGGCGCGATTGGCGTGATTGCGCCGGGCACCGGCTTGGGTGAGGCGTTCCTGACGTGGGATGGCACGCGCTACCGTCCGCACCCCTCTGAAGGCGGGCATACAACCTTTGCGCCCCGCAATCAGGTGGAAAAAGACCTGCTCGATTATCTCCACCAACGTTTCAGCCACGTCAGCTACGAGCGTGTCTGTTCGGGGATCGGCATCCCGAATCTGTACGCCTTCGTGCGCGATCGGCTACTCCAGCGCGAAACGCCGGCGGTTGCTGAACAACTGGCCGCCGCAACTGATCCGACGCCGATCATTGTACAGGCGGGGATGGCAACCGACGGGATGTGTCTGGTGGCGCGCACGGCGCTCGAGTTATTTGTGGATATTCTCGCCGCCGAAGCCGGTAATTTGGCGTTGAAGGTGTTGGCGACCGGCGGGGTGTATATCGGTGGCGGCTTACCGCCACGGGTGCTCTCGTTGATCAAACGCGAACGCTTCTTGCAGATCTTCCGCGATAAAGGTCGCTTTAGCGACCTGCTGGCCCACGTGCCGGTGCATGTCATCCTTGAGCCAAAAGCCGGCTTGCTCGGCGCAGCAGCCGCAGCGATGACTTGACATAGCGGTTATTTTAGTGTATAAATAACACTAAATCGTAACCGGAAGAGAGGCTCGATCATGCAGGATGAACGCCCAGCTCTCTACGATGTCAGCAAATACCAATTACCGGCAGTAACGGTTGATGTCGTCATCTTCAGCTTGATCAATCGCACCTTGCATGTGTTATTGGTGCAACGCAAACGCTGGCCATTCGAGGGGCGCTGGGCGATTCCGGGGGGGTTCATCCGGCTCGATGAGTCGTTGGAAGAGGCGGCGCGGCGCGAGCTCGAAGAAGAGACCGGGGTGCGCGATGTGTACCTCGAACAACTGTATACCTTCGGCGATGTCCAACGCGATCCGCGCCACCGCGTGATCAGCGTCGCCTACATCGCGTTGGTGCGCGCCGATGCCCAGACGATCCGCGCCAGCGATGAGAATAGCGATGTGCGCTGGTTTCCGGTCGATCATGTGCCGGCGCCGCTGGCCTTCGATCATGACCAGATTCTGGCTTATGCCCTCTCGCGCTTGCGCTCGAAGCTCGAATATACGACACTGGCATTCCAATTATTGCCCGAACTCTTCTCGATCCTTGAATTAAAGCACATTTACGAGCAAATTCTGGGTGAGAAGCTCGATAAAGGCAACTTCTACCGCAAAATCAAAGAGGCCGGCATCCTCGAAGAGACCCCCTATATGCGCGAGGGGCGCGGTCGCCCGACCCGCCTGTGGCGCTTCCGCCGCGATCGGCCCGGCGATAAGCAGTTTGTCTTTCGCTGGCGCGAAGACCGCCGCGAGTAAGCTGGCTCGCCGACCCGGCGTGCTATGACACCCCCTGTAACGCAAGGTGGTATGATTCAAATAGACAACTAGCAGCTCCGCGAAGCGAGGCGCGTTATGCGTATGCTCGAAGTGTTGATTGTAGGCGGCGGGGTGATGGGCGCGGCGACAGCGTATGCGCTCGCCCGGCGCGGACGGCGGGTGCTGCTGCTCGAACAGTTTGCCATCGGGCATGCGCGCGGGAGTTCGCACGGGTTGTCGCGTTTGATCAGCTATGCCTATCCCCAACTGCACTATACGCAACTGGCCATCGCCTCCCGGCAGGCTTGGTCTGATCTCGAAGCCGATGCTGGCCAACGCCTGCTCATCAAGACTGGGGCGCTCGATCTTGGCCTAGCCGGCCTGCCACATCTGCGAGCATGCGCCGCCAATTTGGCGGCTGCCGGGGTGACGTTCGAGCAGGTATCGGCGCCTGAACTGCGCGCCCGCTTTCCCCAGCTCTCGATCGCTGATCAGACCATGGGTTTGTACCAGCCTGATGGCGGGGTGTTGCCGGCTTCGCGCTGTGTGGCGACATTCATCGAACAGGCGCGCCGTTATGGCGCTGCCATTGCAGTGGGGGTGCGGGTCGATCGGATTGTGCCGGATGGGGCAGGCGTGCGGGTTGATGCTGCCGGGGCTACCTACCGGGCGCAGCGGGTGGTGATTGCAGCCGGCTCGTATACGCCGGTGCTGTTGCGCAGTCTCGGCGTGTCATTTCCATTGCTTGTCACCCGCGAGCAAACCGCTTGTTTTCTGCCGCGTGACCGGGTGTTGAGCAAAGTCGGCTATCTGCCGGTGGTGATCGATCACGACAATGGCACTGAACCACCGCTTGTCTGTTTCCCCGATCTCGGTGAAGGGGTGAAGGCTGAGCGCCACGGTGTTGGCCCGCTGGTGCATAACCCCTACGAACCGCCGCCACTCCCCGATCCGGCTGAGAATGAACGGATCGCGCGCCGGCTCGAACAGACGCTGCCCGGCTTCGCGACCCGGCTGGTACGCGCCGAGACGTGTCGCTATACCCATACGCCTGATGGCGACTTCCTGATTGATCGTCATCCTGAATATAGCCAAATCATTATTGCCGTTCCCTGCGCCGGCCACGGCTTTAAGTTCGCCCCGTTAATCGGCGAGATTGTCGCCGATCTGGCCCTGCAAGGCGCAACGCAGTACGATATTGCCCCGTTTCGGTTCGACCGGCTCCGCAAGCGGTATCCGGTAGAATTGGCGTAAGCGGCTGTATGTCAGTGCGAGTGCGCGGAGCGCCCGCAACAATCGCGCCTTTGCCCCACCCCAACCCCCCCCGCTGGGGGAGGGATTCTAACCCCGGCCCTGAAGGGCCGGGCGAGAGGTACGAAGCTCGCTGCGCGGGCTGATACCCACCCCTTCGCCCCTCCCCCGCTGGGGGAGGGGTGATGGGGAGCGCAGCATCGGGCTTTGAGGCATCGCACAGCGATCAACCGTTGTAATCAATCAAATGGGCTATTCCCCTAAAATCCCTTTGCGCCCTCTGCGATCTTCGCGCCTTTGCGTTACAAGCCTTTGCGATCTTTGCGTTACAAGTCTTTGCGTCGTTGCTGGTTTTGCGGCGCCGTTGGGTGGGTAGCAACGACCTTGCTCTGGCGGAACTATGCCCGCCGGCACGATCCGTCGTCGCAGGCGGGGTTGCCGCCAAAGAGGTAGCGGTTGCGGGCGACAAAGTCGTAGATTGGCCCGGCCACCATCAGCGCGCCGGGCAATCGCATCAATTCCCCCAACCCGCGCAAAGCCGGCAGCCGCAACAAGAGTTCGCGCACCGCTTCCGCTCCGCGGTAAATTGTTCCGTCCGGCCCAACGACGTGCAGTTGCCCCATCGCTTCCTCGTGGCTGATCTGCGGAAACCGCTCGCGGGCAGCCGGGCTGTTAGCGTCAAGCAATTCGATTTGGCGCTGCTCGTCATACGCCGCGACCCACTCGGCTTGTTGGCGGCACATCCGGCAGTTGCCATCGTAGAGCATGGTGTAGGGCATGTGGGCAATCCTTTCCGCATTAATATGGCACAATGGCCGTCACCACCAGCGCCAGCACGAGGATGCCGATGATCACTGCGCTCAAGATGCGAAACCATTGTTGGTAGCGTTTGCGGCTCATCTCAATGCCTCCGTGTGCGATATTGCAAGGCTCTGCTTGTATTATAGCAATTCTGCGATCCATAGGTATGTGCGGCAGTTTGACTGCCGCACTCCACACGAGAGTAGGCCGCGTGAGCGTCGCCAAGCATGGGTAGTAGGTATGTTGCGGCAGGGTGGCTGCCGCACTCTACACAAGGGTTAGCTGGCGGTCGCTTGCAAGACCGCTTGGATGACTGCTGCCACCACTGTATGATGCCGGTATGGCGGTGGGGTGCGGCGCGGGTAGGTGCGGTTGCACAACACGACGATGGCGAGTTGTTTGTCCGGAATCCCAACCATGATTGGGCCGGTAAACCCGCTATGGCCAAAACCGGTCGTGATGGCTGGCCCCAGATATGGTCGCCGGAGCATCCATCCCAACCCGCTGACCGGTTGCCCGGCGCGCTCGGTTTGCGGTGTTAGCGCGGTGCGCGCGGTTTCTGCGCGCACAAGTTGCTGGCCTTCCCATACCCCTTCGCGCAAGAAGAGGTGTACAAGGCGCAGCGTTTCGCTGGCGACGCCGAACATGCCGGCATGGCCAGCGACGCCGCCGAGCGCGTAGGCGCTCTCGTCGTGGGTGACGCCGTGGACGAGACCGCCGCGCCATGCCTCGTCCCACTCGGTGGGGGCAATGCGTGGCTGCCATTCCGCTGGCGGGCGGAAACGGGTCGCTTCCATGCCGAGCGGCGCACTGACGATCTCGCTGATCGCTTGGTCAAGCGGGCCGCCGTAGATCGTCGCCACCAGCTCGCCGAGCAGGAAGGTGTTGAGGTTGGCGTATTCGGTTACGCTGCCGGGTGGGTGCTTGGGTGTTGCCGTATAGACCGCTTGCCGGATCGCATAGACGCCGGCGCGGGCCAGCGGCGCCATTTGCACGGCTAACCCGCTCTGATGGCTGAGCAGGTGGCGCACAGTGATACCGCCGGCCTGTAGCTCCGGTAGCCAGTATTGCACGGGCCGGTCAAGCGGCAGCATGCCGGCGTCGTGCAAGCGCAGCGCCGCGGTCGCGGTGAAGACTTTGGTCAGCGAGGCGAGATCGTAGATGGTATCGAGCGTCACCGGCTTCGAGCCGGGATCGTCGTACATAGTCGTGCCGTAGGCGGCGGTGTGGATGAGGCGATCGTCCTGTGTGACCAAAACGACCGCGCCGGGGAAGATGCGTTCGTGAATGGCAGTCGTGATAATGGTGTCGATAGCTGGGATCATAGCAAGGCTTACGTTTCATAACGCGAATCGGTTCCGCCGCAGCGCAATTTCCACCAGCCAGAGCGCCAAGGCGAGCCCTGCCAGCAGCGGCCAGAGTGAGGTGACGGTGGATGAAACTGGCAGCGGAGAGGTCTCGGCCAGCGCCGGTTCCAGACTGCCGCCGGTGATGGCGGCGATCTGTTGCAAGAGGGCTTCTCCCTGCGCTGGATCGGTAAGCGTATATTCAGCCGGCGGCGGCAACACGTAGCCGATGCTGCGCTGTAGCGTCTGCCCGCCGGCGAACAAGGCAACGGTGATCTGGTACGGCCCAATTGTGGCCAAGGCCAGTTCACGCGCATACGTGCCCGGCGCGATCTGCGACAAACTAACGCTCTGTTCGCTGCCGTCGGGCAGGGTGACGCGCGCGCTGGCTTGCGCCAAATCGATCGGCGCTCCTCCCGCGGTTTGCGCTGCAACCACCAGCCGCGCGCCGGCAGCCGTTGGTTCCACCCGCACCTGCAACGGCCCGCTATCGGGTGTGGGCAGCGTATAGCGCACGATCTGGCTCCAGAACCGGTCGTATTCGGGCCATCCCGGCCACGTCGTAGCCCACGGTGCAGCAGCGCTGGCCGTCCATGCCACGCTGCGACCCAAGCCATATTGCCAGACCGCCAGCAATGGATCGTCGGCCGGGCTTTCGAGCACGATGGTAGCTTCAGGACGCGGTTGCAGCGCGATATAGCCGTCAAGGGTCGGCAGCGCGCGTGGATCGAGGTTGCGCACTAACGGATGCGGTTGCTTGAGCAAGACCGGTACCGGTTGTTCTACCGTGAGTTCAGCGCCGGCAATTTCACTCTCTTGCAGGGTGATGCGCGGCAAGTCGGCGGCGTCAGCCACAAAATAGTAACGTCCATTGCCCCATTGCGCCAATTGTTCGAGCAGCTCGGTGTCGGCGTCCAGCCCAATTGCGATGGTGGAAAGGGTGATCTGCGCGGCGCGGGCAGTCTCGATCAATTGCTGATAACGCGGATAGTTATTAAAGTAACTGCGCCCGTCGGTTAACAAGACGGCGTGGCGCGCGCTGTGCGGCTCGGCGGCCAGCGCCGGCAACCCGACTGCCAGTGACCGTTCGATGTTGGTGCCGCCGCCGAGCGGCATGGTCGCGATTTGCGTTTGCAAGGCGGCAACGTTCGCGCCTTCCCCTACCGCTTGGAATGGCACTGTCCACAAGGTGTCGGTGTCGAAGGCCAGCACCCCGATCCGGTCGTCTGGTTGCAGCGCGGTAAGGGCAAGGATGGCTGTTTCTTTGGCCATGTCAAATTTACTCACGCCAAACGCGGCGCTCATGCTGGCCGAGCGGTCGATGATCAGCAAGAGCGATATCGGTGCGTGTTGCGGGCGTGGCGGCGGCGTCATCGCCAGCGGCAGCGCCTTGGCTAGTGGTGTCTCGGCGTAGCCGCCGAGGGTGAACGACTGGTTGCCGCCGAGCACCGTTAGCCCCTTGCCTTCGCTGCGCACGATTTCGCGCAAGGCAACCATCTGCTCGAACGACAACTGGCTGGCCGGCACATCCACCAGCACAATGCCGTCATAGGCGGCGAGCTGGTCGAGATTGGCCGGCAATGCGGCTGCCGGCAGGCGTTCCACGAGCATACCCGACTGGCGCAGGGTTGCGGCGAGCACAGCGCCGCCATCGCGATAGCCTTCAACCAGTAGGATCGTAGGCGGCGGTATCACCAGCGCCGTCGCCGCGGCAGTGTTGTTGGCGGTGAAGGTGTCGTTGCCCGCCGGGATCACTTCCGCGCGGAGACGCACGATTCCCGGTTCGCCGGCGGTATGGGTGATGGTAAACTGGTGCTGGTCGGGTGGAATAACGATCGGTTCTTCGCCGAGCAGTTGCTCGCCAGCCCATACCCGCAGCCGGGCGGCGAGCGGTTCGGCGCTGTTTAGAGCGCGGTAGGCGGTTGTGATGGTGAGTTCAAATACCTCACCGCTGCGGAGCAAGGCCGGCAGGTCGAGCCGGGTGATGGCAACTTCCGGTAGATTGGGTGGGGCAACGTAACGCACATCGATCTGGATGCCGGCCTGCACGGCGCGGTGCGCTTCAGCTAAAACATTGCCGCCGGTATCCTGCCCGTCGCTGATTACAATCACTCTGCCGCCGGAAGGCAACAGTTGGCGCGCCATCCGTAACGCCGCGGTGAGATCGCTGCCGGCGCTATCGGGCAACCGATCTCCGCCAGCCACCACATTGGCGCCAAACGCTAGCAAGCGCGTGGCCGGGCCGGCGGCATCGGCAATAGCTTGCGCCTCGGCGCGGATGGCCGCCTGCCCCTCCGCGGTGAGGCTCGCCGACTGATCGTAGAGCACAAGCAGCGGGCCGGCGGCTGGTGCGCCAGCCTGCCGCCAGACCGGATCGGCCAATGCGCTGATCAGCAGCGCGATGATCAGCATTCTGATCCCGACGACCAGCCATGGCAAGCGCCGGCCTGCTCGCCGCCAGATCAACACCAATGCCGGCAACGCCAGCAAGAGCCAGAATAGATGAGGAGATTGCCACATCATCGCGCCTCCGCTGGGGGCCAGCGTTGGATGTACAGCCATTCGCCAATCAAAACGATGATCGCGCCAATGATGAGCCACGACCACAACGGTTGCGGTGTCGCAGCGCGGGTGACCGGTGTCTGGGCCGGCGCTGCGCCGATGGCGGCGCTGGCAACGCGCGGCGTTGGATCAGTTTCGCCGATGGCGCCGGCATTCACCGGGAGCTGCGTTTCGCGCAAGAGTTGGTCGCCGGCCCACTCTTGCACGCGGTAGAGACCGGCTTGGTTTGGCTCGATCGTCGCCGGAATGGCTGGTTGGACGGCGAGCGTCGTTTGGTTGCCGCTGGGGTCAATCACTGCCAATTGCGTGGCTCGAATATCGGCTTGGTAAATCAACGGTGCGCCGAGTGTTACTGCCGCCGGCGTGGGAGGCGGGGTCAGGTCGCGCACGGTGCGGGCAACCAGCAGCGGAAAGGCTAACCGCGTTGTGAGCGGATTGTTTGCGAGATCGAAGTTCCACACCGCTACCTCGCTGCGCTCGAATCGCCCGCGCAGAATGAGCGGAATACCATCACTTAGTGCGAGCGGGGTTAACCACGCTGGCGGATCGATCGCGGCAATGCGCCCCCACGCGATCCCGCCTAGATTGACATCGCGCAACAATGCTTCACCGGCCGGGGTGAGGGTGAGCGTTGTTCCAGCAGGCGTGAGGCCGTTGCTGGGGAGTAACTCGCCGGGTGGAGGATTGATGATCAGCATCGCTCCTGCCAGCCAGCGCCGAGGTTGCGTGTTCACAAAGATCGTCAGATCGGCAGCGGGATCGGGCACAAACGCCGCCGGATCAACGGTAGTCAACGACACTTCCGGCATCGCCTGCAAGGCCCGCACCAACGCCGGCGCGTCGTCAGCAACCAGTACAACGTTGATCGGGCGCTGGCCGCTGACATTCACCACCGCCGCATCGTCGAGCGGCAAGCCGTCGTTGCCGTTCAATTCCAACCGGATCTGTTGCGCCGGGCCGGGTAATGTCCATGCCAATTCCAAGGCTGCGTTGGGGCGGATGTTGACCGGTTCAGTGCGGCTGAGCTGTTCGTCAACCAGCAACCGCACATTGCCGCGGAACGGTTGATTGCCGTGGTTCGCCAGCCGGGCGTAGACATGCACCGCGCCGGCGTTGCCCGTTCGCGCAGCAAGGGTGACGACAGCGCGGTTCGGTTGGGCCGTGCCGAGTACTTCGATCTGCACCGGCAGTCGCAAAGTGGTGAGATCGGGTTGCGGTACAGCGCCGTCGGTCAACCAGACCACCCGCGCGCCGGGTTGGTCGAGCAGAAACGTTTCAGCGATGGTCAGCGCGCCGGTGACATCACTGCCGGCGCCTTCGATCGTGATCTGCTCGACCGCCGCCAATAAACGGGCCGCATCGGCGCTGCCGCCGCGGTCAATCAGGCGCGCTTGCGGCCCGGCGCTGATCAGCACGACCTGATCGGCGCCGCGCATCTGCCGAATGAACGTTGCGGCGTGCTGGCGCGCGCGTTCGAGCCGGGTATTGCCGCCTTCGCGCATTGCCATACTGGTAGAGGTATCGATCAGGATTGCGGTCGTGCGTGCTGAACCCAGCCACGGCAAGGAGAATTGGGGTTGGGCCAAGGCCAACCCGATCAGCAACGCTGCCAACAGGTGCAACGCCAGCAACAGCGTCCACCGCAGCCGCCGGCGACGGCGGGCCGCCGGACGAGGCGGGATCTGTTGCCAGATCAAGAGCGAAGGCACGACTGTGCGCCGCCGGCGCGCTTGCCACAAGTGCAGTATGACGATCACCGGCAGCGCCAGTAGGGCGAGTAATCCTAGCGGGGCGAGTAATGTCATAGGTTTCCTGAGATCAATATATTAACCCTCACCCCCGTCCCCTCTCCCGCAACGCGGGAGAGGGG
>VSSL01000366.1_pt1 | contig 13445 bp, 10 predicted proteins | sample 4557531 | NCBI WGS metagenome assembly VSSL01 (sample SAMN10986726, study PRJNA523729) | hot springs metagenome | isolation source: hot springs | place: India:Timba, Gujarat | collected 2018-05-31 | reverse complement strand
CCGAGCTCCGCCCTCATGCGCGTGCAGGCGATGGCGAAGTAGATGAAGAAGGCAACCACACTCACCCATAGCGTCAGCCCCGACATCCAGAAGAAGACGACCAGAAACAGGAATCCCAATACCAGCCCTACCACAGCGACGCGCGGGCTAAACGGCTCATCCGCCCACTGCGCGGGGTCGGCGCGCCATACCGCGCGAAGAAACTGCGCCAGATGCCTACGGGTACCCCATATCGCCAGCACCGCCACGCCCATGTAGCCACCGAAGCATTGCTCGTTGATGTACGGAAAATTCGGACGGTCATACGACCAGCCGAACGCCGCGCTGAGGATGCGCTGCGCCTTAAAGAAGAAGTAGAAGAACCAGCTGGAAAAAAGCAGGTCGGCGGGCATCAGGAAGCCCAGTCCGATGGCGAACGGGTAAAAGGAGATAGGCGTCCAGCCGATGGCGTTCCAAGGGGGCGTGGTGAACATCGGGCTGATATCCTGCATCTTCACGGGGATGTAGGGCAAGTAGGGATATAGCACGTGCAACCCATTCAGGATACAGATGCCCCCCGAAAGGGCAAACCCCGCCCATAACAGAGGCTGTCGGAAAAAGCGAACGGGGTCATCGGTCATCTCGAGCGGCAGCAGGATGATGGGATAGCTGAGCCGTTCATGTTGCGTCCACTGTTTGCGTACCAGAACGTTCAGGCACAGCATTACCCACAGTAGAACCAGAATGAAAACGCCCCAAGCCGCCAGAGGTATCAGCCACGCCCGCAACCGCCACCAGACGTAAGGATGGGTCATACCCGTATACCAGCCGGTCAACGCCTCCTTATCGCGCACAAGGAACCAGTCGGGCAGGTACTGCATGAAAAGCGTTTCCCAGCGGTTGTACGGCGTGGCGTGGCGGGTGGGATGCCCGAGCATGGGTATCAGCACGTCGAGAAAGTCCACACTGGTAAGGCTGGTGCCGATAGCGAGCATGGAGTAAATGATAAGCACCTCCGCCTGCGATAGCACCCACTGCGGACGCCATCGCCTTGCCAGCAGATTGAACACAATAAGCAATACCGTGAAGCAGATAACGTTGGCGAACAGCGAGAAGGTAGTAGGATAGGGTCCCAGCGCCCACGTACCGAGCGCGGGACCCCCCGACGACATCTCCATCTGCACGAGCCAGAAGGCGTTAATCGGCAGCAGTAGTAGCCCAATCAGAATGGCTCGCCAGGGGATGCCTGCTTTCACATCGTCTCCTCACCAGATAGCGTCTATCGTCCACCCCTCTATTCGCGCCAGCCGTGCGCTTCCCTCTTCGGCGAACAGGCGAGGCTGGTAGCCGCCCACACCCTGCGGATAGATTCGGCTGGTGAGGCAGGTATGCCCGTTGGCGTACACCTCCAGCACCGAGCGGTCGACAAACACGCGCAGACGCAACGGCTCGCCTTCCTTCAGCGAGAACGGTGCAGAACGCACGTCACGCGCCACCTCCTCGTAGCGGCTGGAGCGCGTACGGTCTACAGACAGCTTACTCTCCGCCTGCGAGAAGACGATGGTGGTCACCTGCCCTTCATCAACGGTATGCACCAACCGAACCCCGCATCGGGCGGCTTCTTGAGGCTGTATCTCCGCCAGCAGCTCCCAGCGGTCGCCGGTCAACCCCTTGACCACCACCTCTTCGCCCGACTTCAGCGGTTGCGCAGGCAGGCTCACCCGCTCGCGACGCAGCTGGCGCAACTCGGCAACGGGTTCAAACAGCAAACGACCTTCTGCCGACAGCGACACCTGACGCGGAAGCGACTGCACGCCCGCCCAACCTGCCTCCACGCTCATCTTTTCGGGGCGGGTCTCCCATAGCCAGCCGAAGAGGATGCGCCTGCCGCGCGCGTCGCGGAAGCCCTGCGGGGCGTAGAAGCACCCGCCCAGGTCCATCTCGCCCTGATATTCAGGGGTGAACCGCCCGCTGCGGAACGTGCCCACGAAATATATCACGCGCCCCAACGGCACAGGTGATGTCCACAGCACCCACTTCCTGCCCAGCTGGAAAAAGTTGGGGCATTCCCACATCTCGCCTGTCTTCGCCTTCTCGCCCACCAGCGCAGGCTCCAGATATTCCCAGCGGCGCAGGTCTTTAGAGCGGTAGAGCAGAATGGTTCCGCCCACCTCCCGAATGCCCGAACCTACTACCGCGTACCACCAGTCGCGACTGCGCCACACGTAAGGGTCACGAAAACCGGTCACCTGCATCCCCGGTGGCGGCGAGGCAATCACGGGGTTCTCTGGAGCCTTCTCCCATGTAATCATATCCTTGCTCGTGGCGATGCACTGCACTTCGGGATGCACGCCCGTATAGACTGCTGTCGGCGTTCCTCCATCGTCCACCATGCACCCCGTCCACACGCCGTCCTTGTCGTAAGGCTTATCGGGTCGCAGGGCGAGGGGCAGGTGTTTCCAGTGCATCAGGTCCTTGCTCACCGCGTGTCCCCATACGATGTTTCGTGGCACGGCGGATTCGGGGTTATGCTGATAGAACAGGTGGTACTCGCCCTTGAAGTGGATCAGTCCATTCGGGTCGTTCATCCAGCCCGCCGGCGGCAGGAAGTGATACGCCGGGCGGTGTTCTGCGTAGGGTCTGTTTTGCGATTGTGACATCATGCTCCCCCTGAACGAAAGTGCTGATGCAGGATATATGAGGGGGTTCCCTGTCCACAAAAGAGATTCCTGTGGGGGCGAGGCTCCTGCCGCGTCCAAAGTGTCATTGCTTCGGGTGCGTGAGCACCCGAAGCAATCCCCCTCGCTCTCGTTGGAGATTGCTTCGCCGCTTCGCGGCTCGCAATGACACCTCTCTGGAGGGCAAGGCTCCTGCCGAGCCGATAGCCGTGCCTTAGCGTTCACGGCTAAAGCCGTTCCCTCACAGACGAAGCCAGCCTTCGCTGGCTACAACCGTACGCAGGCAGGGTTTCGTTGGAAAGGGCGCGGCTTGAGCCGCAGGACATACCACCATCGGGGAGTGGCGAAATGTTGGCATACTGTATCTAGCTTTTTGTCATTCTGATCGAAGCGAAGAATCTGGAAGATGCTTGAGTACTCTGTCAGACCTGTTTCTCAACATCTTGTATTGCCCCAGCGAATGAAAATCGCGGGCAACAGCAAACGAAACCTGCTGACGCAGGTTATCACCCCCCGAAGGGGGTTTTGTCCTCGTTGCCCGCGACTTCCAGTCGCCGGGTGACCTATAACGTTGATGGTTGACGCACTATTAGTTCTTTCAGCATGACAAGAAGAGGATGAGATGCTTCGCTGATGCTCAGCATGACAGAAAAAGTGAAGCCCTGCGAAGGCAGGGCTTTGTTTGAAAGAGCGCGGTTTCAACCGTAAACAATCCTGGCAGGGGGGGGTACGGCTGTACGCTCCTCCAATCCTCCCTTCATAGCAGGTCAAGAAACTCTTCCACACTCAGCCCCACTTGCTTCAAAATATGCGAAAGGGTAGAGCGTTTGATGGGGTTATGTGCAGGTATCGTTACCTTGAGCACTTCATCGCCGATGCGCTTCTGGATGCGGATGTGACTACCCCGCTGGCGCACAACGGTCCAACCATCCTTCTGTAGAGCCCGAATAATCTCGTAGTAGGGCAGGCTCGGCACTTTACTCACAGTTCAATCTCCCGCACCAGCGCGTTGCCCGCAGCTACCAGGTCGTCTTCTACCGGCTCGAGGTACAGCGCAATCGCCTCCTGAATGTTCTGAAGAGCCTCTTCTATCGTTTCGCCCTCGCTGATGCAACCCGGAAGTGAGGGAACGTAGACCGTGTATCCCCCATCCTCGCTGGCTTCCAGCACCACCTTCACACGCATGAGGGAATCACCTCCTCCGCCTTTATGTTACCACGAATCCTTCGCAGAAAAGCCAGCGGTTCGCCTCTGCCTCACCCTACCGCACTATCAGGTTGTACACGTTCCACCCCGTCGCTGTTTTCAGCGTGATAGTGCCGTCGTCGACGGTTTCGAAGGGTACACGTCTGCCGTCCAGGGTAACCAGCACCACTCGCTGTCCGTCGGGAGGACGGATGCGGAAGGTGTGCGCCGTTGCCGAGAAGAGAACTGCCCGGGTGGCTTTGCCGTCGCGCCAGAAGATGTCTATCTGCGCCCTTCCGCGCACGCATAAGCCTTTCACATACCCCTCGCGCCACGCCTTCGGCAAGGCGGGCAGCAGGTGAATCTCCCCAGTGTGGCTCTGCACCAACATCTCGGCGATGCCCGCCGCTCCGCCGAAGTTGCCGTCAATCTGGAAAGGCGGATGGTTGTCGAAGAGGTTCGGCAGGGTGGATTGCCTCAACAACGCCATCAGGTTCTCGTACGCCCTCTCGCCGTCCCCCAGTCGCGCCCAGAAGTTCACCAGCCATGCCCGGCTCCAGCCAGTATGTCCGCCGCCGTGCGCCAGACGCCTCTCCAGCGATACCCGAGCCGCCTTCGCCAGCTCCGGCGTGCCGCGTGGGGTAATCTGGTTGCTCGGGTGCAAACCGTACAGGTGTGACATGTGGCGGTGCCCCGGCTCGTTCTCCTCGAAGTCCTCTATCCACTCCTGCAGTTGTCCATACTTGCCGATTTGCATGGGCGCAAGGCGGGCGCGCGCCTCTTCTAACCTTTTGCGGAACTCTTCGTCCACGCCCAGGATGCGGCTTGCCTCGATGCAGTTGGTAAACAACTCGCGCAGGATTTGCATATCCATCGTTGGTGCGTAGCACACGCTGGCTACTTGCCCATCGGCAGTGCGGAAGGAGTTCTCCGGCGAGATAGAAGGTGCAGTCACCAGCCAGCCATGCTTCGGCTCGGGCACCAGAAACTGCAGGTAAAACTCCGCCGCTTCCTTCATGATGGGGTAAACGCGCTTCAGGATGTTGTTGTCCAGCGAGAAGGCATAATGCTCCCACAGGTGCTGGCACAACCAGCCTGCTGCCGCGGGAAATTGCCCCCATTCGGGGCGCTCCCCCGGCGAGGTAAAGCCCCAGAGGTTGGTCACGGTATGCACCACCCAGCCGCTCAACCCGTAGTGTACCTTCGCCGTTTTGCGCCCCGGCTCGCGCAGGCGATCGATAAACTCTATCAACGGCTCCACACATTCCGGCAGTGCACCCGTCTCTGCTATCCAGTAGTTCATCTGCACGTTGATGTCGGTATGGTAGTCGCAGTTCCAGGGGGTCTGGATGCCGTCCGCCCAGATACCCTGCAGGTTGGCAGGAAGGCTACCGGGCTGACTACTGCAAATCATCAGGTAGCGGGCAAACTGGAAGTAGAGCGCGCACAGATGCGGGTCGGGCTCGCCGCGTTTCACCCGCTCCAGGCGTTCATCGGTGGGCAGAGCAGCTGCTTCCTCTCCGCCAAGGCTCAGGTGCACTCTGGCAAACAGGTCGCGGTAGAGCGCAATGTGCTCGTCGCGTAGCCAGCGGTAATCCTGCCCACGTGCTCGGGAAATAGTTTTCATTGTCGCAGAGACAGGGTCATTCGCCCGGTAGGTGGTTGCTGCGCTGAGGAGCAGGATGGCTTCGGTCGCCTGCTGCACACGCAGGGTATTCCCCTCCGCCCGTACCGTACCGCCTTGAGGCAATACCAGCAGTCTTGCGGCGAAGCGCAATCCACCGTTCAGCTCGCCCGAAAGCAGCACATAGTCTCGTTTAGCAATAGTCTCTGCCCGCTCTGGGCGGCTGAGGGTGGCTTCGAAATTCAGCTTGCCCGGTCGACTGCTGGCAAGGCGGATGACGATGACTTCCTCATCCAGGCTCGCGAAGTGCTCGCGGGTATACGTCACGTTGCCCACCCGGTACTCCACCCTCACGATACCGGTGGTCAGGTCCAGCTCCCTGCGGTAGTTTTGGGCGTTCGCGTGCCCCTCGAAACGCAGGCGCAGGTCGCCCAGCATCTGGTAGCAGCCGAAGGGCACATTTGCGCCGTTGCCGTGTCCGGAGCCTGCACCGAGGCAGACAAACTTTTCCGCCGCTAGTTGCTGCGCCTGTGTGTATTTGCCTTCAAACAGCAACCGGCGAATCTCGGGCAGATAGCGCGGCGCGTCGGGGTTATCCGCCTCCTGCGGTTGACCAGACCAGACGCTGTCCTCGTTCAGCTGGATGCGCTCTTGCTCGATGCCCCCGTAAATCATCGCGCCCAGCTTGCCGTTGCCGATGGGCAGGGCGCGTACCCAGCCGGGCGAGTTCTGCCAGGCGTTGGTGGTGGGTGGCTCCACTGGCGCAGGCTCGCGATACCAGATTGTCCACAGGTTCTCTTGAAAAACCCTTCTCATGCACTCTTTACCTCCGGGGCGTGATAGAGACTCACGGTGCGTATCAGCGGCAGGGCGCGCGACCTGAGAATGTTTACCCGCACGCGCGTGGCGGTGACAGGCGCAACCCTGTCCAGCTTCTTATGCCCGATAGTGGTGCCTCGTTTGACCTCCTGCCAGCCCGCAGCGGTCAGCGCGTCTACCGAGTACTCCTCTACATGTTGCCCTTCCGCGATGTATTCCTGCAGCATGACAATGTTGAACGTCGTCGGCTGGCGCAGGTCTATCTCCAGAGAGACGGGCAGCTCATTCGGCATCCAATACGTATCTCGCTTCCCGTCGACGACGGACGACGCTCCGTGTCCGCGCTGGGCACTGGTGGCACGCACGGGTTTACGCACGGCGAGGTCTTTCGCAAATATCCTGTCTAACGCTTTGCGCCATTCGCGCAGGCGTTGCACATCGGGGTCGGGAAGCAACCCGCGCCGGTCAGGGGGTACATTGAGCAACAAGACACTGTTACGCCCTGCCGATTTGAAATAGATATCCAGCAGGTGTTCCAGCGATTTCACCTTCGCATCTTCGTGCGCATGATAGAACCAGCCGGGGCGGCTGGACACATCGCACTCGGCAGGCCACCATACCTTGCCCGACACATTGCCGTGAAAAGCAGGCACAGGGTCTTGCACGCTCCACTCGGTCTCCGCCGCGTAGCCGTCCTCGTTGCCTACCCAGCGGATGTCGGGACCGCAGATGGCGATCAGCGCGTTTGGCTGGAGTTTGCGTATCACCGCGTAGTAACCTTGCCAGTCATACTCTTGCCTGCGCCCGTTGGGTCCTTCGCCGCACGCGCCGTCGAACCATACCTCCGCTACCTCGCCGTACTGGGTGAGTAGTTCGGTAAGCTGATTGGTGAAGTAGCGGTTATAGGCGGGCGAGTCGCCGTAGGTACGCTCGTGGCGGTCCCACGGGGAGAGATAGATGCCCATTTTCAGCCCCGTCTGCTGACACGCTCGAGCGAACTCGCGCACCACATCGCCCTTGCCCATGCGCCAGGGGCTGTTCTTCACGCAGTGCTCTGTGTAGCGCGTCTGCCACAGGCAAAAGCCGTCGTGATGTTTGGCGGTGAGGATGAGATACTTGAAGCCACACTCTTTAGCAACCTGCACCCACTGTTCGGTATCCAGTTGCGAAGGGTTAAACCACCGCGGGTCTTCGTTTCCTTCGCCCCATTCGCGGTCGGTAAAGGTGTTCATGCCGAAGTGCAGGAACATGCTCAGCTCCGCTTCCTGCCAGGCGAGCTGCTGCGGCGTCGGCTTGGGATGCATGAGAGAACCTCCGGTCAAGAGTCTGCATAGGGGTTTCGCGAGGGAAACGGGCGTGTCCTGCTATCGGACGGAGACTACGCTTCGGGCAAAGGCTCTCTGGGCTCTACCAGTATCCCACGACCGGACATCACGCCGATGCCCACCTCTCGCGCGGCATCCAGAGATGCGGGGTCTACTCGAATGGCATACGTGTACACCAGATAGGGACCTGGCACCCCAGCCTCTTTCAAGCGACGGCGGAAGTCGGGAGATGCCATGCGGTTTGCCCAGTCTATGACTGCCCGACGGCTGAGGCGTGCCTTACTTTCCGCCACTACGGTGAGTTTCTCGCCTTCAGGCGATTCCACTGGCAGAACCACATCGATTTCGCCCACGCCGTCCAGCCGCACGGGATAGCCCTCTACGGGGGCTTTGTAACCTTTCTGGCGCATCAATGTCGAGACCGAAGCCTGTGCCTCTTCCTCCAGCGATGCGCCGATGACGTTAGTCAGCCGCCCTACCTCGGAGTACAGGTTGTCCACCCTGCTTTCCAGACGCTCAAATCGCTGTTCCGCCCAGTTTCGCAGCGACGCTACCTGCTCGTCCGTGTGCTGACGCGCCTCCGCAAAACGCTGGTCCGCCCACTCCCGCAACGAGGCTACCTGCTCATCCGTATGCCTCTGCGCCTCCGCAAAACGCTGGTCTACGGAGGTGCGAAACTCGTAAAACTCCGCACGCGATGCAGCTAGCTGTTCCTCGGTGCGTTTCTGAGCTTCCACCAGTTCCGCGACCGCCTTCTCGAGACGACTAATCGCCTCCGAGTTCTCCCGGACGAGCTGCGGCAGGGTCAGAATCTCTTCCGGCAGAATCACAGAGCGCAGTCGCTCACGCCACTCCGGGTGCTCGTAAAGCAGCCGAACCAGGTCCTCAAAGTCGCTTACGGTAAAGGGCATTTGTGAATCACCGTGTGCATTATACCATAGAGGGTAGACATAAGGGGACATAGGCAGGCAACGAATCACGTGTCAATCTCCCTACGACCGCAGGAGTACCCCCACCGTTTTGGCTAATAGACGCCAGGAGGGCATGTCTTATGAGCGGGTGGAAATGGAAACTGCGCCGGATGATGGCGATGTCGCCGGGTGAGATTGCGCTTCGCCTGTGGCGAGCGGTTCGCGACAGAGCGATATCCGTTGGCGTTCTGCATCCTTATCCGGAGGACCCAGCCGAATGCTTTCGATACGCCTGGCGTGAAGAGGCTGCCAGGATATATGCGCAGTTTCTACAAAGGTTTCCCTGCTCACGCTATCCTCACGACATATGGAGGGAATACCTGCAAGAAAAGCACCCCGACCATGCTGCGGCGGTTCTGGCGGAAGCGGAGGCAATTTTGCAGGGAAGAATGCGCTTGTTGGGCTTTGAAGTGCAAACCGATGCGCCGCCGCGCTGGTTCCGCAATTACGTACAGGGTGGAGAGTGGCAGGCTTTGCCTGTGGTACGCATCGATTATCGGCGCGGCGACGTTGCTGGGGGAGTGCGCTATTGTTGGGAGCTCAATCGGCACGGCCACTTTCTAACGCTGGCACAGGCATGGCTCCTTACCCGCCAACACCGCTTTGCCGAAAGGTTGCTGACAGACTGGCTGGACTGGATAACGCACAACCCGCCGCGCTTCGGCGTGAACTGGACGAGTATGCTGGAATGCGCCCTTCGTATCCACACCTGGTGCTGGAGCTTATGGTTCCTGGCAGGTTGCGACCTTCTTAGCGAGCAAAACCTGCAACCGATTCTGGGCAGCCTGTGGCAACAGACAGCGGAGATCTCGATGAACCTCTCACTGGGCTCTTCAGCGAACAACCACCTGATTGGAGAAGCTGCGGGAATGTGGACGTTCTCGTGCCTGTTTCCCACCGCCCGCCATGCCAGCAGATGGATGCAGACCGCTTACCGTATTCTTTCACGCGAGATCCCCCGCCAGATGACCCCGGACGGCGTGACCGTCGAGCAGGCGATTCACTATCAGGTTTTCGTGATGGAAATGGCGTTGCACGCTGAAAGCATCGCCAGACAAATCGGCAAGGCTTTCCCCGAAGAGTACGCCCAACGGATGCGAGCGTCAGCAGAGTTCCTGCAGGCAATCACCGACTGCGCGGGACACGTCCCCCATATCGGGGACAGCGACGACGCGGAAGTACTGCCGTTCTCTCCTCAAGAGACCAGCCCGGAGGCGGTGATGGTAGATACGGTGCGCGCGCTGTATGAAAACGCTCCTCCAGCCACGCTGAAAGCCGCCTTCTTGAGCGTGCAACCCGTTCGTGAAGGACAAAACGAAAAGCCCGCTATCCCCACCCGCCTGTTCACCCAAGGCGGATACGCCGTCCTGCGAGACGGGGAAGGCACACGGGTGGCGGTCATAGATTGCGGTCCGCTGGGATGGGGTTCCATCGCCGCGCACGCACACGCAGATGCTCTCTCCCTGACACTGAGCGTGGACGGACAACCCGTACTTGTGGATGCAGGCACCTATTGCTATCACGATGAACCCCCATGGCGCAACGCTTTCCGCAGCACGCGCTACCATAACACCATCTGCGTGGACGGCAAAGACCAGAGCGAGATGCTGGGAGCGTTTCTGTGGGGAGCACGCGCACAGGTAAGAATACACCGCTGGCATACTTCCCCTCTTCTGGACATGCTCTGCGCTTCTCACGACGGCTATCGACGCATCGGATGCGGAGAACATACCCGCTGGGTCTACTGGCTCAAACCGGACATCTGGCTTGTGGTCGACGAGGTGGAACGCAGCGAAGGGCGCCGTGTGGAGCAATGCTGGTTATTTTCACAGGCTTGCGCCCTACAGGCAGAGGGTGATAGAATGCAGGTACGCTGTGCGGAGGCTCTGCTGTGGATACAGCCGATGTCGCCCGTGCGCTTTCGGCAGGTATACGGCGCAGAAGCTGCTGAGGGAGGCTGGGTGTCGTCTTCTTTCGGCAAAAAGGAGCCCGCATCGCACCTGTTTCTGTTCAGAGAGAGCCAGAGCGGTCGGCTAGCTACAGTCTTCAGCAAGGGATGCTCCCCGTTACAGGTGCACCTCTGGAGAGATGAGATAGAAGAGTGGGAACTGCGGATGGAACATTCTGGACACGTGTGGCTGATTGGCGTGGCGAAGACCAGCCGTTCGTGGCAACTGCTGGACACAACAGTGAACGCAAAGAACATCGTGGCAACATGGGCAACAGAACAGCCTCTGGTGCGCTATGAGGTGATAGATTAGATGCGGATAGCTATATTCGGTCTGGGTTATGTCGGGGCGGTTACCGCCGCCTGCTTCGCGGCGGAGGAGCATCGTGTTATCGGAGTGGATACCGACTCCTACAAGGTGCAATGTATTATGGAGGGACGTTCCCCCATTGTGGAGCGGGACCTGGAAGGCTACATCCGCCGCGCACGAGAGGCAGGCAGACTGATAGCCACCACTTGCGCCGACGAGGCGGTAGCGCAAAGTGATGTTGCCCTTATCTGCGTGGGCACGCCCAGCCGACGTAACGGGAGCCTGAATCTGGAATTCGTTGAGCGCGTATGCCGCCAGATTGGCTCCGCACTTGCCGAACGTCCAGAGCCGTATATTGTGGTGGTACGCAGCACCGTTCTGCCGGGAACGTGCGAAGGTTGGTTATACCCACTCTGGAGAACGCTTCCGGTAAGCGGCATGGCGAGGGATTCCATGTGTGTATGAACCCCGAGTTTCTGCGCGAAGGCACAGCTATCCATGACTTTTACCATCCACCGCTAACCGTTATCGGCTCGCAGAGCGTGGAAGCCGCCGACCGCGTGGCACAGCTGTACGCGAACATTCCCGCCGAGTGCGTGAAAACCGACCTGCGCACCGCCGAGATGGTGAAATACGCCAATAACGCCTTCCACGCGCTCAAAATTACCTTCGCCAACGAAATCGGCGCGTGGTGCAAGCAGGAAGGTGTAGACAGTCACGTGGTGATGCGTCTGCTGACGATGGACACCAAGTTGAATATCTCGCCGGCGTACCTCACACCGGGCTTCGCATTTGGCGGTTCGTGCCTGCCCAAGGACCTGCGTGCGCTGGTGTATCGCGCCCACCAGCATGACCTGACCCTGCCTACACTGGAGTCTATTCTGGTTAGCAACCGACTGCAGATTGAGCGTACCGTAGAACTTGTCGTGCAGTTGGGCAAGAAGCGTGTAGGCGTAGTTGGGTTAGCGTTCAAGGCGGGCACCGATGACCTGCGCGAAAGTCCTGTGGTGACCCTGTGCGAGCACCTTATCGGTAAGGGTTACTCCCTGCGAATCTACGACCCGAACGTCTCGCTGGCGGCGATTTACGGAAGCAACAAGGCATACATCGAGCGCGAAATCCCGCACATCCATGCGTTGATGTGCGACAGCCTGCAACAACTGATTGACGAAAGCGAGGTAGTGGTGCTGGCGAACCGGGATGACCGCGTGACGCAACATGCCCAACATTTTCGTGACGACCAGACCGTGGTTGACCTCGCGAGGTGTATCTCTCCAGAGGCGGTAAGGGGGCGGTACATTGGGCTGTACTGGTAAACGGATCCTGATTGTGGTGGAAAACCTGCCTGTTCCTTTTGACCGACGGGTATGGATGGAAGCCACCTCTCTGGCGCAGGCAGGCTTCCACGTATCGGTGATTTCCCCACGCAAGCCGGGTGATGTACCCCACGCGGTTATCGACGGCGTAAGCGTGTATAGATATAAAATGTATCCACCCACGCGCGGAGTTATCAGTTTCCTCTGGGAGTTCACCTACTGCTGGGTAATGACCTTCTGGCTGAGCCTGGTGGTGTGGCGGCGCGAGGGCTTCGACGTGATACACGCCTGCAACCCGCCCGATACCTACTGGCTGTTAGGACGGTTCTACAAGCTGTTCGGCAAGAAATACGTATTTGACCACCACGACCTCAACCCCGAACTCTACGAATCGCGCTTTGGCAAGCGGGGCTGGATACATCGCGTGCTGCTCTGGCTGGAGAGACAGCAGTTTCGCACCGCCGACAGGGTAATCTCCACCAATGAATCTTACCGCCAGGTGGCTATTCAGCGGGGCGGTGTACCCCCTGAAAGGGTGGTGGTGGTGCGCAGTGGTCCCGACCTGAACCGTTTCCACCGCGTTGCGCCGAATGAGTCTCTGAAGCGCGGCAAAAGGTATCTGGCGGTGTATCTGGGCGTCATGGGTCCGCAAGATGGTGTAGATTATCTGATCCGTGCGGTAGAGCATGTGGTACGCACCGTTGGCAGAAAAGACGTTCAGTTTGTGCTGGTAGGCGACGGTGACGTGCGCCCCGACCTCGAGGTGATGGTTCATGAAAAAGGGCTGGACGAATGGGTGCACTTCACCGGACGTATCCCCGACGAGCAGTTGCAGGAAGTGCTTTCTACCGCCGATGTCGCACTCGCGCCCGACCCCAAGAACCCCTTGAACGACGTGTCCACCATGAACAAGGTGGTAGAATATATGGCGATGGGCTTGCCCATCGTGAGTTTCGATCTGAAGGAATCGCGCTACTCGGCGGGTGAAGCGGCGGTGTACGCTACCCCGAACGACGAGCGCGAGTTCGCACAACGCATCATCGAACTGCTTGATGACCCCGAACGTCGGCAGCGCATGGGTGAGTATGGACTACAGCGCGTGCGGGAGCATCTCGCCTGGGAGCACAGTCGCAAGGTGCTGATACAGCTATATACCGAGTTACTGTGCGAAAGCAAGTGAGGAGAAGGCATGGAGTTTGCGCATATCCTGCTGATACTGGTGGTGATGTTAGCATCAGCGAAGTTGCTTTCCGAGCTCAGCGAGCGCGTGTCGCAACCTGCCGTGCTGGG
>VSSL01000365.1_pt1 | contig 13481 bp, 10 predicted proteins | sample 4557531 | NCBI WGS metagenome assembly VSSL01 (sample SAMN10986726, study PRJNA523729) | hot springs metagenome | isolation source: hot springs | place: India:Timba, Gujarat | collected 2018-05-31 | reverse complement strand
GGGGTATCGCTGGCGCAGCTGCTTGATGAAGGCTTTCCCCTCGATACCAGGCATGTGCAGGTCAGACAGGCAGATATCCATTCGCTGTTGTGATAGAATCTGTAAAGCTTCCTGACCACTGTACGCTACACTCACCGTGTAGCCGTACGAGCGCAGGACGCGCTCCGCTGCCTCGCCAATCAGGGGCTCGTCGTCTACCACCAGCACACGGGTGCCGGGCGAAACAGGCTTTTTCATTTCCTTGCTCTTTGGGTACTGGATAGGAACAGCCGCTGGTTTGTCAATCGCCACAGTTGTAACATGCTTGTCATGCTGAATGAAGTGAAGCATCTGTGAGTGACAGTAAAACCAGATTCTTCGCTTCGCTCAGAATGACAGGGACACCGGACCGGTTTGTCGTCGCCTCAATCATCGGGCAACACCATGTATTATCGGAAGACTGATAATGTGCTTACAGGGTGTTGCCAAATCGCTCGATATATTCCCGTAACATTGCCAGACATCGCTGCAGGCAGTAACGGGTGATGGCTTGCAGGTCAAATCGTCCATCCAGAGCCGCATCGCGGATGTTTTCGGGAACCACGTCCAGATAGGGCAGGCTGGAAGGGAGGTTGATGGGGACACGTTCGGGCATTTTCCAGAGACGCACCCGGCTTTCGAAATGCGGCGACCACTGGACGTAGACCTCCATCAGCCACTGACTGCCATCGGCAGCGGTGTAGAACTCCTGATGGGCAATGGGCTCGGGAGGGAGTGCTTCCACTCCTGCTTTCATTTCGTCAACCATTTGCGTAACCTGTTCAGAGTGATGTCGCGATTGAGCTCGGCAATCGCGCGGGTCAGCGGAATGTTCTTGGGACATACCTGCACGCAGTTCTGCGCGTTGCCACAGCCGGTCAGTCCATCGGGACCTGCGAGTACATCGAATCGTTCGTCTTCTAACGTCGCCCCCACCGGGTGCAGGTTGAAAAGCTTTACCTGCGCCAGCGCGGCAGGACCGATGAAATGAGAACGGGCGTTCACATTCGGGCAGGCTTCCAGACAGCACCCACAGGTCATACACCGCGCGAACTCGTATCGCAGTTCGCGAACGCTGTCGGGGATGCGCGGTCCGGGACCCAGGTCGTGCGTGCCATCAATGGGTACCCACGCCTTAATGCGTTTAAGTGTCTCAAACATCTCGCTCCGGTCTACAATCAGATCGCGCACTACCGGGAACTTGGTCATGGGCTCCAGGGTGATTTCGAAGTGCTCACCCGAACGTTTACCTACCTCGTCTACCAGCGCGGAACATGCCTGGCGCACCCTGCCGTTAATCACCATCGTACAGGTGCCGCACACCTCTTCCAGACAGGCGGCTTCCCACGCAGGAGCAGTCGTAGGCTTCCCTTGCCGGGTGACGGGATTGCGCTGGATGTGCATCAGGCAGGAGATAACGTTCATCCGGGGGGTGTATGGAACCTCGAACTCTTCCCAGTAGGGCGCGCTCTGCGGATTCGCCTGCCGCTTTATCTTAAGCACCACACTCTTGACCCCGTCCATGATTACTCTCCCCTATCATCCTTTGCGCTGACAGTCTCCACTACCTGCTTTTCATCGGTAAGGGTTGCCTTCTTATCCACATCATACTTGCGGATGCGAGGTGGGATCAGCGATGTATCTACCGGTTCATAGAAGATACGCGGACCGTCGGGAGTGTAGCTCGCCATGGTAGTTTTGAGCCACTCGGCGTCGTTGCGCTCCGGGTACTCCGGCTTGTAGTGAGCGCCCCTGCTTTCGTTGCGCAGCAGCGCACCGCGTGTGATAACCTGTGCCAGTATCAACATGTTGCGCAGGGCGCGGGTAAAGGTGACCGTCTGGTTCGTCCACAGCGACGAGTCGTTGATATGAATGCGCTTCCAGCGTTCCATCAGTTCCAGAATCTTCTCTTCGGTCTTCTGCAGCCGGTCGTTATAGCGCACCACCGTGACGTTATCGGTCATCCACTCGCCCAGCTCCTGATGCAGTTTGTAGGGGTTCTCGTCACCGGTCATTTTGAGCAGCTGCTGGTAGTCCTGCTCATGGCGCAGGCTTTCGCTCTCGTACAGCGAAGCAGGAAGGGCGTCCGCGGAGCTTTCTAACCCCTCAATATAGCGAACCACCGCATTGCCTGCCACTTCACCGCCGAAAATACATGCCAGTAGTGCGTTTGCGCCGAGTCGGTTGGCTCCGTGATATTGATAGTCTACCTCGCCCGCCGCGTATAAACCGGGGATATTGGTCATCTGATTGCGCGTGCTTTCGGGGTGCAGAAAGCCGTCCGGCGTCCGCTCGTAGTCTATCCATAAACCGCCCATCGAGTAGTGAACGGCGGGGAAGACTCGCATGGGCACTTCGCAGGGGTCTTCGCCGACGAACTTGGTGTAGATTTCGATAACGCCACCCAGCTTGCGCTCTATCACATCACGAGGCAGGTGAGTAATATCCAGATACACCTCGTTGCGCCCCATGATACCGCGCTTCTGGGTAACGCATATCTCAAAAATCTCGCGGGTGGCGATGTCGCGTGGCACCAGGTTTCCATAAGCCGGATATTTCTCTTCAAGGAAGTACCACCGGTCGCTTTCGGGGATTTCGCGAGGAGGTCGTTTATCGTACGGGTCTTTGGGAACCCACACGCGCCCCCCCTCACCGCGGATTGCCTCCGATACCAGACGCAGTTTGTCCTCGCCCGGAATAGCGGTAGGATGCACCTGAATAAACTCACCGTTCGCGTAGTACGCACCCTGCTGATAGCAGATACTCGCCGCGGAGCCGGTGTTGATAATGGAATTCGTTGATTTGCCGAAAAGATAGCCGGGTCCGCCCGTTGCCATCACCACAGCGTCGGCGCGAAAGGCGCGAATTTCCATCGTATGCAGGTTCTGCGCCACGATGCCCCGGCACCTGCCCTCTTCATCCCGGACGATGCCCAGGAAGTCCCAGCCCTCGTATTTGTGCACCAGTCCATCCACTTCGAAGCGGCGCACCTGCTCGTCCAGTGCGTATAGCAACTGCTGACCGGTGGTGGAGCCGGCGAAGGCAGTGCGGTGGTACTTGGTGCCCCCGAAGCGACGAAAGTCCAGAAAGCCTTCCGGGGTACGGTTGAAAGGCACGCCCATGCGGTCGAGCAGATAGATAATGCCCGGCGCACGATAACACATGCTTTTGACCGGCGGCTGGTGCGCGAGGAAATCGCCGCCGTAGACGGTGTCGTCAAAATGCTCTTCCGGGCTATCTCCCTCGCCTTTGGTGTTGACCGCGCCGTTGATGCCACCCTGAGCACAGACCGAATGGCTACGCTTAACAGGCACCAGCGAGAACAGGTCTACCGGCACGCCTTGCTCGGCGATTTTGATGGTCGTCATCAGCCCGGCAAGACCACCGCCCACCACAATGGTGCGTCGTTTTTCCATCGGCTACTACCTCACAACCCTTAGCGAAATGCGAACAGCGCCGACCATCCGAGAGCGGTCAGAACCACGAATATCACTGCACACACTCTGGCGCATCCCTGCTGTGCCCGTTCGCTGATGGTGATGCCCCAGCGGATGCAAAAGTTCCAAATCCCGTTGGACAGGTGGAAGGTTGCCGAGGTAATGCCCAACAGGTAAAACGCTACTATCCAGGGGTTCTGGAAGTGTTGCACCATGCCGTCATAATGGATGTTGGTACCGTAGAGCCGGTGGCTGAACGTGGTCATCCACACGTGCGCCCCGATATAGACGACCAGAATGACTCCCGTGATGCGCTGCCACAGGTACATCCAGTTGCGCCAGTAACCGTATCTTCCCACGTTCACCTGTCCATGAGCGGTAATGACCAGCCCGTACAGAGCGTGGTACAGGATAGGAATAAAGATCAGACCCCACTCGAGACCGAAAAGAAGATGCGGTGGCATCTTCTGGTTGAAGAAATCGATGACCGCGTTGAAGTGTGCAGGGCTGGCAAGGGCGAAGGAGTTCAGGGTCAGGTGCTGCACGAGGAAGATACCAACGGGCACGATGCCGGAAAGCGAGTGCAATCTGTGTAAAATATGGTTGTCCGCTGCAATAAGCGACTTGCGGTACGCCGTTACGACTGCCATATCCTCCCCCCGCCATCCAGATTGCGGAAACGGAACAATTCCAGTATACCTCGACAACCCGCATAGCGCAAACGCCAGGGGTAGTCTGTCAACGTTGAAACTCTGGAGTATCACAATCCATCATGAATGTGATGCTCTGTAGCAACTCTTATCGGAGGGGATTGCTTCAGCACTTCGTGCTTCGCAATGACACTGAGCGGCAGTTATTGTGTCATTGCGAGGGAGCGCAGCGACCGAAGCAATCCCCTCCACTACATCTTTGCAACAGGTAGACAAGAACGGCTCGGTGGGAGCCTCGCCCTCCAAAAGCAAGGCGCCGGGCGGACCAGAAGATAGTCTATCCTGCCGCGTCGGGTACAATTTGATACAAGGAAGGGAAAGGAGCAACGATGGAGAGGATTATCCTGGCTTCACCCCGCGGTTTCTGTGCGGGTGTATCTTACGCGATAGAAGTGCTCAACCTGGCGATTCAGGCTTACGGCACCCCGATATACATGCGTCATGCCATTGTGCATAACGAACATGTCGTGCGCTCTTTCCAGGAGCGAGGGGTCATCTTCGTGGAAGACATCTCCGAGATACCGGACGGCTCTACGGTGGTCTTTAGCGCACATGGCGTGTCGCCGACGGTGAGGCAGGAAGCGGCGGCACGAGGCTTGAGGGTTATCGATGCCACCTGTCCGCTGGTGTCCAAGGTTCACCGGGAGGTACAGCGCTTCGCCGCACAGGGTTATTACATCATCTACATCGGACATGCAGGACACGTGGAAGCGCAGGGCACAATGGGGCACGCCCCCGGACGAATCACGCTCGTACAAACTGTAGAAGACGCCGAGCGTGTGCAGGTGCCGGAAGGCAAGCTGGCGGTCGCCACCCAGACCACCCTGAGTGTTTATGAGGTGGAGCGCATCATGGCGGTTCTGAAGCGGCGATTTCCCCATTTAGAGACTCCGCCGAAAGAGGACATCTGCTACGCGACCACCAACCGCCAGAAGGCGGTGAGGGAGCTGGCGAAGATAAGCGACCTGATACTGGTTATCGGTAGCCGTACCAGCAGTAACTCCAACCGCCTCTGCGAGGTAGGACGAGAGGCAGGAGTGCCGGCGTACCTGTTACTGGACCCCGAAGAGGTTCAGCCCGAATGGCGTACGAATTACCGGGTGGTTGGGGTCACCAGCGGGGCGTCTACGCCCGATAGCTCGGTGGAAGCCATTGTAGGCGAGCTGTTGAAAGGGCAGGAGCACGTTCCGGTAGAGACACTGGAGACCGCCCGTGAGGATATTGCCTTCATTCCGCCGCGCACCCTGATTGCCAGCGCCGGGGGAGAGGCGGTCCGCTAAGCCGCCTCTTCCCGTTCTTCATCCATCAGAGGACGCACGCAGTTGCGCCCCGCACGCTTGGCTTCGTACAGAGCGGCATCCGCCACCTCTACAACGTCGGATGGCGACACCATGTAGGGCATATACTCCGCCACGCCGAAGCTGGCGGTAATCTGACGATAAGGGTTGGGAGTTTCGGCAATCGCCCGACGCAACTGTTCCGCAACCCGTATGGTCTGGCTCAGAAGATAGCCAGGCAGCAGCACACACATCTCTTCGCCACCGTATCTTGCCACAAAGCTTCCCTCAGGAGCGTTTTCCCGCAGGGTCTGAGCTACCAGTCGCAGCACTTCGTCACCTGCCTGGTGCCCATAAGTATCATTAAACCGCTTGAAATGGTCTATGTCCAGCAAGATGAAGGAGAAGGTGTTCTCGCTTTGCCGTGCTGCAACGAAAGCCTCCGCAAGCCTGTCTTGCAAAGCACGGTGGTTGAGCAGTCCGGTAAGCGCATCGGTAAACGCCAGACTTTCCAGACGCTCAGTGAGAGCACGCAGTCTCTGTTCGTACTGTACCCGCTCCGTGATGTCCACACTGGCGCAGATGCCACCCACCACCTCGCCGGTGGAGCCGTGCAGAGGGAACACACTGCGCAGCACATGCCGGGTACTGCCATCCTGGCAACGGTCCACGCTTTGCACCACGATGTTCTGCTCGCCGCGCATTACCAGATGGATGAGTTCAGTCATCTCCTCTTCCCCTTCCGGCGGGATAATGGTATCGAAAATAGAGGCAGTCAGCACCTCATACTCTTCCCATCCGTAAAGGAGAGAGGCCGCACGGTTCCATTCGTAGATAGTGCCTTCCGCATCGAAGGTGAAACACGCCACCGGCACGTTTTCAAACAGCTCGCGGAATCGCAGATTCGCCTGCTGAATCATCTCCTGAGACTGCTCTAGCGCCTGTGTCTTGAGTTCCAGTTCGTCTTTTTGGCGAGCAAGCTCCTCGTTCGCCTCGCGCAGGCGACGTTCCATATCCAGAATGCGTCTCGCCACGCTGAGGCGAGAAGTCAGCTCCGCACGGTCCAGCGGCTTGGAAAGGAAGTCGTCGGCACCCGATTCAATCGCGTGGAAACGGTCCTCCTTCGAGTCGCGGGCGGTCAGGAGGATAAAATAGGTATATCCCCTGTCGCAGCGGGAACGGATACGCCGACAGAGCTCGATGCCGTCTATGCCAGGCATCATCCAGTCCGAGATGACCAGCGGAAAGTCCTTCTGTTGAAAGGCTGTCCACGCTTCTTCACCATCCCGGGCAGCCTGAACCTCGTATCCCAGCTCCTCCAGCGCCTTTCGCAGAACCAGCCGCGAAACACCGTCGTCTTCAGCAATCAGCACCCTCATGCCGCAAGGTCCTCGCCGCCTCGTTGCTGTTCATGCCTCTCGACCAGTCGTAGTAATTCCTCTGAATAATGTATCTGCTCATCCGGTTTGTCCTGAGACAGGGCGTCGCATGTCCTGTCACACAAAGATTCTAACTCTCCAGCACCGGCTGCAATACTCAGACGCTTCAAAGACATCAGCAGGTGTCTGGCGTAGTTCACGTCGCCTGCGTGCAACGCCTGCGTATATTCGGCTATCAGCCAGCGTGCCTCCGGCGCGAAGCGGTTGGACATGTCCTCTCCGTGAAGCGGTGCATGCGCACGCCGACGTACCGGGTTCCATTTTTCCACCATCTGAGCCAGCAGGTCTATCTTGACCGGCTTGCTGAGATAGTCGTCCATGCCCGCCGCCAGGCATCGCTCACGGTCGCCTTCCATCGCGTGCGCGGTCATCGCAATAATCGGTAGGTGCTTACCGCTGTCCCGCTCCCGTTCGCGAATCAGGCGCGTCGCCTCAATACCATCCATTTCCGGCATCTGGATGTCCATAAACACGACGTCATAGCCGCGGACTGCGGTTATCTCCACCGCTTCTCGCCCATTGGTTGCCACCTCTACCGAGCACCCCAGGCGTTGAAGCATGTGCAGAGCCAGCTTGCGGTTGACCTCATTATCTTCTACCAGCAGAACACGCACACCGGAGGTGCGCCGCTCGCTTTCAGGTGTCTCGGTATGTGTCACTGCGCGGCTGATACCGGTAACCTCGCACAGGGCGTTATACAGTTGCGAGCGCCGCACCGGCTTGGTCAACCAGACGTCTGCGATTAACCGCTCCTGGCGCGATGCGGCTCCGACGGACGAAAGCAGAATAATCTTACATCCCGCCAGCGATTTGCTGGAGCGAACCCGCTTTGCAAGCTCCAGCCCATGCATCTCCGGCATCTGATAATCCAGCACCAGTACATCAAACGGACAGGTGGAATCAGGGCTCAGCAGATTCAGCGCGTGCTCTCCGCTCCCTGCCTCTTGCACCGAGCATCCCCAGGACTGCAGGTGTTCCCGCAAGATACGGCGGTTCGTCGCGTTGTCATCGACCACCAGTACACGCAGGTTACGGATTTTCTGGTCGGGAGTTATCTCTTCAGTACCCTGTTTGCCTTGCGACTTTTGCAAAGGCAGCTCTACCCAGAAGGTACTGCCGACACCGAGTGTGCTCTGCACACCAATTCTGCCACCCATCAGCTCCGTCAGCTGTCGGCTGATGGTTAGCCCCAATCCGGTGCCTCCATACCTGCGGGTTATCGAGCCATCTGCCTGAGTGAAGCTTTCAAAGATGTTCGCTTGCTGCTCGGGCGCGATGCCGATGCCGGTATCCTTCACCGAGAGACGTATCCCGACGACGGAATCCGTCTCATATACTGCCTCTGCACTGATAACCACCTCGCCCTTTTCGGTGAACTTCACTGCGTTGGAGGTCAGGTTGCTCAGCACCTGTTTGATGCGCACGGGGTCTCCACGCAGGAGCGAAGGAATACCCGGAGGCACCACCGTTAGCAGTTCAATGCCCTTCTCATGGGCACGTCGGGCGAACGTGGTTCCCACCTCTTCCACGATGCTGCGCAGGTCGAAGTCCACCTGCTCGATGGTCATCTTTCCCGCCTCGATCTTGGAGAAGTCGAGGATGTCGTTGATGATAGAGAGCAGCGAGTCCGCGCTGTACTTAATGGTCTCCACATACTCACGCTGTTCCTCGCGCAGGTCGGTCTGCAGGAGCAATTCGGTCATGCCGATAATGCCGTTCATCGGCGTTCGGATTTCGTGGCTCATGTTGGCGAGAAACTGCGACTTGAGTTTGGACGCCTCGAGAGCCGCCTCCCGCGCCTGAATCAGTTCCTGTTCGGTCTTCTTTCGCTCCGCGATTTCTTGTTGTAGTTGCTGGGTGCGCATTTCCACGCGCGTTTCCAGCTCGGCATTCATGTTCTGCAGGGTTGCCTCGCGCGCCTTAATCTCCGCCAGCATCTGGTTGAAGCCTTGCGTCAATGCCCCAATCTCATCACCCGAGGGAACGTCAATATGTATGGAATAGTCCTTTCTCTCGGAGACGTAGCGCATGGCTTCCGCCAGTTTCAGAATGGGATCGGTAATCCACCTCTGGAAACGGCGCAGCAGCAGGAACGCCAGCACCGCCGAAACCAGTAATAAAACCCCAAAGGAACTGAAGTAACGGCGCAGGTACATCTGCCAGCCAAGAATGTCGTAACGCAGATAGAGCATACCGACGTTTTCCGAGCCATCGTTGCTGATGGGCAACATCACTTCGAGCATGTTTTGCACCCGAAGCACTCCCTGAACGGAGGGAGGATTGACAAGAGTGTCGGGCGACACGCTAGGGCGTACGTAGTAGGCAAACAGTTTCCCGTCAGGGGTGTAAACGGCAGCAGCTACGACCTCGCGAATAGTATTCAGAGACGACAACACATCGGCGCACGCTTTCTCATCGCTGAAGGTGACAGCGGCAGCGACATTGGAGGCGGTTATCTTTGCCACCGAAAGCGCGTGGCTTGTCGATTTGTGCCGGTACTGAGCCACATCGTACAAAACGATGGTGGCGGACGCTATCATCAGCGCGAGAGTCGAGCTGAGAAGGCTGACGATAACGATCTTCCACACGATAGACAAACGACATCGCTGCAGCATGGCTCGCTAACCCCTCCGGCTCTCCTTGACGATTCTCGCCAGACTGAGCAACTTCGAGCTGATGGTCAGATGCGCTCGACGGGCGGCTTCGGGATTAATCTCAAACCGCACCCTGTTCTGCTCCACAAAAAAGCCTATCATGCCGCCTTTAGCGGCAAAATCCTTGCTCTCTCCGACCAGTAACACGGGGGCGTCGCCGAGTACGTCCAGAACCCGCGACAGGTTCGCGGCTTGCGCCTCAGGGACAAACAGAACGTGGCACTCTTTCAGTTCCTGACCCAACCCCACCTGCTTGACCACGACGGGTCTTCCCTTCACGCTTTTTCCCCGCACGGCTTGTTGCAACGCGTCCATGATAGTGTCCTTGCCCAGCACACCGATGACGAACGGCGCGCTGGGCTGAGTAAACGCACTGGCAGGATAGTCCACGTAACCGGTGAAATGGTAGAGGAAGGCGGCTTTTACCACCGACTCGTTAACACCCTGTGCGAGCGCCACCGCCAGAGGCAAGGCGATGACCACTGCCACGGCGAACTTTCGCACGGTGGGAGAGCGAAGCCGCCTGTCCTCTAGAACTGCCATGATATTCTCCCGTACACCGCTCGCTGGGGAATACTATCGCGTTCCCACAGCGGATGTTCGAACTCGCGGATGTCGCGTTTGAGCAGGTTCTGTAAGGTGACGCTCATCTTCACCTTATCTGTCACATGCCAGCCGATAGAGATGTCCAGCCGGTAATAGCTGGGCAGGAAGTCCATCCCGAACAACCTGTCCACGAAGAAGAGGTAAGCATCCAGATGCCAACCCCTGGGCAAGTTGAGATGGGAGCTGACGTTAAACTGGTGTCTCGGCGTGTTGCTGGTGCTATCGCTGTGCAGGTTGAATGGATCTTTACTATCTGGGGCATGTTGCAATCGGTAGGTCATGTTCGCATAGCCGAGGTTCAGCGTCCACCTGTCGGTAACGTTCCACCGGGCGGAGACCTCAAAGCCGTAGGTGCGTCCGTGCAGTTTATTGCTCATGTATACCGGTATCACGATGTGCGGCAAGGGCGAGGTTTCCAGGAAGGGGTCTGCTGGCTCGAAGCTGCGCAGGTTTCGGTAATGGTTGTAGAACGCCGAGATGTCCAACGATAGATTCTGACAGGGCTGAGTTCGATAGCCCAGTTCATACGCGGTTACCTCTTCCGAACGGAAATCGGGGCTGCCGTAGATGCGCGAAAACATGGGCAGTCCGCCCGACATGCCCTCGTAGTAAGCCTCGATGGCGATAGAGCGTTCCGCCCGCGTGGGCATCCGCACTGCGCGCGACACCGCTCCCCACCAGACGCTCTTCTCATCGGGTTTCCACAGCAGGCGCAGGTTCGGTTGCACCTCCCACGCGGTGTAACTGTTGTTTTCAAACTTCGAGCCGACGGTCAAGCGGGTGCTGTCGTTCAGGGTGATATCGTCCTGCACAAACGCGCCGAAGATGTGGTCTGTCTTGCTCGCAGGGTTCAGTGACATCAATAAGCCAGCGCGGTTATCGTCCGAAGTGTGCTTGTACTCCACGCCCCAGAGCAAGTCATGCCTCTCGCCTATCTGCACCCTCTGTTGCCAGCTCACATCGATGATGTCACGGAACTGCGTAAGCTCGACGGGCGAACGCCCGGTATGGTCGAAGTAAACATGCAGGGTGTCCGTTACACTGTTGCGCTGGCGGTTCCAGGTGCCCATCAGGTAATAGCCGGAGATGGTATAGCGGTCGTCGATAACACGAGCGCCGGGCAGGCTGGGGTCCGGGATTCTGAGCCGTTGCCCAGCACGCCCACTGTACACCTCACCACGCAAGACAAAACTTTCGTTTTCAGAGCGATTCCAGTCCGCGCGGAAGCCACTGTGTCGCACGAGCCAGCTGTCGTTATTGCGGACATAGTCTCTGTCTTGCTCGAGGGCATCTCGTTCCTGATAGAGTGTATAAACCCGGTAATATCCATGGTCGCCCCATTTGCCGCCGATGCGCAACCCGCCAAACGCTTTCTCCTCGCTTCCACCACCAGATACCCAGAGCGTGCCCTGTGTGTCCTTCGCGGATTTGGTGATAATATTGATAACGCCGTTGACCGCGTTGGCTCCCCACAGCGCCGCGCCCGGTCCCCGGATAACCTCTATACGTTCAATGTCCTGCATGAACAAGGGCGGTTGGGCATCCCAGTATACGCCGGAAAAGAAGGGCGTGTAGATACTGCGCCCATCGATGAGTACCAGCAGTTTGTTGGAGTAGCGCCCGTTGAACCCTCGCACTGCAACCGCCCACTTGTTGGCGTCGATGATACCCACATGCACGCCGGGTACCAGGCGCAGCACCTCGGGAATGCTGGTTGCGCCCATACGATGGATGTCCTCTGCAGTGATGACATACACCGAGGCGGGTACATCCCGTACGGGCTGTGCTTTCTTAGAAGCGGTAACGACCTCCACCTGCATCAGTTCCTCGATGCTGAGCTGCGTGAGGTCTTGAGGCGTAGACGAGGGATCACTGTGAGCCGCCGCCACAGCGAGCACCCATAGAGAAATCCATAGAGCCAGAATGAAACGCATCGTCGAATCTCTCCCTTTTTGTGCCGAGACGAGCCTGATAGTAATTTTCGGTAGAATCAAGCATGTACTTTAATGGCGGGAAATCGTGTCCGTTCCCTTGACAGACGGAGGAAATACACTGTATAATAACAGCGCAAGGGGCATGGCCCCATCGTCTAGTGGACCAGGACACCTGGTTTTCAGCCAGGAGATCGGGGGTTCGAATCCCCCTGGGGCTACCAATTCGGTGCCGAGGTGGCGGAACTGGTAGACGCGCACGTTTGAGGGGCGTGTGCCGCAAGGCGTACGGGTTCAAGTCCCGTCCTCGGCACCAGACCGTGCAGGTGGGCGATTAGCTCAGTGGCAGAGCGCCTCGTTCACACCGAGGAGGTCAGTGGTTCAAGTCCACTATCGCCCACCATTTCCTTTTCGTGCCTATTGCCGCTCCGGGCAGGGAGCCTGTCCCCACGCGCCGCCGATGACGTCCTTCTTCAGGCAGAACCAGCCATCATCCAGCTTGCCGTTGCCGTTGAAGTCGCCCAGCGCGCTCTTCTTCATCCACTTGGCGTGACCATCGCAGAAGACCACGTTGTTGCCCTGGTTGTGCCGCTCTGCAACCTGTTCCCCAAACAGGGCTGCGCCAGGTCCACCCTTGCAGGTGTTCCAGTAAACCGGCGTCAGCCACAAGGAACCGGGGTAGGTGGAACCGGGGTTAGCCACCTTCGTGATCTCTGTTAACGCGACGGTCTCCGCGGGGCGGTCAATCGAGCCCAGCGTCATGACAGAGCCACTGGGGGTGTTGAAACCGGGACCCAGATAGTAGTAATTGTAGCCGTAACTACCGCTGCCCCACCATGCGGAGCTCTCCGGGGGAACACCGGTGACCCGCGGGTCGCAAAACTCACCGCTGCCCGCGACGATGCTGGCACTGGGACACACCAGGATACCCCGGTTCTTCATGTAGGGTAACAACACCGCGTGCCAGTATCCGACCGAAGTGCCGTACCAGTACAGCGGCAGGGTTTCCTCATAGTCGGAAACATACATATTCCAAGCCAGAGCCAGCTGCTTGGTGTTCGAGAGGCAGGCGGTAGCCCGTGCTTTATCGCGTGCCTGCGCGAACACAGGGAAAAGGATGGCTGCCAGTATCGCGATAATCGCGATAACCACCAGCAGCTCAATCAACGTGAACGCTTTTCGAGACACTGTGCAGACCCTCCTTTGAGAATGTGTTACTGCTTCACCCCTGCGGGAGATAGCCACAGAGTTATATAACGATTCGCACACAGTATAAAACGCTCGTGCGCGATTGTCAAGCAAGAGTTTCCCACTATTGCTCTGTTGCAAACATCTCATCGGAGGGGATTGCTTCAGCACTTCGTGCTTCGCAATGACACCAAGCGGCATCTATCGTGTCATTGCGAGGG